>JAAUXU010052052.1_pt1 | contig 19249 bp, 25 predicted proteins | sample 7278151 | NCBI WGS metagenome assembly JAAUXU01 (sample SAMN14350113, study PRJNA611818) | marine sediment metagenome | isolation source: surface marine sediment (1.8m) | place: French Polynesia: Moorea | collected 2018-08 | reverse complement strand
TATCTAAACATTCCTGAGGCCGAGTACAGTCGAGCAACGGATCGATCGGCAGTGGTTCAGTCCATACTATCGACTGATTTCTTTAGATACTCCCGGTCATTCCACGTGCAGCCTCTACGTGACTAGAAAATTCCAAACAAAGCCGACTTGGGGACGCGGATGAGTAAGGTTCACCTCATCAAAATCACTTCCAGATTGCCCATCCAGTTCATCCCTCCCCCTGAAGCGGGACCCGCGGACTAATTCTCAAAAGTAGGACTCCACTAGACTCATTGACAGCGGGCTACTTTGGGTTACGTTAGGAGTCGCCCATTGGAGGTGAACACATTGGAACTGGCGCGGAATTCTCCGGACTTCTGGGACTACAAGTTACTACATCGGTGTATGTCTGTGATGCCTTTGCGGCCAAGCCGGTCAAGAATAAACGATGTGACAGCTCTTCATCTGGAGAGCGTCCTGGGCTAGTCTAACCATAAAGTAACGTGTCTACCGTAGCCAAGTCAAACACGTTTAAGCATTAAGGGGCACAGAACCTTGAAAAGGTCGAAGAATTGAATTTTTCTCAATTTCTACCATGTGCCCGTATCGGTGAACTTCCGCAGTGCCCCTCGTATGCTGCGTGAGTCAAAACAGAAACTGAGGCCCTGCTTAGTGCTTCATGTTAAGTTTGTTTTTGCATAAAAGAGTAAAAGTAGGTATATTTGTATCGTCTCAATGAGTGCCCGAGCTCTTCTGTTCCATCTGCACAACTTTAACAGTCTTGGCTGATGCATACATAAAGCCACTGACAAGTCCGTTCTCCTGTTAAATGCCCTTTCCGTAGGTGTGAATATATTTATTGAAGGCAGTGTCACAGTTGGACATCTTGCACTGATCCGTCGACGTGGCCAAAGTAGGCCGCTTTGGCAATGTTGAGGAACAATCCTGTGTCGACCACACCAGCCGTGCAAAGGAGTGAGCAGTTCACATCGGACCAAGAAATGGCCTGGATCTGGTCCTGAGATAAAGTAGAAGATAGAACCATACACTTGTGTGCAGCAATGCAATGCAACCTGTCGATACGTAGCCAACTTACAGCATCAAAGTACCAGTCAAGGATGAAGTTGCCGTTGTCGGTGACCAGAGGTCCAGCTTTGGCCTTAGCCATCCTCAACAGCGCAGTGCCGCCCAATAAGGACTAGATCGGAGCAATACCAACCTGTTCGCTCGTCACATTGTATTGTTGTGCATCATTGTACGTACTTCAATTTTTGCCTTCACTGGTTGGTAGGCCGAGGGCAGCACTTCGACAGGCACATATTTCCAGACAGTACCCAAGTCCTTGGAGAGTTTTCGGTGGTCACCAATCACCACAAAGGAATCTAGAGGAAGGCTCAGTTAGCAACTTACACTCTATGGTAGCATGAACTCCTGGAGTCGGCACTTTTCTCACCAGCATATTCAGCAACCACTTTCTCCTGCGCCAGACAGCCACCACCACCTTTGATGAGATTCAAGCTTTGGTCAGCCTCATTACAGCCATCAATGGCCACTGTGCAATGGGGGTGGATTTCAGGGCTAGATAATTCCAAGCCGTTTTCTACTATGAGTTGACGAGCCTGCAAAAGCACAAGTGACTGTTGGGTCTATACAACCTGCTTACCACACATCTATCTCACCCGAAAGGAACTGGGCACACACTTGACCTTGATGCCTTCTTCCTTGACCCTCTGAACGAGTCTCTGAACAGCATAGACAAGGATTGATCCACTGCCAATGCCCACAACATCCCCGTCGTTAACATGATTGTCAACGGCACGATGAGCGGGGGACAGCTTGTGCAAGTCTCCGTCGTTCCTCGCCCGTCGCTGCATCCCACACCGTAACCTATTGGTCCCACACCGGGACTGATGATCACTGCAGGAAACAACAACTGCATGCAAGAGCCTGCCTAGATAAGCTGTATCGTCGAACCTAGGAGAGTCCGCGCAACATGACTCGTGTCTCTGCTCGCGTCCCTCTGAACAGTGTTGCTGCAGTGTGGCTGATGAGAAATGTCACTCTGAAGAAAACCTCGTTTAGTCAACGTCCATAGCCTTCTTCTAGCCCCGATAGGGAGTAGGAGCAGACACGGGGAGAATCTCATGCTTTTGATCCGTGATGTGCGACCTGTGTCAGACCCTACGGTGGTGCATGTTGACTTCCCTGCTGAACTTGGGGGGGGGGGGAACAGACAAGTGCCAGACCACTTTCTGTTCGTCCGTGGAGAGGGAACACAGAGCACGTTGGTGCCCGAGGTTCTTCATCCCCAGGAGTGTCAATTTAGTATAGCTGCCGAGCTCACACCCCTATATGCAGTCGATCACTCGGCCCAGGTGCACAACTTACCACAGAACCAGCTCGTGGAGGATGAGGAGAAGTGCAAGTCAAACTTCTTTTACAGATATCTCAAATCGTTTGTGGGGCTGCAATTTTACCACAGGTTGACACAAACCAAGGTGATAATATCACCTCACGGAGTGACGCCGTTGGCAGCTTCCATATACGACAAAGAGCACGCCCTTTTTCAGTCTTACTTCCAATGTCTCGTAGAGCAGCTCACCTTCATTTTTAACCACCCTGCTGGAACGTGCAACAGACGGCAGGTGTCTATTGACGCAGAGCATGAAGAGATGAACATCTCTCCATAAGGCACTGCAGCAACGACTTTTTTGTTCCTCCTAGACGATCCGCATATCCGTGCTTTCTTCCCTGCGGCTGAAAGTGCGCAGACTCTCTTTCCTGTTAGGTGGATGCATCCATCATGGCCAAGGTGGTGGGCACAAATCCCCATTCACTTCGGCCATGATAAGAGAAAGAGCGGCAGTCTGATGCTCTACGAGTCTCTTGCTTTACTCTGCTCACTCCATAGCAGCTGACCCAGCCTTGCTCATGGCCTAGCAGTGAAGTCTGTGGACTCCGGGTTCCTTCCTTCGGTCCAAGCCTATTGGGTGTGAACGATGCGAGTCTTTTCGACAACCTGACACATGCAGCAGTCGCAAAAGGAGAATCCAACTTATGCCATTCGCTGCCGCTTCTGCTACTTTTTGTATCCTCGTTCACGGCCATCACGTACAACAACACGGATTCCAACACTTTCCTCTTCTCAAAGTACTCAGTTGAGCCCAAAATTATTCATTTTTCTTCGTGCAGCGGCATGAACATGGTTTAGTAGGGGTAAAAAGTAAAACACCTGTCCTGAAGAATCAGAAACGTACACTAGTCTGTCAATAATCAACATTATTAATGCCCAGTTTACCCTCCGACTGCATTCTTTCTCTTGATTCAGTCGCAACCCTGAGCAAAGCGGTGTGGCGGTAAACTTAGATTCAAGGGAAGAAGGCAAAATAAAAACAAAACAAGCACACAAGGATAGCGGAGTGACCTCATTGGGCGCTTTCGCGCGAATTTTGCGCTTCACACAAGTCTCACGCCCGACGACAAATCAAGGATTGTCGGGACAATTCTTCTGAGGGTATAACCAAGAAGACAAGATTTGGCCATTGGATGTCACTGAGCTAAAGGTGTCCTCAAACATGCCCAGTTCTGTCTCACTGAGTCAAAGTTTGAATGCATGTGGCTTTAACCTAAGTGGGACGATTTGCTATTTCGGACGAAAACTACCTGGTCACGCCGCTGAATGTCCCATGCAGGAAGAAGCGAGGACTGCAAAGTTCGGAGGGGATGCGCTGTCGATGGAACTTACCGACATCTACCGCTTCAGAAGTACGACCTTGGTCATGCTTTGGCACAGATTAAGTCTAGGTCGAGGTATACTCAACTCGGAGGTCAGTAATTGTGTCACCCTGAGACTTAAGTAGATTGTTATAGGTTTTACTACAAGTCAATTCAATTTTGAGATCAGTATCGCTAATCCCGGAGGCGCTAAGTTTGTCCGCCTGAAAAGCTCGTGTTCGGCAGTCTTTTCCTCCTCTTCATAGACAACCAACTATTGCAAAAGTTGTCTATGTCCGGTGTACGGGGAAGTGATGTCTCGAGCTCAGAACAGAGTAACCTCGAGCCTCGTGGAATTCTTCAGTATTGAGCACGAGACTCAACGAGCTCGAACCTTGAGCTTTGTGAATGGTTAAAAATAGCCTAAGGATCCGCAGTGGGGTGATAGGCAATTTGTAATAACTGCACTTAAGGAAATGCAAACAACGACAGAAGTCTGATAATTTTGCCTTCGAGCTCAAGCCCAAAGCTCGACATATTTCTAACGCGGTGTGCTGACTTAGTGTGCGGTGGGAATTTCGGAGACAATTTCACTTTTCCATCTTCGATCAAGTTCAGCTCGGGAGCAGTTCAGAGGTGTGGGACCCTCCTCGACTTTGGTGTTCACGATGAGGTCCAAGGCATCATGTGGGCTCTCCTTCTCCACTACTGCTGATCTGGTGAGTCAACACGACCTACGAGATCCAGAGGGTGGAAGAAAGCACCAAAGATTTCGTTTCTCTTCCTCATGCTGTAGAGAGCTTCCCTGGGGGTGTCTTCAGCAAATGGCTATGACTTCGTCGTCACTCCCCTCATCCACCCGAGGTTCAGGCTGGCCGAGGTCACTGCAGAAAGATCGACTCTCTCCAGTGAGAAGACTTTTGTTATATTCCTGCTCATCTTAGACTTTGACACACTTGCTCTGTCGGCTTGCTAGTTGCCACATCGTCAAGCGACTGTGAAGAGCTGCCCAGGCCGTATCCATTCACCAGGGCCGACCTCCTCATGGCCTCAAGTGACTGGTCCACACTCTTGGTGGCCACCATCACCAGAGAGTTGAGCCTTGAGAGTGGCAACCATCAGATCAGGAGGAGGGCAGAGGAAGCACTCAAGCGAGAGCTCGCATATTGTTCTCACCTCAGTAAGACTTGTCAAGGTAGCCAAGCCAGTGTCTACAGAGGCACAGCCAATGTCTCCATTTCAGGCATTTCCGCAATCATGATTCAGCTGGTGAAGCGCGACAACACCAACCTGGCCAGGATCCTTTACAGCTTCATTCTGAAGAATCCTGCTCCTCAGGTACTGAAGGTCTTGGTTAGGCTGTCACAGCTTGACAAAAGCTTGACACAGTGGAATGATGAGCCTTACACTTCTTGCAGGTGTGGGTGAGGGTTCCCATCAACATAGAGACCTGCCTGTTTACTGCTGCTGAAGACGAGAAGGAAGATGAGAGCAGCCTGGAGCCCTGGGAGTGGTGGGATGCATTCAGGTCTGCCGCCAACTATGAAAAGAAGCTGGGCCTGGTTCTGGAATTGGGAAAAGGTATGAACAAGTCCTCTGTCATGTCTGTTTGGTCCAATAGTGTCAGGGTGTGCAGTTTCTGTTGTCTTCAGAGCCTCCCTCTGAAACAAGGCTGAGGAGATGGCTGGGTGAGCCTGTCAAAGCACTCATTCTCAACACCAGGTTGGTACTCAGGTTGAATGATAGTTCAGAGCAAAGTTGTTCACCTGTTTTATCTCCACCTTAGTCTCTTCCTGACAAACAAAAAAGGCTATCCTGTTCTTCCTCGCTGGATGCAGTCGCTAATCAAGCAATTCATCTCCCTGGATGTGCAGGTGAGAAAGGTGTTTCTAGAGGAGATGGGAAACCGTGATTCGCAAAACTGTCACTTCCAGGTGATTGTCGAGGGTCGCCCTCGTGGACATAACTTCAACCTCTATCAGTCGTACATGGATCATCTGTGGCAACAATATGACACTGCAGACCCGTTGAAGCAATACGCCAAAGGTTTCGAGGACTATCTGCAGGTTATGTTTGTCTGCTTGTATGCATGGGTCTGCGTGTTTGTGTTCAATGCTCGTCTCTTCTGTAGTCCCCTCTTCAGCCACTAATGGACAACCTTGAGTCAAGCACCTATGAGGTGTTTGAGAAAGACCCTGTCAAGTATACTGAGTACAAGCGTGCCATTTGCAAGGCCATCCTGGACAAGACAAGGCCTGCAAATGATGATGAGGACCGCCAAGCTGGAGATATCAAGGAAACTATGCCAATCATTGTTATGGTCCTCGGTGCTGGCAGAGGTGACGTATTTGATTCATACTGTGTGCGTGCTGCTTGTGTAGTATGTAGAGCGGGGATCTGTTTGAGCTTTCAACGATGCATAGAATTTGCTCTACATACACTACGTGCTACAGACAATTGTGATGCCCACCCTGATGCGCTTTTCATGATCCCAGGTCCTCTGGTGAGAGCCAGTCTGGAGGCAGCAGACTTGGCTGAACGTCAGGTCCGTGTTTTTGCTGTTGAGAAGAACCCCAATGCCATAGTCACACTCTTGACGCAAAAGGAAGAAACTTGGAAAGATAGAGTGGAGGTAATAGCACTTTTTTGACTTGTTCCCATGATCCTAAGTCCATTTCTTGGACCCTTTCTGCTGCAGGTGATCTCTTCAGATATGCGCAAGTGGCATCCACGTGAATCAGACCTGGCTGACATCGTGGTCTCAGAGCTGCTGGGCTCCTTTGGCGACAATGAGCTGTCTCCAGAGTGCCTCTACTCCGCTCAACACTTGTTCAAAAGTGATGCTATCAGTATTCCTTGCTCATACACTTCTTGGGTGAGTGGCAAATGACCAACTGTCTCATGAACCGTATGTGACTATGTAGTGTTTCACAAGGTTGTCCATGGCTAAGTATGTAAGCTTTGCTAGTGGTACACATTTGCCTTTAGGTTGGTCCTTTGCAATCTTCAAAGTTGTACAACGAGGTTCGCAGCTCAGTAGATCCTGACAAGAACCCTCACGCCAACTTTGAGACTCCGTATGTGGTGCACATCCACAACAGCACTGCACTTGCCCTGCCAAAACCGCTTTTCACATTCAAGCACCCTCTGGCTGAGGACATCGACAACAACAGGTACAAGTACAGTGGAGAGACAGAAAGGCAGGATGGCCCCTGGGTTGACCGCAGTACTGACTCCTGTGTACGGCATTTCTTACCCTCAGGTTTGCCAAGGTCAGCTTCAATGTTGAGATGTCATCAGAACTCCACGGGTTTGGGGGCTACTTTGAGTGCGTCCTCTACAAGGATGTCATGATTAGCATCAATCCTAGCACTCACTCAAAAGGTACTGAGTGAACAGTGAACTCATGAACAGTTTGAACAATTGACAAGCTTGTTCTGTATCGTCTTTTTTCTTTCCCCAGGTATGTTCAGCTGGTTTCCAATCTTCTTCCCCTTGAAGAATCCTGTCCGCCTGAGCCGTGGGGACGAGGTGGAGCTAAACTTTTGGCGAGTGAACAATGGCAAGCATGTCTGGTACGAGTGGGCTGTCACCAAGCCTGTTGTTGGGCCTGTGCATAACCCCAATGGGAGGTCCTACACAATCGGACTGTAGAGGAAGGCATCACCGAAGACTCAACTCTTACTGACGTGCAGAGTTTTGATAAAAGAAAATGCGTTAGGAATTTGCCACTTTATGAAGACAATTGTTCGACTTACGTGCATTCATGACCACAAATAAATGCATGCACCAAACTATCTTTTTCCTCTCATTGTCCTGCATGAGTATGAGTCTTCAGGTCATTGCATCTCTCCAACTTGTTAATTCATGATTACCTTAGGATTCTGCGAACAAGATTTCATTATAGAACAGCAGCCATGATACTCGGTACAAATTCAGTTGTATTCACGATCTGGCATTTTTTTCCCGCTTCTCTATTCCCCGAGTTCCCTTTTCGTTGCTTGATCGAGCACCATGGCTGCGGCCTTGGGGATCGTATCCAGCACCCAGTCGTCCGTGGTGACATCATCATGCCCTTGTTCAGCGATGGTATCTTTGACCTACAGTGGATGCAGTTTATCGCCCTGTGTCTTCAACTTTCCAAAAGTAAAGTTTTATCCCAATGATATGTTGACGAGTACAAAGAACTCTGTGTAGTTGATGATCTATGATGCATTCTTCTGCATCGGTATCCGCCTCCTTGACCATGGGAGTCCGTTCTCCCCAAAGTTGGCCTCTACATGCAGAAGATTACACAGGTTGACAAATTTTCATGCGGTCGGTTTTAACTGCAAGATTCAAGTGGAAAACAGGAAGTGTGATTTTGAGCAGTGATGAGCGTCATGACATGAGGAATTATGAGGGGCAGAGCTAAAAATGTTGTTCTCTCGTTGTAATGATATTTCTGGGCAGAAAATGAGTTATTCACCTGCTGCCGCCGACCGAATCGCTGTGTGTAAACTGTCCATTACCCGCTACAACCATGATTCTGAGTATGATGATAAATTTCCTGTGTAGTTATATGGAGTATCCACTGTAATCGGCTGCGCTAACGTCACAGTTGTGTTTCCGGTAGCCTGGGTTTCCGCTGTCTACCCGGATTCGTCAGTGCTGCGCGAAGGAGCCCTCTGAACTGGGCGATTTTTCACTGCACTGTACAAACTTTGATGCAGAAATGGGGCCCGGTGAAGTTTGGCGCAGGCTCAACCTCATCAAGAGTTACGTGGGAAAGGAACAGCTCCATTCATGACTGTCGAGGCAGAGGTAGTTTTTTTTTTTATAGACGAACATCAAGGGGAAGATTCTTTCTTCTGGCCACTGGAGAGGTCTATATGACTCTGCTTGACCTTATTCATGACCTCCCGGGACCTCCAGATCTTAACTGTCATGTCATCCGAGGCTGTGGCGGCCACGCCCTGTGTGGCGCCTTCTAGCGCCACAGAGTTGACGGTGGCGGCGTGTGCCAAGTCCCCGATCTTCATGCCGAAGTAACGGTCGAAGAGCGAGGCCGAGTGACCGCCGTTAGGCATGGCCACATAGCTCCTGTACGAAATAGGTCGAGTTAACTTTAACAACAACAACACTTGCATTTAACCTTCCTTGTGACTGTTGGGTCGCTTCCACCATAGGGTACAGAATCGTTGGAGACAAATGCGAAGTTTCTGCTCGTCGATTTCGCCATTTTCCCCACTAGCTGGTTGCTTCCCAGGTCGATGACAGAACACTCGACAGCGGCGCTCACGGGTGGCGGTCGGTGCTCGTCCCGGACGCCGCCGGGAGGCCAGGCCCGGTGAGTCACGTACAGGAACCTTTGCGACATCTCAAACATGAGCAAGCAATGGAGTAACGTTACATACCACACTACTTATGATGATTGAAACGACTGAAGAAAGTCCTACTCCGTCTAGCACTGTTTGACGTGCACTCGTTGTCATCTAACGGGTGCGTGAGACGTCGCCGTGCTTATTATTGGGGTTCATCTAGCATATTTTAACATGATATAGTTGACATGACAACACACAGCATATATTTTCATGCATGGGTACGGAGTCAAATTCTCATTGTTAAGCCTATTCTAAGCTTTTATTTGCACTGTAACATGGGCTTGTAGTGTAAGTATAAGCAAAGTTAAAGCAAGACGTCTGAGCTGAGATTGAGTGTAGGCTAAGCTTTCATTTGCACCATAGTATGGCCTTGCAATCTTAGTATAAACATAGTTGAAGCAAGATGTCTCAACTCTAGCAAAAAAGTTGTGTTTGGCAAGATATGTAATACGTTTTTTGGGCCTATTTTTCGTCACTGAAGCCAATTTAAAATTCATCAAAATCAACACCAACTAGTCCATTTTTTACTTGAACAAACATCCGCAAAAAGGCATCATCTGCTATCTGTGCATACCCCCAAAAGCTGTCAGCATATTTTAACAGCTGCCTTATGAACGACAGCATCTTGAAGTTTTGGCAACACCAGCAACAGCACTGCAGTTCACCTGTGTGAGGCCACGGACGATGCCTTGTTCGCCACAGAGAGCTTAAATTTGATGTTTACTTACAAAATTATATAAAAATCAATTGTTATTTTTAAATCTCGAGCCCAGCTTCGACCAAAACACCGCCACCACGTAGTAGCATTTCTGGTAGGCGAAAAATGGGCGTACACAGCGACTTCTTGCGCATCCTGTATTGTATAAGTCTTTCTTCCTACAAAAGAAGAAAGTGGGGGACGGCTCAAACCTGCAATCCGGCGAGAGCGCCAGTCCCACGACGCGGCTGTTGAACTCGAACACCACGTCTATAGCGTCGAACAAGTGAGAAACAGCGGGGTAGTGAGACCAGTTGACAAATTCGCCAAGTTCGTGCTCTCTCCTCCTGGCCTCTCTTTGCTTCCTCCTTCTCTCCTCGATCCTCTCCGCCAGCGTCTTGGACACGTCCATGTGAGACCGGAACCTCACGCTGCTCATCCTCCGGATCCCTACCTGGTGCGGGATGCTGCACCGATCTCCAGTGGTGAAGATCAGCAGCTTTTCCTTTTCATTTATGACCTCAACGCCTTCGTCGACCTTGATGAGCTCGGGTTTCTTGGAAGCTTCCTCGTCGGCCTTGGCTTGGTCAAAGTACTCCCAGTCGTCGTCATCGTCGTCGTCGACGTCGTCGTCGACGTCATCTTCGAAAATCCAATCATCATCTTCTCCAATATCAAATGCTATCTGTCTGGTGGAGTAGTAGTCATCCTCGTATTCAAATGCTTCTTCTGTTTCATATACTGCTTCGTGATCTTCTTCATTGATTTCAAATCTCTTTTCTCGTAGTAAGCTAATGTACTTATCATCTACGGCATCTGGCAGAGTTGGTATGCTGGGGCCAGGTTCGACGTCCACCTGAGCAATGTGTCTCGATACCTTGGCCATCATCTCCCTGGCGAGTCGCTCATCCAGCAGAGTCTCCAACTGCTGGGTCAACGTCTTCCTCGGCATCTGCTTGTCCTCGGCAAGAGTTCCTAAATTCTTGACAGTGCTGCTGGCTATCGTCAAGTGTCTGACGGCGCTTCCTGAGGGGTTATAGAAGTTGAAGAGGAGTCTCATACATGCCAAGGACGGATCCAAGCCTTGGTCCACCGAAGTGATTTTGTTGATCCAGAGCATGGAGGCGGACACCCTGTGCGCTAGCCACTTGTGATCAGGGGCCACCAGGTAGCGGTCATTGTACCAGCAGCCGAACGCTGTGTCCGGCTTGGTCGAGATCCTTAATGAATCGAGAGGAATGAAACATACGTTGTCAACACACCAGACATTCAAGCTAGTCTAGAATCTATCTGGCAGTTCCTGAAAAGAACTCTACCTTATCATTACCTGGCACAGATCTCAAATTCGTCCTTGACATCGAACACTACAATCTCCCCTTTGGCTCGGGCCATGATGTCCATGGCCAAGACTCCAGCCACCATGAGCTTGGACCCGGTGTTGTTGAAGGCGCACTTCTCGGCGCTGAACCACCCCATGAAGTCGAAGCAGTAGGAGAAGATCATCCTGCAAGGAGGTCCAGTCCTGTATACGAAGAGCTGGTTGTCCTTTCCACAGGTTGCCAGCAGCTCCCCATCAGCATTAGAGAAGGCGACACCAGTGACCTCCAGAGAATGATCGCTTAACTCTTCAGCAGGAACCAGTGGCGCACTCCAGTGAAGGCGCCGGAACTCGGAGCGCCAACCTTTTGCGCCAGGTGGAAGCGCCAAGTTGGGATTCAGCTGAAGAATTAACACATTAACTTTCAAGATCCGCACCTTTGACCAAAGTCGATAAGATCATCCTCGAAAACCTCCGCACGTTCAAGTACAACACCATCCCTCTTGAGGAAAACTTATGCTATCATTGTTTGACCTGCTACAAGTTATAACGTACAGTTATTGAGTGACTTTGCAGAAACTGACAGTGAAATTCATATCGAAGAAGAAGGCATGGAAGTTTTCCGTCGCGATTTTGCCACAGTTTGTGCACATTAACTGTTTGTTGCTCATAGAGTGAGTGAAAAAAGCCCTTATTTTTTATGGCACAGAAAATCAGTTGTAGAAAGTGTATTTTTCCAACACTCTTTCTTAAGAAACACACGTGATGAGAGATGAAGATACTCTTTATCATTTTGAGTTAGAAAAGGCGGATGTGTAAGAGAAAATGTGTTTTCCTCACCTGTGGATACACTTTCAGCATCCTACGCCTCCAGAGGGCCTCGCCCCTGATTGCCCACGACCAACGCTTGCAGACCAGGCAGCAGGTGAACAAGTCGGCCAAGGACAACATGTCGAACACAGCCAACAACACATACTCGTTCACATCAGCCCAGCTCATACTTTCTCTGCTCTGAGGCACTGAAGACAAGGCAACAACAACAGCAACTGAAGTCAGCAATTATCTGCCAAGTGGGCAAAAATAAAGAACCCTGGCAAAGGCCAAGTCCATTGAGAGCAACATTTTCCTTAGTTTTCTTCGCTCCTTAGAGACGTTTCTTTCCAGAGGAAACATCTTTCCTGCCTCTTTCTCAAGTGGAAAAAAGTCGAGCCTCAGCTGATGGGGAAAGCACACTGACAATTCTGATAGATGTGCTCAATCGGAGAATGCATTTCCATCCACCTCGTTTGCCCCATTTGTTCAGCCAACACTTCTGGGGACGACAGATTTACATGGTTCTGTGGTATGACTCAACCTTAAGAAAAGATGTTTGAACTTAGCTGGAAAGAAAAAGTATCGGAATGAAAAGTTGGCATTGACTCTATGAAAAGTTGGCATTGACTCTACTAAAAAATAAGATTTTTTCGGCCAATCTCACACCTTTCAAATCTCAAAAAATTGGCTCATATGCACCGTTTATCTCTTTCTATGCATCGTGTCATATCTAAAAGACGTTCTTGATGGCGCAGTCATTCCGCCTATCACAATTTTTACTGGGCACTCAGCCAACTTTCCAGGTGCACCTGGGTCTGCTGATCTCTAAGCAGTGCTTCATCTCCTGCAACCGCTAAATCCAGATTGCATGTGGTCAAGGAATGGCCCGAAAAATGAATCCTGACATAAGGCAGCAACTGATGGCTTTGACGGGCGTGACGGACGAGGAAGAGTTCGAGCGGATGGTGGCGAACTTGGCGTCGGCGGCGTCGGCGTCGGGGGCGGAGGTGGCGGAGGGGCAGAGCAACGGCGCGACGGAGACGGCCAATGTGGTGAGAGTACAGCGACCCGCTGCTATGTCCATCTTGGTTTCTTGTTCACCTCAGAGTGGTGAACGCACCAGACTGTTGTTTGCACGTGCTGTATTTTGAGGTGTTGCACTGTTTAATATCATTCCTGGCACCTGCTGTAGTAAGCGGAAGCTCTGATTCCAGAACTGCCCCTTCAAAGTCCACTTCATCCAGATGCTCTCCATCTTGGACGCTGCCCCTGGAGACCCGGACAGCTCAACAGAGAATCAGATCCAACACGCTTATGATCTCATCTTCAAGCAGACGACTCAGTTTAAAGACCTGAAAGTCATGTTCAAGAAAAAGGTGGAAGAAACTGCCAAAGAAGCCAACAGCAAAGCCCTGAGGGACGAGGGGAACAAGGCCTATCAGAAGAAGGACTTCCTGAAGGCCCTCAACAAATACACAAAGTATGAACAACAAAAGTAATGTTGGATTACTGCAAAAATTACTCTTGCCATTGTCAGATCAATTCTATGCGCTCCCGTCGACCCCTCCTCGGGGCTCGGGCACGAGGCCTCCCTGGGCCTGGCCAACAGATCTGCTGTCTTCTTCGAAATGAAAGAGCATAGAAAGGCGAGCAAAAATTCAGGCAAATGCAGTATGAGAAATAATAATTTTCTTTCATATAGTGTCTTGATGACCTAGAGGCAGCCATTATGTTTGGATATCCGGATTTTCTCATGTACAAACTCCACCACAGAAGGGCCAGGTGTCTCAAGGGCTTTGGTCTTGATGCTGAAGCTGCTGAAGCATTTCGAGAGGCCTTAAAGGTGAAGCACCCAATGCTGTGGCTATCTTTTCTTATTGCTTTGGGCTTTTTGCCCAAGGACCAACATTGCAGCCTGTTTCCTTAGTTCCATGTACTACCGGTGTTTGACGTTCCGTCTACTTTTGGGTCCTGAGACATTCCTTTCTAACCTGGAAAATTTCATTTTGCTGTCATAAATCGAAGCATTCAATCTGATTAAAGTACTGCGACTTCAGAAATCCAAGAGAAGAGCTGAAAAAATGTAATGGAATCAGGTTGTTGTAGGTACTGGATGCTGTTATTTTGTTCTCTATTGCACCATGACCATTCTTTACCTCTACTGACAATGTCATCAACCCACACAATGAACTACTCCTTTAAGGCTGTGGACTTGTCCAACTTGAAGGAGGAGAGCAAGAGGGATGCGTTCAGAAAGGAGGTCAATGAGGGCATCGCCAGTCTCAAACATACCGGTGATGATAAGAAGAACACGAAATCTGAAGTGGGACAGCGAGAAGAACATGAAGAAGAAGACAGGAAATGTCCCTTCGAAGTTTGGGATCGCCACCCCAGCTTCCCTCCGCTCGCTGACTGCCTTAACATCGTGTACGACGACACCGTGGGCAGGCACGTGATCGCCACCAAGGTGGGCAGACTTTGAGACTGAACTTATGATACATTTGTGTGACTAAAGATTCATAATACGCCAGCCCATTCGTGCTGGTGAGCCCATAGTAATCGAGGATCCAATCGCTGCCCATCTTTCTCCCTATAAGATGAGAGAGAATTGTTGCCACTGCTTCAGGAAATTGGCCGAGCGAGCACTGCCCAGCCCGTTGTTGCCCCAAAAGGCCAGGTACTGCAAAAGTGTTTGTCTGACAGTGTCACAGGTAATGTGTGCACTAATTCATTACATGTGTTAGAGGAATTTGCCTTCAAAAAGCCCCCAATCACTTCATGTACCACAGGGTTCTCCAGAAGTAGCTGCTTTTTTAAAGTGATCCCAAGTGAAGGATATTCGGTTCACTGAGATACAGCTAAAAGGATTCTGTTGCTAGACAACCTGGAGGTACATTGAAGATGAAACGTCCCATTTGAAAGAAATAAGTTGCAAACAGGTTCTGTCGACTCAAGTGTCTGAAGAGGGCCCTGGAGACCTACCACACCGTGGAGAGCAAGGTGGACACGACCGAGATGTTCTACGGGGACGATGAGGAGAGCCAGCTCTCAGGATGCATCTCTCTCGCATACAGGTTGATTATTGTTCGTCTGTGCCTCAAAACAGTTCTGCAATTCTTCACTGCACAGGGCAGTGACGCAGAAGAACTTGGACTTCTTCAAGGAGAAGCGCTCGGACTTCTTCTCAGGGCACGACGTCAGGTTCGGCACTGAAGTGCTTAAGGGGTTCTCGTATGTTGGAGATCAGCACTACAAGTGAGTTACACGTAGGGTCACTGAACCTCCAATAGTTGATCTTCATCATCGCTAGGGGTCTCTACAACCTCGTCACGCATATTGAGAAGGCTTCAGATCGAGACCGAAGGACCCTGCTCATCCGGACCGTCGTTCTCCTCAGGTACAAGGAGTGTAAGGCTGATATCTGACTTGTACTCAATCTGATTGTAGATGTCTGCGCGAGGCAGGCTACTTTCCCAAGAGCTCCAGCCAAGACCAAACGCTGACAGAGGACGAGCTCTTCATTGGCAGATTGCTGCTCCACTTCCAGATGGGCATTCAATATAATCTGCACACAATTTACCAGGTATGGGGTGGATTACGCTTTCACCAGCAGATACAGTTTTCAGTTATAAAAAATCCTGTTTACCAGCATGAAAGTATTCTTTGCTCAGAGATCAATGTGTTACTCCTCTGAACCTCCTACAGTGATATGAAGGCTATCACGAGCATAAGTCACGCAATTGCGATAGAGACTTGCAACTGTACCATACTTGGGGGTCAGAATCCTATTTACCTGCACAGGGGCGCTCACGTATCCAAAACCAGGAGCCCAAAATCATAGGCCATATCTTATACACCAAGCAAGAACCTCGTCTCCGTCTGTCTGTCTGTACGTACAGTACTGTACAGTGCACTCTGTGACAGACTCACGCGCAGACAGCCACACAGACAGAGAGGATAATCAACGCAAGCAGGAGCTACTTCTGATTGGTGCCCTCGCAAGTATGTACTCAAGCATCTGTCTCTAGGTGAACGGCCAGCTGGAGGCTGCCAAGAAGATCCCCCTCCTAGACATTGGTGCCGGTGTCTATCCCACCACCCTCTTCTTCAACCACTCCTGCTGTCCTAACACCGTCAGGATCAACCAAGGAACCAGGGTGAGCTTGTCTTAAATTAAGCCAAACAAAAACCACTCCGTTCGTGCCACGAAGAACTTGCAGGTGGTGTTTGTAGCCAAGAGCAACATCCGCGCGGGCGAGGAAGTGACTGACTGTTACGGCATCCACCACCTGTCCATGCCTCTGAAGGCGAGGCAGACGCAACTCCGCAAGGGGTACGCGTTTGACTGTGCGTGCACGGGATGCCGCAAGAATCTGTCCATGCTGCCAGACCTGCCAACCGCGATCCCGGCCAAGGTGGCCGTGAAATTGGGCTCCACCTTGAGCAAGTAAGATGAGGAAAACATTAGCCTAATACTACAAGTTAACCTGACGAGGTAACTTTTACACAGGTACAAAAGCTTGTTTGAAGAGGCCAAGTTCAGGCAAGCCCTGAAGACTTGTCAGGAGTACCTGTGGAAGCTGGAGGAGCTCGGTGTCAAGTTCCCACATAGGAACTATGAAATCGGCTCCCTTGCTCTGTGTTCATGCTTGTGGGGTCTTGTGAAGGACGTCTAGGAGTGCAGAAGCTTCGAAATGCCAAATGAAGCCACTTCCCTTCACACCCAAGATGTGCAAAATGTCTATGCAGGCCCTGAGTCAGATCTCCCATGTTGTGCACATGCATAGAGTGTCAAATCCAATCTATAGACTCTGTATTTTCATATTGCTCACATGCAAAATGTCCAAGACGATCTGGAGACTGGATATCTCTGGTACTGTGTGCATGTAAATATCCCCCAAAGCTCCTAACAACCTGCAACCCCCCTCGAACATTACTGTACTGTCTGTGCTATGTTGCACCCTAAAACATTTTTGACGAAAAAAATATGAAATCCACCAAAAGTGCTGAGTTTCTAGAAGGAAATGGCGACCCTTTTTGAGGTAATTCTCACCATGGTAGTTTTTCTGAAGGTCGAGTTTCAACAAAACCAGACCGGCAAATGATAGAAAACAACCCTTGGACAACTCTAGTCACAAGGAAGTGTGTCCAACTTTGGGCATCTCCAGCAGGATGCTCATGATTTGCCCAAAAGCTAACGTGGGCCACCTCAAGCAGCTTTTCTCCCGCGAAATGTGGGCGGCCTCTAGCTAGTCATGAGTATTGACGCGTAGGTTACGAATCCCTGATGCATGAATGACTCCTGGACTTGGTACTGCTGCAGGTTGTCCGTCAAGATCAACGTTGCGTGCGCCGTCACCATCACAATCTCTTGGGTTTGGCTTGACATTGTACAATTTTCGACCATCTGAGTGATGATCCAGACTGGGTGGATCAAGTACGAATGCAGACACGGTGTACTTTGTACCTGAAGTTCAGGGTAGCGTAGGAAAATCCAACTTGACCACACTTTTGTGGCACTTTCATTGGTGCGATGTGAAAGAGTCGAAAATTTTCATTCTACTGATGAGGACATTTATTTGCAACATCAAAACCGCAAGGAATCTGCCAGAACGACTGTTGTCGAAATATTCCGCCCAGGGAACGCAGCTGCTGAGATCATCAAGGTGGCCAAGTACCCCGGCGTGGCTGTCGCCGACATCAGGAACAGAGGGACTGAGGACTGGAAGATGCACGTCCGCAGCAACAGCAAAGACTGTAGAGCAGTTCCGGATTTTGCCCTGTACGTGCACACACCCGAAAATAGTCCTGATCGATGCCAATAGAGCTAAAGGAATTTCGTTTATTGCGATAAGACTATACAGTTACAGTAACATACTTAGGTACTTTGTAGTACTCGTAGCACATCGGATGGAGAAACACCTAACATCAAGTTGAAACAAAGTCTTGCACTCAATTTTGCTTTCACACGACACTTTTCTTTTTCATTATGCCCATGGATTGTTTTCACAGGATATATCCACAGTACCACATATTTGCGACATATATAGATCTTGGATACGGCGAACAATATATCTAAGATAGATATATATGCAGTAAATATACGATGTAGTTTGGACCTTAGTAATCATTCTCTTCTGAATTAGGAAGTATTTTTGGGGTCGTTGCTCTCGAGACTAGAACAACCAGGGTGACAAAGTCATCCTGAGATCATGGGTGCACAAAAATAAGATTCTTACTTGTTTTTGTTTGTTCTGCCGCGATGAAGTCATCAGTGCTTGCAACATGACCATTGCCAACTTAGCCAAGATCAAGGTGTCACAACAGCAACCGAGGGGCCTCACAGAACAGAAAACGTTACTTAGGTGTAGAACATACAGAAAATTGCACAAATTGTTGAACATATGTACATAAGAAGAATTGAAAAAAAAAAAAAAAGCAAAGAACTGCGGACCGCATCAAGCACTTCTTTCTCGAGGATGTTCGCTAATCCCTGCTCGGAGTCCTCGAAGCGCTTCTTGATGCTGGGCTCCTTGAGCGACTGCGGCTTACGCGGCCACCGCGGCGGCTGCTGCTGCTACTGCGACTGACGCTTCGACTGCGAGGGTCGCCACGGCCGCCACCACTGCTGCGTCGCCCACGTCCGCGGCTCCTCGAACGGCTGCGACTTCGAGATCTGCGAAGAAATAGGTGGACGCTACACATCTGCACAATTAGGAACAAGTCTCTTCCTGCACACCTTGACCTGGACCCCCTACGTCGTTCCTCGCGCACTTTAAGTCTCCGCCCGTCTAGTTCGAGGTCATCGCGATGGTCAAGCGCGTAGTCCAGACCTCGCCGATCCGCGAACTCAACAATCCCGACGCCGTGGCGGGGGGAGTGGACGTTCGTGTACGTGATCTCCCCAGCCACGCGGAAGTAATCTTTCAGATCCTGTGGATGAGACCAAAAAAAGACCGACAGTGCAGGGAAGACATTGTCTCTGTCTAGTAGTACCATCTCTCTCTCACCTGCCAAGACGTCCTGGAAGCGATGTTCTCTACGATGAGCCTATAGTTGGTCTTTGGTCCCGGAGGTCCCCCCCTCTTGCCAAAACGCCCACGGTCCATCATCCTGCCGCTGGATCTCGCCATCTCGACTCTAAGGCGCTCTCCCAGAAGTTCCTTCCCGTCCAGGTCGTGCACGGCATCCTCGGCGTCACTATAGAAGCAAACCAAACCATGATCGGACCGACCCAGAGACCACGAGCTGGACTCAGAGAACCCGAACACGACGGGACTGTCATAGTGACAGTGACAGACGCCGCGAGAGCGACCGAATGACCATTTGACCCAACCGAGTAGCAGCAGTCGTTTAACCACCAAC
>JAAUXU010090527.1_pt1 | contig 19263 bp, 12 predicted proteins | sample 7278151 | NCBI WGS metagenome assembly JAAUXU01 (sample SAMN14350113, study PRJNA611818) | marine sediment metagenome | isolation source: surface marine sediment (1.8m) | place: French Polynesia: Moorea | collected 2018-08 | reverse complement strand
TGCTTTTATGCCCAGAAGCATCACATTTCATAATTAAATTTTAATATGGTGACAATAGCACTGACCCATAATTATAAGTAATAATTACATCATTTTTGGCCATGAAATTACTACATAAAGTATGCCAAAATTAAATTTCTGAAAAAAGTGCATTAGTACTCTTTTGCTCAGAAGGATCACATTTTATAGCAAAATTATCATATGGTGACAATAGCATTGACCCATGCCCTTCAGGAAGGTCCCCTGCCCCAACACCTTGTCAGCCTTGGCGCGACTTTTTCTGTGGATCTATGTCAGTCTGATTGGGTGGGATCTTACTTTCTACATCATTTGCAACTCCAGATGAGTGTGCATTTTGAAAAAAAAGAATTTCGCCTCAAGGGGTCCACCCTTCTGTACATGCAGATGTCTCTGAAAAACTTTGTGCGTCCTCACTTTGCATAGCGCTATCGACCCACATGTATCCATCTTACTGTCCATCCGTTGCTAGCGAAGTTGCTCCTGCTGCCTGCAAGACTTCCATCGACTGATGGACCCCGACAGTGATTAATAATGGGTTACTCCTCAGGATGCTAGAGAGCAAAGAATTAGGGTGGCTGTTGTAGATATTGTATTCGCCTCGTTTGTGCACCATACATATTCTGAAGAATGGGCAATAGGACACCCATGTTAGTCTGTGTAGGAAGAAGTTACAAAATCATGATAATAGGGCTGTCCGAAGCTCTAGAAAAAGAAGAGGAGGAAAAAATCAGTCTTCCTCTTCGAAGTTGCAACGTTGGCAAATGACAAAGGATCAAAGGAGATAAAATTGAGAGAGAAAAAGGAAATAGAAAAATTGAGTGAACGGTGGTGGTGTTATTTCGGGGATCAAAGCTATTGGATCAGAAGGATAATCTTGGGACAAGGAGAAAAGAGCGCTAAAATGGTTAACGATTTCACCTATACCACTTGTATTCGAAAGCCAGAGACGCTGAATAGCGAGAACAAAGAAAGATCTTACTTACCTGACCTCGCACGGGCTCATGCGAGGTCAGATTTTCAACTATCTGCTTCGATTTGTGTAGCGCACGGCCGATCAGCAGCCGCGCTTGTTTGGTGCCAGCAACCTCCGGCCTCAGCTACTTCCTTCGTCAAGCAAGTCATTTCCTACATGCCTGGAGTATCAGTAGAGACCACACTGTTGACTCATGTTGTAAGGTCTCACCCAACACCGAAGAGTCGACGGGAGCGCGTGAGGAGTTAAGGGGAAAGAAAGAGCGCAGGAAGACCAAGAACCGGCGAGTGAGGCTTCAATCGCCGTATAGGGAGGGGCCAGCGCCAGAAAAATGAGAGCAGCGAGAAAAGTTGGGTGCTTTTCTCCCGTCGAATCGGTTCTCAGTTAGAGGCCAGGACCTTGATCAGCCAGGTTCCGTCGAATAATTCACACACGCTGTTCCACCCTCAGAGCGTCATTGTCTGCCGAGACAATGGAATTCATAGCCCATTGAAACACTCACAGACCACCTTCTCTTACCGCGTGCCCGCGCATTAAATATTTAGTTTAGGAAAGGCCTCGCTCGATCAAGATCAAGACTTTTTGTGGACGAGTCAAGTTGGTCAAATGTCTGCGTGCAGAATGAGAAAGATCCTCTGAGAGGCTTTCACTCACGCTACACTCTCTACACACCACGGTGTCCATAATTCTGGCACATACAATAAAAGCCGGGCGTTCCACAATAAACGCCTTCATGCGATCGCGTGGGACTGTGCTAAGTTCGCATCACTACAACGCACTATTCGTGGTAGCGCAAAATCATTGGCCTAGAGGAAACAACTCCTGAGAGACACGACAACATGGAATTTGAAGGTAGGGCCCTGTTCTATTTATTGTACTCGTGGGTAGAGTGTAGTAGGTGCACGTGTAATATGGTATAGCATACACATGCAGTACACAAGCAGGTTCCTATTTTAGGACGTGTCGGTTTATTTGCTGTACAGTATGTAGTCATATTTTGTGCAGCACGTACTGTACCAATGCATGAAAGTTTGGTGCTGGCTGGCGGAGTACAAAACGCGGCTATGAGGATTTCTCAAGAAAATGCAGAGACTGCGAACTGACAACGAGTGTTGGAGGACTGTGTCCATTGGTAAGAGTCGGTTTTTTTTGCACCCCGACGTGTGCAGAACTACGCACTTCGGACAGAACGATGTCATGTGCTAGAAAGCCTTATGCAGAGAGCAGAACATATACAATTTTTACTGCTCGATGTACGTACACACGTACTGTATACACATACACACTGAGGGACCCGTAAACGTCCGAACAAACGAATGATCGTGGTAACTCCCTTTTCCTCCTTGTAAGAATTCATCGGCTAAGAACTCTACAGCAGTTGGCAACTTGATCACAAGAGACCCACATATAACGACTGCTGTGCTTAACTCTTTATAAGGCACATGAGGCAAGTTGTGGAGGAGACCAACATAAATCTTGGCTGAATGAATCTAACGCACTTCAGACTTTTGTTCTCTCGGTTCATGTGTGAGAGAATACTGTATATTGTATCCAGTCCATTGACGGTGACAACTCCTTCAGTCTGGTGCATCATTTTGCGGGCTTCTTCTGCAGTGATACCATATTCATTTTCTTACTATTGACAAAGCGAGGGTGGACACAATTCCATGCAGATGCAGTAATGTACGTATGTAGCATACTTTATGCTGAATCTACAGGGGGTAACAGAAACCTCCGGCATTGACCTGAGAAGAATTGGGTTTGTTTTGGGCTGTTGTTACTCTTATTTGACTGCCGACAGCAAAAGCCACTCAGTGTAAGAAAGCGCACAAACACTTTGGGCCTTTTGGATGCTGAATTATGCATGTCAGTTTCAATACGTAGTAACTTGGCGACGCAGAAGAATTAATATTAATGTATTACATCGTATAAGTGACGCCGTCTGAGGCGGTCACTTTGAACGCATCCCTTAGAATCACCCAAATTTGGACAGTTGATGTAACGCTATAAGATGCTAGGTAATATTGCTCAGGAGAACTTCACCTGTTTTCTTTGGGTACAATGGTGTGATCTGTGATGGCTTCACTCTCATGGCCATCAAAGTTAAGAAGCATTATTTAGAATATCCACAAATGTATTTGCAGTATGCACCTATGTATGTGCGCACTTAAATGGAAAACGTGTAAAAGTCGTCGAAGTAAAATTAAGATGAATTGTCTTACGTCTGGAAAATTCCAAAGTGAAAACTGTTTCCTTGAGATCTTATTGACGACTCTAGCCTGGAGTAGTCAATAAGTCAAGTCAATCCTCCAGATCAGACTCTGCGAGGCACGTATGTAGTAACGGAAATTCTTCTTCTGTTTCTCTACACAACTTTCAGAAACTTTTTGCCTCGCTTTAACTACTGTGATTCACGGAAATGTTAATAGCTCAGCAAAAGCCCAGGGATGACTTCAGGAAATAGAAAAAAAAACCTGACGGCTTGTTGTATTAAAACTGCTTTCATACTGGCCCAACATCTTTTAAAGTTTCTGTCATCAATCTGGCTGAGTTCTCGATGTAATTTGCTCTTATAGGTCTGACTTGAGTCAACATTATGTCATGTAGTACCGGGTCAATAGAAATGTCATCCACACTTACGTTGAACTCATGTTGTCAACTTGAGCTCTTATGTGATTCGTGATAAGAGAAGTTGGAGCAATGGGTGGCATCATTGAAAAATGATTAAATTGTCATCATAACTCCAAATTCAGCAGCTCCTCCACATTCCAACCGCGCCAGGACCTCATTCAAACAACAGTTTAATTCATTCATGAAAGTGTAGAAGGCTTTTCTATTCACCCAGTAGAACTGAAAAACTTGTCGGGGTAGCATGCAGCTCTATTTTTGTTTAAAAACCAGCATTTGATGACATTTCTCTCATGTACCCTTCGGTGAGGAACTTCTAGTGTATTCAGTCAAATTCCCAAAGCCTAATTAAACGCGTAGACGAACGCTTTGGGAGAGTAATTTATTTTTTTATTTTTTTAGAGACAGATTTTAGGTTTCCTCAGCTCATGAGGTGCAGCTTGCGGTCCTGATCAAAATCAGCTCGAAATCATCCCCATGGGATCATGTTTTCCAGGGGACAAGGCCTTTCTTGCCCAGTAGGCCCAGAGGCCACTTTTGCAGTCATGGAGATAGGCCCAGGAGAGACAAAGACAAAAGTTTGTTCACTAAATCAATCCATCTTAACACTTTTTTGAATAATTGAAGACATAAGAAGGCGATGCCTGGGCTATACCCAAGTAAAGTAGAATGTGGGAGTGAGTGCATTCAGAAAGGTTAAATAACATTGAAGCATGGATGAAGTTTGTTTTTTCCTCTAACCGTATGCAAACTTTTGACCCCAACGGTATTTGCTCAAAGAGAGCGTGACCTTGTTAGCCCGCAGGTTCTTATATGTCAGTGCCTCTTTTTCGCACAGCACTCTTTGCTTTGCGAAATATTCTGCTTGTACCGTAGAGTGTCGGTGAACGAATGTCTCAGGTTGGATGAGCCATGTGTATGAGTGTAACACGTATGGGCGACTCTGCCAGGCACTTGTAACATAGGAGCTCAGCCTATTTGACATTCTACTCATGCGCACTTATCAACCACCAGCCCGACTCAACTCCAGAATACTGCCCCTCAGTGAATCAGACACCTTTCAACTTTAGTCATGGGAGGTGTGTTTGTACTTTCTTTAGTAACTTTTACTAGCCGAAACGGAAAAAGTTGTTAAGCTTTCCTATCGTCACACAACTTGGCGTCATTGTTTTTGTGAGCACTGTCAACAAAGGTTACTGACCGACATATGAAGAAATTACGAAGTGAAGACAAAAATCAAACTACTAGGGCGTTGCCATCATGATGGACGTCCACACTGCTCCAACGTACAAAAAAGCAAATGAAACTCGAATCACTGTCAGGACCATCGGTTATGTCACGAGGAGAACGAAGCTAGTCAGCCACATTCACAGCAACACCTCCAACTCAGCCCCGCCAACCAAGACCAACATGCACGTCCGCATGAGGAAGTCTGCCAAGGATATTGGTCCATCTGCTGGTCTGATCCAGAAGACAGTGAAGGACTTGGACCCAAGGTCTCACTTCTGTGGACTTATGATAAAGATCATGGCTGGAAGAGTCTTACTACCTGCATAAAGCTCAATGGCACCGCTGATTTTCTCTGGAAAGAAGCTCTGGATAGTGACAGCAGTAATAACGGATTGGTGGCTTCACCTCCCTACAAGGTGCTTTCCATCATGTACAGCAACCACTTTGTAAGCGCAGGGATGCTCAGTGTTGCGGCCTTTAATGAGAAAGAAGATATATCGCAGTAGGACTGAGGATTCGGGGGGAAACAGTGTCTTGAGGTCGTGGAGGCGGAGGGACGATAGTGAAGATGTCTGCAAAGACATCGACTTCACTACCAAGAACTATAGATGTGTCAGCAAGGCGCATGGCTACAAGTGTGGAACACTGGTGTCGTGGCAAGTAACGCACTTAACGAAAAGTGACGTTTTCGATTTGTCGAGAATTCGAGAAAAAAGGAGACAGCTCTCAAGTAGCTAGAGATTTCTCGAGCTCGAACAGTCCGGGACACTACGGAGGAGGGAAAAGTAATGACCCTTGTTCTACTTCTTTTCTGAAAGAGCACAAAGGAACAAGTCTTTGGGCTAAATTTCAGTATATCCGCAATTCAACAAAATTTTAAGAAAAAAAGTATGCAGTGAATGCCACAATTGATTATTTACCTGGCATGCTGGTTCCACATGGGTTTGGAAATGAATGGGTATAAAAGAAAATGAGAGTAGTAAACCAAAGATATGACAATTATTTCATTAACCGTTATAAAGGCTCTTTTAGACATTGACCCTGAGTGAAGGTTCTTTTTTGGGGTTGTCGATGAGTAGAAAGGCCCTATAAGTTGATCCAAAAACAGTGTGACAAACTGTCTTACTCACATTTCACATTTTTGTGACCAGATCAGTGAACTGTGGCTTTAAATGAGGCTGAATGTCTAACAAATTTATCTACATTTTCATGCTATTACAGTCCTGGCTGTAGGTAATTGCGTCGGGCATGACGGCACCTCATGCGTTATACTGAAACGTATTGAGGTGGAATTTTGATGCGTAACGCGTAGATGTGACACTTGGACACAATGTTGAGTACACAGGGTCAATGTCACGGCTGCCCATTTCAGTGCTAGAATGCTCAAAAGGAAGCCACCTGGAGAGGGGGCATGCTGAAGAGGCTGGAAATTTGGCTTTTTTAGAGGGTAAAAGTGGATAGAATAGTCTGAAATTTTCACAGAAGAATCCTGACCCCCTGGCCCACCATTTCCACAGGGATCCACTCCCCGGGGTTCTCCAGCGCCATGTGCAAGCACTCAAAAACCCCATGTCCGGGTTGAGAGGTTGCTACATTCTGTGAAGCTGCAAAAAGCGAGCGACAGGGTGACACTTTGACATGTAAACAAAACTCATCAACGACAGTTGGGAAATCTCGATCTGGACTGCCACATTTGCTCCTGCTGAGGCTGATCAGGTCGGCAAAGTGCCGGAGGACCCTGTGTACTCAACATCGTGTCCCAGTCTCACATCTACACATTCTACATCAAAATTCCACTTCAACACGTCCTAGTGCAGCGTATGAGGTGCCGTCATGCCCGACGCAATTACCCACAGCCAGGACTGTATTCATGCTTGCCTAATTCTCTCCTTTGCATCATTAAGTGAGCAATTGCTGTCAATACATGAACAGCACTGTTTGTAAACTTTTGCCGTTCAAAGAATGTTTCGCTACTTTTGCTCCATGGGTGAAGCACATGAGCAGAAAACTCAAAAAGCACAGCATAATTTCTGGAGCAATGAGACGTCAGAAAAAAAGCGAGACTCTCAAGTGCTCGAGAACGAGATTTCCTGCCCATTAAACGTTGGTAACGACTTGAGCAGTGAGTGTCCTCATATTGCCTGACATCCATACAGCCTGGCCTGACTTCTCCTGATGCCCTGATCTTTTCCTATGGAGCGTGAGGCCTGCTGCATCCTACAGCATGTGGAGGTCCCGAAGACGTCCACTGAGGTCTCATGAGGTTCCTCAGTTCCTAAAAAGGTTGTCAAGGTGTCTTGCAAGTTCGGGACAAGGATCATAGCCATATTGGTCAAGGCCGCTGGCAGAGTTTCCATGAAGGGATCTGCCGTTAGTCAGATGCTGGGCAAAAAGTCGGCCTATGGTCCTGAGTGATGTGCTAGTGAAGTCCTAAGGATCTGATGATAAAAGTTCAATGAAATAGAGGAAAAAATCGAACAAAAATCACCCATCTTGAAAATAAACAATAAGGAAGACACGGCGTAAGCTGCTGCTATCGGGCCAGTTACTATGGAAAGAGAGGAGAGTTGGCACTGGGACATAACAACAGTGGAATTCGGATACCCGAGATCCGGGCAGTTGGTATCACGTGATGATTCGGAGCTTTTCTGTTCAACCGATATTCTGTGAAGTCAAGAATACTGTTTCAAGGAGCAAATCAATCAAGGTGTGATCAGATGATCAGAAGTCTTTGGGGTCGGCCAACCTGGGAGTTTGACGCACTTGTGCTTGGATAAGCATGGTTGTGTTAGGTTCCTCGGATTTTACCTCCTGAGTACTAGAACATAATCATTTTCAAGATGAACTAGAGCAAAAGCATATGAAAATGTGAAATCATTTTCCGTACCTGACTCGTGCCGGGGACATCGGCCGGATGGATGAAGGTTTTTGGTCTTCACCTCTTCCACAGATTCCAGACACACTTTTTTCTCAAAGATATTGATGCATCTGTTTACAAGTCAGGATTAACATACGCCTCTGCATCAGAACCGGCATAAACATTGGTAGTTGTACATAAATATAGAAGCTTTCACGAGCGAGGGGTATTTCATGTTTTCTTCGTCAAGAAGCGTCCGAAGAAGTCGTCACATTTTGGCAAACCAAACATCCACTCAGTCAAATTTTAATTTTTGACCCAGCCTCATGTGTTCAATCTACATGGAAGGGGTTGCGTCATGTTTTGAGTCATTTTGTGTTGTGACAGAACAAAATAAAGTCACTAAGAAGCATTCAAAAGCCTTAACTTAGTTGTCTGTCTGATCGGGGTGCTCGGATTTGGTTGAATGAGCTTTGAATGGGCCGTTGTGGTCCCGTTTATCTGGACGCCACTGCACTTTCTTTAATGAATTTGCTTTTTGCCCTCCATAAGTAATGGAACATGTCTTTACTATGTTAGGTATGTTATTTCTAATGTTGTTACAGTTCCCACAAGTTTTGTTAATAACAATTTCTGAGTTGATGTTATTCGTGGCAGTGCTGCTGATTCATGAAATAAAGAACAACTGACAAGAAAAGAAAAATATGGAGCGCGAGGGAAAGGGCAGCAAAAAACCAGAAGGTGAAGCTCACAGTACGGAAGATGCGGCCATGTAGGACATGTTTTAGGCACAAAAGAGGTAACTGAGTCTTGACTTCAGTCGGACAGCTGCGATAAGGTCTGAAGTGTAACTCTTATTGGCTGATGATGTGCAGTGCACACCTTGTCAGTATTTACTTTTGTTGCAGCTTCAAAGAAGTTGAACGAATATTATACCAATTTGTGATGCTGGCTGTGCCTGTGCGCGTACATCTTAATGGTGCCCGTTAATGTTTAAAGGGTAGGAAATCTCGCTCTCGAGCACTCGAAAGTCTCGCTTCCTTCTGATGTGTCATTTGTCTAGAAATTATGCCTTGTTTCTTGAGTGTTTCTGTTTATGTACTATAGTAATCCTCATGGCGAACGTGGTGATACATATATTCTTTGAACTAACAAAGTTTACCGACAGTTCTGTTTATGAGCTGTTCTATTTATGATGATATTGAGAGAATTAGGGGAGTGTGAACATGAACATGTGAATGCTGAACAATTTGTCAGCTTTGGTTTAAGCCGCAGTTCACTGACCTGCTCACAGAAACATGGAATCTGCACGTAAGAAAATCTATCACACTCTTTTTGTATCACCCGGTGGATTCTTATTTAGTGCGAGAAATCTCGAGGTATACGAGAAATGTTTATTCTGTTCTCGATTTCTCTGGAACTCGAAAACGTCACCTCTCGTTAAATGTTTATACACATGCATGTCAAATAGACTGAAGAAATAGATTGCAGTCGTTTGATGCTGAAGCTTTTTCTATCTGACACGATTCGACATTGCTTCCTAGTAGTGGCTGTTTTTACGTTGATACCAGGTACGCGTACTCTCTTGTTTGCTCAGGCATGATTGGATTTTGCCTCAGTTACTTCTAGGTTAGATATACTTAGATATGGCCGACCGTTGAATTACTGGTGATGGGACCGTAAGAACATCCTTACTTATACTGTAAGGGCGCCGCACGGACCTTCAACACATGTCTAACATGAATGTGCCTTCTGTAGTGAGAGTAGGCATTTTCTACCTTAACAAAGGGTACTCGTGTAAGTGGCATGTAGAGTATCGTGCCCAGGAAATGAACAAACATTCTTCGCCCAAACATCAAGACTGCAGCAGGGCCACAAGCATCGGTGACAAGTTGCTTTCTCTGCTACTTTCATTACAGACATGAACATCTTGTTCATTACCAGAGGCACAAACGAAGCTGGTAAGAGCACAGTTGTCGGCTCTCCCTAAACCATACGTGAATTTTAGCGTCCGATCTCCCTGCACACGCGGAGGGGGATTATGGTAAAAGACTGACTTGTAGGAATGGCTGCCAGATATTTCGTCATCTTGCATCTTGGGATGTCTACTTTTGTCTGAAAAGTCGTCACAAGTTGTAAGCTTCAGCTAGCCGAAGTTTGTTACCAACAGTACCAGTAATCAGTGGTTGAAATGTAAGAGAAATGGAGGTAGGAAGCTGGCATGTGGATGCTGCCGGGGCAGTTGTGTCTGCTTCTGCGGTTATGTGGCCACAAATCGAAGTGTGACAAGAAAGACTCAGTGTCTGATGGTCTCAAAATCAGTTCCTTCTAAAGTCAATTTTCTAAATCTGCCAGACTTCAGGAGACCAAGTTTGGCCTCCTGAACAAGCTGAATGTTTGACCAAGTTCAGAATACACCTACTCGCGACTGTTCCATAGTCCCGGTCGGTGACAGTCGTGCCGTGCCAGTTTCCAATCTTCCTTCCTTTTACATGTTACTGTCTTAAACCACTGCATGGCCATTATCTAAGGCCACGATCCATCACCAGTCGCCGGCCACCAGGGCCAGAACCACAGACAATTGGGCGAAGCTCGAACAAAGCTGAGAACTGGCGAGCTGCTTACCAAGGTGACCTTGAGATGGATGGGGAGTCCTTTAGGACTAGGTTCATGTCTCTTCAGTCCCACTACAAAGACACTGTTGGGGTGGACCCTAAGGGGGAGAGCAGACTGTAAAGTGCATCATCCCTCTTCTTCAGTGTTAGGCACTCCGTACAACTTAGAGACACACTCATATTGTACTTTCACCACTCAAATTGCTTCGTTTGTCCAAAATTTTGTGGCTTCCTGCAGAGAAGATCCGCTCTCGAGATACTGAAGTTCCTTGCACAATCAGGTATTTGAAGTCAATCTCAGCCAGGTGAGGAAGGCTGGTCTTCCCATTTTGTGCCCACCAATCCAGTGGAGATGCTGCTCCAGGAAGATTGGCAACTTGGACGCACACGTACAGCATGAGTGATCTCATCGTATCGGAGTCAGGGCTTGAGGGCCACACGGACGCGCGCGCTTCTACCTCAAGTCAGAGAGTCCAATAGTCAGAGTCCTTGTTTCTGTCTGTGCCTGCAGCAATTGGAGATGGAAACTGTCCTACGGCACCATCATTCAACAGGTCCTCAACATTCCTTGATCTTTCCAATGGCCTCTCTGTCCTTTCAAGTCTTCCGTTTTCACAAAGCGAATCAAGGACTCTTAAAATCGGCATTGCTGCAATAGTCGCTGTAGCAGAGTACCTTAAAGAGTTCTGCGTGTTCAAAGAGTTCCACGTCTTTAAGGTATAAACCAAAGTTACCTTTCCTCGTCGTGTGACTTGTGACCAACATCTCGTTTTGTCTCTAACAATCCCACCTCATAACCACTTCTACTTGATAAAAGGTTCAGGCAGTCTAAAGAAAAGAGTTAATTTTTAGGTAATTTACCTCAGCCTTACTCTGGGACGTATCATGCTCTCTCCCTGAAGTAGTCCATTTTGGGGTCTTACGGCACATTTCTCAAATAGTTAGGTCTCCTGTTGTCTGCTAAAGGGTGCTGAAAGGCAACTTTTACCTTCATGTAAGACTTGGCACCGTTGTAACACTGTCTGAAAGTTCTCGAACGACCAGTATCTTAGTTACAAGATCGTCATCCCCCGCACAAAAACATTCTCAATCACGGAAGGACAAAGAAATTGTAATAGATAATACGGCAACCATATGTTATTGTAGTGCTCGCCGCTTTTTACGTCATCTCTTATAATGTCACCCAGCTGAAAAGGTCAATGACGCCAAGGACTGATTTGAAATGAAATTCTTTTATTTCTCTTCACTTGCAAAGTCAAATTCATTCATACACTGAGTTGCTGACGAAAACTAGGATTGCTAGTTATGCCAGTCCACAACAGCACCAAGTCCGGTATATAGTATGGTCAACAAAAATCTCACTTGCAGATGAAAAGTCTCTTTTCGCCAAAATGGCCCCTGGATGCGAACCTCCTGGATTCCAGATTTGCAAATATGACTTCAAAAAAGTTGTCTCACTTTGAAAAAAGAGGTGGAAGCGTGCTTAAAGTTGTCTCTGAAGAAGTCCATAATAGACAAATCCTTTAGAAAACAGTGAAGAATGCGAAAATACATGTTTTTATTCCTAGTTTTTGGTGTTCTTTACTTCACCCCTCACAAGAGCCCAGTTTTTCCTTAGACTGACAGTGACCTTATAAGCGGTGAGGACTGAACTCATGGCGATTCGTTTTACTCATACAATAAACACACGAGGTGATTGGGTCTATAATATGAAAATGGACTTAAATTGGACAAAATTGGACACGTGTAACTGACTAAGTCGGCCGGGTTTCCTCACCTGTAAGAATTTAAACGGATCATAAGGTCTCCTTCTGACCTCCTTGAACTTGAACTCTGGTCCCTAACAGTACAACTCAAATTTGCTCAAAATTTCGAAGTAAAACTTTGGCGCATGTAATGCTCATGTTTAAAGCATCAAACCACATAGCTTCTGTTGCAAACCGCTAAATCTTCTTGCGAGTAAACGAGCAGGCTTACTCAGTCCATCCCTGAATAGCTCAGTTTGATTTGGGTGCTACGAACTCGCGCACGACGATTTGAAGCTAATGCGCTGACACTCTGTGCGTGTCAGTTTGTGTACTCAAACATACTGCGTACGTTCATCCTGCACGGTCCTGCGTGGACGCTCATCTGACGTTGGTCGGCCTGGTTTCTCTCTTCTCTGGGTGCACGGTACATGATCAACAATATAACCCGTCTAGGGTGCCATTGATGAGCTCTCGAAGTGTGTGCACATATGACCCTGCGGGAGGCATTCTACACTATGCTGTCACTTGCATTCCCACTAGTTTGCCAAGTGTGATCAAGCACTCAGGAGGTCCTTGGTAGTGAATGGTCTTCTCGGAACACCCACTAAATCAGCGAAGCACACCAGACCATTTATACAGGAAAAAAAGAGAACGCAAAGAGTGGCAAGAGGAAAAGAGCAATTTCCTGCGTATCCTGCACGTGCCCACAACGCTACAGGGTGCTGCAACGACTTTCTGACAAGAGTGGAGCATTTTTTAAAGTAGAATCACAGAGGCAAACGAAATTAGATTTCATTCAATATGCCTCCCCCCTCCCCCTGGCAGCAATTACATGATCAACTCTCCCACAAAAGCCAGACACTCACTTAAGGCACAACCTCGTGGGGAATTGGCTCCCATACGCGGACCCCAGGTGAGCCATATGTTCCTCTGGCCTTGGTGTGGCTTCCAACACATCCTGTCCTCAAGGACTGACCATATGAGAAAGCCAGTAGATTGAGATCAGGTGATGCGGAGGAGAGAGGGAGGGAGCTAGATACTCTTGGTCCCAAATCCTGGAAGATGCTCTGCACACCAAGCTTGTGCAAGTGCACCGTCCTCTTGTCTATTATGCTTCCCCCCCCCCCCATGGAAATGAGGCCCGGGGAAGGACACTCTTTCTCTTGGATGGTCCTGACGTACTTCTGGGAGTCTGTTTCGACTCCTGACTCCAAGAAGACTGGAAGACTATTGCTGGTGCCACAGGTTGCAGTCCACATCATGACAGAGGCTGGCTTCTGTGTCCTGAAGGCAGAACAGACCCCTTATGGAGAGCACCCAACACAAGCTGATTCTGCTTGCAGAAACTGTGAAAAGTGTATTTGAGAAGACACAGCACGAAGTTAGGGGCCCTGTCGTACTCCAACTGATTGAGGATGCTCAAGTCTTGCTGAAGCGTCTTCTCCTTTGTGGTGGCTGAAGCGAGATGCATCTTCTGGACGCGCTATGAAGTCATCTGTCTTGAGGTCAATCCTTCTTGGTGATCTTCCTCATGCTCCTGTCAGCCATGTTGAAGTCTTCCTCATGCTCCTCTGCATAGTCGACCAGATTCTCGCCTCCATGGACTTGATGACCCTGGGGGAATAAGGTCAACTTTTGATGGATTCCGTCATCTCCCAATAAAGTCTTTCTGACGAATTCCAGTTGATTTCGAGAGCTTCGCTGGACTTCACAGTTTCTGATGCGGTCATCCCTGCCTTGAACTACTGCGCAATAATCGTACTATTGTTCGTCTCTTCGAGCTATTTTTATGTGTCTGGTTTTCCTAATGTTGTGAATAAAATGTGCAGGAAGTTTCCATTCGCTCACTTGAGACCGCTCTAATTAAAAGCGTCAGGAAGTGTCAGGAAGTTCGTGCCTCACCCTGTACTTGGTTCATAATGTGTGACTCTGCGTGCCAACCAACAGCGATTGCCTTTTCCACAGCAGAAGTTATCAGGAGTGTCGACTTTTGGCTGATAAATGTTATTACTAAGGATGTTTTGAAGGAATAACGAAGAATCCTGCCGTATGGTCAAAACTGTGCAAGCGCCAAGAGGCTTCACTTGAAAATCTATATCCGCTGAATTAAGTTCTACATGTGTCAGATATTCTTTTTACGAATCCAGACCTTTATGAAGACTATCTGAGCTGGGTTCGTGCCCCTCAAGCTTAGCAGAGAAAATTCAAGTAGAGCAGTTGGAAACCCAATAGGGAGTCAGTTGTTGGTACCACGTGGGTTTCCCATTGTTGATACAGAAGAAGCAGGAAAAGTAGCTCGCGAAATGTATGTGTTCTATGCCTGCAATCAGGGGTTTCCGCGACATTTCATAGCATGAGAACGCAAACATTGGTTCCACTTATGGGGAAAATGGAAGAAATTGATCTCTGTCTTTGGAAGTCTCCATCAACTCATGAAGGGTATCTTTCTGAGAGCAACACTGCAAGCCCGACAATTGTTTGAACAAAAGAAGATCTCCCATGGGAGAGCCTTTGGAAGACGATCCCACAGAAAGCCTCTCAGCCTTCCTATAGATCACTATTGCAGCTAGTACTCTAATGAGAGAGAAGAAGCCACCACAGAGAGCCTTGAAGCTTCTTAGAGAGGATGGCCTATAAGAGAAAAATTAGGCTGCAGAAGCAGCGACCACAAAACTAGACCGTGTCCTCCTCCCGACCTCGAAAGAGTCTCGTTCAAAAAAGACTTGTGCACACTCAAGTGTAAAATACGCCAATGACTCTTTTGTCGGGTCACGGAGGCCGTAAATCCAAAAAGAAGGCCGCTTTCATTACGATGAGATTTGTAGCCAACGTTGTCAGCGTTGTCTTTTCAACGAAATCGTCCTGTGCTTGTACTTGAAGACTTTTTTTAAGGAAATTGACCCCACGGCTCCAATTTGGTGCACTCATTGTCCCGCCCCATTAAGTGTGCCAGTAAACGGGCGCTTCTTAAGCACAGACACTTTGTCGCGTAGACAATTGGGTCTTCCCTCTGCAAGCGCCATTGACCGGAAGAAACTCTGATTGCAAGCAATAATTTGCACAGAGGTCACTAAAAGTACAGAACAGTGGTTGCAGCAAGTTATTGGAACGAAAATTGAAAGGGTAAAGAAGGAGCGGGATCTTCGCTCCGATAATCTGAAAATAGGGGCCTCGGTGATATCTTATGTCCGTTGAGGGAGCAATAATGGCAGATGAAGCAATCCAAGTAATGGAAGGAACCTTTTTATGTTATGGGCACTTCCGCGTGACCGGCACCTACCCGTGTAGCAGGTGGTGCCAGTACTGATGCTGCAACTCCGTACACGCGTGTGAAGGACGTGCGATATGCTGCGCTACCAAGAGATGCCCCAAGTTCCCAGCTCGTAGTGGTCTTTGTCAAGTACAAGTACGTTTATGGTCTAGTACACGTTACAACCGTGTGCATAACCAAAAAAACCGGAAACTTGGGAATTTTGTTGAGTGCACCTTACGTTGTCCAATAGGTTGTCAATGCCCAATAGTGAGGATGGAGTCAAATGGTTGAAAAAAACATTTGATCCTCATTCTCTTGCAATAAAGTTGTACCATAAAGGTTCATTACGTAATAAGGATTTCAGATTTTGAAGACCGTGAGGCAAAGCTAAACACACTTTTCAATTTCATTTCACTATACATAGCATCTAGAAAGTAAAAACAAAACTGATCTAGTTGTTCATTCCATTGGCCTGAAATGTTAAATTATACCACGCAGAAAGACATTGAGATTTTTGGTTTAGCCTAATATGCTATATAGAGCAACAGCTGTTTCTCCGGTGACAACAGCTGGGCGACCAAATGAGGCAGAATGATTCACATGGGCTCATTCTGACCATATTTGACATTCTAATGCATCAGTATCCCCAAAATTAACTTACATCTTCTATAGTTACGTATATCTTCTATATCACGAGCTGCCACTGCCAACAGAATCTGAAAGAGCATAGCTCAGCAATTTATGATATCTTCTTTTGTGGCAGTGCAAACACCAGTGAAATTTGTGCAAAAATTGAGGAAAAGTGGGAGCAAATTGCAACACCACACTTGGCAAAGAAATTCAGAGGCCAATTAGAATGATGAATCACTGCCGGAGGAAGTAATTTTACTCATATGTGCCTTGAGTTTGGACATCCTTCACTCCTTGGTTCATTGCTCAGCTCAAATGATAGCTGGTAAACTACTTTAAAGTCTTACTTGCAGAGATTAAAAACGGCCACTTTTAGAGCTCTATGTCATTTGGTTTGCAAGTAAATGCTTGGAGAAAAACACACCAAAGCACCAAAGCAAAAAACACACCAAATCGTCAACTTTTCAAGATCATCTTGAAAACATCCATCCAGTGAAGGTCTGACTCATCGTATTTATTTTCGTGGTTTTTAAGGTCTCGCTCACAGTCTATTGATTCAGCAAGAATCGTCAATCAAAGTAGGCTTTCCTCAAAACATAGGAGTAAGTGGACCTATGGTTTCCCAGCCAGTCTGACATTGAAGCTGATGCATCAGTAGCAGTTTGTTTTGTACAAAATAAGGTCATCGTGCGCTCTCCCTGCCGGCATGATTGGTTTTTCCATTTTCTGTTGCTCTGTAATCCCTAACGTTAAGTACGAAATGTTGTTGACTGCCTCTCATTGGTGTCCTCTGTTGCGCAACTCGCCGTCCTTCATGTAGACAATAAGCTGAGCTGCGCGTACCTTCAAGACATCTCCCCTCAGAAAAGAACAGGAAAGCAGATTGATGAAGATCGATTCATTTCTAATCCTGTCAAAGATCAAGGCCTTTTCCCAGCTCCTAGAATGAGGCGTCTTTTTTCCATCGATCATTAAAATTCTGGGCAAGTTCTTTCCCTCTCTTTACGGCTACATAGGGCATCCTCTTCTCTCGATTGGAGAAAGGGAGGCTATTATCGCTCTCCGCTCTTATCCTCTGCCTCTCCCATCTGCTTGACACAAAAAGCCTACATCTTGAGCGTGAAGGAGAAAGAGGGGAACCTTGTTTTAAGTTCTAATCTGTTGAGCGTAGCACACTTTTGTGCTCGAGTTCAGGACGCCGCCCTCGCCCACGGATGTGACTGGTTAGGGCTGGTGCCCCAAGTACGAGCCGCACCCCGGATACACTGAGTTGGGGTGGACAGCGTTGTTGAGTGGAATCAAACGGACCTGTGGCTGTCCATCATGTTGTTCAGTCAAACACACGATAGTAGGAGAATGTCAAAAATCAAGGTAAACAAGAGGTAGTTACGAAGATCGGAGCAGGTAGTAGCAGTGCTGCCTCTAGGTAGACTACTCGTAGACTCAGCTATTGGGCAGGTTGGCCCTCGAATCAATGTCTGACTGAATGGGTAGAAGCAGCCGTCAGTCGGTCCCAGTTTTCCATCTAAATTATACACTTCTGCTCATCGTTCAAACAACTTCTAAGGGGAAAAATCCCCGCACCATCATGACACTGGTGTATTATTTATGAGCACGTTTTCTCAGACCCTCAATCTCTCTCTACGACATGGAACTGGACCTAACAGAGAGGGATTGCTTAGGGACTCATGCTCCTAGAGTGTTCGTGACTTCATTTTTGATACGTGTCAGCTGTTTCGGTCTGACCTTAGGCCTACTTTTCAGAACTGACGACCCCTGCATCTGTCGAAATTTCCGATTCCAACGGCTTGTCCACCGTGACCATGGCCAACCAAACCAGGAGGGAGCTATTGGAGATCGGGGTGCAGAAGATGCTCGATGAGTGGAGATACCACGTAAGTTGCTCCCGTCCACGTAACATTCGTACCTGTGCATAGGGAGGCCACTTTGGGGGCGACGTCAGAAATTCTCCAGATTGACATGCACAAATGATGGAGGCTTCATGTGCAAATCAAGGAGCTGTCGTCACTCTTTATGCTCAAGATATCTAGAAACACGCTGCAGGGCCACAAAGTTCAACTGCATCAAATGTGTCCCTGGGGACCATAGACTGCTGGTGTTTCTGGATAAATTGCTCTCGCAATGTGCTAATAATACTTGAAAATCTAGATATCAACTGACGTGTAAAAGAGTGACTTTTTGGGTACTCATGTTTCAACTGTCTTTGGGAAGGGGATTGCGAATTTCTCATCAGTTGCAGAAAAACCACCTCAGACTTGTGCACTCATCAAGGAGAAAAAGTTCCAAACATGCAAATGAAAATGCATCAAAAAGATTGGGACAACTCATTTCTGATGCAACATGGAACATAACGTAGAAGCCCGCGTATTGGGAGAGACGGTGAGAGGGTGAAAGCAATCTCATGGTTACTGGGGAGGGAAGGCACGAGTTATGAAAAGCAGAAGACATCAAGTTTCCAGCACAGTTACACAAACTTACCAAAGGAGCAACTTAATTCACGTCAGTACAGTGCACTCTTGTTTTGATTTTTTGACGCGAAATTTCTGCTCTTGTGTGTTGCCTTTTCTACAGGGAGTATAGGTATGAAACCTATTTATACCCTCGCAAACACTTTATAGTTCGAAAATTCATGCTCTAAAGCTTTTTTGTCGAATATTGGGGGGTATAAAACTTTTCAGTACGGATAGCTGGAGCAGCAGTCCATGCCGGCCTTGCCGGCCTTGCCAGCCCAGCTCAGCAGGCTGACTGATTGAATATTCCTTGCAGTGCAACAAAACGTGTGATATGAATTTCACATCGTAACTATGCAAATATAGCCCTAGGACAGGTCAAACTCAGAGGATTTTGAGCATTGAAAAACGAGGAAAATTTAAGTGCTCCTTGCGTTCATGCACTATGTAATTTGATGCAAAATTCATTTCACAAGTTTTGTATTTCCACGAGAAACATTCAGTGAGAAGGTTGAGCTAGGCTGGCGGGGCTGACCTGGGCTGCTGTTCTCACAGTCCGTACTATAAAGCTTTAAAGTCCACAAAATCAGACCATAAAGCTTTATAGTCTGCCTTTCTGGAATATAAAGTGTCTGTGAGAGTATAAATAGGTTTCATACTTTCTTCTCACTGTGCACACGCGCTCGCGCATGCGCAGTGTGAGTTAAAATTCGTTCTTACTGTACAGTCTTGTTGAATGCGTGTTCTACTGTAAGTTCGATGGATCGTACTATGATGATAAGGTGATCTGGACTGGACTGTGCTCACGTACTTTGGAAGGGGTCTGAGTACTCGAGT
>JAAUXU010154081.1_pt1 | contig 19265 bp, 11 predicted proteins | sample 7278151 | NCBI WGS metagenome assembly JAAUXU01 (sample SAMN14350113, study PRJNA611818) | marine sediment metagenome | isolation source: surface marine sediment (1.8m) | place: French Polynesia: Moorea | collected 2018-08 | reverse complement strand
CTTCTCCTTCTCCTTCTCCTTCTCCTTCTCCTTCTCCTTCTCCTTCTCCTTCTCCTTCCTTCTTCTCCTTCTCCTTCTCCTTCTCCTTCTCCTTCTCCTTCTCCTTCTCCTTCTCGGAGAAGAACAGGGCCAACAACCAAATGAGTTCAGACCCCTTGTGACACTGAGCACCTCCTCGTACACATGCTAAACCTTGTGCTACACTCACCTGGATCGCTGTTTTTTAAACTCCGTGAATTGCGTCTATTTGCATCACGATTATTCCTCACCCAGTCCTCTTTCTCTCTTTCTTTCTTCTCATTGCGCGCGCTAAAGCCACGCTGAGAAAAGAGAGAGAAAAAAATCGCTTGTTCCTTGTTCTTCATTTGCCTTTTGGCCTCGATTCTCTGCATGAGCAAAGAGAAATCTTTTCTCGAGCAAGTGAGCGAGGTTGGATGTGTTTGAGTTGTGCGTACGAACAACATGTCTACGCCTACGTTCTGTTCAGTACAGTGTGTGTCAACCACCTGTTCCCATGCATGCATTGAACAATCTTCCGGAGGGAGAACTACATGGTGGAGATGCACAAAGTGAGTCGGTTCTGTCTGCGCGCGGAGTCGAATGACACCGTCGCGCGGGCGAAAAAGAAAAGATGTCCCTATGCTAATTTAGTCTACCGGATATGAACTCTCGTCTTACCCCTGGTACCTGCATAACCCATTTATGGATCTTCGTGTCACATAAACTGTGTTCCTCGCGACCTAGGCCAAAAACTAAGGTCTCTTCGCTTTGTGGCTCCTAACTCGTGATAAAGCCCCTGGTCCGCGTGAGTGCATGGCACTCAGCATGGTGCAGATGCACACACACGGAGAGCAGCAGCCAGCCAAGCTGACTGTGACGATGCAATTGCACATGCATATGAGATGAGCGACCAGCGACTTTGATGGCGCTGTGACGATAACGGGGAAAACGAGGGAGATTTTAACGAGCGTTGGGACCAACTTCGTGTGAAGTTAATCAACTGTATCGAATAGGACGTAGGGTAAGTAAACATGCGTCTATAGCAGCTCGGTGCCTGCTTTTTACAGACTTCGGTACGTGCATAAGCAAAAGCCTCGTTGCTAATCCCATTGGCTTTGGCTGCTTCGTGTGTCATGTTCCAATATCATTGACAAAGATGCGTAGAGAGGCTTCCTTTCTTGAATTTTCCCATGAAATGATGCTGTGCCACATTAGGTAAGGTTGGAGTGAAACAGCTCTTGTTGTTTTCTCATGGTCCAATGGGAATAAGAATGCGATTGGGAACGCACGCAATCTGCGTCCTTGACACGAGAATCAAAAGAAGAAGCAAGCGAGGGAATTCCCCCCCCCTCTCCCCAGGAAGGGTACCCATTAGTTGGGGGAAAAGGGGGATTATGCACTCTTCTGACTGCAAAAGAATTGGAGTGACAGTTTTTCTGGGGGGATTTTCCGCACGACTTCTCCTGCTGACCGCCATTAATGATTGTTTATTAAGGGGGTGCTATGTTGGATGGATCATGGGGATGGAGTCGTGACTGGAGAATAGTGGCGAAGGGAGGGGGGATGAAGTGACTTGCGTCTCTTGGCGTAGATTGTATCGTGTGTAAAAAGAGATATTGGGTATCTCATTGTGGTGGCAAACCATCAATTTTGCTACGTTGCAAAATTCGCTGTCAGAGCTCCCTTCGAATCTTCTGATAAACCTGCACCGCAGTGCATATTCTGATGCTCCCTCGGCCATTGCTGCTCTTCGGACAATGCCATCGTAATCAAGAGTTTCTCAAGGGGATACGCGTAAAATTTCGCCGCAAAGATGAGATCCAGTCTCTATCAAGCTTTATGGCAGATGCTCCAATACAAGGAAACAAGGCGATAATTGTGATTCACGATGGAAGAGGCATCATAACTCATTTCTACCCAACTACCTAAATAAGAGGCCCCCCTGAAAAGGTCTGTGACCATCATTTGCCTCCTCTCTTACACATTGAGCACTGATGCATACCCTGCCACTAAAGAAAGTAAGGAACTTCTCGGTGTCTCCTGGTCCTCCCCTCCATTCTCATGCCGCAGCTGCCGCCGGTGCTGCGTGCCTCAGCAATGACCTCGGCCTTAACACGTCCTGCGCGCTTGCGTACCTCCCTACGGTACACACGTACGTACGTCGGCGGCGCGTCAGGGCACCGTGCGCATATGTAGTGCGGTGGAAGACCCCAAAGCAGGGGAGGATGGGTAAATAAGGTACCAGTGCGCGCTATAGTGATACTGCATCGTCGTTATGAACACTGTAATCTGCACCCGCTCGAGTACATATTTGTCACGGTGCGCGCAAAGGTCGATTTTAGAATCGGATTCGAACTGCTGCTGATAATGATACCGCAATAACGTATCTGCGTCCTGCCGAGGAAACTTCCACACCAACGTACAAATGAAATAAACGGATCATGACTGCGTCGAATGTTCTTGCTGCGCAGGAGGAGGAAAAGGCGAAAATGGTATCTAACCCTCTTAAACGACTAGTGCTTTTACTCATCAATTTGCACTCTCATCCTTCTCTGTTTATCTCTGTCAAGATCCGCTATCTGCATTTTCTTTTCATTTGTAGTCATTCGCCCCTGGGGAAACACCTTGAGCTCCTCCTTTCTTCCTACTATGTACACGTATATGTGCGTTCCATCAATTTGTCTGCCTTGCATCCTCGATATTTGCATTCCAAAGATCGGCGTGGTGCATTCCGATTGATCCAAAGCCATCCGTCAAAATCCCGTCCCCACTATGGGCGGGTACGCACGAAATGCGTACATGGGAGGAGGGCGGGGCGGGTGGGAGGGTGAGAGGGTGGGAAGGGAGGGGGCGGCTGTTTTCTTTTGATTTCTTAAATCGACGTGCTCCGTTCGTTCATGGGGTTACGTGGAAGGGTTTTTTATTTCGCTTGCTTTGCTAGCTGTGAGTCCCTTATGGCGCTCGTTCAGTAGAACGTAGTAGCTCGTGGAGGCTTCCCTTCTTTGAGTGCGTCCCTGCCGTCGTTGTCGTCGCGGGTCTTGCTGCAGTCGTGGGAACAATCCTAAGGTCACACATCATCAGCCACAAACGAGCCTGACATGAGAGAAGGAGGAGAAATGCCTTGCCACATAGAATAATGCCCCTGGAGAACAAGAACAAGGGAGGCACCATGTGTGAGCTGATAAAAAATGAGTTAACAAATCGAGGTGGCTTCGGCAAAAAGTCTCCCCACGACTGACACGAGTGGTCCACGGGCGAGGAGAAAACCCGCAACAAGAAGCCAAGAGTAATTAAGAAAAGTTCTTAGTCAAACTGATTGTCCTTGTCTCACAGCAAGAGTCATACAAGCCCCAGGAAGAAAAAGAAAGTGTCATGCGGTTCAGCTGTCCTGTGTCCTCCCATGGAGCCATCAGATGTTGACCGAGGTTGTTCCTGACTGCCACTCACATGTCTCACGGTGACAGCAGTTCAAGCTTTCAGCTCTCAGAGGAGTTGGCGGTGTTGATGACGTGACTTGTGTAATTATGCATCACTTCTACTAAGTTGCCTATTTCCTACTTCCATTCATTCGTGGGCCTCTGATGGAGAAGGGGGGGGGGGCGCAACACCAACGTGCGCACAGGTGTGCCCCGGGCCAAGACGCACCTGCCGCCAGCCAGCAGCGAGTGCTTGGTGAAAATCTCTACTCACACCCTACGTTCTCTACCCTGCTCACATCCCGCTTACGTGTTGTACGTCCGTAACCACTCGCAAGTCTGAGGAGCAACCACAATGCAACTCCAGGCATGAATAATTTCTCACATGGTCTTTTCTTCTACCTTGATGCCTACTGCGGCCCCGCCAGGTCCGCTGCTTTGGGGAGGCCCAACACGAGTTGGAGAAGAAGTAGCAACTGCTGTTCTATAGGAGAATGAATCTTAAATGACGCCAGCAAATGTTTTGGTAGAAAAGATTTTATTCTTCGCGCTAAAAAGGACATAACACTTCGAGGGCAGTCGGGACGAAGGGGGAAAGTAGGAGGAGGTGGGTTCTTGTCGCATAACACGTCCATTATGCTAACACACATGAGGTACACAATAAACGCACTATGTGACTTCGTAAGAGGGGGTCCACAAATGAGTACATGTTTGCAGTATTATATAGGTTGTGTAGGACTATTAAATAAGTTAGGGCACATACGTTGCGGTATAATGCCTGCGTACAGTGGATAACTTGGTTTCGTCTCAGCCCATGCGGGCACATATGGATATGGTGTGTGTGTGTGTGTGTGTGTGTGTTTATGTGTGTGTGTGTGTATGTGTGAGCACGTGTGGGTGTGGGTCTTCATGTGTACGTGTGATGTGAGCATTGTGCGAAGTTTGTCGTTGTTACAAGTATTTACGTACAGAGAAAAAAAAAGACATATATGGCATTAGTGAGCTTCTCCAGTGTCGTCGAGGACACAGCAACAGAAAAATCGAAACGCCTGCGCTCGCTCTTTCTTCATTCATTCTCTTGGTGCATGCGGCGACCGGTATGAAGTCCGCCAGCAGATCTCTCCTATGTTCTCTTTCATTTGATGCAAGTGTACGGTATGTATGACCCAGCCGCTCACACAGAAAGACTCATTCATATGCTCATCTTCGCCCCTCTCCCCAATTCCCGCAGGCAACCTCGATCACACGCGTGAGGACAATTTGCTTCTTGTTCGCAATGTTGCTTCTTCTTGTACAAAAACAATGCGGCACTCCATAAAACCGAGCACTCTTTTACTACACTTTCTCACTTGTGCGTGAGAGAAAAAAGAACAGCAGATGCATGATCACCACCACCATCACGTTGAACACAAAGCCAGTCTTTCGCTGACCACAGCTATTCCGTGGAGGATGTGATTATGACTAGTGACACTTCTGCCTTTTTTTACTCTTGTAATAACATTTCTTTCCTTTCTCTCCACACGCTGTAATATGCTTGCATGTGTGCTATAATAAGGTCTTTTGCGATTCTAGTTGAGCCTAAACTGCCTCCATATCGCTTGTCGCCTCTTCTCTCTGAGCCGCTGCGACCAATCCGAAACTCCCCGCCGCTTGCTCTTCTCCTTCTCCGTCTTCTCCTTCTTCTCCTCCTTCTCCGTCTCCGTCTCCTTCTCCCTCTCCTTCTCCGCCTCGTCCTTCTTGGTTTCCTTCTTGGTCCTCCTTCCTTGAGGTGCCTCGACCAAAAACCTGTGGAAGGCAGAGTGGGGGATGTCTTCAACGCGCTTCTTGGTGCGTCCCGATTGCCGAGGACTGGGCAGCACCCGGCGACCACGACCAAGAATCACTCCTCGCACAGTTACTGGTTGGATGTCTTCGTCATCTTCGTTCTCCTCTTCCTCTTCTGGATCGGAGCCGGCCAGGATCACTGTGGGATCTCCTTCGGCGTCGCGACCGCCGACTTCCTCGATCTTAAGCGGGACAGAGATGAAATTGACGCTGCGATCACCCGGACCCAGAGGCTCACTATCCAGTTCACTATACTCGAGGAAAGGCGCATCTTCGTCCTCATCCTCGTATTCTGCCGGCTGGAAGCGACCGTTCAGGATCTTGGCGTCTTTGCCCTGTCTGGTCCGCTGGTCAATGCGGCCGTTGCCTGAGTACTCCTCCTGGCTGGGGCCATTTCTGTTGGAGTTGACATCAACTGCTTCGTCGTCGCTATTCCTCGAAGTTGCTCGGCTGTTGCTCCCTCCTGTGTACCGAGCCTGAGAGTCTCTAGCTGGTTCGTCATCATAAAAGTCATCATATTGTGAGGGGTCATAGTCGGTGTCTTCGTATCCGGGGAAGAGGGGCACGGGTTCGTCGTTCTGATCGTCACTATCCACAAGTCCATTGGTCAGATCAACAGTTCCTCCGTTGACCAGGTCGACCTCGATGGGTTTGCCATCATCAGAACCTGAAAATACAACTTGGACACATGTACTGCTTGTCGACAGCCTGTTCGTTACCCAAGTGAACCTTCATCTACAGATGGTTTATCCGCTCCTCAATACCAACCAAAGTTACTGAGAGTTGCAAAGCAATGAGAACATATGTATGACACAGGCGTCGAAATCGTCTGGCGAGGCAGGAGCAGGACGCTGCTTACGCAATGCGCATGTGAAATAAGCGATGGAATCGAAGCCCTTGTTGAGTGAGTGGCACGCGTTCGACTCGGAACTTGGCTGCCAAGAAGTGTTCGCGGGGCTCACATAGTGATGGAGCCGAGCTCAAGTCAAGCCAAGCCAGCCTAAGTTACTTTCAGTGCTTGTCACTCGCTGGCTCGACAATGGAGCCCAGCCTGAGGCCAAAGCGTGGCTTGGCTTCACACTTGCTCCACAGCTGATTATGCAGAACTCGACTGGGCGCCCTGTCGCAGATGGGCACTTCGTACACCTCTTGATGGATTGCTAGAAATTTCTAAGGCGACATCACCATCAACAAACACTAAGCGCATGACGTCAAACTGAATATACCGGCAATTAGATTGCTTAGCAAATTTCTCTGCTGCAATATTTTTGTTTGAAAATGTGCAACATCATACGTGCAGCATGCATTTTACAATACGTGCGTATTGTAAAAAGTACCGTTGAACTGCGCAGAATGTCCTCCTACGATTTGCGGACAGCGGATACTCTAGCAAAAGACATTCTCACCTTCAATTTCGGTTCTCACAACTTCTCCCACCGGAGAACCGGTGTCGGTGTTGTACGTGTCGAACGAAGTGGGCTGCTTGGGAGACTGCACTATGGCGTCGGGCACTGGAGCAGAAGTCCCAACAGGAGCAATTGGCGACCCCAAAGCATCTCTGGTCGTGTCCACCGAGGGACTGCCATACTCATCGGAAGCCGGAGCTGATGCCGGAGCTGGTGCCGATGCAGGTGCCGATGCCGGCGCCGGCGCCGGAGCTGGGGCAGGAGCGTCCTCAGTTCTTGGCAAGATGGGATTGTTGGTAATCACGGCGTTGTCCTGTTGCGGCAGCGGCTGCGGTTGTGACTGGGGCTGTTGCACAAACGGGTTCGTGATGACTTCACCCTGGTCCGTGCCGTAAGACGTGGAAGGCGCCACAGCAGCAGTGTTGGTGCTTGGTACATTTCCAGTGCTTAGACTTCCACCGTCGGTGCTGCTCACAACTGCTTGGTTGGTATTGGTGCTCACCACCCCTTGGTTGGTATTACCAATCACCGATCCTTGTGGTGTGCCGTAGGAATCAGGAGCAGGCTGCACATTATTGTTACTGTTTGCAGCAATCCCTGTAGAAGCTGCTGCTGGTGAAGTTCCTGTTGAAGAGATAGGATTCCCTCGCGGAGTTCCGTAAGAATCAGGCTCTTGTTGGGCAGATTGTTGATTGCTGTCGCCCCTGAACGCGGAGATCACGCCAGAGCCAGGAGATGAGGAGATGGCGTTGTTGTTGTTGCTTACGATTGCATTGTTGTTGTTGGACAAGAATGGGTTATTCGGGGAAAATGACGATCCGCCAGTACTAACGATACTTCCTCCAATGCTGCTGCCACTACTGCTTGGCGCTCCGTAGTTGCTGGATGCTGAAACGGCATTGTTGGTAGTCGCAGGTCCTCCGTAGTTCACTGGCCCTCCATAGTTGCTGGATGCTGAAACGACGTTGTTGCTAGCACCAGAGCTCGCTGGTCCTCCGTAACTATTGGGAGCGGCCACAACGTTATTGACCGGCCCTCCGTAGTTGCTGGCAGCAGACACCGTATTTGGCGATGCTGTGGCCAAGTTGGGGGCTGGGAGCATCTTGATGGCTGCGTTGGACAAAGCTGGTGGCGCCATTCCAGCATGAACGCTTGCACTCGCACTTCCATAATTCGTAGAGGGAGAAACAGCGGCATGGTTCTGGTTGCTAATCACATTGCCTTGGGGAGATCCGTAACTGTCGATGTTTCCACCGCCTCCGCCGCCTCCGCCGCCTCCGTAGCCTCCTCCGCCCCCTCCACCTCCGCCGCCGCCTCCGTAGCCTCCGCCGCCTGGCGCAACATATCCTGAGCCGCCACCACCACCGATGCCACCTCCTGGCGCAGCATATCCCGCGCCACCACCACCGCCGCCGCTGCCGCCTGGTGCAGCATATCCACTGCCTATATTTCCACTTGGAGCAGCGTAACCTGATCCGCCGCCGCCCCCGCCGCCGACTGGTGCCCCGTAGCCAGATGAGATAGGTTTTGCTTGTGGCGCTCCATAAGACGACTGAGGTCTTCCACCAGCAGGTGCACCATATGAGTTGCTGGGTCTCTGGGGAGCCCCATACCCAGAACTAACGTTGGGTCTCTTGGGAGCGCCATATCCCGAGGTAGGCCTGCTTGGCGCACCGTAGCCAGAGCTTGGTTTCTGTGGTGCGCCGTAGCCAGAGTTTGGCTTTTTGGGAGCGCCATATCCCGAGGTAGGCCTGCTTGGCGCACCGTAGCCAGAGCTTGGTTTCTGTGGTGCGCTGTAGCCAGAGTTTGGCTTTTTGGGAGCGCCGTATCCAGAGGTAGGCCTGCTTGGCGCACCGTAGCCGGAACTTGGTTTCTTTGGTGCGCCGTAACTAGAACTTGGTTTCTTTGGTGCGCCGTAACTAGAGCTTGGATTCTTTGGTGGACCGTAACCAGAGGACGTTGGCTTCTTTATTGGCGCTCCGTACCCTCCCCCTGAAGGTTTCTTCTTCTTGCGGCCAAAGATAGCGTCCATCATGCTCCGGAACATGTTCATCATGACGTGGATGGTTCTCTTCTGGCGATGCAGTACGACTCCATCGTCTTTGCCTACGACATTTTTCTCCTCCTCGATCATGGGCGAGGCCTTGCAAAGGCCCACAAACAATGCTACTAAGAGCAATGTCGCCAACACACAGGGCTTCATTTTTGAGAGTATTTGACTGAATGGCACTCTCTGTTTCGCGGGTAGTTAACCTGAGCAACTACTAATGCCTTACTAGGGTGAAACGTTGCTGGTCAAACTCAAAGAGCTCAGTTCTTGTGGGCTACGTCATGTTCAATCTGGCGCAAGTGGGACTTTGATGCACACGATTCCCAGGACAGTTTCTAACTGAGACTCCGGCTCCCTCCGGACGCCGGAAAACCATTCAGGGAAGAGGAGGCGGCGTCCAGGGTGCCTACTACACATATGCAGTAGGACGTAGTTGCGAGGAACGCGTGGCCGTCTTTCACCGAGGGGCATTTTGTGCCGGCATCGTCCGTAGACGCGCACGCGCACAAAAAAGGCGTCGTACGCGCACGCCTACTGTGACTGGCCTGACGCATGCGCCAGCCGGCAGAAATGCGTCAGAGAAGAGGGAGAGACGACGCTCGTTGCGCTGCCTTCCAGCACAGTACAGTACGTACGCATCTCCGAAGGAAACGACGCGACCTTGACGCAGGCAGCAGCGGTGAAAGAACCTCTTCTTTTCACTTGGCCACACCGGCGACGGCCCCAAAATGCACCGTTTGGGGGGGGGGGGCATCTCCGCCCCGGAGGCACGCACGCATCTGTACAAAAAGAGCCGCTGATCGCGCTCACGCAATTTGACGGTCCTTCTGCCACAACGTGGTGGTGTAAAATTCTGTTGGGCGTGTGAGGAGCACATATTCTTGGGGTCAGCGGCGAGGGGTCATCGACGCACGACGCTGCATGATGGAGTGGAGGGGGGAGCTAAAAATGAACGGAGAGGGTGCTGTGCTGTACTGACGCGCGTACATCTTGCGCCTCAAGGGCAAGTCGACGAAGAGGCGCATAAAAAAAACGAATTAGCGTCTTCTCTCCTGCCAATTACACTCTGCTCAAGCTTCGTACAGTACGTGCGCACATGCGAACCACGAGTACAGGTGACCAGGGTCTCCCCAGGCAAAAAACATTGAGCTGACTTGTAATTAACGACCTTTAGAAACTAAACTCTCCATCTTCATAGGTAAGTGATCAATCTCGATCGGTGGGCCAGAGAGGCTCGGACTTGAGGCTCTTGGGTCTGCGAAACACAGACATCAAGCCAGCTTTAACGTGATGATGACTATTGTGAGATCACGATGACACGACTTTTTTTTTCTCTCACCTCGCTGTGCCAGTGCTGAAATTTTTCACATGAAAATGCACGAGTGCGTCGTGACGAGCGAGGCGTTCGGGAAAGACCACCTCGACCGATTTGGGAGACAAGCCCCAGTCAGACAGTGCTTTGAATTAGCCATGCATAAAGGTCAAAAAAATATTTTCTTCCCTGCAGGCCTGTCTCTTGAGGTTCTTGAGCCGTGATTGCCGTGATTGCACGTGGGCACGACGCAAGCCAACCTGTCGCTCCCTGCGGTCCAGGAGCTCTGGTGACGCTGCAAGTAGTCCGGGACAGTGGACGAGGAGTTATCTATTTAGCAGATTCACTCACGCACCCAAATAAAAGACTGGCGAGAGAGCGTTGGTCGTGATCCTTCACTGTAATAAACTTGTACCCACTGTGAATAATGTACTCGTAAGTTACGGACCAGCTTAGTTCTAGCCGTCGGTAATGCAAAGTCCTTTCACCGTCTTTGGCACGTGACTTGGGAGACAAAGCTTCTCGTCATTGTCGTCGTCTTCTGTTTGCCAAGAGGGAAAAGAGCGGACATCATGCATATAACGGGAATTCATTACGGAACATTCATTCATTCACCGTTCGTGCCTAGAGGAAGATGCTTGGGCACAGTCAAATTATCCAAGTACAGAGAGTACATGAAGGAGATGCCTGTCAGAACCATTAAGGTACAACAAAAGTCCGACGGCGATGATTACTTTTTCTTTCCGTCCTCATTTGTAAAACTCTTTCTTCTTCTTCCCCTCATCGTCGTGAGTCAGTCCAGGTCTGCCCTGCTAAGGTAGGCGCGATCCACACACACGCACACAAGTTACTGTTAACGCGCCTAAAAAAAAAGCAGAGGGAGAGATAAAAGTCATCATCTTCGCTTGACTCTGCTTAAAGATCGGTCACGCCGAGGCCCAACGAGACCTTGACCCTCCTTTTTGCCTGCCTCCACCGGCCGCTCAGACGACGATTAGGCTTATGCCGTATGATGCTGGCACACAATGACGAAACATCGGGAGAGCGAGAAAGAAAAAACACGTGTTGGAAGGAAGACGCGTGTAATTGATCTCTGAGCAGAGAAGCCAACAAACAAAACGACTGTGAAATGCTTGGCGCGCTCCGGCAGCAACCTCGTGAGGAGCAGCAACGGGCGGGTGGAGACTCCATTGGCAAGCCGTCGGCAAGCCGTCGGCAAGCCGTCGGCTGCGTGCGCGGCACAGGCCCGTGACAAGCAAGATGAGCAGAAATCACTCAGCCGGCGTCCACGGCTTAGTCATGTCGAGCAGGCCAAAGTCGTGCATCCCAATGTGCTGGAGTAACTGTTGACGGTGGCGACTTGGAGCTGCCATGCAACGCCACCCGTTGTCTTCACCAGCAAATTCCAAATACAATGTTTTTCTTCCACCCTGCTACTATGGCGTGCAGCACATCCTCACCGTAAAGCGCCTATTTGCATAATTGTGGGCTCTGCAGAACCTGACATTTTGGCATGTGCAGCACCATTAAGATGTTCAGATGGAATAACTTCGTGTGCATCCTTGAGAATCCAGAAAGGGGTGCTTGTCCATGTTGTTCGGCACCGTCAGGCCGCGCAGGATTGCATACATAACTTGGTTCGGCCAAGGAATCCCCCCTCCCTCCCTCTGCCCAATGAAATTGACAGATCTTCATTCACCCGGTGAGGAGGTCAAGCGTTCTTCACCTCTGCCCATCCCTCCTGGTGGCAGCAGACCCACATGGGACATATATTTGCTTTATTCCTAGTCTTTGTTCAGCCTCCACCGAGTGTCCCGGCCAGATCCTTGGGCAAATCTCCCCGGGAGAAGAAGAAGTCACTAAGCGGGAACTTCGGAGCGGGTGGTCTTTCGCGGTTTCTCGTTCTTCACGACTGTCGTCGTCCTTCTCTTCATTTGGAAGGCTATTAAGAGGCATCAGCAGGAGAAAGAAGGGGATTTAGCACAGCGCCACAATAGTCAGTCTATTGTGATGTCTGCAGCCACGGTTTACCACATGCTGCAGTCGTATAGGATGTCGACATCCTTGAATACTTGAATAACAGTGAGAATGAGTGGTGTCTGCAAAAGCAGAGTTATATTGGGGGCACGTCCTGGTGCAGTGCACGCCATTAAGACTGACTGTGCGTGTACGGACACCACGACTGGACGCAGTCGTCAGTGCCTTCAAGAAATCGATAGCCGGCATGTAAATCATGCGATATTTACCATCCTGTGGTGGGCGTTTATTGGCTATTGCAGCAAAAGACGCAGAAATCCGACGCGGCCGCGGCGGTGGCGGCGCCGGTGGCGGCGTAGGCGGCGCAGGCGGCGGCGCAGGCGGCCAGGACGCTTTTCCCAGAACTCACCTCGATGTCCCAAGGTCTTCTCACGACTGGCTCGCCATGTTTCCCAGTCTCCATGCCGCTGTTGCTGCTGCGTCTTCCTCTCGGTTCATCTTTTTTTTTTGCCATTTTTCCCCCACGGAATTTCTGCTCCTCCCTGATTTTAATCGGCCTGTCAAATTGGCATCTCTCCTCTCGTGCAAAAGGTTTTACATGGCCGGCCAGAGCTCCTATATAGGAAAATTGCATGTCTTTCTCTTTTGATAAGGAAGAAGGAAGGGTGAAAAAGTGGTCTTGGCTAGCACGAGCGAACAATTACGCCCGACAAGGAGAGATACCAGACGTGCGATTATTTTCGCCGGATGGACACAAAAAGTGAAACAATTTGGGAATCTTCAGCGTCGCGACATTGACCTTGAGACCCGCGCTCACGCGCTCGTGCGTGTGCTTACGATGAGGATGATGTGTGCGTCTGCTCACACACACACACACACACACGCACGCACGCACGCACAGACGTTGTACTAAACGAACAATGAAGGCAAGACAATATTTCACTATCAAGGAAAGGAGATTGATGCACAGCAACTTCTACCAATAGGTTCGAGAATGGATGAGATGCTCGAAGTCAATGGAGGCTGCCCACGCGTGCAACTTTTGTTTATGCCAAAATAAGAAAGGTGGTGCTGAGGTTCTTGTCTTACACAAATGACGCCAGCAGCAACGTCATCATCATCATCGCCGCCACCATCATTGAGGTGCGCAAAAAGCAGGTGGTGCGCGTCGTGAATATGTGTATGCACACACAGGACTCTACTCTCTGGTGTTATACGAGTGTTTTAGTCCTGCTTCGCCCCCCCCCCGCCAGCCGCGCACATGCGGACGTTCATGTACGTAGTAAAAGGCCCTTGAAAAATGATTTTTCCAGCGTTTTTCCCCTACATATTTTCTTGCTCGCTCTTTCTGAGCTGCCACCTCCTACGCGCGACGCTGCCGCTGCGAAAGACGCCCCCTCTTTCCCTTGAAAATTCAATTTTTGTCCCGGAATCTTCATGTTTCGCAATGTTTGAGTGAGTGAGCTGGGGCGCGACTGCAGCGGGCTCGAACGGACGGACCTCTTCATCTCTCCTCCGGCGGGACAGAAAAAGGCCTTTGCTCGGTGTCAATACTATGCGCGCAACTCGGTCAGACAAAGGTCCATCAAGAGGAACTGCTCGATCAGACAGTCTTCTGCCAGTGTAAGGTGGAAAAGTGACGCGCTTCTTCCTCGCCTTCACGCCAAGCCACGCTTGTCCGGCTGAGTACACACATGCACACACGAATTCTCGCTCGTTCACTTCTTGAATTCATTCACCTCTCTGCTGAGGTCCTTCCTTCATGAAGCCTCGGGTTCCTCACACTCGATCAATATGCGAGCAAGTCATTTTTGAAGCTTCACGAAGCGTCTCAAAACGTTGTCTTCCTTGTCAAGGTCCCGAATGAAGCACAGCTTTTATGTAATTTATCATGCAGACAGACCTGAAGCCATGAATTCTGGTTCATTTCGTTTGATGGAGCAGTGCATATGACGGCTTGGGCGCCAGTGCCACCACTGTGCAACGCTCAGCGCTGCCAAGACTCCCTAATAAGCAGCTGATCTAATGAAGTGGAAATTACACAGGGAAAATAAATGTTGCGTCCAGTTTAAGACCTAACCGTGATAACAGATGACGACTGCAAAAGCAAAGATCGGGGAGTCTCAAACGAAGACAGGGTCACTCCTTACGGGAGTTTACAGTAAATGGCGCTCCCATCAGTAGCTGCTGCCAAGGAGTAAAGCGTGACAGATCGAAACTATCGCCTCCATCACTGTCCTGAAGTGCAAGCGTGCGCTGCAGATGTGCGCACTCTGTACAGCTTGCGCTGCAACACATAGATGAAGATGTCGGATCTCAGGCTACTACAGAGGTCAAGGTCGAAATTGAGGAATTCTTCAGGCCTCGACAACGATTTCAAAGGGAGAAAAATCACCCCTAAAGGGAACGAGAATGGGGAATCAATGTCACGGGCCAATTTCTCAATTTTCTCTTCTTCTACTTGGGGAATGAGTAAATCGCGGCTGCATTTGCGGGCGCCGCGGGCGTCGCGGGCGTCGCGGGCGTCGCGGGCGTCGTGCTCGTGTAGAGGAGGAGACACAAGCAGGCAAGAAGACTCAAATCTGTCCTCCGGTCTACGCACACACACGGTAACAGTCCAAGGACGAGCGCAAGAAGGTACAAAGGTCGAGCAAAATAGGAGCATCAGTAGAAAATGGAAGGCATGCAGGGGAGAGAGAAAAAAGCAGCTATGTTGGCTGCATCCAGATCTCATCTGTTTCGACAAAAGAATCGTCTTTTTCCACCACTGCCAAAGAAGAAGGCTCATTTTAATTCAATGATCCCATTCTCAGTGAGGAGCAAAAACATATCGTTCTCTCCTTCTTTCACAGACTTCAACAGGTTTTTTACTGCGGATTTCCGTGAGAGAATCATTGTTATTACGAGCGAGCAAGAAGATGTTGTTAATTGCTCATGGGGAATGGGAGGAGAGAATGCGGAAGAGTTTGCAAAAAGCATTTGCCTGGCGAGGTCGTCACAAATACCCAAGAGGAGCCTCCTAATTTGATGGCAAAAAGTGCGAATTAATTATCCGAATTAATGAGTCACTTTGCACGCTTGCTTAACGCCGGCAAATGATATAATTGTGCCAATAATGCTCTCTTCACACGGTGCAATGTCGTGAGCTTAGTGAATTTTACGCTTCTCTTCTTGAATGCGGGAAGAAAATAAGTTGTTATTGTTGCACGACTCACGAAAAGGCCCAGCAAAAGAGAGAAAAAAACGTGGGCATGCTAGAAACGGTGACACGCATAAAAGGGGGCATTATGGGTCAAGTTGCTTGCCTCCTTTTTTTTCTCCAAAGTCTGCTTACGTGGAGGTCAGACGCAGGTCATTGAGAGAGGTCATAGCTGCCATTTCTTCTTTCTTTCCTTCTCTTCTTCTCTCCTCTTGGCAGTGTTGAAACATGACAGATCCTTGGAGGATTCAAAGAACGGTGTATTATTGTACAGTGAGTGCGTCCATGAGCGCGCGCGCGCGCGTGCTTGCATACCTGTGTGTACATAAGCCCGTGCGGGTCTGGTCCTTAATATGCAAGACATTTTGACACAGTCAACACAGGCATTACATATTAAGCTGCCGGGGGACGTCCCTTGGGTGTGCAGGGGGGGGGGACTGTCTGTGCTTGTCATAAGGGCAACTGGCGAGCATGAACGTCAAAATAAGACTTTTTCATGTGCCAAGACTTCCACTCGTCAGCTGCTCATAAGAGTGCCATTCAGGCCTCCCTGACGTGTACAGGGTGCCGAAACTGTTTTACACATTCTAAATGAGCGGTAGGGTGACCAACGCTCACCGCTCAAAAGATCTGGTAAGAAGGGAAGGTGTGACATTCACACTTCACCTCTCCAGCCCTTATAGATTAGTGATGCACGCTTAAACTTTGAACAGAGCCAAGAGCAGCCCAGTACAGTTGGGTTAATTCTTCACTCTTTACTACGTACATAAAACACATTACCCTCCTAAATACCCAGCATGGTTTGCGTCGATCAGATCATGGTCCGTCAAAGCCTGCCTTAATCTTACCTAATGCTCGAGCTCAGTGCAATGCTCAGTGCTGCCATAATTTATGTACTTACTGGCACTCGTCACTTCGGTATCTGTGGCCGAGCTCTGTGCACTCGAGCTGAACTCAGCCCTATCAGGTTCGATCACTTTTCTATCGGAGATGCGATAAAAGGTGCGAAAAGTTGGTGTGTGACATGAGGAAAGAGCGGAAACGTCGGGTTGACTGGATGTTCCCGACCTGAATGAGCTGCAAACATCCTCAGTCCTCCTTGTATATTGTGAATTGTGGCGTCTGTCTGACTTGAAAGACAAAGCAAACAAGCACCGACGAGAACTTAGGCCTGCCACTACACTCGTCAGTGTTTGTGTTTTCAGTAGGGAATTTGAAGCCGAGGCTGAAAAGATCTTTGACAGGCCTTTCCAAAGGGATCGACAATCGAAAGAATCCTCTCAGTCCCGTCTTAGGGTATCAAACAATGCATAGTTGAGCTTTTTTTTTGTCATGAGTCCCCGGACGCGAGAGGATATTAGCACAAGGGCACTTTTTGTAAGGTCGGGTACCCCTCGGGAGCCCTCATGACGATGGATACGGTGTCCGGTACCGTAGCCTCCTGCTCCCAGTAGACGCTTGATCGAACACACACGTGCAGATCCGTCTGCGTGCCAGCTCCATCACAGACGCCGACCGCTGCGCGGATGAGTTATGCCCATTGCACCAAGTCGCTGCCCATGCGAAGATGAGAAGAAAGCAATGGGGATATCGTGCATACCCAAAAAAAATCCTCAAAGGAGGAGGAGAGAAGAAAAAAGGTCTGAATCGGCAATTAGGAAGGCCAGAGGTGTGACGGAAGGTCATGAAATTGGCGGCCACCCATAAAGGCGCTCTTACGCCCCATCTGACTGATTAAAAATTTTCCTCCTCTTCTTGCGCGTGAATTTCCCTCCAATATGCATCAATCAACCTTGAAGTGATCGTCCTTAGAGCAAGTAGAGGAGATAAAGAGAGAGGAGCGCCTTTGTAAGACGAGAATACTGTCCAGAGAATTTAGCAAGAATGATTGCTGATTATACTTTCAAAACATTTGTTTAGGAAAAAGTCCTTGAAAAGGTCGTTGCACCAAGGCCTGGGAGAAGCGCTCGCCAATGCAAACACGAGTTCGTTCATTTCATCTGCGGCTAAGCGAAAAAAACCCTGCGAAAGTCGCACTTCATATTAGGAGTGCGTATAAATAGCCAAAAAAGAGGCCGTGAGCGGAAGCTGAGGAGCCTGACTAAAAGGGGACGTTATTGCATGTTCCACCCAGAGACTCCATTAACTCCATCAATAGGACAGGACACGATGTCATCCTATACGTAACTGCGCAGGCAGCAAGACTTCTTATACCAGCAATAATGTGGCGATTACAGGTTCACAAAGGCATGCCTACGCAGACATTTAATCCCCATTTAATCTCGCCCTCCCCTCCTCCCCTATCCACCACATGAACTTGGCCTTCTGAGGTCTGGAAGAAGAAGAATCCTGCGAATCATCCATTCCGGGGTCCTGAAAGATCCCCATCTTCTCCGATATTACGCTGCTCGTTTCTTTTCTTGACCCCGTGTAGATCTCTATCTGCTGAGATCTCTTCCCCGGCTTCCAAGCGGACGTTTCCCGCCAGCTCGGACTTTTCCTCCTCGTAACATCGGGGTCATCGTTTACAAGGTGCCGTAAACACAGACGTGCACCACTGTCATATGTGTGACTGAGACACACCAAATGTGTACAGCGCAACCGCGCACTGCACGCCAGTCTCAAGGTCCTGGAGCGGCGAGACAAAGCAGACTCAGGCGAGATGGGATCGACCCAAATGTCACGGAAAAGAATGACAGCCTCACTCGGTGATGAGGATTCATCAGATGCTCTGGATGCTGTAGCCTGGGTCACGGGGACAAAAACTGTGTGTCCGCCCGGCCCTATCGTGATAACAGCGCTGGCTCGCTCGGCCACACAAAACTCATCCCTTGGTGATCACATTTCTCGATAAATCTTCTTCTTTCCCGGAACGTTTCTTGATCAATCTTCTCTGGACTTTGCTGCCAGGCGTCTTTACGACATGACCATTTCTGACCAGCAGGAGACCCTTCATAAAGCAGATTTTCTCCCAATTCCCATGTGACGTGACATTAGTTTCAATGAAAAGTGTCCATTTATACACGTTTGCCTCCTCCTGAGAGGTCAAGGGGTGTCCCTCCACAAAGTACACAATACCTGTATTATGTCAGCTGAATGGTTTTTCCTTTGACTTGACAAATGGCGGAGTCAAGCCCAGAACCGTTTAGATTTCTTCCTTGGACAGACTTTTTTGGGGAGAAACTTATCGGAGACTTGACCTTCTCCCAAGAGAGCACATTCATCCTATGATTAATTCATCACTTTTTTTGGCTCCTGCGATGGGAAGTGTGTTGCCATGCGAGGTTTCAGGCAGACTTGGTATCGTTTCCACAAGGTCGTGTCCATCCTGGGACCTCCTGTTGTGCCAAGAGCTCTTCCTTATATGAACAAAATACAGTCATTTTGCTGGCCCGGAGAAATCAAATTCACTAGGTCGGTGGCTCGTGCAGTTGGGAACTCTTCCTCGCTCTCCAACCTGCGTGTCGTGCCTCTCATGGCAACGTCGCATTTGATTATACAGGGTGGGCCATAAGTAGGTCGATACACGTAAGTGGAGGCACATTGCTCAGCTCCGGAAAAACGTACAGGCTTGGCTCACTGGAGAGAGGAGATTCCACATGGCAATTTGTAGCGAAGTTATTACATCTTAAATTTAGCCAAACATCAACATTGCAGCAGGTTTTTCTGCATGAGTTTGCATAGTTTAAACGTTGCCGAAGAGCACGCAAATGCAGTGTAGGAAAAATGATGTTTAACTTTGGGCGGCTGCAACTTGCAAGATTTTGGTCTGATTTACAACCTGTTTTTGTTTTTACAAATGAAAATTTTGTGTCTCCTCTTTTAGATGAGTCAAATCACGCCCTTGTGCATTCTACACAGGCTGAGCAATAAGCCTCTACCTGTATCTGCTAAGGTTTTGGCCCACCATGTAATTTTTTGCCTACACGTGAAAATGCTTCTTGACAGCGACCATATAATGAATTGCCCCGGAGAGGAACCAAGAAAGAGGAAGTCCCGGTCCCAATGTCGGTCCCGTTCCGTTCCCCGTTCCGTTCCCCGCCCCGGCGGCCCCCCCCCCCCCCCGGGGGCCGGGCCCCGG
>JAAUXU010123409.1_pt1 | contig 19265 bp, 27 predicted proteins | sample 7278151 | NCBI WGS metagenome assembly JAAUXU01 (sample SAMN14350113, study PRJNA611818) | marine sediment metagenome | isolation source: surface marine sediment (1.8m) | place: French Polynesia: Moorea | collected 2018-08 | reverse complement strand
TGTGCAGAAATTGAGGTGGGCGTGTTAGTATAAAAAAAAGCCCGGCTTTAAACCGATGGCTATTAATTAATTGGCAAAAAAGTGCGAACCCGAAGGCCGCTGAAATTTATCCTCCCCCCCCCCCCCCGAGAATTATTGATCGTCATTTCAATTTTTCGTTGAAATCGAGAAGCAAAACTCCAAGTCTGGCCTCTGTCGTTATCATCAGGAGCTGCGTTACACACACAAGTCACTAACATATATAATCTCAGCTGCTCTGGCAATATGGGCCAGGCAAGGCTTGACTGCAAAACATTATGAGGGCTTTTCCCCCCTTGTAATTCGCTGTAAATACTCGTCATTCCCTTCAAGGCCACCCACCGGTCATAAGAATTTGATGAATAAGAATGATTTTTCCGGCGGCAAAAATGCCGAACAAAATGCACGCCCGCTGCTGTCGATTGGTCACGCCTCGTAACGTTTGTTATTGAGATACGATGAAGTGGAGGAGCCCAGAAGAAATCTTTGTCTTTGAGCTGCTTCACCAACGACGACGACGACGACGACGACGACGACGACGACCTGATGGCGAATGAGTCGGACAACGAGCGCGGCAATTCCGTCGTCATCACGGTTCCCGGCCAAGATCTGGCTGGGCTGCTACATTCGGATCTCTTTCTTCTTCGTCTCCTGGCAGCTGCCGACGGCGGCGACGACGACGGCGGCGGCGGCGGCGGCAGCGACGCCTCCCTCATTGGCTGCGCAAGTGGCGGCATCGGCGACGAGAATGAAGTCAACGTCCTTCCAAGAGAGCCTCGTCTCAATGCACACATGTACGTACTTATGTGTTTGTCGCCCGGCGGTGATCACGGACTTGCTGGAGGCGTCATGGCAACTTGGTCAGCCATGTTTGTGCTGCAAGAAGCTGCTCTGCTCCATAATGGATCGATTGTTTTGAGAATCTCTCTGACTCTGTCTGCCAGACAAAACAAAGCAACGCGATGCTGAGAACACACATGCGATGCGATCGCTTCTTCATCCAGCAGTCGATGAGATCTCCTCCAGGTCTCCTCGCCAGTCAAACGCACGTTTTGCTTGGCTCACACGGTGGAGTCGAGCAGCCTCCTGCGCTGGCTGCCGCTGGTGCTGGTGGCGCCTTTTCATTCGCTGCTGCTTTTCAGTCCTTCCTGAGATTGATGTCGAATCATTTCCGCTCGGGCAGAATAAGCAAGCGACGGACGGTTTTTTTTGTCCTAACAAAAGCACAGGGAGATCAGCGAAATGGTGACCAACGCCGACATCAACGTGTCTAAGCACTGAGCCCAGCAGCCAGAATAACACAGTCTATTCACGTGTGTCGCGCCCTAACACAGAGTGGGGGAAATTGGCTGCCTGTGTTACAGGGTGGGGGAAATGTGAGTCCCCTGATCCAGGCAGGCAGGCAGGCAGGCAGACAGGCAGACAGGCAGGCAGGTAGGTAGGCAGGTAGGTGTGCGCGACAAGCTTTGCTGAGAAAGACAAAGGAAAAATGATTAGGCTTTGGATATAAAGGCTGGCAGCGCCAGGAGGGAGCTCTCCACGCCGTGACTGTCGGGAGCCAACGGAGGGAAAGAGCTCGTGTGGTTCTGGCTGAAGAAAGCCATTCATGCCAGCCGTGGCAGAGCTGGAGGAAGAATAATTCGGTCCTCATCAAGAGGCTTTGTGTGAGCTGATTGCATATGTTTGCTCAAAGAGGTTCGCGTTTCATAATGGAAATGTCAACATGCAGGCTTGACCCGACCTCTTTTCTGCACAGAAATTAGCCGGGCGATTATTCTCTTCGTCCTTTGTGGCTAATCATGACGTTACAAGCGTAGAGCCAGGCTTGAAATCGGAATTACTTCAGACTTTATCTATCGGAAAATGCGCCGTGGCCGCCACGCCACTAACGACAATAGTCATAGGCTCGTTCTGGGGCAAGGAGACGATGGGGGCCGACTCAGTCACTTCAGTCCACGGCTTGGTGATCCCTGATGCTGCTCTTTTACCAAACGTGGCTGACGAAGCCAGTGACGCCGCCGTAATCCATGCCGGCCAGGCCAGGCATGGATTGAGCAGCATGAAACAGGCAGAAAACGCACTTACTTGGTGTGACATTGTGCTGCGTCCGTCTGACCGAACTGCTTCGGCGCATTAAAGCAGAACGGCATTGATATAAAAGAGTTGCGGAAAAGCGCAGAGGATCCACTTTGATAAACAGCATTTAGACACACTTATTTATGGCTCCTCGTCGAGAAGGAAGAGGAAAGGAAGGGCTCTTAGCCCGGGCCCACGCCGGGGTCGGGGTCGCCGGCGATGGAGGGCGCCAAATCGTCGCGGATTCAGCAGATCCTTAGGAGCATTGAGCAAGAGGAAGTTTTTCATCGTTTCCCGCACTAAAAGCTTCTGTGCGTTATCAGGGCTGAAGCAACCGAGCGAATCATGTCAAACGTACGAAATGTTTCTGTGCGCGTGATTTATGGCTGGAGAACGATCCATTTGTCAGACAGAGCTAATCATGCAAGAGGCATGAGGGGGAAAACGCGGGTGGGGGTGGGGGAAATGCTACAACTGGTGTGACCACCGGAGAAGTTGACACCAAAGCAGTCTGTGTGATCACCTGAGGGATTCATCTGCTCAGTACGTGTATCTGTCTTTATATGGTAGAAGTAGCACACGTATACACGTATATATACACACTGAGTATGTATTCCTCTTTTTTCCCCCTCCTTTGCTGCTACTGCTTCTCTCTCATGTTCTGCTCCATACAGCTTCTGAGGCAGTGAGGCTTGACGCCGCCGTCGCCTTCGTCGTCGTCGTCGTCGTCGTCGCTGCCGCCGTCGCCGTCGACCGAATCAAGCTTGGCTGTTGGAGAGCGAGAGAGAGAGGCAATTTTTCCCGATTGGATACGCCCGTAAATAAAACGGCCCCGACTTCGGCTCCCAGATATCGTTTGCTTAAGAGGAAAAGACGGAAGCTTAAGAGCGAAATGAACGAAGAACTTGTTTTGCTGGCACCGATTCAAAGGAGGTTGCAAAGTCGAACCACGACAGCGAAACTGCTGAGACAGACGAAGTCGGCCGCATGCACAACGTCGACTCCGAGTGCTGGCTCCCTCAGGGTGGCGACACCGGGCCCGCGCAGCCGGTCCACCTACGTACGTACGTACGTACGTGCAAATCAGCCTTGGAATGAAAGAGGTTGGTTTTTCCTGACGTCGAGTCTCAGCGTGACATTTCAAACACGCCACCTCAGGAGATGACGACGATCATACAGCGTGTCGTAAGGCGATGATTTCTCCCTGCGGCGAGAGAAAAATTAATGCTAAGAAAAGACTGTGTTTAGTTCGTGCCAGTCACTGCCTCCACCGCAACCGTTTTCCTCCACGGCGCCGGTGTCCGCCAGCCGCGCCGAGCAAGCAACCCTCTCATTCTATCTGGCTCCAGCGTACGCAGAATGACCAAAAACATTCAGGTGTCATGATCCGAGGAACTGCAGAGCTGCCGCGTCACTGTACAGCCAAGGAGATGTGTCCACAGGCAGCGTGTGTGTGTGTTTGTGGAAAGCCTCAAGTACACATATATCCCTGCTCGAAGGAGTCTTTCAGGCGAGATCTCCGTTAGGATCGTCGTCCCCTCTCATTTTTACAGAGTCATCTTGTGAACATTATCAGACCAATTTCATGGTTTGTAGAAAGTTATTTTCCCGATCGTTGCTGCTGCACCCCTTTTTTTTACGACACAGCTTCGTTTATGGCTGACGAAAACACCCTAAAAGACGTAACCACTTGCTGGAAAAACGTTGAGACCGACTCCACAGAGATCGATCAGTGGAGTCCCTTGGACGGAGACAACTTGGTCAAAGTGTTGCCTGGCAACCCTGGCCACTTTCGATCAATGGAACAACAGTCTTTGCCACCGTGAGTGTACAAACGTGCATGACAGAGAGAGCAGAAAATCGATATACAGCCAGAGACAGGAAAAAATACAGAGTTGTCTTCTTTGTGGAGAGACAGAAGAAGCCCTCATGTAGCCAGCACAACGCAAATTGCCAATGGCGGTTCTTCTGCAATCAATCAGTGGCGTAAGGCCCTGTAATTTTCTGTGTAACTCGATTGGTCACACCACCAATGAAGCGCACAAAGTAGGCAGAGCCAATTAAGACTTGGGATTATTACCTGTCTGTCCTGTGCACTCATTACCTGCATGTAGGTAGAACAGAGTGCGAGCCAAGCACAAGTTGTGTCAATGCCTACCTACGCATTGGGGATGAGCGGAGCTCATCTTCCAGGACCCTCAGCTCCACTCCAATGCCTGACTTGCAGCTCCAAGTTATAAAAAAGAGGTGGCTGTGGACAATGCGAGTGGGCCTGCACTCGTGGATGATCCTCCAACAAGACAACCGTCCAAATGTCAGTATGACTTGGCAGCACACCCAAACTTAGCATGCATTTACACATGTAAATGGCGGTGCATAGATTTCCTAGATATGTTGCTGCAAGTGGAACTTTCTGCCTTGATTCGTCATAACTGTGGCCTTTGAAGGCCTGCCAAATGGACAAAGCGAGACCAGCAAGAGGAACAAAACCAGTTCCTGACCAACGACATCCATTTCAAGCCGTTGACGAGCTGCAGGTCTCGAATTCGAGCCATGCCGTGGACGTAGCTATCGCAGCACATCCCCATGACAATGGACGTGGCAGCCTGGCTGGCAGGCAGGCAGGCAGGCAGGCAGGCAGGCAGGCAGGCAGGCAGGCAGGCAGGCAGGCAGGCAGGCAGGCAGGCAGGCAGGCGAGCAGGGAACAACGTGTTTACTCCATTCCGCAGTCCTAATGTATCCCATGCGTTTCCCCCCACTGGAACTGCGAGTGGGGCGTGGCCTTTATCGGAAAACACATCGCGTCGGCCCTCCCACTTTTTGATAGGTTTCTTCTTGGCTCATTACATCCGTCATTAGGCCGGCAAATGGAACAGAGGGAGGAAGAGTTTGACAGACGATTCAGGTAAAAACGCACTCAGCGTCTTCACCCAGTCGTGCGTGTGTGTCAACCCTGGCCTCTCTTTTTTTTTTCTTTTTTCAAACTTTTCAGTCTCAAGCCTGACAATTCAACCTTGGACTCTCTTCTTTTTCAAACTTTCCTTGCGCTGTCAACCCTGACTTCCTGTCAGAATGCCACCTTGTCCCTATGCAAACTTTCCTAGCACTGTCAACCCTGACGGTTGCCATTTTGCACCAGAGCCCACTCTGCTTCAGCTTCCAGCAGTGTCAGCTCTGCCTGGTCCACAAGTGGCAACTCTGTGGGCACAACGAACGGGAAGTGAGGAGATCTCTCACAGATTATTATCCTCAAATTAACATCAAAGCATGTCGTCGATTACTGACTACAGCACCGAGAAAGAAGAATCATTAATATCGTCGCTTCCAGCTCTGCCTGTCATCTGATACATGAAGCGTTTCTTCTCCATCCGCAAGGAGGAGAAGAAGAAGAAGCAGGAGCAGAAAAGACACTTTCCCAAGCCATAACTCTGCCAGATATCGTGTGTGCGTACAATTTGGGGCAGGCATTGATCACATGTAAACCACACGGCAAAGTAATTGTAGGTTGCTTGCTTGCTTGCGTACACAGCGGCAGCCATTATAAGTAGGATCTACACAAGTAGCGGTATCACAATTTCTTGGTGAGCGTGACCAAATGAAAATAGGAGGGAGAAAGCTATTAAGACACGATTAATCTCACTTTTGTTTGCCTTAGCACGTATCTATAAGCACACTTTTTTTTCCATCGTTGCGCAAGGAGGCTGCGTGGTCGGAGTTGCAACATGAGCAGGGTCAACCTGGTCTCGATGGCTGTCACTTCAGCCACCAGCATCTGGTCCCGACGTGTTTCCCTGCGCTGAGGAGGCACTTGGCGGTGAGGGACGAATTGCCGCAGTTGCACTTTTCCACTGACGTCAGCCCAAATCAGGTAGTGCGCATGATCGGCACCAGCTACCGCGCCGAGGCCGTTGCAAAGCTCGCCTCCGACGACGCCCTCTGCAGCCCTCCCGCCTACTGGCCCTGCAGCTGCCGTCTTGGCTCCCGCTCTGGAAACCAAATCCAAATTTGACACCCGGTGAGGCTTCACACCTCTTGGCTTCGGCATGAAATTAATTAAAATTTGCTCCCCCACCGAGGTCTGCCTTGTTAAATTGAAGGATATATGGATGTCATAAATTAGGGCCGAAGATATCGCTGGTCAGCTGGCAAATTGGATCAGGAGCGAGCGGGTGACAAATGGATATGTGTGGTGTGAGGACTCGGGCCGACCGGACAGAGCTGAGCTACTGTTGAGGGAAAGAAAAAGAAAGAAAGTTTTCACTCAGGTCCACGTAGCAAAGAACAGCCTTGCTTAAGTACCACAAATCGACTCAGGGCCAAGAAAGCGTCTCGTTAGAGCGTTTGCCAAGAGTCAACACTGTTCGCTTCTTTGTCCTCCCTCCATGCCCAAGGCAGCACACACAGTCTATGAAGTGTCATTAGCACAAAATCATTTTTCCCCTGCTGCCTGTGTGTGTTATTCTCAGCTGGCGAGCACACAATGGCTGGTGCGCAGCACCCATTGTGTGGTCCCTCCGCACGACTCCTCCTCCTGCTCCTTTGGCTGGCATTGTGATACCAACCATGCCAACGAATTTATCATGTCACTAAAGAAATGTATGCAGGAGGAAGGAGGGGGGAAAGAGACAAGGAGAGAACAAAGCACGCACTTGTGGTTCTGACTGGGAGTTATCATCGGGCAGGCATGGACTTCAAGAGCAGGAAGCGCATTCTCTCCAGTCGTGTGGAAGATATGCAGGATGGCAAGTCTTCTTGAGCAGGATCTCTGATCTAGATCCGTCACCAGGTAGTCAGTGTCGTCCTCATTGGTCATCAACAGTCGAGTTTGACACCGTTGCAAGAACAATTGAGTTTGATGCTGAACTGTAGAACAATTGAGTTTGATGCTGAACACTAGAACAATTGAGTTTGATACTAAACACTAGAACATTGGAGGTTGATACTAAACACTAGAACATTAGAGGTTGATACTAAACACTAGAACATTGGAGGTTGATACTAAACACTAGAACAGTCGTGGTCGATACCGAACACAAGAGCAAGTTTAAGCCGCTTCTCGAACCCGACATCGATTCCTTGACACACTGCACGCTACAGGACAGCCTTGAGTGTGTACAGTAAGTGCACATTAAGTCCGGATCCCTTTGACTTTGTAGCTTGCGTCACCTCTTGAAGCTGCCCCAAAACACCGCTTTAGGAGGTGTTGGTTGTGACAAATTTCATCTTTTTTGTTGAAGGCAGCAGCCGCTGGCGGCCATGGATGAGTGACGGACGGACGCGGGAGCGGCGAGAGTAAAAGACGACCCCATGTGGAGGAGACCGAGAAAATGGAACAACACCTAAGAACAAAAGAGGAGAGACAGAAAGAAGATGAGGCGTGAATTGAGACAGATCTTGCGACAACAGACTTTTTCTCTCTCAGCTGCTTGGATGCAAATACGTAACGAAAGGTACGATGATGTCGGCGGCCGCCAGCACCAAGACAGTCTGATACGAGTGTTCGACGACGACGACGACGACTTCTTAGTCGAGAACCTCCTCGGTGCTGAGAGCCAGGCTGAAGAGAAAGCCTCGTCAGAATAAGTCGTGTTGACAAGACAAAATGTCGTGAGGAGTTGAGTGCAGCCCATTGTGAGTGGGCCATTTGAGCTCCAGCTCCCTCCCCTACTTTATGGCCCTTTACGCCACCGCCACCGCCACCGCCGTCGCCGCCGCCGCCGCCGCCACTTTTTTCTACTTCTTGTTCAGCGCAAGAAAAGAAAGACTCTTTTGTCGTCGTCGTCGTTGGAGAATAATAAAAGAATTATGAGCTCAATTTCGTCTGCTGAGCAGCAACCTGTTGCCAATGCAAATAACGGAACTTCCCAGGGGGTTGGCAAAGTCGGCGGCTGCTTTCGCCCTCCCCCCGGTCGACCAGAACGCCACCGGGAGCAAGGAGGGAAACGCCCCCGCACGATGGCGACCTAATACGAAACCCCCGCCATGCACGAAGAAAGGAAGCAACAGCACGTGGACGCCACAAAACTTTTCCAAATGAATAATTTTCCGGGCTAGTTGCAACGGACAAAGACGAGGGGGGGGGGGAGGAGGAGGAGGCTTTAACGAGGATAGGGTTGGCCGCGTGCATGCGGTCAGCCACGGGGGCGACGCCAGCACGCGACTGCACACAGATTTGTGGGGGTCGAGACGGAAGCCCCAGGAGCAGATGCTTGAAATTTCTTGCAGGGACGAAATTGCTCGCCAGTTCGAAGAACATGATTGACGGCCAGAGGTTCCGCAACATTTATTGGCGGATTTCGGTCACGTGAATGGACGTGCCCACGTTCGTGGGGTGGCTTCTTAATGCCCATTGGGGGGGGTCAATTTTTCATGCTTTAAACGGGCGAAAGTGAAAAACCGATCAATTTGTAAGCGCGCCTTATGAATGTTTCATGAAGAAAGTCATTACTCTTGGAGCTCCGTAACGCTTAGTTGGTCCAACTGCTTGCTTAATGCAGTGATTGCAGGCATTTTTGCATCGATGACTCGGCTGTAATTGCGAAGAAAAAAAATAGCCCTCACATCAATAGTAGTGATGATCTCTCCGAAGATCTCATCTTTGCAGAAGTCATCGTCGTGACATTTGGGAGTCGTTCTCATCTCGATTCTCCACACTTTCACGTGTGTCCGTGTGACAGCGCACGATTTCCATCATAAAGACTGGAGAGAGAAAAATCGGCCTTCAGCGGCCACAGAGAGAGGTCAACGCAAGGGGTCAAAGCCACTTGACACTGGTGCTGCAGCTGTGCGGGGATTAGCATATTGTTACAATTTGTTGTGACGGCCGGAGTGAATCTGTGCCGGCGGAGGCACGTGTGCATGGACAACAAGACCCTCGACACGTCAAGAGTTTGCCCACACTGAGGGGGGACGGGGGGAACCTGCTCAATTATGCCATGGCATTTATGTACACACATTCGTCCTGGACGAGGAGTCAAGGTGGGGTTGCCAGGATCCAATTCGTTTCAACAGTGAATAGAGTGACGAAGATGAGGCCCACATAAAGGCTAAAATCGCTCACTGCGTTGAGGACAACACTGGAAACCTTGACTGAATCAAAATGGGAATTCTACTGCAGCGAAAAACGACTGCCTTGCGAATCCGTGCCAAAATGCAAAGATTCCACTGCGTGCTCAATTTTGCCACGACCTAGTGTAGTAGTAGTTGGGTAACTTGGAGCGAGCATTCGACGAAGCTGACACACGCACACATTTTGGCCAGCAACGGTTTCGTCTGTTGCATTTCTCCCTTTGATAGCCAGACATTTTTGCAGCCGAGATGCATCGACCTGTGGCAACCCTGGCGACCGGAGCAGGTGGGCCTTGACTCCAAGCAAGTGCAGAACGGGACGGCCAACGTTATTATAGTGACCCCAAGGGCCGAGTTCTGCTAAATGAGGGCGATCTGGCAACTCTGGCATGAGTTGGAAACCCGTACTTGTGGGCATCCCTGCTCATGCATGAGAAACCGGGATGCTTTGGGCTGGCCTCGGGGTGAGAGTGGCCTCGAGCCTTCGGGCTCGGGGATCTCGTCATCGGAAGTGGTGAGACCGTCCTGTCAATTGTGGCACAGTTATTTCGTGAAAAAGACTGTGGTGGAAGCATAAATTAGGAAAATGACTCATTAGGAAAAGAAATTATCTCCGCTCATATGATGCATCATTCTTGCGCAATTCGAGACGGTAAAGGAGAAGCCGCACTGCAAACCAACCTATTTCTGAGTTCACCCTCGGCAAGAGAGAAAAGCCAATGTGTGGGAAGGGTGAGCGAGTGACAGCTCGGCCAGACCAGCTCGACTCCTGCGCCCACTCCAAGTCCGACGCCGACGGGGCCGGGCCCGTCCCGCCCGACGCACATGTCTGGTGGAGAGACATGTTTTCGCCCTCCTTCCTCCTTTCATGGGCAATTTCATCTCAGCCATTTCTACTCCGCCAATTTTTACTAGAGGGAAAATGAAAAAGTAGAAAAAGGAGGGGTGGGAGGTCCACCTCGCTTGAGAGAGAAGCTTGATCCTCTGCTTCAGCTTGCGTCATCCACATATGAAGTCCATGCGAGTCAAGCCCTCCTTCCTTGGTCTGTGATCTCGATGAAGTGATGCCCGTTGGCATCGCGTCGACGAGTTCAGTCATCTAGCACTGCGGTGGTCCCAGCACTTCCTGCCCACGTTGAGGAGGTGACGCGTGACCAGACAGTTGAGACGCTGTACCCGTCACAGCAGCATGTGGAGAAATCGGTGCTGCCCCCGTTGCTTTGGCACCATGATCATGTGTTGCTCAAGCACTGTTCAGACTGGTGGCACACAGTTCGTGATTCGGCCGAAGGCTCCATCAATCGTGTAGCTGCAAAGACTCCACAGGTCGGAATGGCCCAAGTTGTGCTGGCCGCAGTCGGGGCTCAACCGCTGTCGACAGCGTCCGCTCACACATGCGTCGAGCATCTCCCAAACGCTCTTCCCCGAATCCATCCATGCGTTGTTGTCAAAAAATTCCTGTGACTTTTGTCTTGTCATGAGACAGGAATCCCTTTGAGTCATGACATGAGCACAAACGCTCGCACGTTTCTTTGATTCTTCTTCACCACCTTGGTCTGTTCGTGACTTGATTAGCGCAGCATTCCTTTCCCACATGACAACCAAATGAGAAGAGCTTGGGGAAGACGCAGGAGCAATTAGTGCCAAGATGCGATGTGAGACAGAGCTTTCTTGCACTCCTTGGCGTGGATGGCCAATTTGTCGCAGTGACAATTTACGCGCAGACATCCAGAGCAGTCACGAGTGAGCGAGCAAGCGCCGACGGAGGAATTTTTCCCACACACATCCAGCCTGGGCTGGCAAGTCTGACACGCTTTATGGCCCGATGCATGTAATTAAAAGCTAGCGGAGGATCGAGGCCAGCCTCGGCAGCGCCGTCTCGGCAGCGCCGTCTCGGCAGCGCCGTCTCGGCAGCGCCGTCTCGGCAGCGCCGTCGGTCAGGATTGGCAACTTCGTGACCGAGATTGGCAAGTGAAAGGAGGTCGATGTGTTCATAATTAGCAGTTAAGACGAACACGAGAACTCGGGAGGGTATTTCAATTTCTCGCTTCATCTGCATCCTGCGTGCAAGGTGGACCCACCGCGGGAGTTTGCACCGGGTCGGACTGCATGGGGATCAAAAATGGGGAAGTGGTCACTGCCATGGCACATTCGGTTGACCAGGGAGTCGTTCGTCGTCACCTCCACCACCCACCTGCGGACCAGGGTCGGGTCGGCCCTGTGAGCTGTACCTCTTCGAAAGCCTCTGTTGGTCAAAGATACTCGAGTCTCACTGTTGAGCCAAAAACACTTTACATACTGAGCAGCTTTGATTTTACGGCATCTCACAGACGAAGGACACAATCCAGAAGAAGAAGTAGCTGCACCAGTGGCTTGACTAGACTCTAGGTATGGTACTCAAGACCCTAGGACAGGTCTTTTACACGTGACGATCCCTCATCATCTTCAGCTGCCTGAACGTGAAGTTACAGAAGGACCTGTAATGAGTTCCTAATGGAGATGTTGAAAACAAGATGCCACTGAATTGATGCCAGATGTGTCCCAATGAGGAGGGATCTTGGCTTTGGGGGCGTTGTCCAACTCGACGCACGAGATGTGCAGGGCGAGGACGCGGGCAACGGCACCGGCGACCGCGCACAGGCTGCTGCCGTGACAGAGAGGACACAGTCGTTTTCCCCCCTCCCTCCTGCTTCGTCTTCGAGCCCGCACATAGAGGCAACATATCCAATTTGCTCCACAGGTGGCCTCGACACAACATACGTAAGCTCCAATCAAATCTTCATTCAATCCCGCCCTCGTCGACGGGAGGATAAGACAATATGCGAAACAGTGGGAGCGCGAAGAATTCCAACAAATTGGCCCTTGAAATTGAATTTCCGAAGAATTTTGATAACGTTCATTCTCCACCTAGTATAAAGAGACAGAGAGAGCAGTGTTTGAAGCTGTACAGGTGTGCACAGGTGTACTGTACAAGGGACGAGAGTGAGGGGAAAAAAAACTTTATTCCATGTTATGAATACACCCCCCCTTCCAAAAAACCCTCTTATGCCGCAGTATGCAGACACTCACCAAATTTTCGAGTCATCCAGTTTCACTCATTCAGATTGGGTTAGAATTAGAACCCTCTGGTGACCGAAGCATTGATCTTGGTGGAGAGATGATCAGAAAGAAGGATCCACGACATCCTGGAGATCGCACGACAAAAACTGTGGAGGTGCAAATTTTTCCGTCTTTAACAGACCCGAAAAATCTCGGCCAATTCTTGTAGCAGACAAGAATCTTGTATTGACAGGACGAAATGTGAAAACAATTTGCTTTGCAACAAAGACTTGACTCATGCAAAGTCAAGTTTTCCATCCCAATTGAGAGCTCACTCAAACACGTCAAGTCACTGAAAATTTAGGGTCCGCTACAAAACGCAGGGTACAATTCACCCTGTATTGAGAGTCAACACACAGACAGGGTGTAATGATGGCCATAACTTCTGTTGTGCTGTAGAGCACGTAGAGACTGAATTTCTGCCCCACTTTGAATGGCTGGACAACGAATTTGGCCTATAGCAACAACAACAAAATGGCGACGATCTCGAAGTCACCAACATTTCCACGGATGCTCAAGGCAGCTTCTGGTGGGAGGCCTCTCCAACTATGCCTCTGAGTGGTGAAAAAGGTCGTCGTCGTCGTCGGCCCAGTTGGGGACACAGTCAAGGACACTTCATTCAGGCCAGCATTTTGGCTTTTTCAGGCCACTCCGATACTGACACAGCTAGGAATCGCGTCCCTTTGTGTCCGCAGCAGGAGAGCATCTTTGAATGAAACAAACCTTGACAGCCACCCTGTACGACGAGTGGCTGCATACTGAACGTTGGCATGAGCAGTGCACGCATACAAACACAATCGATGGCACTGGTTGCTGCAGCCTTGCTGGAGTCTGTGGGCCCGAACTTCCGACCTCCGCTGTCAGTACATAAGCACAAAGTGCGCGGCGGTCGACATCAACGTGTTCGCGGAGACTTTCCTGGGCTCCTCTCGCACATGGGAGCCACTTGTTACACCGGGAGAGAAAATGAAAAAGGATCCTTCCCTCCCGTCGCGCGTCATTTGAATACCCGCGGGATGCGATAGGGGCCGACCCCGCGGGGGGGCCTGAAAAAGGGGAGAAGGCCCACCTACCTGGAAATGGCCGAATCGTGGAAGACCAACTTGAGGTCCCGCCAGAAGAAGAAGAAGAAAAAGGAGGGAGGGTAGAAAAATGCAGCTGCGATTAGTGCTGTGCAATATTATTGAGTAGTTTAATCGTCATGAACATCACATGTCAACTGACACACACGTCCTTCTCGAAGTCGACAACGTGCTCATGTACGCAGAATCAGCGTGAGGTCATGCATCAAGGTCATGACTTCGTGGCTCTTTTTTCTCGAAGAAAGAAAAATACATAGAAGGAAAGAAAAGTTGTTGGTACCTAACGTTTCATGCAGCAATGTTGTCAACTCGATTATTATGCAGTTCTCGTCATCATCCTGCAGAACTCCTCGTAGTTGAGCTTCCCGTCGCCGTCCAGGTCGGCCTCTTTCATAAAGGCCTCCGCCTCCTCCTGGGTGAGCCGCTGGCCCAACGTCGTCGTCACCCGACGGAGCTCCTTCGAGTCGATCAGGCCGTCGTGGTTCTTGTCGAACAGACGGAAGGCCTGGCGAAGCTCCTTGAAACACACATCAAACAGCAAACTATTGCACAATGGGGCCCAGAAATGGTTCTTTTTTTTAGAACTCGTCGTACAGCACGCTGAGTGGGGCCCAGTTTATTAAGTACTGTTTGTTCGTGGCGTTTAAAAGTTAACAAAGTTCTGAATGCCATCTACGTGTGCAGATCTGTACGTGAGGGGCCATCATTCTCATGTGAAGCATAGTTTGTGTAGCAAAAGTTAAGCATGATCACAAGAGGACGAAGAAGTTCCATTCGGTAGCTGCCAGACCAGAGCAGTACCGAACGTTCGGCCACATTCGTCCATAGCTCTGAAGCTGGCCCTGAATGGTGCCAGAAGTGCGATCGTATTTCATGAATTAGGCCCTGCTGTCCAGGTCGTCGTCGTCGCCGTCGTCGCCGTCGTCGATGGCGGCTTGAGTGCATCGTGCGGGAACTTTTGCATTCCACTCATGTCAGTACAAAGAGCCATAAAAGTGGTAGCATGGCCAGCCGAGATTCAGCTCGGCCGGACAAAGTCACCTCACTCATTTCTGCTTGTGGCGCGCCCCATTGACGATGATCTGGGCAGCCCCCAAAACCCATTGTGAGACAATATCAAAGTGCAACAGCGATGGCGGCTGCAAATTTATGGCACTCGCTGGGATGCAGGGCAAGATTGTGATCAACAAAGCCACCCATTTTGGCTTAAACTCTATGATAGAGGAAGCAAACATCACTTCTCTCACCACTGCGTACTGTGCATACATGTACAGTTCAAGCTCTTTCCCAACAGTCATTTTAGCACGTGGATTCAACGCGTATTTATAGAGATGTCTCGTGAGTGTGAGTAGGAAAGCAACAAAAGCTGTGGTTAGCGTGGTTGAAGCACTGATGCAGGTTCAACTCACCTCGTTGACCTTGTGTACTCGGGCGTGACAACCGAGGACGCCACTTTTCTAGCGTTCTAAGTATATTTCTCTACACTGTGCAGGAGGAGCAGTTGTATACAGGTGTGACTACAGCTCACGTCCTCAAGACAGCGCCACTCATACGTGCATTGTTCTCTCTCTTCTGTCTTTGCCAAGTGCTTACTTGCAATGTTTTACTGATTGGTCGAGACGTTGATCAAGTGTCTGGACGAGTGGCAGGGAGGGGAAGGGGGGAGGGGAGAGGATTCCTACAGGGAAGAAAGGATTACCAGAAAGAGAAAATGATCTATTCCTCCTCACCTGAGCAAGTTCTTTACCTGGTAGCTTCAGCGCTTCGTCATAATCTTGGAGAATTCCTCGTAGTCGAGTTTTCCATCCCCGTTCAGGTCGGCCTCCTTCATGAATGCGTCCAACTCCTCCTCCGAGAGTGCCTGACCCAGAGTCGTGGTCACGGCAATGATCTCCTTGGCCCCGATGAAGCCCGAGCGGTCCTTGTCAAATATCCGGAACGCTTCTCTCAAGTCCTGGAGAGCCCAGAAGGGGTTAGCGAGGGAAAGAAGAACAACGTCTGAAGGTCGATTAAGGCGGGGATTTCAACCAGCTGCATCCTCTTATGCAACAAAGAAGCAGGGATAAAAGAAGCAAGGGGGATGAGAAGAAAAGCAAACAATGCATTGGCAGCAAGATGACATGAAATGGCGTGAAAAAAAGCGCGAAAAAATGGAATCCACGTGCTAGTGTCGTGAAATAGAAGTAAGCTGGAACGTGTCGATCCAACATGTACATGGTGAGCATGAACACGTGGCTCCACTCCAGGTTTGGGCAGAGCAGTGCTCGTTGCTCATGACAGGCCAGAAGCAAAAGTGAGTCGACATCATGAAATGGTCGCGTGCAAGATGAATCAGTTGCACTCTGATTTTCCACTGAAATAAGCAGAGAGCATGAAATGAGAGGTTGCAACCCCCCCTCCTAAATGAAGCAGTTGCCAGCACTGACATTTTAGAATGTCTTTGAAAATGATAACTTTTTTTACACTCGAGAAGGTTCGTGCGAGTGTAGTTCTGAATGTCTCCCTTCAGCTCATGTTGTTTTTGTAGAATGGGCTACTTAGACACACAGTTGGACCAAAATCTGCAGATAATAACGCAATTCCCATTGTTTCATGTGATGGCGGATTCTTTGGAATGACTTATTTTTAACGGATACTTTAGTGTACCTCATTGTCAGAGTCACAGATTCGGCTACAACTACTTGTTAAGGCAGCTGAATATGTAGAATGTTAACCGATCATCACGTGTCAATACCAGTCTCAGGGTCTTGAGTGTCATTTGTAAATATCCCTAAGGCCACAGAAGAGGCTTGCAAACCCTGAATTGCAGACACTTTTGATACGCCAACTTATCTTCTGCAGCCGTCACTGTTCTATACATATATGTAATGCGTCGTCGACAGCTTCTGGTCCAACAGCGCAGGTCATAGTTCAGTATCAGGGTGGTGCTTTCAAAAATGCTCTCAACTGACGCAAAAGGTTGTGGTTGGCGATCAAAGCCTGTTATCTGCTCGGCATAAGCATTTTGGGGGTCAATTTTGGGGCCAAACTATACCCCAGTGGGGATGGCTGGTTGAAGCCGACTGCTGCTCACCCTGTACATGTGTGTGTGCAGTACGCTGATCGATCGAGCTCCGTCAACGTGGCAAATCTGCCTGACCTGTTCAAGCGGACTCATACAACCGGTCCGCCAACGTGGACCTGCGTGCCACGGCGAAGAGATTTTCTTTTCTCCGACACTGCTTTTTCTCGTACCTCTGCTTGATCCTGCTCCATGCTCTTTCTCCTCATCATGTTCATGAACTCATTGAAGCTGATGGTCCCGTCCCCGTTCAGGTCAGACTCCATGATGAGCTCGAGGATCTCGTCCTCGGTGGGGTTCTGCCCCATGGAACGCATCACCAGCAGCAGCTCCTTGGGAGAAATGGAACCACTGCGATCCTGAAAGCGAAAAAGAAACGTCGTTTCAACGTGTCCCCATAGGCCCAACTCTTGGGCCCTCGGGGTTGGTTGGCGTCGATCACCAAGGCCAGGGTTTGGACCACCCTTGGACGGACCCTCCTGGCCAAGGGAGCCGCAGAATGAGCGGCCGCAATTTGCAAATCCAATCTGGCAAAAAGTCTCTCTGACGTCTGAATCTGCGCACTTTTCCAGTCAATTAGTAGTCGCTCGCTGCAAAGCCGAAGTAAAAAAGTAGCCCAAATCTTGGCAAATGCGCGCATTTCCCCGCAGGCATTCTCAGCCTGAAACGTGGTGAAATAAGAGATTGGAGCGGCCTCCGCGATCACAGCAGCATCTTTTTCTCCAGCTCTGTGCAAATATCGCTTTTTGTCACTTCAAAGTTACTGCTCAGAGTCTTTTTTTCTCGCCACCTTCAAAGGAGAAGCAAAGATAGTAACTAGTGGGAAATGACGCACGATGGCCTCAGGACAGACAGACAGACAGACGGACAAGCGATGCTACGTACACTATTGCATGCGTGTTCCAAGAGTAGCGAGAATTCTGGCTATGCGCAAATGAGGACGTCGATCTCAATCAGATGCAGCCAGGCTTGAGTGGGTGGGTGTTGACCCAATGGACGAACGCTGTCAGCGATTCTTTTTTTTTCCTTCAAAAGAAAATGTTGCAAGGACTTGCTCGACGTCTCCTTGGAGCAAAACCTATCGTTGCTGCACTCTTGTACGAAGTCAATAGCTTCGAAGCAGCGGCCAGCATGCGTGCAACTGACCTGCACCATTGTCAAGGAATCTCCGTGATGCTGCCTACCTTGTCGAACTCGTCGAAGGCCTCCTTGAACTCGGCATTCTCCAACTCTGCGAACAGATCCATGGGCATCTTCTGGTGCAAGTCGTCAAGCTGGATTTCCTTACGGTCCAAATCAGTCACAGTTCACTTCCATGGCTTCTTGCACTCACTACTGCTACTGCCATTGTTCTGCCTGTTGTCCTCCGAGCCATCAAGCTTCACCTCTGGTGTCATTGGCTCTCTGCTCCAGCGTGGGCAGCCCCTAGATCACTTCTCTCATGTCTGTCTCACTCTACTTCTCGCAAGCACCTTCTTCATAGGCAGTGTATTCACACACAGACAAATATTTTCTTTCTCCTGCCGGTGAAAGCAAAAAGTAAAAAAAAGTGGGCAGCGCTCGGTGTTTTACACACACGCACGCACGCACGCACGCTCGCATCCACGCCCGCGAGCGCGGGTGCTGGGCTTAACTGACTGATGAGATCGAGGTGGGGGTGGAGGAGAAGACGTTCACACACTGGGTCAGCCTCGACTCTATCCAGCCCGTGGAAGAGGTTGTTCGATGGGTGTCCGACTCCCTCTTCCTCACCAGACCTCAGCGAGTGGGTGTACGAGGACGTCCTCGCCAGTTCTGACATGTGCTGTATGAGGACGTCCTCGCCAGTTCTGACATATGCTGTAAGTAGTCGACATATCTACTGCATAGCGTACATTCTACACGCACAAAGACTTTGCTGCTGCCACTGCTTTCTAAAAGCATTTGAAACGGCCAAGTTTCTCGTCTCAAGCGGACAAATCAAGAGAGATTCCTGCATTTCCTGGCGCTGACTGACTCGGTGTCACTGTTCTGGGGCCGCAAGTGCGTACGCGGCTGGCGACCACTGTTGCACGCGTGCACATGGGACTGCTGCTGTAGAACTTCTTGGGTAGGGCCACCGTGGGATATCTGGTGGAGAAGCTCTTCAGCTCTGGGTGTTGCCAAGCCTTTCCTTTTCTCACAAATGACCACTTCCTGCGTATTTGGACAGGAAAGTACATACATAAGTAGGTGCATACGTACGACACAGTATAATATATTACATGTGTGAGTGTGTGTGTGTGTGTTTGTGCGCACAGGGGCGTGCAGAAGAGTTCACAATCCTTGAAAGTTGGACAAAAACAGCAAGTTCTTCAGGTGTGACAGAATCGCACTGGGCAGCCTTGGACTGACTCGAAATCTCAAAGGCTCATTGCCTCCTCGTAAATTTGTGATAGTGACGAGGACAAAATGTCTTGTCGAAGCTCTTGACGTAGCTGATGTTATGAGCAGTGGCGAAAACTACGTACACACGACGAGCGCAGACAGCAGGAACTTTCAAAACAGTTATCGAGTTCAAAACAAGTCTGCACTGCAGCGGACGAACAGAAGAGAACGAGGGTCTTTTTTTGCTACAGTTGGGTGGGCGAATTTGGTCACCTGCGAGAGCTGCTAGTAATGATGCGTGACAATGCGACAGGAATGAAGTTATAACAGTGGACAGGTAGTATCGTACCCAACGCTTTATGGGTGGCACGTAAGTACAATGCTGTTGGGTGCGTAACGAAGACCTACAGTGCAGTGCAAAAGTGAGCGTACACCTGCTTGAGAGACAAAAAATCGCATTTTGAGGTCACTTTTTCAGTAGTGAAATGCATTTTTTTTGCTAGGAGAAGGGCTCA
>JAAUXU010053807.1_pt1 | contig 19274 bp, 13 predicted proteins | sample 7278151 | NCBI WGS metagenome assembly JAAUXU01 (sample SAMN14350113, study PRJNA611818) | marine sediment metagenome | isolation source: surface marine sediment (1.8m) | place: French Polynesia: Moorea | collected 2018-08 | reverse complement strand
GTAGTATAAACACACAGTATAACCCTAGGACTTTCAGTGCTCATTATCACTCATTGGAGGTGTGCCACAATCTCAGCAAGAGGCAGCTCACAATCTTGAGTGTACTCACAGAACTGCCCATTTTTCTGCTGCTGCTATCATTATGGCTAGCACTGTATTGTGGTAAAGCGAGTTTTCCAAAGCTATCACCAAAAAGTTCAGTGGCAGAATTGAAGTTGATGACCATCAGTCATGTTCGGAATCAATAGCACAAGTTTCTCCCGAACATCCAGGATCACTACACAAATTTGTGCCTACATCGTCCTGTGACTACCAAGGTTGCTCCAATCATTGTCAGGCAGCTGGTGGACATGTTGTGCACCGCTGGTGCACCAGGTGTCGCAATGTCTGCAACATTGTCAAGTTGGCACTGCAAGGACGTAAGAACCTTTGGTCATACTAAAATGTTGAAAGAGAAACCAAAGGAAACTGCCTACTAAGGGGTCAGGGGAGAAATGTAATAGAGATGTGAAGACTCCATGATCAAACAGTTCATGATGGAGTAGAAGACCAGAAAGTAGGTTGTCATGGCCCCCATGGTGCAGTTGCAGGAGAACACCGTGCTCCACAGGGGATGTGTCCTTGTCATATACAGTTTTTTGTGGCATCCCGAACAAATCTGTCCCCAACTCAACCATTCCCAGGGCTCCATGGCACGGTCTTAAGATTGAGGATAACCTCGACGGGACAGATGAGTAAGACACAGATGAAGTGGAGGATGAGAATAAGGTTGACATGCAGTCCAAGCCTGAACAAATAAAGTGTGAAGAGGTTATCTTTTCAACATCGTTCGTGCTAATAGAAGACTCTGACACAGAAAAGAGTGTCATTAACGCACTTTTTGACCTCAAAGAATTACGGTGAAGATGAATTTGTCTGGTGAAACCAAGGAATGTTCCATTTTAACTGTCATGAATATAAAATATTAAGCATGTTACATTTTTTATACTTGCAGTCCATGCCAAGGCCATGAAAACTACCTATGATGATGATGTTTACCAAAACCTTCTAGGCTAGAATAGAAGTCACTAATGGCAAAGGGCAAACAAGGCCATGGCCTAAGCCTAGCCAACAAATACTGGGGCTTCTTACTTTATGCTACAAATACCTGCTTACCGACCATTTTCACATGCGTTAGGATTTGCCAGCAAAAGCTTGTAAATTCCCGGGACCAGCCTGGCTTTGCCGGCAATGCCTGGAATCTGCAAGGAATGACCATTTTCCAAAAAATGCGCTGTCATATATCTGAGTTGGGCAAACATCGGCTGCATAGAGAAATTTCCAGCGTATGTAGCAATTTTTTTGTGTCTAAGTCGCCATCCTAAATACGCCATTTTGCCCAATAGTGAGGAAAATAATTGAAACTGCTAAGACCTCCAGCTTTCCGACGATGTAAAAAGGGTCTGCGGAGCTGCAATATTCAGAAAGTTGCGATGTCTGTTTATTTATGCACGGGTATTGAATAGGTGTGTATGTGTGTCAGGGGGGAGGCAGGTTGTAACCGCCCCCCCGCCGGATTTTCTGGTGTGTGCGCTCCCCTCCTGTGGCCAAAAATCGTTGCTCATGTATGGGAAAGAATTACTCGAAAATTCAATTTTTTTGTTTTACTCTGAGGAACGAATGTCTGCACAGCAACACGTCTACTACAGTCTACACATTCAGCTTTTATCTTGTATATTGTTCCGAATTGCAATCGGCATATTTTGTTCAAAAGTCACAGAACAAATGACAAGAATGACTCCTTTTGAGCCCTTCCAAATTTATATTTATGAAGTGATGCCTTCCACAACGGCATAAAATAGAGATATAACGAATAATAGATTATCCGCTGACTTTAAGAAGTGAATCAGTCAATCATAGTTGAAATTGTTGACTTATCTTGCTGGACTAGCACGAACTGACTCATAGTGCAACGTCCTATCCAAAGACGACACTTACAAGAACACATAACTTAAACGTGAAACTCTTTGACTTTGCTATGCTGTTGCTCAAGAGATTCTTGGCTCGAGCCACAACCTTGAGCTCGAGCTGGGCTTACTGTCTTCCCAAGGCTCACTCTTCTCTTCCACACTTCCAAATTTTAAATTAGGGTAATCGATTAATCTTCTCATTTAGGCTCTATTTCAATCCATCAAGTGTAAGCCTGACCTTCATCTGAAGTATATGACCTCTAGTCTGAAGACTGCGTACTTACGACTCGAAACCTCGGTGACAGCTTTCCGGTGACATGAGTGTGCACGTACAGTAGGGTGAACCAAGCATGTCCGCGATGTCGTTGGACGTGCCGAGGTAGTTGAACAGGGTCACCGGAAGCAAGTGCAAGAATGCGGATCCATTTCATTGGCAAAAGACGCAGCTTCAGAGATTAAATCACGCTCCATGAGTTTCTAAAGGAGTGCATTAAAAAGTTTCAAGCGCAGAAAAGACATGAAAGGAAACAAGTTGCAAGATATTGTGGCTACTTCAAGTGTTTAGCAATGACAGAAGCGTTTGTGAGGATGCCCAGAATGCACGGAAAAGTCCATTCATGACGTCTTCGACGTTGGGAAAATCAGGAGAAGTTGGGTGACAGCGACCGTTTCCACCTCTTAGGCCCCTTTCCCTTCCCCGACGACGATGTACCTGCACATGTATGTAAATGTCTCACGATGTATTCGTTTAACCACATTTATCGCTCTCTTTCACGCATGTTCGGCTGATTGACAGACCAACCGTGACACGTTCATCCTATCATGATCTCCGCTATTGCACGAAATTACTTGGGTACACGTTCTGGGAGACAGATAAGGGGCACAATGGACGCTCACTGTTGCAGCCTCCGACCAAAGAAAATCACATATAACATCATTGTGGGGATCTATACATTAACCGAAGATTGTTCTTACACCTCTTTCACCACTTCTCGTTATCTCGCCAACAATTAACGCACACAGCTCACTCAATCATGATTCCCCCCGGGACTTAAGACATCTACAGTGAAAGATTCTGCTTCTTCGGCATTGTCGGATGTGCTACAACACTTCACTTCTACCCAAATGCCTACTACGATAAGCAATGAAACTTGTAGTTTCATAGTACCCAAATGAAATTGGACTTGTACAGTCTGCTGCACTTATTAAGCAGAACCCATTGTGTCGTAATCGTGCTTGTAATTGTGCGTAATGTAGACAGCAGTGCTCATAAGGGTCTCTTTCTTCAGATTGCCTGCAGCCACGCGCCTCCCATGATCCCGCAGTGTCTCTCGGCCGACCTCCGTGCCCTCGTTGACCGTTGCCTTCAAAGAGATCCCAGGCAAAGACCCTCAGCCAAAGAGCTGCTCCTGCACGAAGCTTTCGCTACTTAACGGAGAGTTTAAAATAAATGAGAATGATATCGCTGCGTAAAGATCTCGAATGACACAAGTACACTTGCTGCTGCGTTTGAGGAAGTTCCACGTCCGTATGCACTTAACTTTGGGCCCATAGTAACAAAAGTGCTTGTAGTGTACAGTATGTACCATTGTAATAAGCGTACTACTATGTATCCCCCTACTCTTGAAAACAGTGCCAATGCCTCAAAGCTCAAAAAAATATTCTTTTTATTACACAAAGATGCTGCTGAATGTAAGGTGCGCTGCATATTTCTATGTTCTCGTACAATTGTCTCTATGGCACGACTGTCCGCTCCTGTTGTAAGCCATACGTGTGTAGCGTTAGGGTAAGTTCTAGAAGTGCCATTTGCAATATCTCCCTGTGAGGATAATTTCAAGATATGTTAGGACCGTTTACAAGCTTACATTGCCTCGAGTGTTGTTATGTACATATGACAACGTGTGTAAAAAAAAAGAATTGCACTGAGAAATCGGTTTCACTTAAGATTGACAAAAAACTGTTTCTGTCAAGGGTGTGAGAATGCTTGCGCCTGCCCTTCAAAGTTTTTTTTAAATCAGTACAAGCCTATCGAAGCATTCAGCTACACTACTTTTTTCCAGTAGTGCAGAAAATTTCCATTACTACTGACAAGAGGAGAGAGAACCTACTGGCAAAATGCACAAGTTCACTTAAGTCCAGCTATGTGGAACCCTTCGCCACTTGTGCAGGTAGGTACCAATATTGCCGAGTGGCAACGCCGAGTTTGATAATGCAGATGCGATGCCTAGTATATAATATCTGTCCATACAGTAAATGTTAAAACTCAGGTGCTGTGTATACATAATGCAGAATAAAGTCCGAGGCAAAAGCGACGTCATTTTTTATGATTGTGTCATACTGAACCAACCGTACTGTAAGCATAGGAAGGCTCGCGTGTCTTTAAGGCATGTGAAGAGCATATTTGAGGCCTTTGCTCTAATAAAAGCTTCCATCCTGCATGCAGAATCAAGTATGGAATTTGCATCAAATCTCCTAATGACCCATGGGGCTTTTGATATTTCTGACCACGTCCTCGAGTGCTGTTCAGAATCGCTTTCCAGAACTCGGAACTGTTCCTCGCCAAAGTTTCTTAATCTTCTCACCGGAGTAAAGTGGATTCAGAGGCCGCTCTCTTATGTCCATTGGGGGTTAACGAGAACGTCTGAATTCGCCAAAGTTAGATCGCGCAAGTAGTTTCTTCAAGACGCCGAGACGAGACAGTGTCAACTTTACACTGAAGCGAGTCGCCAGTCCCTGATCGTCAATGAGCTTTCACTGATTTGCTGCTGACATCATGACTGGATGGATGGATGGAGATTCTGGCCAGGATCGACAGCGGTGTAAAGCAAGAGAAGTTGAAAATTTTCAGCTCCGACTTATTCCTCACGAATATTAATGCTTATGAATACTAATGCTACGAATACCAACGCTGAGCAAAATCATGGTCGTGTAAGGTTCCAAACCTTTTTTTTTTCTTGAGCAGTAAAATTTGATCACGGTGAAGACGAACAAAAAAGACGTCTAATCATTTTGGGGTCGGACAGATCAGTCTGATGAAGACTCTCAATCTCTTACACAGATTCCAGCCCTGTCTCAGCACGGATAGTTATGTTTAGCAGTCAGGGTCACGACTTGAGGCAAGATCATGTCAGTATGCGCTTATTCACCTGGACTAATATAAACACGGAGAGTGAGTGTATGCACATAACTCTTAATGCACGTGTGTGCGGCTCCTCCTGTCATCATGCGAGGGTTTGACATGCGATGAATGCGCTCCTTGCTTGTCCGTCAATGTCATGAGGACGCACTGACTCAGGACACCAGCAGCTACTGACTCGTCTTCGTCATGACCGTGTGTAAGGTGTAACCGACCCAAAAGTGCTGAGTCTGAATGAAAGTCCTCCTCCCGCTTGTACATGCAGAAAGCTGTGCAATCGTCACTCATCGTTATTTTCTACGACACACGTGTCCGTCCTTGCGCCAGAACCAAACCATGTATGAACGGGACTTGTAAGAGCAGAATAAGAAAAATTGTCGAGCGAAGAGCGTTAGTACATTTATCACAGGTGTCCGTCAAGTGAAAGAACGTGTGACGAAAGAATCCTCACACTGCACAGTTGTCTCCGGTTATAGTTACGACCTCGCGACCCAAGCTTTGGATGACAACAACCGATATAGTCTTATGACGAATACGAGTCAAAACAAATAGGCTTTAATTACGTAGCTTCAGTGCAAAAACTCATCTATTCTTCGCCTAGCTAAAACATTAGTGAGCAAAGTTATACATTGATACAAAGAGTTTCCAACAAGTCAGTGACCTCAAAATTTAAATGTTCCAAAGTCAGCTTGACGACTATGAGCTGAGTTTGATTACTCTAAAACCTACAAGAAGGCCTCCATTTGATGAAGTAAAAACTTTGGAAGGAAAGAGTGATGATTGTAATCGGATTATGATTCCAAGTGAGCCGGGCACTGCTGTTCTGACACATACAGTGTCTATAAGGTGGCCCACAGTTAGTCTCTATTAAAAACCTCCATCACTTGAGCATCATATAAAGGAATATTGACATTAATGGAAAGAATATTTTTGTGTTATCCGAAGATTTAGATAGGACGATTCCTAGTTTTTACGTGGAAGCGCCTATGATGGGAAATAAAAGACGTTGCTCGCCGTCAGTCAAATGGAGGAGGTTGCCAGACGAAAAAGAGAAACAGTTGCACTCTTTCAAAATGAAAAAGGCATAGGTTCATCTCAACTGCCTTCTTAAAATAGCTTCTAAACGACACTTTACGGCAGCACAAGAACGAAGCCTCTACTTGCTGCTATAGTGCACATTTGGCTACGTATACTAGGGGGAGCTACAGTGACGCGCATCGATGGGTGGCCAAATAAGGGCCACCCTGTACCACTATATTATACTGTACAAACTGGTACGTGTTCATGTAGATGCAGATGCGAACTGTGCCTCGTGGCCTTGTTTTGTTTTGTTTAACGCGTCAGCCCTGAATCAATCGAAAGTGGCAACTCCGACTACATGAAGTGGAAGAACATTACAGAATATTGGAAAATAATAAGCATCACGAACATCGAACAAGTTTTCAGCTGCCACGAAATGTCTAAAGCCATTGATCTCAAGTGCAGTGTCACACTTCGTTTTCCAAAGATGGTAAGTCTGAACAGAGTGGTGCCGTGTGTCGTCCGCGTCAGTGCAGCTCTGGTCTGTTCTCAGCGCTTGGTTGCTGGATCTGGTTGGCACCCATCCCAAGATGTGGTCCTGCGCTGTCACGTGTTGGAGTAGAAACCCTTACTTCGGACGCCAGTTCAGGATCACACTGTACAGTTCTGAGACGAGCTCATGTACATACCAGCATATTCTTCCCTGTCTGCGCAGAGTGTGATCCCCGCTTCAACATCGTGCTGGCATGTATTGAACGTTATGATGACGTCAGAGTCGTGCGCTTCTTGGTAGTAATTCAGGGCTGAATTGAAGTTTTGGAGGATTCCCCGGACAGAGCAAAATAACTGAGTCTGTCAGTGGTCGCATTGGGGGAGGCAACTTTCGTAAGAAGTTTTCAGAGCTGCCTCAACTCATACTTGCACTCTTTCAATACTTCTCTCGCTCTCTCGCTCTTTCTCTTATCTTTCTCTCATCTACAGCAAAGCGCTTCTCTTTTCTCCTCACTTCTCCTCAGTCATCGGGATCTTCGTTTTGGGTCAACACTGCTCTATGTTTCTGTAGTTGGTACTGAGAGCAAATAGAGAAAAGGAGCCGAACAAACCTTTCGGAAGTCAAGGTAAGAAAATTGTTGGCCAAAATCCTTCTTGTGCACATTTGAGCTAAGTTTGTGTCACATTGCTCTGTATCGAGAGATGGCGCTAAATGCACTAAGCGTTGGCTGCCAGGATGAATGGAGCAACGTCTTTGACTCTTTGTTAATGCCATGCATGAACTTCGTACAAAGTTGGACAGATCTTCAGCATATCATCTCAGGCACCCAAGAACTAAGGACTTTCAGTGTTTAGGATTAACTATGTTACACACAATAGGACCCCAATTGGAGCGGATTATTACAGTCATTACCGCCGAATCGCTTCGGGGACCGTCATGCTTTATTATGAAAATAAGCTTCACGTCACAAATGACACAACGGGCTCTGGCTATAATTCTCTATCCAGATACCTAATGCGCCCCGCGCCAAGAGGTAGTAAATTATTCAGTTTTTAACCCGCCTTGATAAACTGCCGGCCTTTCTGGCACACAGGAAGAGGAAATCTCCACTTCAGAGCATTATTATTGTCAAATTTGCAGTTGAGCCATGAAACAACTTTGGGCGTCTCCTAAATCTGACTGCAATGCTGGACGAGACAGGAGAAAACCATCCCCGTAGATCTTTAAGGTCGTTCAAACTTTGTGCGACGTCGCAAGAAAAGTTGGGGGTAAAATCTGACAGTCCACAACACCTCCAGGTATCTTGGCGTCCCGAACACTTTGAAGTTTTTTTCTCAAGTTTTTCTCTTTGAGCCCTTGACCGGTATCATGAAGGGTGTGGAACAGACTATCGGTGTCCTCTCGTGCTTAAGAGGTAGCACTTGTGAACGCGGCCGTGAGTGTATTTTGAGCTCAGACCTTTAAAGTGGAGCTGGAAGAATGTCCGTCTGTACTGATTGCAGCTCCACTGGGACAGCTGGAACGATATCTATGGGGTGACGCTATCACACTGCCTTCACAGTCACTTTTCATTCATTCAGCCATTTCTGTCCCAGGAGAAGCAACTGTCTTTAAGCAACGTCTCGTCCTTGGCGTCAACAAACCAATGTGGATGAGCCTCGGGGAGCAAATATGACGAAACCTCATACTGATTAAATGAAGCTGAGATAGAATTGAGAAGTAAGATTTTTAAGGAACTGACAGCTGTGGTTGACAGTGATTTTGAACTTCACTCACATTTTTTCAAAGTGCAATTGAACTTGAAACTAATTTCTGATAATCCTATTTGCTGTTCCTGGAACTGAGGAAACTCAACATGACCTTTAAGAAATGGAGGCTCTTGAGAAATAAAAGTTGTGCAAAGATTAGAAGACTGCGCAATGTTATTTTTTTTATATTTTCGTATGGCTCAGAAAGCCCTCTCTTTCTCAAAGGGTCATCCTCCGCCGTGTGTTATGGGGTGAATGGATATCGCTTATAGCAAACCTAAAATAAAAACAGTTCTAATTCATCTGTTACACGACAGTTGATGCATGAGATCATGAAGATAAAATATACCTACTCGGCCAGACCATTTCCTTTTATCTCTTTCTTTGTGCTGTTTGTTTCCAGACTTCATTGAAAGATATTCTAGTCAAAAAACTTGAATTATGTTTTTTGACTAGAATCATGACTAATCAGTTTTTAGGTCCCCTCTCTGCCTTCCAAGTTTTATAGACATAAGGATGTTGAGTCAACATTTCAAATTTGAAGTGGGCCTGCTTAGTTGCTTTCCTGACGCTAAACTGTTGCCCTGTAGTCGAATGAAACTGAAAGCAAATTGTGTGCAGCTTTACTCCATGGCCATCAAAAGCTCAACACCTTGTTATGAACTGAACTTACGTGGTAAAACTTTATTTCAAGAGAGGACGTCTGTTTTCCCTGGGTAGAACCTTCTGGTGGGACATCGTGCACGCATCCTACTCCACGTGCATTGAAAAGCAGTAGTCCAAGGGGTTCAGGTTGGGGAGCCAAAAGTCTTTGACCACAATCCCCTCGACCCCAGCTGTTCGTTGAGAGTCTTTCCTGGCTTGGCAGGGAGCTCCCTCTTGTTGAAGCACCCTGTTCCCAATGCCGAAATGTCCGTTGAGGGCCGTAATGACTGTTTTGGCAACACGACCCCGTAGGCAACCCCATCCATGCTGCTGCTAAACCAGATTGGTGGGATCGTGTACCCATCCGTCCCAAAAAGGTCAAAGGCCATAATGCATACTCGTGGTAGGGAACATTCTGTGGGGGTTGTAGAAGACGTCTACATCATTGGGATCTGTAGCGAGATACGGGGAGGAGTGCCAATTGTGGTAGCACTGACAGTGAAATTTTTGTCGTCCGAAAAGACAGTGGCTTTGGCCAAGTGATTTTGTAGCCAATTGAGCATCTTTTTGGTTCTTTGCAGCTTTTTTTTCGCTTTGTTTGGTTTTCAGGGTTTGAACTTGGGCTATGGCCCATGACTTGATCTTCAAATCTCACCGTATGACGTCTGACCTTGTCATGTGAGACATTTTAAAAGCTCAACCCAAGTGGCGAATACTTTGGCATGGGTTTTGGTCGATTATGGCTGTGATCCTGCCATTATGACCTCGGTCTGGACTGATCGGAGTTGAATCCCCCTTTGGGAAATGGGAGAAGCCCACGGTCTCTTCATGGATTCTTTTGGTCATCCTTATAGCGGTATAAGACACATCAAAGGCCTCGTTGATCTCTGTGGCTGCTGAATGGCTGGCTGCAGTCCACACTATATAATGTTTTGCGCAATACTCCCCCACAGCCCAATATCTAAACGCGTAAAAGCCAGAGAAGCACTTGCGTACGTAATGTACGCAACAATATGAAGCTCCCACCAAACCTCTCAGGAAGGACCAGTGTTTCCATTTTGTGAAAATGTGGAAAAAATGAACATTTCCCCTCTTAAGCTCTGTGTTGGCAACAAGCAAGTTTCTCAAGAAGAAGACACTGAGACAAGAATCTCAGTGATGTCAAATGTGGGTTTGTGCGCAAAGAGTCGACTACAGAATTTTCTGTTTGATGTTGTGCACAAAGATTTTATTTGGCTGATCCCACCGTTGAATGTAGATATGGGGACCAATTGGTCATTTTTGTGCTAGGCCATGCAAAAAATCCAACTGAATCCTACGAAATCGCTCACGAAGACTGTGGTTGACAGCCTACTTAGGCTCTACTGTCCAGGACTTTTGCTTCGCCATCCATCGATCCGTTATCAATCAACTGTGCTTGTCGGAAAGGAATGAGGCATAAACATGCTTTTTCAGTGACTCACAATACATTCAACGGCTGCGAACATCTGGGCTGTTGCCCAAAGGTCGAGGGAAGATGTTTGGCTTGAGGCGTGACGACTGATGGCGCTGTACGCACTGCACTTAGGTACTCCGAGTACCTGCCGTACATACGTCCATGTAGCATAGGCGTCGTGGCAGCAAGAAAAAGAAGAACCGCAAGTATTGGAGAAAAAAATGCCACACAAGTCCTCAAAGAGCAAGCGTTGTCTCCACAGATGTAGAAACAAGGAAATATGTCATTATAGCATGTCCGTGCAAAAGCTGGATTGCCAGCATCAGCAGAGGTCTGCAAAAATCGAATTACGTGTCAACCACCCGTGCGATCATGTGTAGACAATGAGTACGGCAAACACAGTTACAATATGAGTACGTACCGCATCTATTGGGTAAAGTAGATATCGACTCCCTTCCTCGAGTCATGATAAAAAAGTCAGTGCAATGAAAATTAAAAAAAAAAAACAGCCGACTTTTTTCATCACTGGTTTCTGCACGAAATTTCAAGACTGCGGCACCCCAAAAAAACTCAATCCACCTCGCATATGTTCTACTAAGCAGTGTCTGATATCAGCCACGATATTGTTGCCAAGGCACGTGGAGCTGTCAGAGGTCGGGTAGAAGCCATTATTCAAGATAATAATAGCACGACTCTTCTGATGCTCGAAGAAAAATATGCCAACCAACATTTCCTTTTTAATATCCTCTCTTTCATCATGAACAACACTCTTCAATGTTATATCGTATGGAATCGATGCTTCTACAAATTGTTGTCAGATATTTCTACAAGATGTTGTCATTGTTTGTTCAATTAGTTCTCAAGCAAACTGCAATTGGTTTTAGAAAGCTGTTCCTTATATGTCAATCTTCAAGTATCTGCCAATGTTCATAAGGAACTTTTGGTCTCCATCTTTGCGTCACTCAAAGAAAAAAAAGAGGGCAAAGTATTGGTCACTGAGACAGAATTTCACTGGCTGCACCCGTCCCAAATATACATGCACGCAGAGGGAAAGCATCACATTTTGATATGAAACATGAATAGCGGGTCTATACATACCACAGTTGGAGTCAAAAGCGTTCATAGAATCGAGGTTGCAAATGATTCAACCTCATTTGTAACCAGACTCTTAACGTAGCATAGATTAATGCTACAAATAAATGTTACTATGCTTCGAAGAAATGGGCGAAGAAAGTAGGTCTGAGTCCGATTGAGGTTCTTTCGGCTTTTCTGAAGCTTCTTGTCTGGAAGAGGGAGCCTCACAGCTTTGATCGTTACATTAACTGCTCTCATATCCGTTCATTCTGAAGGATCCCAGAAGCAGCAGAAGCTCGTGCGAGTACGCATGCCAGAAGTGACTTTTGAGTATAATTCCAGTCAAAGCCTACGCCAGTGATCATAGACACAATTTTCACCCACCCGCATGAAGACTTTGCGAGTACGTGCCAGGTGTCCAATAAGTCTTCTTTCGCCGGTACCAGCAAAAAGTACTGATAGGGCACCAGCAATTGCACCCGCCATAAAGGTGCCTGGTAGCCCAGGCAAAAATTGACTGAAACGCCTGGAGAAGAAATATAGGCTTCTAATTGAAAAATGAACAATTTGACCTTAATCTTTGCTTTTTCGAGGACACTCTCTGGTTCACAGGCAATCATTCTAGCAAGTTAGAGGTCAGTCAGGTTAGAGGTTATCAGGCCAGTCATTACGACATCATCACTGCCAAACATGTACAAAGTGTAGTGTCTGCAGCAGAAGGAGCGCTCTCTGTCTACCTGTGTACCTGCTGAGTGTACCAAATCATGCTCTTGTGCGCCAACATGACGTTTTTGGCATGTGGCTGGTCTGAAGATGGCCTGGAGGGTGCCATCTTTGGCAAGTGGCACTGCTGAGTGTGTGGTGGCACCCACAGAAAGTTCCAGCCATGTTCATAAAGATACCCCTCCGGAACAATGTGAAAAACAATGCAATTTGGCACGGTGCCCTCTTGGGGTAGCTGTACTTTGAGCACTCTAGCACCGAGATGGGAAGTCACAAAGTGACTCAAGATGCTTCATCTTCTCAAGCACTGTCTTGATAGCCAATTCCATGTGAAGATTCCACCTTGCAAAATGTCAGTGCAGCAGCCCATTTTACTCCACTGCAAGTTCTTACGACCAGCACTGTATTGGAGTATGAGTGGAAGCTAATCGACCCTCTGCGAATTAGTTCATCTCGGATGGCCGCGGGCCAGACAAGGCCAAAGACCTTGTCCGGCTGCGTGTTTGTACTTTGGCCACTGTATTCGTTGAAGCGCAGTTTCTATTTCCCGTCTGGCCGTGTAGTAGTTGCCGCTGCTTGCACAGTGGCAGCGGCAGAGGGCGGTATCGCACTGCTTGCCCACGCACAACAAGTATATAAAAACAGCTCGTCAAGTTGAAAAAGGGCGTATAACTGTATATCAACGACGCATATTGTAGTACCATATGTACCCGGACTACCAGCTGTACTCGCTTACGGACTAGACTGACCTAACGCACAATTTTCGGAATCATAGCACGTGTAGTCGGAAAATGCAGAAAAGTGAGCCACGATTCACATGCCACTCAAATTTTCACGAACGATGGAGAAACTGCTGACGATGGACGAGGTTATGGATGAGGCAACCATAGTGTCAGGGTGTCCAATTGCAATATGTCCCTGTGGGGAGGGAAATATAGTGCAAGAATATTTCCCTCCAGAGAGTAGATAAGCGGTTAAATATTCTGAAAATCGTGTGGTAAATATACGACAACACATTTTCGAGTGGGACCTCAACATCACGAATGAGTCCCCCCCCCCCCGACTGCTAATATGAGGGCTTAAACAGAAAAATGATCATACTGACTTTTAAAAATGTGAGCAATTTTGAGCTTTTACTGCTTAGTTCCAAGAAGGAACGTGGTGACACCGAGTGAGTATAGGCAATGTCAGGTACCATATTGATTAATTGGGTCGCGTCCCACATGTTTTCCTAGACACATTAACAAGACATGATATGATTACGTGTAGCAGGTGCACGCCCACATAATGTGAGATGCATAAAAGGTGGACACACATTGTGCTGAAATACGTATTAAAGCCTGTGAGAAGCATGAAAGTCTTATTCTTCCATTCAGCCCATGAAGCAAATAGCTTGAGAACGTGACAACGCAATCTGGGTGTAATGGAGCATTTGAAACAAAGCTCAGCTCCGCACTCCAGCCTTTCTTTCTCTCCTACTTTGGTACGAGGTGTTCTTTCCGACTGCTACACCATAATTGAAAATTAGAAAATGAACGCTGGTGCAAAACTGGGGGAAGTTTGCCAATTGTGTCAAAAGACGTCACAGATCACGTTTCCGCCCTTTTTTGGTGTTTGGCGCTCTTGGCTACAATTTCCCCGTTCAGAGGCTATTACGAGGTCATAGCCTCCACACTCAGACGGAAGGAGCAGCAGAGTGACCTCATATAGCCCAGCGTCCATGTCGGCCGAGGCACATTCCACATGTTGCCACACAGTAGCAACATCTGGTGCTTCCTCCTGGCTGGCCTTGCTCTTCAAATGGTCCCTGATTGAATAGTCAAGTGGCCCAAGGTCAGGGCTTGATGGTGCCCTCTCCTCGTAGTCCCAGTTTTCTTGGCTGAGACAACCTCCCACCATTTTGGCATGACGTGTTGGAGCTCCTCGTTGTTGCCATGTCTAAGTGGCTGGTACATACGGCACATTGAGCCCGGGCTTCACGTGGTGCTCGAGCATGCCCACGTACCCCTATAACCCATCAGAGCCCACACAACAGGCAAACGCGGCATCAGCCTGGCCTGTTTTGCTCTGTCCACTTTACATCATGTGTATGGGACTGTTCATGAGATTCTTCTTGACAATATGCGCCTCTCCAAGTTCGCTGCCCGCAAGGTTCGTGGCGGCCTTGATGACACGCATAAAGTGGCTAACCGCAAGGTGACCAAAGAATTCCATGGCTGCTGTAGGCTTACTACAAGGAAATGAGTTGTTAATGTCTGCGGTGTCGATGGAGGCGTCTTGAGTCTGTCACCACATTTTGAGCTAAGGGACAAGATCATCAGTACCTATAAAGAGGTCGTGCCAGTAGCATTTTTTATGTTTAAGAAACTAATCTAACAGCACTTCGTCCCCAAAGGCTAATCCATATACTCGTGTCAGTGTGTATCTGTCTTGATCAAGTTCCTCGACCAGTTGAGGAGGAAGAGGCATGAGCAGCACCCGGGAGGGGCTCCCGCTGCGCCGGAATAGCCCAACCTTGCAATGCTTCCTGTCCATCCTGCGATCTAGAGCAATAACTCAATGTCCTGTCTGTGTGCATTAACACTGTATAATTTTACGCTCAACGATCTTAAATCCTTGAAAAAATGAGTTTTTTCTTCTTTAGCCCTACATTGGGTGAACTCTGCAAAGCCAACTTTTTTCTGGGTACTGTTGTTCACTCCGGCTTGTCTGGAGTACACTATGCGTGTTCTGTTGTCAGGAGTTTTAAAGTCCCATAAGGTTAATAAATAATACAGAATTTTTTCTGAAACTTATACAGGACGAGTAGCAAAATTGGGCATTTGATCAGAAAATTTGATTGGCTGAACACACCTTTGGTGGCAATGACAGACAACGCAGCTGCCACGTCCTTCATTGCACAGAGCAGCCTTGCATGGTCTTTGAAAAATCACACATCACTCGTCTTTCTGTTCATCCCCGTCTGCTCTTGAAGTTGGTGCTATAAGCATCTTCAACAAAGTGACAAGAGAGGACACGGTTGTACCCGCACGGTGACTAGCAAGAGGCCTTGACTCCTCATGAGAGCCCTCATGTGAGAGATCTTTATTCTTTTCAAAGTGGTGGAGCCCACAATTTTGAATCCATATGTATATAAAAGAACAGCCTCTTATGTACGTGTGTGTGTGTGTGTGTGCGCGCGTGCGTGCGTGTATGTGTGTGTCTGCGGCCGGTTTTGCGGACAGCCGATTTTTGTCACCGAGTTTTGCAATTTTCGCGGTGTTCTTTGTTCGTGCGAGGCCCATTTTGGTCATTTTGGTGCGAAACAGCCGATTTTTGTCCAGATGCGCGTGTACAGCGCGAAGCACATGTTGAGCGTGAAGCACGTGTACAGCGCGAAGCGTGTGTTCAGTTAGGTTAGGTTAGGATTTGGTGGCTAATTTTCGTCACTTGATATTTTTGCTATTATTCCTACCCAACGAAGTGGGTAACTAGCGTGAAGTGCGAGTAGTTCATAAATAACAAGGTTTGGGAGGAAATCAGCCAGCCATATAATTGTACAATTTTTGAGACGCAATTTGCATTATCGCAGTCAAACTTTAGAGATAGAGCAAGGAGCCATGAACCAAGCTTACGTCAACATTGGAACAATTACTGAAGAAACTCTTGAACTATATGTCACTTCTAATGGAGAAAGTGGAAACTATGGGGTCATTTGGAGAGCTGAGCAAGAAGGTTTGCTGTCCTATGAGACTTTCTCAGCGGTGGCTGAGTGCCAACAACCTAGGTCGATGACCAAGGACAGCGCAGTGAGGCACACAATGGTTGTGCGTGGATTATATGGATGCATTCTGGGCCAATGACTTCAGGTCTCCATCATGCCCTGACCTCCACCCTTTTGGCTTTTACTGGTGGAGTATTACAGAGGATTAGGGCGGGTAAGACATCCTGTGTGGAGGCCTCAGTGTAAGATCTTATTTAGCGCCACTGGGGCACAACTCCTGCTCGCAGGTTGTTAGTGCCTGTCAAAGCTTCTGCCATCAACTGAAGGCCACGGTAGAGGCCGACAACGACCATCATAAAATGGCAACTATCCAACAAGTGGTGTAGCACAGTCACTATAAAGTTGCGAATGAAAAACCGCCCTTGAACAGCAGCCATCCTCAAATCATAGCCACACCTCGGTGGCACTTTTAGGAAATACTAAGCCCACTTGAACAGTAAACGCAGTGGTTGACAAGTCAGCAGAGAGTGAAGAAAAACTTTGCTAATGCCTGAATCGCTGGGTACAAGCGCGAGCAACACTGCAGCCTTCTGTGCTGTCGTCCATTTCAGGTGTAATGTGGCAGCCGCATCATTGGCCAAAGGCCGAGCAACCTTTTTTCACTTTCATTCGACTTGAAGACTGAGCGGGGAACCAAGAATAACACCAATGATATGGATGAAGGAAGGCCAAGAAGAGGCATTGAGATGGAGGAGCTGTCAAAGTTATGGCGAGCATAAATCAGTTGTACTGGTAGCCACCCATTGAATTTCAAGTGTATCTCTTGAGCACTATTATGAAACAACAACCGCCATTAACATTAATATGATGCGGCTCTTGTGAGTGAATTTAGAACACTGCGACATTTCACAGTTGTGTACTCCATGCCTGAAGTCCCTGTACAGGAAGTGACAGACACGCGTTCCACCTGATACTCACCAGAGAAGGAACGTAGACATCGGACTCTTTAACAGCTAAAATGGGCTTTGGGCACAAAATTGCACCAGACTGGTTAGCACTTTAGCATAAAACTGCATGACATCTTGCTTGTGGCTATTCTGTGGTTGCCTGAAGTCACTGCGGTCAGGAATGAAGTGCGGATTCTGCACGAAAACGTGTTTTTTGAGGTGCTTTCTTGCGAAAGTGGTCGTTAAGACTATCAGCTTAAGCTTCAGTCCTTGACGGTAAGATTGGGTTGGCTCGATCTGAGCTGCGGCGCTCAAGGTCTAGTTGGCTCGTATGAAATATCACGCAGGAACTGACGGCTTTCAGCTGTTTTTGCCTCCCTATTTTATCGAAATGTGCAGAAATTTTCTGAGGTGGTGCCGGACTCCACCCAATCTGGGAAGGACACTGCTGCACGTGCAAAATCACCATTGGGCAGGCCTCCCTTTCAGCCCTCTCTGATTGCCTTGCAAGACTTGCGGGGACACAGAGAGAGCAGCAGATGAAGCACAACTTATGACAATGAGTGCTGTCAGTCCTTGGGTAACGCGCCCCTCGAGGGAGGCAAGGGTCTGGGGTTCCAGTGCCGGGAGATGGGTCTGCTGAGCGAGAGTCCCCCAGAGAAATTTCAGCAGATTTTGCTGCAAAAAAAGTGGCAAAAAAAGAAACAGTCCATTTCGGCGTGCCTCGAAGCTATTATAGTCGTCTAGGAAGAGTCTGAGCACGTGCCATTTCTATTATCCAATCCCCTTAAACCCCGTCAAGGTTTGGAACTTTAAGGATATCCTCCCTGCCCCCTGGGCAATTCCATCCGACCTTGTCTTCTTACGGTTTCTTGTGCTTGTGCACAATTGTGCACAATTGTGCTACGGTGTCTTGTGGGGGGGGGCTTCACTGCCAATTACTGTATGAACGTATAAGTCAAATGACATTAAATAACCTCTGTGGCTGCTGCAGTTGTCCTGACATATGTGAGACTGACAGTGCCGGACACCCATGAGGGGGAAATACTAACACCTCCTTTCTTAGCTTAGCTTTCTAGAAAAGGAGAAAACACGTCTTTTGTGATCAAGTCTGTTTTGATCGCAAATTTGCTAGTGAAACTGTGGCTGAAACCGTATAAGAGCTTTATATAAACTCAAAGGTGCATCTCAGGTCATCAGAGCTGCTGTCAGACTTAGGTAGGTCTCGTTCGAATGGTTCCTCTTCTCATGCATGTGCCATGACGTGATCAAACAGGTCATGTAGGTTCCAGTTGGCCTTATCCATGCAGTCTTGGACTGTTTATGACTGAAGACTGCTGAATGCTTGTAGTTATCTCTAATGTCCTTCTTTACATGTAGTTGTTCTGCTGTGCTGATGACTAACTTCACCTTTTGATGATTGATCGAACAAATTCGATTCGTGGGAGCGCGCGCACACCCACACGCACCCCCCCCCCCGCATTTATGGGGCGGAGGGCTGATCAGTGTGCAATAGCTCAAATGAAAGCTGGCTATCGGACAAACTGTTCTCCACTCACAGATTAATGATCACTTTCACCATTCCATCATGAAAACATGGTGACAACCACTGGATCAGCAGAACAATGTCAAGACTCATGCCTGCAATCCGGATGGGCCGTGCACCCTCAATGACATCAGCAGTGTGATCAAAGGGGGACCAATTCCAAGAACACCTACGCCACCAAAAAGTCGTCAGAAAGCTGCGGTGGAAGTCATTGTGCATACAAACATTAGAGAACGAAAGATAGTGTAGAGGGAAGACCCTCTGCCAGGTGCGCCTGTTGGTCGGGGCAACAGTGCACAAAGGGTGCCAAAGAAAGTGAGCCAAGTAGGGTGACAAAACTGCATCAAGATATTCGACTGGTTCAAAATTATGAGGGGGGATTTTGAACTCCAAGGTACATTTTTCATGATAAGTAGGAACTAGTGGTGGGATAGCTCATGGGCCGAAGGGTCAAAAGGGCCGCTCTTTTCAAAATTTTTGTCTCACTCGGCCCTTTTTGACTGAGCCAGCTTGGTGGGGGTCGGCCCCTAAAGTTCGGCCCTGCCTGGAGTTGCCAACTTCTGAATAATATAGGAGGTGTTTGTGTGCAATCCAAGTCAGAAGCAAAGACATCCTCTAAAGCTACAGCTGCTCAAGTGGCAGCCCTTGAGCAGCTGCTAGCCCTGAGGGAGACAAGGGTGCCAAGATATTTCTCAAAGAGAAGCTTTCATTGTCAATTACTCTATGAAAAATATGTTGTCAATGAAAGTGGATGGTATATGCTCAGCACTGCTTCCAACCGTTTTTCTCTTCTGTTTATATCGGACAATTTGGTTCCATACTGCTAAATACCTACTTCTCTTTAATAAAAAATTC
>JAAUXU010146753.1_pt1 | contig 19275 bp, 16 predicted proteins | sample 7278151 | NCBI WGS metagenome assembly JAAUXU01 (sample SAMN14350113, study PRJNA611818) | marine sediment metagenome | isolation source: surface marine sediment (1.8m) | place: French Polynesia: Moorea | collected 2018-08 | reverse complement strand
CTGCTGCTTCGCTCAGCTTTGTCCTCTCATTCAATATAGAAGAGTTATTTTCATTACAGTGCAGATGGCAACTCTGTCCAGTGACGGTGGGATCCATCATTTTTCTTTTTAGTTTTCAGGCTCAGGGTGACTTCTCAGACACAAGAATCACCCACTTGTGAGGATTCCCTGGTCCCCGGGTCGTTCTCATCTCTCACCGGGTTCCGCAAGGAAAACAAAGAGATGCAGCTCATTGCAGTTGATGGCGCAGTGCAACAGCTTGGAGCTGTGTCCGTTCCCACAAGTCAGTCCCAAACAGTCCCATCCTGACTCGCACGATCAGTTTTCCAAGGAGTTCCCACTCCTTGAGCTCTGTTCAACTGGCCGGAGCGGAGGTTGCCGGCCCTAACAGCCCAAGTGCTTGACCGGCAACTTTTTGCCCAAAAGTGCAGTAAAGGGGATAAAATGTGCCTGGCGTAGGAGCAAGGTATTTTGCTCAAGACAACTCAAAATTGCCAGGTTTTTTTTCTTCATGTGCGAGACGTGGAGGCGCTGGCACCTCCTTCAGCGGTTCCTTCTCGTTACAGTGCGAGGTCCAAATGCATGTATTTCGACGGGCGCAATAAACCACTGCACCAGTCATCACCAAACTTGTCAGCAGACACCACTTCTTACCCGAGATGTTGTATAGCGGCCTCAAATGCGTATTTTGTGGCCGTTTTAAGGAAGGAATTCAGGTCCAATGTTGCATTTGCTGCATTAGTTACAGCAGTCCAATGCTGCATTGCTTGTATAGGCCATAGGCAGCTACTCCAATTGTGCAGCATCAGTATTTATTTTCAGTAGCCATCTATCCATGGGGGCAGGAAGCTGAGGAGGAGAGGAGTGTGACAAGAGTTGCCACGCTCTGAGGACGAAATGTCTCATGCCAGCAATGTCACTGCAAAACGTACTACAAATAAAACAACTTGGTATCCCTGGAGAGGAGAGGGGGATGAGGTGCGTCCGAACCAGCCAGTTTCAAAAGTGAAAGGAAAATTGATCAGGGTGCAGATCACATCAATGCTAAACCTTGGACCACATGGGCGGCACGGAGGGCGCGGTTAGCGTGAAGTGCGTGGACGAGGAGAACGACAGACAGACATAAATAACGCTTTGTTGATTTCAAAGCCAGCCAGATATGGCTTCAGCAAGTTGCAAATTAAATAGAGGGGTCTTTTGATCCTAGGGCACGAGGTTTATTTTTACATTTTTCCAGAAATAACCTTAACAAGCCATTACACCCACACAAACAAACAAACATTGGAAGAGGCCAAACACACAAGCAAAATAGCAGCAGTCTTGTATATTGAGAGCGACCATTGCACACTTTAAGACCTTCGGTCTGTATCTTTATGAGTTTGAGATGGCTGAGCAGGGTCTGAGCTGGGTCCACGAGCATTGTCAGAATACTTGTACTCGAGGAGAAATGAATAAAATGAAGGCACTGAAGAAATCCAAGGCCAACGAGAAAGTGGATATGATGAATACTCAATCAAGTGTCTGTTTTTAATTGTCATTGACAATATTGTAACAATGTCTGAACAGTTGAGATTAATAGTTGTCTCAAAATCCAGTATTCGGTCTGTCCACAGCCGTCCTTGAGACAACGAACCGCATCAAAGAATTTCTTCTCATCACGAATTGATTGGTTATTTGTCCTCCTCGCCACCAACATGCATGCGGACACACGTGTGCACAGATGAAAAGGCCAAAAGGAACAGCTGAGACAAGGAAAAGGCAGAATGACATCTTTTCAATGGCCTGATTCTATAGGCTTTCTCAGTTATGTCCCAGCATCCTTGTCATTGAGCACAGTTGGTTTTTTTTTTTTTTTAGAAAAATAATAAGTTTTGTGTCACCCCAGCGTGAAATTGAAGATAACCTTCCGCTACTGACCGACCTTTAGCGGAGTATTTTTGCTTCTCCCACTCCTGATACGCCCTGTATGCCAAATATCGGCATGGGAGGTGAGGAAAATTCTCAACCTCTCGTCGTATGAGGAAAAGTGCTGAGAGATATGAAGAATAATTTCGTCACCACCTGACTTTGACAAGAGTTGGTCGCAGATGGTGGCAAAATCTTGGGCTTCATGGGCACTTGGACGAGTAATCCCTGTTTTTGGCGTCTTTTTTCCTCACAAAGGACGACCCCGACACGTTGAAACCGAGACGATGAGTTTTGGTACGTACCTGGATAAGATGACGGCGGAGATGAAGTTGCCCAGCAGCCCCAGCAGGGCTACCGTGCACTGAACGACTCCCTCCACCCAGAAGTTGAAGTGCTTGAAGACCACCTTGTCGTTTTCGGTGAATACGGGGCAGCTGTCGCTGCCGTTCACGTCGAGGTTGTCGTTTTCGATTAACACGAGGCAGTTGTTGTTCCAGCCGGCGGTGCCGTTACAGTCGAGGTTGCCGTAGGACTCGTTTCCGTAGGCGCCAGTCGTGAGATCCATCGTCTACAACAAAGAGAGCGTCGCTTTTAATGAGACACCACACGATTCGATCTAGAGTCGCTTGAGTCACCCTGTAGGTGACACCTGGGTCTGCCTCTTGAGTGACTTTATTGCAAATGAGTGACCACTTGATGGAAATTGCTTTGAGGCAAAGACTTTCTAAGGAGGCAAAGCATGTTTCAAGATGAAGACAAATTGTTCCTCGTCCTTTAGAGATGTTAAGGGCTAAAAGTTTTTAGCTGACTCCAGTAATGCTGAACTAGTGGATCTGATTTGACCAAGGTTGAAATTAATAATGAAGTTTTATAATATGTTCAATTGTATAAGCACTCATTTGGTACTCGTGATGCAAATGTGTTCGTTGCACAAAGCATTGAAACATCACAATATTTTTGTGCATACAAAAATCTTAGAGCACAACGTTAGTATGGTAACCTTGAAGGTAGAATAGCATGATGGTAGTCAGCTTGTCTATGCATACACGTTTCTCTGCATATAGACTTTCTTTACTGCCCATACAGACAAACATGCTAAAAATCCGCGCTTCACCAGCATCACTAAGTAAACGGTCTCAAGCACCAACGTGAGTGGGTACGCGTGTTCAGATGTGGACTTACCTACAGGGTGGGTCAAAAACACGAACCAGAAAAAACTGGCATCCACCCTGTACGTCCTATTGGGTGAGATTGAGCCCTGGCCAAGTCATGCTCAGTCCAAAGGACAGTACAGGGAGGAGCAGAGATACTTGGAGCACCTTCCGAAAGCTGCAATATGGCAACCCGGATTTTTTGGTGACAGGAGATACTTTTTTTGTATGATTGTGCGCATAAAAAGGGTTTGAGTGTTTTTGCCCACACTGTACTTCAGGATGCACGAACCGTAGGGACAGCAGTGGAAGCCTAGCTGCTACTTAAAAGTGTGTTACATTTATGGTTAAATGTCCAATACTATGCGGTATCACCCAATGCCCCAAAGAAGTCAGCATTGGCACCATGCTTTGAAAGCGTCTCTTCGCACTATGGACTGCACAAATTTACTTGAGACTGTGAGGTTGCCACCCTGACTTTTTGATGGGAGGGGGGGGCATGATTGACCAATGCTGAAGAATGGTGTGGGGATGAGCTGAGCCGTTCAGGAGGCCAAGAAATTCACTCAAGGTTGGCTCGGCAGCATGACTTTCTAATCGGGATGCGTGGTTTGGTTCCTTCTTGTGAAGTTTCAAGGTCACATAAGAAATATCGGCGTGAGCAAGTTGTTGGCGACCACGCAACTGGTGGGGTTAGGCTAAGTCCGCTTAATCTACCCGCCGACTCTGCCCGTCGGCCCGCTATGCCCTGACTGCCCTAGTAGCTGGCCAGCAGAGTGGTCCGGACTGTTGACCACTCTGGGTGAGCCCGGTCAGGTGAGCCCTGAAAGACTTGCCGGTCGGCGGGCGACCGTGCCCTCGGACAAGACAAGATCGTCTAGAAGTGGTCACTGCACGAAGCACCCGACCGGCGCCATGGGCATGGCAGTCGCTGCGTTCAATGTGAAGACGCTTATACAGGACCTTCGAGTGGTGACCTTCACGCGCTCCAGACATTCCTCAAGCCCTGCCTGTATGAACACTTGGCAGAGGACGACCACTTCTTCCGGCGAGGACGCACGTCAGTGGTCCTCCAGAACAACACCGAGGCTTTCTGGCCCGCCACCACAAAGCCCTGATCCCGATCCCCAGGCTGTGGGGGTGCTTGAAAGCGAGAGTCTGCGCCACTTCTCACCAGAACGTAGTCGACCTCAAGGGCGCCGAGGAGACGTAGTGGAACACTCTGCCTGCGGACCATGTGGTCCACCTCAGGCCCATGCTTGCTGGTGGAGGGCATCTCGACAACTGCCTTAACATCTTGACGCCGTTGCATACATTTTTCTCCATCATGTGCTTAGAAATGTCAGCATGTGATGGGTCACACTGACGACGAGCTTTATGACCACAACATGGCCAGTGGCGTCGAGGACAAGCTAGCACTAGACAGCTATCTGTAATAGCAATCTGCAGCAACTCCAAGCTCCCTATGAGGTTCAGGATGAAGTTACAATGTGCAAGAACAACAATATGTTAAATTAACGTTCAACCAGAAACACAGAAGTGTTGATTGCCTCTCCCTTTGTTAGTGCGAAGAGGAATTGATACGTGACCTGATCAGCTAAAAAAAAATGTATGTGCGTAATATGGTGCAAGCAAGCCAAGTGTTGTAATCTAACACACTACTATATCTTTCGACTTTCAGTGTCGTGTTCCAGAGGACATGTGCTGTTGCACTACCTGGTATTTTTTTTTCTTTCGGGACTTTTGGGCGGAAAAAGCACCAATTTCGCGGTAAATTAAAAATTGCCTGACCGTGAGTAATGTGCAAGGTGCTTCGACTAAGGTTTTTGACCCTTCCTAGGCCTTATATTACAGTTATGCCCTCGACCGCCCAGGCCTAAGGCCCAAACCACTGCTAAAAGTATTTCATGAGCTATAAAAAGTGCGGGAAAACGGAGAGTGGAACACCAGCTTTCGTGAAAACTCCAACAGAGTCTGCCTGGTGCGTGATGAAGACCGTGGCGAAGTCCTCGGCGAAGTCCTCGGCGAAGTCCGCGACGCTCTGTCGACCCAATCCGCCATGCTCAGCCCGGTTCGCAAAGCCAAGGCTCACCTCAGCCCTCGGTCATTACTTCTGCATGAGTCAGCATTTCAGCGTTCCCACACTTTTTTCACCTCATGAGATGTTTCTGTTGCTGCTTTTGCCACCGTCTGATCTGTGCAGTGGAATTAGCTGTTCTCTCTTCGATGCCAGCTTCTATCGGTGAAAGCAACGATTTATCTGATATTCAAACTTAAATTTAAGTCATTTTTTTGTAATCTCCTCCCCAAAATCGGGGATTCGCCTGCAAAAGTCTTGTCGCTCTCATTTGGAGTCACCCTGTAGTTGTTACGCCATTTCATGCTCACGCTTGACAGACGTGAAGGACGAAGTTGACGTTTTTTGCTTATCCACACTGTATTATGTATAAGACATAATAAATGTACTATGTCGTGAGGGCTTCACGGTCTGTGCCCGCGCTGTTCTTGAAGCGCTGTACTGGGTAGGGCAGAAGTAGGCACGTCGTGCGCGATGATGGGTACAACAGCACCAAGAACTCGACTGTAACTCAGGAACATGTGGTTCAAGTTGTTCTACCCGAGGGGGTCATCAAGAGAGCGCCTCCATGTCTGAGGTCATCAAGTCCAATTCCGTGGACCTGATGGGCTTGTATTCGAAGCAGTATTGTCAGGAGTTTGCCTCTGGGACGCTCGAGCAAAAAAGTTTAGTTGCAACTCGCTCAACAACCAAATATTTAACTGTTAACTTTATACTATCTTTCACCGCAAACAGTAGTCACTCCCCTTGGCCTTCCAGGCATGGGCGAGTTCGAGTAGTCTCCCCTGGTATCATACTTGACCTTGGTGTTGAACACCGTCTTCCTGGTGACCTTCGTAGCACGAGGAGACAACAGTCACCTTGGCACCTGCGCGCAGCTTGTCCAAAATGACTTGCGCATTTCTGCGTGAATGGTTTGGGTCCCTGAGGTAGAGGGTAAAAACATGTTGCAAACTATCATAACCGCAACCCCTCGAAATTTCATCAAATTTGAATGAAAATTCGAGCCTTGGCGGACTCGTTCTCCAAGCATATATATGCCTTCTTGTGCCTGTTGTACTCTACACTGCTGCAGTGATATAACACTAAAAACATCTCGAAAACGCTGATTCCCCCCTCCCTTGGTGATACTTTTTCTTTCAAGACTTGAGTGTTGAGTTGAGCTCCAGCCACCCTGTAGATGCAAGTTATGCACGCCTCCTCGTGCTGAGTGAGTGATGTTTTGCTCAAAATGTACGGATGCTCGCTGTCTCCCCAAGCCACACACAGCGCGGCTGTGCGATGCATACTTAGTATCGAACATAGAGGTGCTTGCACAATATCGATTTTCGCGATATCAAACAATGCTTCATACACCATATATCATCAAGCACCACATGATGCTGGAGAGCCCATAGGCCCACTTGAGGTGCCGCGGTGCGCAAGGCCTAAACAAGACAAAAAAAAGTCAGGGACACCTTGGAGATGTTGTTGAACAGTTCTGGAAAAATCTTTGGAGTCTTTCCAAAGCTGTTAGCAGCTTTGGAATTCATCAAGCATCCTTGTAATCTGTCAGATATTCTTACAAGCTTTATAAAGAATCACTGAATGCATCAAACACCTCTGAAATATCGGCAAAAGTATGCATTCAATATCGCGATACTCGGTCTCGATGCATCGAACATCGCTGGATGGCACAAGCCTGATACGCATGCACACACACGGTGACAGCGCCAGTCACAACGGGCAGCGCGGACGTCATCACGACGAAGCAACTTTGGTGACGATCTTGTTTGTGCCAGCGGCGTCCAACAGGATGACGCCCACGCGGCCCAAGCAATCGTTTCCCTTCCCCCCACAAACAGACGGCCTTCACTGCCGACGTCTCCGGGGGCAGGTTCGGTCGGGGCCGCGCAGGACGTGGACGTGAGGAGCTTGGTCATTCAAGGCAGTGCAACCTCGGTCAGACGCACCAGTCGCTACTTCCAGTGTTTGTGACATCGACTGACCCCGGACTGAACCGGGGTTATTTGGGGGATTTGGCAGTGATGCATAATGGTGTGGACAGGGGCAATCGTAGGAGAGTCCAAAAGGTCCGCAAGATGAAGAAGGGGTTTGACAGTTTGGAGTGTTGCAAAGATCAAGCCAAAAAAATAGATTTTCTTTCACAAAGTCACTTTTTCCTACTAAAAAAACACGGATAGAAAGTCTTTCTGATGGACTTTTTTGCCGATTTTCTTCTCTCCTCACCGATTTGCTACTCTTTTTCACTGCTTTTTACTTTTTTCACCGTTTTTCACTCTTTCTTCCTGGCCGTCTACCAACCTGCCTTATCTGTTAAAAATTATTATTCTGTGTCTGCTTTATTGCTTTGAATTATTGGAAATAAATGGACTCCGAAAAAAGTAGGTTAGCTGAAGAAAACTACACGAGAAAATGCAGCTGTCCTGAACACTTTTTTCCTCTTGTTTATCACGAAAAAAGTATTTAAGAATAAGTGATATTTGGCTCATGAGGACGTCTTTACTCATTATTCGGTTAAGCAATTATTATTTTTTTGACGTTCTTCACCTGGAAATTTGCAAAAAGAAATTTTTGCAAGCCGTTGAAAAACGGTTTGGGGATTCCTCAGGAGCAAAGGCTCTTGCCACAAGAAGAGCTGACGGACTGAAACTTGACGCTGACACCTGACAAATGGACTTTGGTGATGAGCAGGATATGTTGCAAAATTTTGCAAATCCCCCAAAGCACAATAAAGTCTTTTTTTGCGTCTTACCACTCCTTGTGAACTTTTTGCAACAACATTGTAGTTCTCCTGTAATTGCAGCTGCCCCCATCCTTATGCAACACTACATTGTGACAACGAACTTTTCAGGATCCATAACTTTGAAAGTGAACAGCAGTATCATTAAAGAAGTATGACGACTTCTCCCCCCAAAAAATGGTGGAAACATTCGTGCACAGCAATATTTCTTCTTGATTAGTATATAATGAGAAAACTTAAACCGTCGTGTGACTTCAACTTTTAGCAACGTACCTTGCACGTACTCGAGGTGCTGCTGCAGACAGGGTGTCAAGGAGGAGTTGCAAATTGTCAACCCATCACTTATTTCTCTCATACTGAATTCTTTTTTCTCGCATCTTCTACAGATTCTTACGCTTCATAATACGTCAGCTCTTATGAATGTAACAGCTCCAATCTTTGCTTTATGGTCTTGATCACTGAATCTCAATTTTTGTGACGCACATTGGCACAGCCGAAGTACTCGATGGAGCCAAAACCCTGGCTGTTTTTCCTCAGTTTTGTCCAGGTCCTCAGGCTTTCTGAACAACTCAGCGGTCTCTTCGTCACCATTTTGCTTTTGCATCAAAGAAAATGGTCGCCATTTCTAGCAACTCTGGTAAATGTCTCGCTCAGTTCACTCATACACATAAATTCAATGATTCACCTGAACAAAAAGCCTGATGACCTCAGGAAAAAGCTCACAAGAGCTGAAACCCATACAGTGTGAGTAATGCAACTGGGGCTTCAAAATGAGCGAACCTCACGAGACACCCCGTATGCTTGGCTGTTTCCGTATCTATCAGTAGAGCCTCGCAGTTGCTCATTTCACGTCACACACGCACAGCTGGGAGACCATGAGGAGTGAGGAGGGGGAAGGATTTTCAGGCAGTTCGAAGAACCAGCTATCACACTGAATTATTCACTGAGCAAGCAGACAGTTTAAATATAAAACATCCTATATAAGCGTCTTGTTTCACCTTTTAAGACTTCCATCATAATGTACTAACATAGGAAGGGCTCTCACTGGGTCAGCTTTTCAGGACATTTTGCTGTCTCACATCAGAAGTTGAATTTCAGTGTCCAATTTTTTGGAGGTCCTTATGTAGTAAATGTCCCACTGCCAGCCCAAGGACTTATTCACTGATGTCTGAAAACGAGCAATTGCTGTGAATCAAATTGTCCAATTTCCACCAAGTTTTTGTCAAAACGCCGTTTGAAGTATCTGGTGTCTCTGACAGGACGAGTCGCACTTGCTAAGAAGTTGTTCGAACGAGAGAAAGCCGAAGAATTGTTCCAGGAGAACAGATGTTCGAATGAGTTGAATATTCATTCTGCTCCCTGGTCGTGGAGTCCTCCATGGTAGGCGAGCTGGAGTCCCTGAACGGGCTCTCCATGGGCTTCAAGGCCGACTCTGAACAAGTGTGGACTATAAAGACCGTAGTACGGTCGACGTTGGCGAACTTCTTGCCCACGCAGCCAGGGTCTCTCCCGTTCAAAGTCATCGAGTCCACAAACGAGAAAGTGCGTTCAACGCATTTATCATTATCCAAATCAGCCACATGTATAAGGCTGCTAAGCATGAGTAGTGTGAGCACGTCCAATTTTCTGAGTAGAAAGTAGAAAGTTGATCTGTCTGTTCCAACTTTGTGATAATCGTCTGAGGCTCATTCGAGAATTCTCCTCAGGTCGAGATCCTTGAGCTGCTCACTCAGTCCTACTTTGTTTCCATTCTGGCAAATAAAGTTTCCAGATCCAGGACTACTTTTTGTTCCCAGACCTGTCAGACACACCTGTCAAGTTGGTGCAGTTCCAAAATGATAGTGACCTGACTATGGAGACATCTTTTGACAGCTGCCCCTCTGGCACTCAGGCTAAGACGCTGTAAAAAAAAACAGCTTAAAATTGGTCAGAACAATGAGAATGTCTGATCAGCGTTGCCAGTTCGTCCTTCAGAGGTGCCATTTGCATGCGGATGTTGCTGCAGCCTCAAGAACTACTGACTCAAGCCACAGGGGATCCACAAAATTTGGAGGAGCTTCAGCTGGGCCGATGTAAAAATACACGCTTAGTCAACTGTTCGAATTTGACTCATTTGTAAGTTTCTTAATTCTGCAACAGCACAAAATCAGTTGATATCGTCGGAGAGCTTGATGCCTCAGTAGTTTAACTCATTTTTTTTACTTTGGATCAAAATGCTTATTTAAGGCAGCGCCAGCGCTTCAAACACCAGAGATTTACTAAATACACTTGGTGTTTCACTTCATAGCCAAGGCATCAGCACAAGAGTGTAGCAGCTTTCTTCATGTTGCAGCTCCACTGGCCCTATTTGGAAAGCTTGAGGTGTCTAGTTTAAGTCATCTACTTCACTTTTGGACAATGTTGCATATTAAAAGCAAAGGAATTGCGCAGGCCGGTCTCAGGACAGAAAAAGGCCTTAAATGTGTAACACTCTGTATTATGTTTTTACACTTAGTGATCGAAAAGGTCAGTCTGAGGTGCCTGCCTCACTTTGACATCTTTTGACTCCATTTGCTGCTAATGTCAGGCCTTCCTTCCCTGGTAAAACGAGGGGAGGAAATGATGTCGGATTTTGGTGAGGACATAAAAGTTTATTTTATCCTTTCTTCATAGAGATACCGCATTTAGTAAATAAAGTTTAAAATGGAGAAGCATCTCAGCCCAAGTTCATGTGGTTGGAAACATGTGTGAATATATGGGGTTAGAAAGGAAAAGTCAACTTTTTGGAAAGGACATCAAAAAAGTTATTTCATCCTTTTTTCCACTAATGCCATAAACAGAAAAACTGATGAAAGATCGCAGACCAAGTGGATGTGTCTACCTGAGTGACCTCCCCCCCCAAAAAAATGAGGTCAATTTTAAAGTTAAAAAATTGCATGTGCACTCAAGCCCAAGTGTTGAGCCAAAAATTTCCACGCAGAATACCTAAAACTGACGAAGCTGTGACACTCAAGCAACTCCTTCGATTGCTGCTGCTGCACACTCGTGGAATGGGAGGGAGGGAGGATTGGGCCTTGAGGCCCAAATTGACCCCACCCATTGTTATTACCAGCAGCAAAGACCTTGTTATTCTGGAAATTGTTACTTCCCTAGTTCTATTAGGTTGGGATGACACCAATATTTTGTTTGCTTCATCAGACTGATTGGTCTGACTGCCAAAGGCCTCAGAGCATCAACACAATTTGGTCGCAAATCTGTCTTCTGGCACAAAAGCTGCACGTCCAAGTTGAGCCCAAACAGGGATTGCCCTTCTTAGGAGCTGGTGTGAGCCCTTCAGTTCTCCTTTTTCGAGATACGTTTTGCACTCTGGACTTGGCAAAAAAAATTGCAATTTGACGCAATATTGGGTTGATACCTGGAACGACCAAGCGGACGTTTCTTCTCCAGGACCACTAGGGAGGCTTCACCCAGTGGCGTCGCATGCTTTTTCACTTACTTTTTAGGCTCTTCACTGACAATTTTAGGCCTCTCACTGACAACTTTAGGCTTCTCACTGACAATGTAAGGCCCATCACTTACTTTTTACGCTCTCCACTGACTAGTTAAAGACTCTCACTGACTTTTCAAGACATGTCACAGGCTTCTTAAGGCCTCTCACTGACAATTGTGGGCCAATCACTAACACTTTATTCTCTTTACTGACTGTTTTAAACCCCTCCCTGACTTTTCAAGCCCTATCACTGACTTTTTAGGCCGTTCCCTGACAATTTTGCACTTTTCACTGACCCCTTTAGCCTTTTCAATGACCTTTCAAGCCTTTTTCTTACATTTCACCTACTTTTTCTACGCTTTCCAGTGACTGTTTTGGAAATTTCACTTGCCTTGGTTTTTTGGTTCAAGGCTTACAATATCATTGACTCGCTCCGAATGAGTGTACATAAGTAGAAACATTCAGACTTGGCTAAAATGTACTCTACTTTCTAACAGTCAGTGGAATTTTTGGCGTTACCCTTTTTTTTCAATTGCAACCATCCTTTCCTGGCAGAAAAAAGTTTCCAAGTTTTTAGGTCATACTTGTACGAAACCCAAGAGTGGCAGTTACGCGCACGTGGTCTTGAGCCGACAACTTTTTCTGTTTAAACTACCAAACTTCGTCGACTTCACGGACTTTGCAAACTTCACACAATGATTAGTTCACACATGCGTGTCGTCAACGTTCTTGGCTGCTCCACTCGACATCCTGAAGTTGCTGTCCGGCTGCGTGGAACAGGCAAATTCATGCCCAAAACCCCGGCCTGCAGAGACATAAACGCGGGGAAGGAGAGAAAATCGTTTTCGGGGCAGCCCATTTTTTTAACACCCCTGGATTCGCGCCAAATTTTGGCTTCAGAGATATGCCATAGATCGGCTGACTTTTCTGGTGAAACCCAATTATCACAATTTCCATCCAAGGGTTTGGTTCTGGGCTCTGGAGGGAAAGAACCGGAGGGGGGCAATTCGACAAGGAGAGTGTTAGGTTATAGCGTCTTAGACGATGTCTCTGGTTCATCACATTCACGGTAAGGTCAGTGAGGCCCCCGGGGCCCTCTGGACTGATCCTGTGCGATAGTGAAAAAGTGCGGCATCGCCGATGTTCAATCCGATACTCGACCTTTTTTGCAGGCAGCAGTCAATGCTCAATCCGATATGCGGCATCTTCCCCGAGTGTCACCCGATCCTCGCCACGATACTCGAAAGTATCGCCGACCCAAAAGCATCGTCTATAGGTAAAGTCGGGGGAGCGGGGGAGGAATACGGGTAAATTGATCAGCTGCACAACATTCATTCCAAGGGTTGCCACCACTGGACTACCAGGTTCAGGAACAAATGGTGGTGCCATTGAGACATAACCTTTCAGGACGACTGGACCTAACTTCACCTAACCCTTCTTGCCTTTAGGACGACTGGACCTAACTTCACCTAACCTGACAAAATTCTACCTGGTAACCCTTGGAATGAATGTTGTGCAGCTCATCAATTTACCCGTATTCCTCCCCTAAGCCTCTCGCACATCAACCCCGGTGAACAGTTCAAGGTGCTTCTCTGTATTTCCTCGTGTCAGGCTGACGCCTTAAATTTTGAGTTGCATAAGTTCAGGAAGGAAAAGGGTATCGTTCAGGGAGCGTCGCCGATGCCGCTTAAGGCGTTGTGATGCCTGAAGGTACTCGATCCGATACTCGAGTATCGCACAGCCCTGCTCTGTACGTCCCTTCCCCTTCAAGCACCATCAGACGGAGAAGTATCTTCTTCAGGCTGCTGGAGGAGGCAAAGCCTTTACCATAAAGGCCTTTTTATGGCCTTCTCGGCGTCCTAAAAGTCACCCTCATTTGGATCATGAGCAATATTCGAAAGCGCAAACTGGAAGCCAAGGAGGAGCCAACGATGGAAGGGGCGACAAAGCACGTGTCACACCTCATGTCCTTCATCGACCACTACCACGGCCTCTTGTACTTCTGGCCGGACCTAGCGACCCTCCAGCTGCTGGGGAAACTGGGGAACCCCTCAACGAACAGGGTGATGCATGTTTCGCGACAAAAACATGAATATCTGACAGATGGCTCGGCAGCATTTCAAAGCTCCACGTTGACCTATGTACTTGAGGCACCTTCAGTTAAAATGTCATAGCGGGATAGATAGATTGCTTTTCGATTGTTCATGGATTGTTTTTCGGAAAGTATCATTTTTTTTGCGAATTTTGAAGCCAACCAGCGAGAGAACAGGAAGCTGACGAAGGAGTGCAGGCGCAGGAACTTGGCCACCCCCGTCGTCATGAGGTCCTTCATGAGGAACTTTGAAGTCCAGAACAGCACATAGGGTACATAGAGTGCGTTCAAGGTGTAATCGCCCTCAGCTCAGCGACCAAGAATTGTTGGACAATATTAGAGCAGCCACAAGCGATGCTGATTTTTTAACATGAAAATTTTCAAATTATTCTTTGGAACTGGAAATCCACGCAAGGAACCCTGTGCAACAGTCCTATCCTGCCCAAATAGAGATGCTTGCCCAGAGCCACGTCTTTAACGGCCACCGACAACCCTGAGGTGCCCGACGACGACTGCAGAAGCAAACAGAGAAAGCCCAAAGGGCCAATGCTGGAAAAGGGGTAATATCTGCTGATCAGAAAAGGCCCATTTTCCATTGGCACGAAATTGACATCGTTTAGGGTCATTTTGCTGCCATTAATAGTGTCCGGAAGTTCCTGGCAGCGCTGATTTCCCCTGCAAAATTCTTTGTTTGCCCTTAGACAATCGACTTTTTTGCTTAGTTTGCTGCCTCTATTGCTGACCGACCGTTTCTGGATGATGAAATGACAGCGATTAAAACAGGCAGGAGACTCTCAAACACACTGTAGTGACAATAGCGTTTGTGTGCTTGTTTGTTTGTTCCCTCTGGCGCCCGATCCGGACAGATTCGGACCAAAATTGGCATGGAGGACCCTTTTGCATCTGGGGAGCAACATTGGGAGGTTGTAGGTAGACTTCGAGGCCGTTTTGAGGATAAAATCGGGGCCAAAAGTCTAACTTACTGCATAAACATCAGTGACAGAAAAGGAAGAGATGAGAGACGGAGCCTGGTCATCCCTTGTCAAAAGGGATCTTTAGTCAACTCGGACAAAATGGAGGGGATCGGGGTGTAGAGGAGCGAGAGGATGAACAAGTCGAAGTGCAGCCATGGTAAAGAGCACTCAGATGGTTTGACCCCGATTTTGGCCTTAGAACAGCCTCAAATTTCACCGCTAACTCCCTGGCAGCGGGTCTTATACGTAGTAATTTGAGCAAGGCCAGGTACCTTTGTAATATAAACTGTAAGTACACATTTAGGAGCAAATCGTGCAGTTAATAAAGCATTATGATTGCAAATTGTTCAGTAATTTCATGTGATTAGGTCATTCGGCAAATTACTGCGTGAAAGGCCGTGTCATAAGCCCTTCAGGGACTCGCTGCCAGGTGAAGAACACGACCTCAGAAAACTACACCCGAGCACGCAAGAAATCGAAGAAACTCGTTTAATGTCATTCGGTGCTCATTTGAGATAGTATTGATGAATGCGTCAATGAGTCACGGCCCAAAAGGCCTCAGTGAATGAGAGGCCTTTTACTACTGGTTCGTGCAAAGCAAGGGTTGATGCGTCAGGAAAGTCGAAAAAAATCCTCTCTCACAACTCAGTGTCGAGATACAGGGCTTTCAAAGGCCATTTTTCCCCCTTCCTCCTTGCAATTGGTTTCCCCCACCCACACGCGGGGAAAGTGCTGGATGTCCGCATCCGCTGCAATTTGGGCCTCAGCAGCCACATGCGAGCATCCGGCGAGGAAAAAGCTAAGACACCAAACTAATTCACAGCGAAACCAGACAAAACATGGTAGGGTTAGAAAATATGACCCATATGAGGTAAAGAATGTGTGGGCAAACAATTAAGGTGTGAGGTTGGGTCAGCACCAGCTGTCCAATATTGGGTATCGGCTCATTTGCCCAAGGTGTCAGTACCTTTGCCACAAGTCAGGTCAGAGCATCCGGTAACCGCACCGGACCAAGCCGGGGTCACCCAGGGTCAAGTCGACCTCAGCCGGCCGCCCACGATGACCAGCACCATGCCCCTGCCTAGAGTTGCCACTTGATTGGGAAGTGCCCACAGGGATGACCCAACCAGACAAGACCCAACCTGGTCCTTCCCTATGTCACTTCCTGATGACGCAACCCTGGTGACTGTTTCGGCTCTGTGTGGGTATCACCTCAGTCGACCCGATCAGCCCAAATCGTGTCCCCCCAAAGCCCCAGGAGATGACCCAGAGCTCCAGGCCATCATTTGCATCAACCACAAAGAGATGGATGAAGGCCTCTGACGTCCAGTCCTGCATCGCGCCTTGTGTTGGCATGTTTGGCATTTGGCACAGTCGTGGCCTCGACTGGAAATTCCTTCGACGACGTCACTGCTGCTTTCTCCTTCTCCACCCTTTCCCGATCAGTGCTGACGTTACCTGAGCTTAATTTATTCCGAAGTTGGCATACAATTATGCGAGATTTGCATAAATAACTGGATTCCTCCTCAAATCTTCAAAGATAATTCACGCACGACCTTTGAGATGCGTCTGTCTGAGCCGCTTAAAGTTTGCTTTTTCTCAACCACTGAAGGCTTTGTCCAACTCGAATATTTGACGTCAGCGGTCGCATTACGGATGTTGCTTGTGTTTTGCTGCAGAGCATTATTAATTTTTTCTATGCTAGACTCAGTTGGCAAACAGAGTGAAGGAGGATTTGCCGAGTGGACAAGAGGAGAGCGGATGGAAAACTAAAACAAGGGCAGAAGAAAGGTAACTTGAAGAAGCGATTTGGGCAGATAAGGCTGCTCCAAGTAGAAGAGCTGGAGCTCAACCACACAAATGTCGTGAAGCAATAGTTGTTTTGCTCACCAAGCTACCGAGAGGACCTCAAGTTGTACTCGCCAATGTCTGATGGAGCAACTCCACTTCTGGGCTTTGGATCAAGATTTTCCATCTTGCATTTCCTCTTCCTGACTGACTGGTGCAATATTCCCCGAGAGGTTTGTGTGCCTCTCCCCTCATATCAAGTGCAACTGTTGGGCAAACCGAAGTCACGACTCTACGGGATGAACCAAAAACACGAGCTGGTGGTGTTTTTGGAGCTGTGAAGAACGAAAAACGCCGCGAAAATGACAAAACCCGGCCGCCAAAGGGCCCGTCAGCCGCGGGTTGACGAAAATCCGCCGCGCAAAGGGCCTGTCAGCCACGAGACAGAAACCAGCCGCGGACAGACACACACACACACACACCTACATACGGGCCTGTCCTGTGGGCAGCGGACCCGGCTGAGGCCGGATTCAGGCAACTGTGACTCTGCCCGGCCCGACCTGTGCACAGTGGGCCTGTTGTCATCACCACAGAAGGAGTGGGAAGAGAAGTGAGGCCGATGAGGAAACTCGATCGTCCACCTTCCAAAGGCCACGGTTGCTCGAATTTTTGAAATCTGAACCCGACCATTGCTAAAAAAAAATGCCCGAGCAGATGTGTAACCTTTAAACAATATTAGTGCCACTCATCGATCATTTTTTTTGTGGATCGATACTGAGTCGAGTTGGAAACATCTCCAACATTAAAGAACGAATGTACATGTGCATGAGACGCTACAAAGCCAGGGTTTGTCCGCAACCCTTTTTCACCAGCTCGTGATGTGGGAGGATTCATTCACCACATCCACGATGCTGGTATCGGTTTATTGGCTGCGCACTCGTCTGCGTTGCGGAACCTTCAAGTTTTTCCTCCTTCCCCCGATGCAGTGAGCACAGAAATAATCACATTCGCCTCGAAGAGGAGAGATAATGGAGTCTTAATAATGTCACTTTATGCACCGATTGAGACTGCAAGCACGAGGGCGCGGGAATGGGGGAACCCGGACTATTTTCATACTGGCAACTCTGATCCACCCTCCAACCATCGGAAGCAAGATCACTGCAAATCTCGTCAACAAGCGCAAGTTCCATAGGCCCCGTGATCAAGTGTGAAAGCCTCTGTCAATGCAGATCCATATCTTGACGAGTCCCGGAGATCGGCCTTCGTCCATCCATCCAGGACTGCTCGGAGGCACAGAAAACTGCCATGCAACAGAGCACCGAGACATGTTTAGAGAAACTTAGTCTGCTCCGTGCACACTATGAACAGTTCTTATGGATTGCACTGCTGACTCAGTGCAGCCATGTGGGCAGGGAAGGCTCTGACCATCCACTGACAAAAGCTCAGAGAGTATAAACTCAAGTGTTGACACCGCCAAAGTGGCAGGGCTGGCATTCTACAATGCTTGCTGAATCATCATCCTTTAAATGATTTGCTGTATAAAGTTCATACGATTAAAGATTAATCTGTTGCTTTTCACGCATTGAACTACCTGTCCTTGCTATAAGATGAACGGCGTTCCAGGTTCCTCATCAACAACACGCACAACACCAGGATCTGTCCAAACAACGAGGATCTTTCTCTACACAGCTTGCTTTTCACCAGCAATACACGATGTATTGCTACGAACGTTCGATTCACCCGAAATCGAGTACAGCCTACTATTGCGTAGAACATCAGTAAATGCGTCTCCGCCCTCTTCCCGAACTACCTGGCTTGGATGTTCTTTGACTGCGTCAACAGCTCGGTGGCAACTGTGTCACTCCCAGAGTTGCCACACGGAGAGGCGAGCGTCTTTTGGCACCTGAACTTCAAGTCCAAGTTCAAACTTCCGTGAGTGAACAAAAACACGGGATGATTTCAATATTATGGCAGATCTTTTTTTCCCCTGTATCAGAACGGATTTTCCGTCAAGCACAGATTTGCTGTAAGAAAACGTGATCACGGTTGGATTTCAGACAACAAAACATAAGAAGAAGAAAAACATCAAAGCAGCTGATTCCGTTCAAGCTGTAGAAGTTTTCCCCCGAAAAAGTCATGATATAAAAATGTGGTTGGCAAGCAAGGTGTAATCACTTCAAAGGTATGCGCAGCAAACAAGAAGCATCTTTGACTCTTCCCAATGAGACACACATCTGTGCAGCTGGACGCTATCCTTGTCCAGATACAGTACTGCAAACAGACTTTTGGCACACCCTGTAGCACAAATCGCTGTGACTCCTGTTCCCAGCCAGAGGGCAAAGTCTTACCTACAAATTACTGCCATTAACCTGAGGTCATCCAACGGCTTTCTCAGCAGTTAAAGGGATTAAGCACACTTTCTTTGTTTTCAGCGGGCCCAAACTTTTTGAGACTGCTGTAGCTGAAAAAAACACCGAAACTGGGGTCGGGGAAAATTTGGAGTTCGTTGACATCGACAGGGGGTGAAAAGGTGTTCTCGACGCACGGTTATTTATGCCAGTGGCAGCACAAGAGCTTTTTCCACTTTTTAGAAGAGCAAAAATAATGCCACCATTTGGTGCATAACTCAAAAGAGCACAGCCAAATCGGCAGTGGCAGCAAGGACATTTTACGTCAGGTGTGTTAAGTCAGCCTGCCTGAAGGAGACAACTGGATGGAGAGAGTTCAGGGGCTCTCGCACCTGCGATTAGTGTTGAGCCTCGACACAGGGTGTGCAAAAATGCGTCCGGGTCAAGATGCAGCTGAGGGACTCCTCAGCGGGCCCACACAGGGAACTACTACGACTTAAGCCCCGCCCCCGGGGTGACTGCTCCCACGGCCATGGGACTGTGGAGATGCTGCCCCTGCTGGCGCTGCCCAATCAGCTCCGGATGGCGCTCTCTGGCAGCACGGTACAAGGTGTTTTGGCAGTTGGCTGAACTACATTGGGATCACTGCATGGCAACGATGCCGCTGAGTAGGCCCACATATGTCAGGGTAAAGCAGTCAACAAACCCGTCAGCGATATTGTGAT
>JAAUXU010179917.1_pt1 | contig 19276 bp, 14 predicted proteins | sample 7278151 | NCBI WGS metagenome assembly JAAUXU01 (sample SAMN14350113, study PRJNA611818) | marine sediment metagenome | isolation source: surface marine sediment (1.8m) | place: French Polynesia: Moorea | collected 2018-08 | reverse complement strand
TGGACTGGCACAAGTTGCACTTTGCTGCCATTGCCATGAGCAGGAGAACTTGAGCCAGAGACCCTGGGGTGATAATATTAAAGCTGTAGCTGATAAACAGCAAAATTTATGACCCGTGCAAGTATGTAGAATACTACCTTCTGTGTCAGTAAAAAAATGCGCTGTGCTATCTTGATGGGCATAGCACCGTTTCTCCCATCCTATAGCAGGAAAATGCATTTCTTCCGGGTTGAACAATCGGTTCCTCTTGTTTGGTCTGCCAATGGCCATGGAGGATCTAGAATCTGTCTGTGGTGCATCCACAGAACCCCACGGCCTCAGTGTCAATGTTCTTTAGGCTCTTGACCGTGACTCCCGTGGACTGTAAGTGCTACAGATGTCTATCCTTAGTGGACCAACAAGTCCAAACGTCCAACAAGTCCAAACATCCAACAAGTCCAAATGTCCAACAAGTCCAAACGTCCAACAAGTCCAAACGTCCAGCAAGTCCAAACGTCCAACAAGTCCAAACGTCCAACAAGTCCAAACGTCCAACAAGTCCAAGCGAATTATTCTTTTATTCACATGGGATGTTTTTTTTACACATGGGATGATTTTTTTTTACTCACGCAGCACCGTCTATTCAACTGGGTCAAACGTGGAATGACTCACACGATTGCGAAAGTGATGCCTGTCTGGTCCTGTCCCGACAAGTGTGATTACTCATTCACTCTGTTTGGGTCTCGGGTGGACAACCAAGTACTGTGGAAGTGGGTGAAAGTCCAACACCTGTGTCTGTCTCGGGGTTGGCGCTGCCACAGCTGAAATGATCGTCCCCAAACCTTTTCAGCTGATACTAATTTTGTGCACGTAGCCTCGGATGCGTACATGGATGTAAGCCCAGTGCAGCTTTAGATGTGTTACCGAAAGCTTTTTAGGTACCAGCAGGTGCACCCACCAAGAAGGTGACTGCCAGGCCATGCAGCCCCGACCAAAATTGGCTGGCAAGGCCGAAAAAATTCAAGGTTTCAGCTGAACAAGCAACAATGAAGTCTCTTTTTTTCTCTTCGAGAACACTCCCTGAGTGAGAGAAGATCATCCCAGCAAGTCCGAGTTTGGAACCAAATCTTCGTTTATCGTTCCCCGAATGTCGGTCTGGACACATCTTTCATGGTTCTATCTAACTCCTCTTAGACGGGAGGAGATAACCTCTAACCTGAGCAGTCACACTGGGGAATTAAGACTACAACTGAATGACATTGAAAAATGTAAAATGTTTTCTGTCAGTATTGACTTGATGACAGAAGGGTGCAACAGATGGCACCGGGTGGGGGAGGAAGAGCAATCAGTAAAGTAAAAGCAAAGGGAAGAATGAACGGGCCCAAGGCCCACAAAAAGGCCGTTCTCAGAAGCTTGGGGACACGAGTATGCACAGATTCATACCAAACACGGAGAACAGCAGATATCTGAAGATGGACAGCAGCTTCCTACACACGACCCATATCTTACTTCATACGGCACGAATGTCATGTGCCTCAAATGCTTTATACAGATTGGGGGCTAGTGCTGTTGCATACATGGTCGTGGTGGGAGATAGAGAGTCATGACCAGCACACATGTATGTCTGGGCACATTGTGTGAGCTGTAGCCGACTTCCTTATGTGACAGCACCCAGACGTCCCCATTGCTACGATCATGGCAGAACTGTACAAGAACCTATGTTCAGACATTGAGCAGATTGGCAGTTCAGAAACCACAGGAGATCGTGTGACGTGCACTGCAATGGCAACATCTCGTAAGGTCATAATCTCGTTCTGTGCAAGTTAAGGGGAAGTGTTACACGGCTCGTCTGAATTAGTAAGTATTTCACATGCTGAGTGCTTGAGAGAAACGCAGATTGTTTCCACGTTTCTATCGCGAGTTAAGACTGCGATATCGATATCAAAAATCGCCGCGTCTAGAAACGTATCCCGATATCGCAAACCTTTTCCGTACGACGCTGAGATAAGCAGCCTGCAATCTGAGAAATCCCAGAGGTCTGGTGGCTGCAGGGCTGCCACTCACAGCCGAAACAACGCAACAAAGCAAGAAAACCTGAACATGTTGAAGTTATAAATTTGAAATATGACCAACATCTTTGAAATTACAAAAGTATCATCTTGACAACTCACGGAGCATTGAACTTTTCACGCAGAAGATATCGCGATATTTGGTCTCCAGACACATATTGAATACCGCGATATCTCGGGATATCGTACAGTGTTGAGACGAGTGAATGAAGACAAAGTAAGCTCTCATTGAGATGCTGTGAGACTTGGTATTCAAGTCACAGCAGAAATCAGGTGCGGATACAGAGACGATATAGTTTCGACGTGCCAGCAATAACAGGGGGAATAAGGGAACACAACGCTAGAATGTATATGAGCATTCAATATTAAGTGCATTTAATATTACGTTCGCTTTGATAACTTATTTTGTAGAGTGCGTTCATATATCTAGGGAAAGTAAGGTCAACGACGTAACAAGCATTAAAGTACTGCCGAGAACAGGTCCACCGTTGTCTTCACTACCATCATCTGGCAGGTCGAGTCCTTGGCACCCAAAGTGGAAGGAGCCTGGACACTGGGTGACATCCTCAGTGCATTGGTATTGTCCTGGTGTGAAGTCATAAAAGTCGATGTCCAGGATCTGATCATCAGGGCAAGAGACTGTGCGCAAGGCGTTGGACCCGTCCTCTGCCTCCGGTGCGGTGCACACAGCAGCCTGCGTGCAGTCTCCGTTCATCCAAACTTCGTTTTCGCAGTTGCAGTGGACGTCAAAGGTATTGGTGCAGTCTAGCTTGAACTCTCCGGGACAGATGAAGCTCTCATTCCTCGGGACACACGTCCAGGTGAAGGTGGTCGGGTCCAACTTGACCGTCTGACCGTCGGCACATTGCAACAGGCACCCGTCGACGTCTGGACTTGGTCTGTACTCAGAGCAAAAGAAGCTCGTGCTGCAGTCCTCACTGATGAAAAACTCATTGACGCACTCGCACTCTCCGAAGGGATTCCTGGCAAAGTTGCACTCCAGGAGCTGTGGAGGGTCGGGATTGCCCTCTCTGCATCCAAACTTGTAACCTCCAAGGCCGGGACATTGGCCATTGTCTTCCTCACACCCCCAGTTCCAGGTGCGAGTGTCAGTGACGATTATTTGACCTTCAGGGCAGGTAATGTTCCAGCCTCCATCTCCCATGAGAGAAAAGCAGTAGAAGCCATTCCTGCAGTCGTGATCCACCAGGAGCTGCCCGTCACACTCACACATGGTGGAATTGAACTCAGTTCCTATGTCATTCTGCGGACACTCCAGGTTAAATGCTCCATTGCACCTTGACACCGATGGGTCATTGTCCAGGCACTGCCAGGTCTTCTCCGCGAAGTCGGGTACCAGGATCTCACCTCTGTTACATGTCTGCAGGCAGCCATCATACAGATACGGATCGGGGATGTTGCTTGTGCAGACGAAGCCCTCAGTGCAGTCAGCGTTGATAAAGAACTGACTGTCACACTCGCAGGTGCCGAGGTTGTTCTTGCCAATCTGGCACTCTGGCACCGGGCACCCGACACCACTAATTTGACCTCCAGGGCAAGTATCAACGTCGTCGATGCACGAGTACCTGCCAGTCTCAAAGTCCAGAAAGACAACTCGTCCCTGTGAAGTACGTGTATAGTTAGACTCTCCGTCATAGCTCACGACTCCATGTTTAGTTACCTCGGTACAGTCAAAATATCTGCCACCAGCAGCCACAGCGTCATCACATTCGTAGCTAAAGGTGCAACCCTCACTCAACCAGATTTCTCCAGTGCATCTGTATAAAAGACGGCGTCATTGAGATGATATTTTGGCGGGGGGGGGGGACCTGAAGTCAGCACTTGCCTGCATGAGCCCAAAGGGTTGGACTCTGGCCGAGTAGCTGGAACCTCGGCAGCGCCATCTGACGGGCACACGTCGAAGCCACCCAGACAATAGCCGTTTGGCACGCACTCCCAGGAGTCCTCCTTGAAGTTGGGCACGAGTGCGCTGCCCTCCTGACATTCCTGTGGATCATGAAGTTCAGCAATGGAGTGCAGAAGGCCTACGAGGATTCTACGAGGAATGTGCCTGGCTTTAAAAGTTCGTCCACAGTCTGGACGACATGGATTTACCACACGAATGCTGAAGTGTCGTATTGGTATGTACTTTGTAACATCCGAGGCCTGATAGATCTTGGCAGACAAACCCTGCTGAGCAGTCGTCATTGATGTAGACGTGCCCCTCGCATATGCAGGTGCCCAGGGGGTTGGAGTCGAGCACCTCCGCGTTGGTGCAGGCCAACTGAGCCCAGGAAGACGAGGGCAGTAGAAGGAAGAGCAAGACAAATGTACTTGAGGTCATGCTGATGCTACTGCTTTGCTATCTTGAATAATGATATGTTTTTCAGCAATGGTTGCTTCTCTCCGTTTATCTACAGACTCAGGACCCATTGACAGATTTGTGATCCCTGGCAAACACACCTGATAGACAAGCACAAAATCCACTTTTATGGGTTCCATAGATTTTGAATGCAAAGTTGCTCATGTTTCTAGGAGACTTTTGTCTCAGACACACTTGTCTGATGCTGTCAAGTGCTACCAGGGAACAGTGTCTAAGGAGCAAAAGACTTACCGTCTGGTCGATACTTTTTTAGAACCTTTACCAGGTGAACAGATAAATAGAGGCAAGGCGTAATTGGTCGAGAATGGCTGATGTACAATTCTAGATCCGAATCTAGCGCCTCAGGCTGAGGCGCCCTGAGACTGAGACTCGAGCCTCAGTATCAGTATCAGGGCAGAAATGAAGGTCTCAGTGCTCACCTTTATAACTTTTTAATACTGCAGCATGTTGCAAAACCTGAAGCCTCAGTAGTTATAAAAGTAACAAAATTTGCTGCGCAGAAGAAAACATTTATTGATGTCACTTTTGAACACAATCCCCTTTGAGTTCACAACACTTTACCAGCCTTCGATGCCACTTCTCAACCACATGCCAAGGGGAAGTCACGGGGAGCGAGATGGGGACCGTGAAGTGCATGCTGCAAGAGCTTGATGTTCTTCATTCCATGAGCTGCTTTGTCATAGTGCTCACATAAGGTCTGGCATTATCCTGGTGAAGAAACCGCCCCTTCTCAATGCTGAAGAAATCTGTCCCGACTCCAATGTAGCAGGCAGAGTTGACGGTTCGCCCCTTTGGCACAAAATGTTAGTAGGTCATATCATTGATATGATCAACATAAGCTTTTTCTGACTGCCTTGAATCTGTGTCTTCCTTGGTGGGTTAGCCTTTTTCGGCAGCCACTGCATCCTTCACCTCTTGAACTCAGGTGCTGCGCAGCCACCCATGCTTCATCCATGGTCCCAATGGACTCAAGAAAAGCCTTGCCTTGCTGGAAAAATAGGCCTTCCTGATGTCACAAGCCATCTACTGATTCTTATATTTGTGCTTGTCAGAGAGAAGGCACCAACATGCAGAGGTCCGAGTCTTTATGGAGAAGATCATGGAAGACTCTCAATGACGGACCAAAGTCACAGGCAATCTCATAGACCTTGGCTAGGTTGTTGGCAGAGCGCTGTGTGGGAGAGGCAAACTTGCTGGTATGCCTCTCGATGCCCTCCCTTCCGTTCTTGTACTGGCCGAAGAGGACCTACACCCTGGCACAAGCGCGGGCGTTGTTGCGGTGTGCCTCGACCAGCACCTGGTGCCTCCCTGCCGAAAGTTCTTGGTGAGGGCACAATGATCTGCCATTGCAAAAACAAAAAAGTACTGTGAGGGGCCCTCCTGATTGTTTTGAACTACTGCTGCACTTGCAGTAGTAGCAGCTCATCAGACTAGTCTACAAACAAATTGTTAGCAAGATATGAAACTTACATTCTTCAACCTCAACATTAACGCAAAATGTTGCATCTACGCGTATGTCACGGTGAGCAAGTTCTTTTCTTTGTTGAATCAAGCCTCGTATTTCTTTCGCTGCAGACTCTTACGTACATAGATAGCAATGTACATACTACATTTGAACAATTCTATTGACACAGGATTGGGGTGAAATAGAAGGTATATTATGAAGAACTGGCAGCAGATGAGAGAACACATCAACAACAGTCAAACCTGTTTGAGGAGTAGGAGGGGTAAAAGATGTTGTTCCAGTGAGGGTACAAGAGAGAGTCCTCAGTCTTAAGTATTACACCTCAGTACTCCAAGTAAAGACAACTATATAGAGAGAGAGCAGCCATCTCCATTCTCCGGGCGTCCCTCCCTCCCGGACACGCGCATAGCGCACATCGATCGAGATCGTACCATGATTGAAATCAAATCGTCCATGCTTCAGATTATTTGCACATTTACTCCTATCTCTGATAAGATGTTGACTGTTGAACAGCCCTGATGCCATGACGCTTGTTGTCAATGGCCCTGAAGGCCAAAGAATGCCACAACATTGGTTCACGGCAGGTCTGAAGATCGCCGCAGATGTCTTCTTGAATGTCCTGAGGAAGCACGAGGGTGACGGCCACACACCCTGACAGCAACTCTGACGCTGTCCCAGTACACACCGCCAAGAAACTTCCTAAATGGCATGGGACCAATCTACTGGCCTGCATCTACTTGGCCGTATAGGCCAATATGAAGGGTTTACTTTACACCACCAAAGCATTGTTATCCACCTCAAAGCTGCAGTTGAGGCTGTCTGCACCAAGCTTTCAGAGCTTGAGGTCTAGAACGCATGTAGAGCCTTTTGTCCCTGCATCGAGGTCATGCTGGCCCTCTGGTGATGACTACATTGAATGATTTTCTTCTTGACGGTATTGCCAAAAAAAGGTAGTGCTGATACTTCTCCAAATTAGCCCTCTTTGTGGTACTACGTGAGCCTGAACGATGCGGCTGGTGGAGTCAAAAAGGACTTTAGAAAATGCAATTCCATTGTTCTACAAATATTAAGTTAACTTGGAACGTCACTGACTGCGCACAAGTCGAAGTGTGTAGGACCACAACAACAACACTAGTTTTTGTCCCCAATATGTGTCTTTTATTAATATTTAACATATTGTCATCAGATGTGAGCAATAGATTACTTGTTACTTGCTTTCGTTACAACCAAACAATTACATTGCCAAGAGGGAGAGTAGGATTAGACAAATGGTGCCCAGAACCACAGCTGGTCCATGTGACCAGGCATCAGCAGTGGTGGGGGCGGCGGTGGTGGTCAAACCTCCGACATCCTCACTCTCGCAGCCGAAGTGCAGGGAGACCCCGGGACAGTTATCTGCTGTACCTGCACAGGAAACTGTGTAGGTGAGGAAGTCCACACTTACAAACTGTCCTGCAGGGCAGTTGATCTCCTCATAATCGCTCTCTCCATTCTCCTCTTCTCGTCTACATCTGGCAGCTCGCGAGCAGTCCGCATCCACCCAGATTTCATTGGCACAGTGACATTCCACATCAAAGTTATTATCGCAATCTGAGTCGAGCACTCCAGGGCAGATGAATCCCTCTGAACGATTTCGGCACTCCCAGGACTGAGTGGCAAAGTCCAGGAAGACATGTTGCCCCTCATCACAAGTGAGGAAACAGCCAACAGAGTCCCTCGCCTCGCCACTTGCTGGTTCCTCTTGGGAGCAATAGAAACTGCTTCGGCATCCCTCACCAATGAAGAACTCTCCTCCACACTCACAGTCTCCAAGAGGGTTGTATGGGAGGAAGTCACACTGGAGCTCTGGCGGGATCACAGGCTCCTGATTACAGTCACCAACCCTGAAACCACCCAGTCCTGGACACTGTCCAACATCTGGCTGGCAACCCCAATTCCACGTGCGAATGTTCACATCAATAACTTCCCCCTCGGGGCATGAGTGGAAGTATCCACCACCTGACACTTGCGAGTTACAGAAGAATCCTTGGGAGCAGTCATTGTTGACCAGCAGCTGTCCATTGCATGAACACAGCGATGAGTCCAAGTCTTCTCCAACATCATTATTGGGACATTCAATCCTGAAGTTGCCAGGACATCTGTACAAGTTCTCCTGATTGGGCACACACTGCCATTGTCTGTTGACGAAATCCGGCAGGAGAATTTCTCCCTCCCGGCAAGTCTGCATGCAACCTTCATACAAGATGTTGTCTGGGATGTTGCTGGTGCACAGGAATCCCTTAGTGCAGTCCTCGTTGATGTAAAACTGCTGCTCACACTCGCACTGGCCTAGGTCGTTGTTGCCAAGCTCACAGTCAAGCAGGGGACAGCCAACCCCGAGGATGCCGCCACCTCCCGGGCAGGATGCCTGATTTTCAGGCACGCATTGCACTTCACCCGTCGTTATGTCGACATCAAGTGCCTCTCCCTGAAAACAGAGACAAGAACTGTTAGCGAATCTCGTCCTTGTACAGAGGGCTCCTGCAACGGGTGCATTTGACGCTCACCGACTCGCAGACAATGGGCGTTCCACCGTATTCCTCCGTGGAGTCGCACATGTAGGCGAAGGTGCAGCCCTCCGAAACCCAGAGTTCCCCGTTGCACTTGCACTGTCCCAGAGGGTTTTCGGTAATGCTCCCCGGCGTGGTGGTGATTCCAGTGGCGCAGTCAATGGTGTAGCCATTGACTGGACAGATCAGAAGTTGCTTGGAGTCGACGTCTGACAAGCGACCGATTGGTGTTGGGCCATTGGTCTGGCAGGAGAACGTGCGGTCAATGTAGTTGGGCACAATAAGCTCACCAGCTGGGCAGGTCTGAAAAGAGCAATGAAGACTTTGACTCCATATACGATGGAGCGATGGATTTCTTCTTCGGACAGTCCAAGGACATGTTGGTAAGTAATGAATCCTATGCTTCTCAATGGGGCTAATGTAAAGATTTACAGGAAAAGGTAGAAGCAGAAGCTCCCCACTGTTGCAATTCTTTCTGACTCACATGGTAAAGGGTGTAACAGCAAAAATGTCACTGAGTCTCTCTGGCCACACCTTGGTGATGGAGTCTGTTAAACTCAGCCCGAGAGTCAACCCATTCAAGGAAGAAAATGACTTTATTAATTTGACCGAGCTTAGGAGACTCCATCACCAAGGTGTGGCCAGGGATTGAGAGACTCAGTCACATTTTTGCTGTTACAACCCTTAGGATGTGAGTGAGGACAGAGATCTACAGTACTGCGTGCGCTACATCTTGAGTACTTACGATGGCGCAACCTTCTTGACTGCCCTCGGTGGTGCAGAAAAAGCCACTCCTACATCCTGGCTCCACATGAAGTTGGTTTTCACATTCGCACGCTTTGCCGAATGGATTCTGGCTCTCAAAGTGAGCATATGGGTTATTGACACATGCTGTGGGCACTTTTATACTGTTCGGACTGCAACCAATGGAGACGCCACCGCCACCTGGGCAGGTGCCATCATCCCCCTTGCAGGTAATGCCCAAATTCTTGAAGTCTAGGGAAAGAATCTCGTCGATAAAGCAAGGATAGGTCAGGCCTTGGAAGGAACCTGATCCTGTACTTAGACACAGCATTCCCATGGAGCAGTCACTGTTGATCAGAATCTGACTATCACACGCGCAATTGACAGCATCAATGACCACCTCATCATCTGAAGTCGGACAGTGAACCTTGACCTCTCCAGGGCAAACGTGGTCAGCTGCCTCAGCACAAAGCCATTCGACGTCGCCATGATTGAAGTAGGGGATGAGTTTCTTGTTATCTCGACAATTCTGAAGATATCCAATTGAAGAATCGGCTTGAGGATCGCTAGTGTCTGGGCAGACAAAGGCCTGCGAGCAATCGTCGCTGATGAAGACTTGCTTGTCGCATTCACAGGTGAAGTCTCCGAAGGGAATATCGTTAACTGATGTTTCCACATAGGGTGGAGCAATGGTTTCACCTTGGCAGCCCAATTTGAAGCCTCCCCAGTTAGCAGGGCAAGAGCCGTCGACGCACTCGTATGAAAAGGTCCTCAGGTTGAAGTCAAAAACTGTGCCTTCGGAGCAGCTTATGTCTTGTCCCGGATTCCCTGGAAACCCGCATTGAAACCCCCTGCGACAATCACTGGACACGAAAACCTGTCCACCACAATCACACTGTGACTCATCGAAGTCCTCGCCGATGGGAAGAACCTCATCACACTCGGTCCTGTACGCTCCTGGACAGAATTGTGCGCCGTTCCAGTTGGAGATACAAGTCCAAGTCCTTTCGATGAGGTCTGGAACCAAGATCTGCCCCTCCTCACATTCACGCCTGCATCCGTCCATGCCTTCAGACAAGGGGTTGTCGGCATTTGTGTGACAGTAGAAGCCCACAGTGCAGTCGGCGTTGCCGAAGAGCTGCCCCTCGCACCCATCACACACTCCAATGTCGTTGTTGGCGTACTGACATGAGGGCTCGGGGTTGGTAACAACTGGAGCTCCGGAGCCACAGCCGAGTGTGAAGCCTCCCAGACCGGGGCACTGTCCTTCGTCCAACTGGCAGCCCCATGAGAACTTTCTGATGTCAAGGGAAAGTATTTGCTGTTCGGGGCATTCGATGAGACGTCCTCCATTAGCCATTCTACTGGAACAGAAAAAGGCTGATCTACAGTCAGGAGCCACCAGCAGACGTCCGTCACTGCCTGGACATCCCACGTCGCACTGACTCTGTTCGGGTACAACTTCATCTCCGGGGCACCGCATGTTGTAGCTGCCAGGACAGACCCTTTCCCCATCTCCATTGTCCACGCAGAGCCACCGGTGATTGGCCACATCCGGGATCAGGATCTCATTGTCATTGCACGTCTGCTTGCATCCATCGTATTCATATGGATTGGGATTGTTTGATGAGCACCAGAATCCCTCTGTGCAGTCACTGTTGACAAAGAACTGCTCCTCACATCCACACGCTCCTAGTTCATTTGCGCCAAATTCGCAGATTGGCGTGGGACAGTTTGCAGTGATGGCAGAACCAGGACAAGAATTTGCATTGCCACTGCACTCCAGCATGCCGGTGTCCTCATTCCACAAGGCAACTTCACTCTGCGAGGTAGAAGGTTACACGTTATGTGACCATTCTGTCACCAAGTGGGTCTCACTCAATGCAGATTGAGTTAAAAGTGCCACAATTGTAAACGTAAATACAGTATTGAGCGTTCAGATTATCAGTGTATTTATGGAAGGGCTAGAAGTATGTGACTCTTTCTGGCCTCTTTTGGGGCAGTGTCAAAAAATTTGCCTGGATAGCCCAAATTGTACTCTGTAGTGTCATTTTCCGCGCCCATAGCATGGTTTTGAGGAGGCCTTGGATGAGTTCAAGCTTTGTTCAAAATCTTTGACCTTGGCTGCTTGTTGCTTTGGGCATCAAATTGGTCTGATTTCCGAACCGTTGCTTGGTCTGTTTGAACAACTTGATGTTTCCAGTCTCGTTCGTTACGTGAACTGGGTGCCTGCCCTTCCACACGTCGATCAGGCATGTGGCGTTGCTGCAGTCCCTCCCCTCCCCGCTGGGGAAGCAACTTGAGTAGCATGGACACCCTTGGAACCAGTAAGAATTTTCGGTGTAGCCCGAGAATTATAAGTGGCCTTGTTATGTTCATATGGGATCTGGAGTTTATGTTGAAAGCGATGAAGCATTTGAGTGACCATTGACTGCTAAATCACGGAGACACAGTCAGGTTGGACAATTCTACACCTATAAGTCAATAAAGTTCCCTTTTCCAAGGTACTAAAAGGTCGGTGCACCCAGGGAAAATGCCCGTATATGCAAAGCTACTTATTGAGAAGGGAATTGGGACCTGAAAGAGTTGTCGGCACTAGTCGAATGTAGTTCAATCCGGTGTGATCGGGGACCACTGTACTGCCTCGTAGCTGTGAGGCGCTTGGCATCATCACTGGTGAGGGTGCAGTGGTATTTCCAGCAGCACCAGACTTACCAATCGTCAGCATGAAAGTGCAACATTCTTACTGAACCCCTGCAAAGACTGGCGATTTAAACATCCCAAGCAGGATATGAATTTCTGGCAAGAAAGTTAAGTGGAAGCTTAAAAGGTGGGATAGCACACCAAAACTTTGGTGTGTAATAGTTACAACAGTGTCCTTATTGGACGTGACTTCGACAAAGTTATCCCTGCATCCTGAGCGGAGTGTGACTTCTGCTGATGTAAGAGTTCACTTCTGCTTCGAGAAAGAAAATTAGGACTGCTTTTAAGCCATTTCAGTCATCCATTCGGACCTGTAGCCCGAACTCTCATTATATGGTGATACTTCTTCCTCACCTCGCCGCATGGTGTGTAGGTTCCTCCTTCGGGCAGAGAGGAGTCGCAGACAAAGCCATAGGAGCAACCTGTGCTGAGCCAGACTTCTCCGTCGCAGTGACAGCTGCCCAGGGGGTTCCCAACGGGGTCGTCGTCCGGCACTGGGGCCCTGGTGCTGTCCGAGCAGAACTGGATTCCACCAACGGGGCAAACCAGAGACCGAGAAGCTGGGGCATCATCCACGGGTAGCTCGTCGGCATTCGGAGATGGAACACAGGACCAGGTCTGATCGGCCAAGTTCACCTCAACAACTTCATCTTCCCCGCAGGTCTGAAAGACGGACTTGCTGCAGCTGCCAACATTAGGCCTTGTGACATCGAGTGAAGCTCTTTAGCACACATTGGGGCCTCTTTATTCGACTGCATCTCACGCAATAGGGGAAAAGACGCAGACACACGATTTGTGCCAGTTCTGGCCGCACAACTTACCAGATGACATCCTTCATTGCCCGTCCCGGTGCAAAAGAAGGCCTCTTGGCACCCGTCAGCTATCCACAGGTGCTCATCACAGTAACATTTTCCCCCACTTATGGGGTTGTAGAACAGATACTCCTGGTCAGGATTGGTATCGTCACAGTATTGGGCTGAGACCAAACCCAGGAAGGCGGAGAACAGCAACAGCTGGAGTCTCATGCTGCCCTTTATAAAGTCTATGTTGGTTCTATTTTTGCCCCCTATGAAAGAAATCTGCGTTGATGATGCGGAGATGATGGAAATGCTGACCAATGATTGCTAGCAAAAGTCAGCTTGGACTGCAACTGCAGTCCAATGTCAAAGGTATCTTATGTAAAAAGGACAGTAATGAATGATCAAGACTTTAGACATTCAACTGCGCCTCACCCAGTTGCTCTTCGAGGTGTTCTCCGAGCTACTGCACCGAGGTCAGTGGGGGCTGCAATGGGGTCCATGATAACAACTTATCACCATTTAACTTACTTTTTTTATGACGCGCATTGATCAAGGAGACTTTAACGTTGGAGGAGCACTGTGTGAGCCAAAAAAAAGGTCCTTCTCTTCCCTTGTCAACTGGCCGGTTCCACAGAGCTCTCTGATCATGTCCCTGGTGTTGTTGTTCATCGTGTTAGCCTCGTTTCCGGGGGGTAAACAAAGCCTCCGCTGGCCTTTTTTTTTAATCACATTGCAATTTGTGCTGCCGTACAAGTTGCACAATGATTGTACAAGTTTAAGGCCTGTGGATAGGGGGTCCAAATCATGGGGGGCTAAGTCGGAATTGTTTAAAGACTTTTCTCATAAGTGCGTGCAAGATGAGATTTGCTTAACTTTTTGTCGTCTTCATAAAGGATCACATTATGCACAATGTACAGCGTGCATCAACAGCAGCCTCACCTCCATGTTTACTTGGCAGGGAAACGTTACCAGAGACTGAGACCTTGATAAAGTTTGCACGGGACAGAGCATTGGATCAGTATTTTGCATACACCAAGATTGGCACCCCATGCATAAGAGCACCAGCATTGTGTGCTCTAAAAGGTGACTGCATTGAAAATATGAACTTTGGCAAAGTTTGGTTGACAACTTTTATTCAAATGCCATCTCAAACACACGATTACATGAAACACAGCAGGGATAAAGCAAAAGAAGCAGCCTTTCTTGGCCGGTTAAAGTGATCTTTCCATTCTGATGAAAACCAGGACAGAAATACAGCTGAAATGTAGCTGACCGACCAGAGTCGGATGCTGTCAGCATTTGTACATTGCCTTTTGCTTGGGTTACCCAGCTTCATAACCAGTTTTCTTTTTCAGCTGCAGCAACAATGCTGCCAGTAGCAACAGTGCTGCTTCCTCAAGAAAAGTTGAAGGCCTCGTTGGCGTTTTTGGGCCTTCACTGCCAACGCTACTACCTACGTCCGTACCAGAAGTCCAAGGAACTAAGGTGTCAATGTTGAGCCTTCCAGGCTCCCTCACTGGGTCACAATGTAGTGACAGATTGCGCAGTACACAGTGTTGTGTGTGTACTCGAAGATGCACACAAGACCCCCATCTCTTATGACTTCCCTCTTGTTCACGACAAGACCAGAGTCACGGTTGGCTGAAAAGTCTCTCTGCCTCCACGAGCTGGTGCAAACTGTTGATCATCATGTGACAGTCCCAAGCCTGGGGGCAGAAGTTCTCCATAGACACCTATGGTGACCTTGGACACCGTGACCTGTGGTCAAGAAATGTCCGGCGTTCTCTCTCTCACAGAGAGATGGGACGCTTGATGGCAGCGCTGACCATCCGGATCGGTTCATAAAGCGCTGAGGGAATCATTTTGAAGGGCGCTGCCACTTCTGGCGCACCCTGTAGCATCCAGCTGGCCCGTGACCATTTACAACTTTACGACTCGCCGCCGCACAGGAAAAGAATTCACGTCCTTCTGGATCCCCAGCACGTTTTTTATGGGATAAAGATACGGACTTTACGTAAAGACCCCGGGTCCGCCACATCGTCGAGTCGGACAGTATGCAGTACATACAGCATGGTTTCTTGCTTGCGTCGTCAGCACAGCGATCGTGTGTTTGTACAGTGTGTGCGCAAAAGAACTGAGCCTCGCAGCGTCGCTACTTTGCAGCACGGGACTGCACTAGAACGAGGAAAAGTCGAGGATGCACTGCACAAAGACGCGTCCACCAGTGACGTCGTCAACCAGGACAGGACGTTCAGTGCGGTGGTAAAAGAAGTCAGTAAAACTAAGATTTGTGACTCATTGACATTGTAGCCTAGGAGAAAAGGCCGCCAGGATTACACATAGGAAAGCTATGTAAATCCATAAAACTTACATAAAAACTGCGGTCTTGCCCAAAATTTCGTAAAGAGTTACAAAGGTCAGACGGCATGAAGTCATCCCCGGGGCCGTCCATGTGGTCCTCGGGTCCCAGAGCGCCAAGGTCAAGGCCAGATTGGCGTCCACGTCCAGGAGGTGGGGGACGGAGGAGCTGCTCTTCATGTCTGAAATCAAAGTTCGTCTCCATGACCAGTGCCGACATGGAGAGCAACTACGGCATGTCTGGGTGCATCCTGGCGGACTGCAGCCACAGGCTGGGGGGAGGGAGAACTGACTGTGGATCCTCCAAGTAGCCTCCAAGAAAGACGAGTACAACAACCAAAAAGAGCAGCAACCACTCGTTATACGTATTGTGTGAATCATATGTGTAGCAGGCCTCATTCTTAACTTCTGAATATGGTAATATTTTCAGTTTTACTACACATGCAGTCCCCTCCATAGGTATTCGACCCTCCTCCCCCCCTAAAAAACCATCATAATGTTCTGAATGCAGCAGGAGGCTCAAAAAGTATTCTATTCTAGGAGTGATTAGCATAGCAATAGCATATGCATCAACTGAATTGCTGACAAAAAGTCACATTTCCCAAAAAAGTGATATTATAACAGAAATTTAACATTCAAGGCAGCGCTGGCCATTTTGTCCACTGTACCTTAGAGATGCATCCGACTTGCACAAGTTGCTTGCCTGCAATATGCGATATTGTCCAAAAGTACAGCTAAAGCCCGACAGCGTAGGCCTCAAGCTTTCCACCGATGCTGGTACATTTTGTGTAGGTGCTGTATTAAAGAAGTGACCCCAAACACAAGCAAAATGGCTGGAGAAGATAGGCTTTAATATTCATTCTTACCCAAAATGAAGTAAATAACTTAAATTACCCAGACTTAAAGCTTTCCAACGATGCCTATAGACTTTGTGTAGCTGCAGTATTAAGGGAGCTATGATTTTTGGGATGGGGGTCGAATACTTTTGCACACCTTGGAAAAGACATCGCCGGGTGTGAGATCACACCCGTTGCACCCGGAGGAGGGGGTCAGTGATGATGGGGAGTCTCAGGCTTCCCCCCTTCTAAGAGGTGCAGAAAATTTGCGCATTTGCTGTTGAAATCGCCTGGACATTACTGTTCCGAGCGTTTCACAGCAGGGGGGGAGTCTTATGGAGGACACTGTAAGTAGAAATACGTATGAGCTGCTATGCATACATATTTCCAAGCTGATATGGTCACAAAAGATTTTCTCTGCACCATAAAAAGTGATCGTAGCACAAATCATTGAATAATTCATGTACGGCAGGTCTGAATACAGTAGAATCCGCCTACATGTGCATAATAATCTGCTTACACACACACACACACATATATATATATGTATTTGGCTAGGTCGAAAATTGGAATTCCCTGTGGGTGTCCAAAATTTGTAACTGCGTACAATATGAAGGCTTGGTAGTCAAATGAAAGTGAAAAAAAGGAGTTTTAGCTATGCCCAAATGCATTTAAAGTTGCGTAATACTGTAATATAAGTTGTAATTTGTTTTTCTTCAGGACTTGCCGTGAAATATTCTTTTGACCAATTGGAGCAGATTGGCATTTTGGTCAGTGATTTTCACCCAGTTTGGCAGCTTAAGACAGTCACCAGAGCTGAAATCTACTTTTGGAGCAAATTTACTACAGTAGCTTAGAACATAGATTTCAAATCCAGTTGGGCATAGGTAATGCTTTTTACAAAGTATTTGACTACATCTTCATCTTTTGACCCTGTCTAACAAAAACCCCAGCCACCATGAGTGAATTTCCAAAGCTGACCCCTGTTTGACCTAGCGTAATATGCATGTATGAACCATTGAGACCATGCATAATATCAGTATGAGCGAGTTGAATTTGGGCCACTATTCAAACAGAGTCCTTATCAGGGTGCTGCAACTCAAACAACCTGTTTTACTGACCAATATTTTCCAGCTATTTTATTTTGTTTTGACAATTTACGATGCTCCAAACAGCGATTGTGATGTCATTTCGACTTGTTTCTCCTCAGCTGAGTACCTCAGGTCTCTGCACCTTTAGTTAGCGTTGACTCATGAATTATTTAGTATGATTGCCACACGTGCGAGGCAGGTCGACGTCGTCCCCGTGGAACGCGTGCTGGCTGCTGGTGTCGTCGTTGCCGGTGGGGCCCGCGAAGTCGGGATTCATCGTGTCGTCGTCACTTCAAGCCTCGTTTGTCCCACTGGTTTCAGTTTTTTCCCAAAATTTGATTCCCGGTGCCATTTTTGTTTGCACGGACCAAAATTGGGGGGGGGGGGAGAAACCGATTTATCAAAAATATTGCATGGTCAACTTAGGGGTTTTCTTTAACTCATTGACTTTTTTTCGGTTGAAAAATCAGTGAAAAAATTTTTTTGGCTATATTGGTTCCTCGCTCAACGCATGTTTAAAACAGCAGTTTATAAGTATTGACTCTTGCCCCAGCACTGACTTGGCGTTTTATATATATATATAGTATATAACGTAAGGTTTTCTGCCAGTACAACACAGTTATTAGACTAGGCCTATCTAGGAATCTCTTTCTGCGTGCTAAATTTGTTGTATTTGATTAAATTCTAGTCAAATGGACAGAAAAACAGTCAGTTTTGGGGATCCCCTCTCGGCCTTTTAGGTGTTGTAGACACAGTTTATAAGGATATCAGGCCTACATTTCAAGTTAGTCACATTCTAGATGCGAAACTGAAGTTAAAGTAAGTAAAGTTAAACTAAGTGTTTAGTTTGAAACAAAGTGTGTTCAGCTTAACACATTGTTCTGTTCTGAACTCATGTTTATGTAACCTTATTGCCCGAGAAGAGAAATTTTGCTTTTAGAAACGATTTGATGACATCTTCACTAGGTCGAAAACCTAAGCTGCACTGAGCAAAATTATGAACTTTTGGCAGTTTGCTCTAACCTAATAAATTGTATGAACATCTTTTGATGCATGTTTTTTCGCCGTGTTACATCCAAGTGTGTATTTATGTCTCTGTGGACACTCAAAACGAGAGTAGAAAAATATAAGTCCAATTTTTCACACTTCTTTAAAGGAACCGTGATGAAGGTCAAGCTCTTTCGTTTGCCCCAATCCCACCCAGTGACTCACACAACTTAAAAGTATTTTTTCATTCTTTGGTGCAGCTAAAAAGATGTAAAGAGACAATGACACAATTTTGGACGAGGTGCGATTATTTTCAACGATTTTCTACTTTTTCCACCGATTTTTACCTTTTTTTTCATTGTTTTTTTTTTACTACAGGCCAACCTTGCGTTACCTGGCAAAAAATATATTCTAAGGCTGATTTTTCGGGGAATGACTGTGGATTGCAAATGGACCGGAACAACAGACGATTCTTTGCAGAAAGTTACACTTTTCATGAGAAGAAGTTGTTGTCACTCACAGAGTTTCTCTATTGAGGTTAAACTTTGTTTATTTCGCTTTTTCTTTTTCTGGAGTGAGCAGAATTCAGTTCGAGGTTTTGCTGCCACAATGAACATGCATTTAAAACTACAAGTAATAATAGGTACGATGAGGAGTTCTTGGCAAAACCATTGTAAATCCGGGCCCTCCGTGTCTTGAGCCGGACTGGATCAGTTCCTCAGGGTGGTCACGCACCCCGAGTGCGGCAAGATCCCATGCAACGAGTCGGAGTCAAGCATTGGCATCGGTTTATTCACATCTTGAAGCACGCAAAAAGAGCACACATGACCAGACTCAGTAATGGATGCACGGCCGAACCGCTGTCAGGCCTCCGGTTGAAGCCGTCACCATCTGTTGTCGTCGATACCGTCGAGGTACTTGGGCCACTTCCTTCTCCTGTAGATGCAGTACTAGGGGTTGTGGTCGTCCCCGTCCCCGCAGATGTCGTCGACCCGGTCCCCGCAGACGTCGTCGACCCCGTCCCCGCAGACGTTGTCGACCCGGTCGCCGATGACGTCGTCGACCCGGTCCCCGATGACGTCGTCGACCCGGTCCCCGATGACGTCGTCGACCCGGTCGTCGTCGACCCGGTCCCCGATGACGTCGTCGACCCGGTCCCCGATGACGTCGTCGACCCGGTCCCCGATGACGTCGTCGACCCGGTCCCCGATGACGTCGTCGACCCCGTCCCCGATGACGTCGTCGACCCCGTCCCCGATGACGTCGTCGACCCCGTCCCCGATGACGTCGTCGACCCCGTCCCCGATGACGT
>JAAUXU010025977.1_pt1 | contig 19276 bp, 25 predicted proteins | sample 7278151 | NCBI WGS metagenome assembly JAAUXU01 (sample SAMN14350113, study PRJNA611818) | marine sediment metagenome | isolation source: surface marine sediment (1.8m) | place: French Polynesia: Moorea | collected 2018-08 | reverse complement strand
CCTTCTCCTAGCAAAAAAAAATGCATTTCACTACTGAAAAAGTGACCTCAAAATGCGATTTTTTGTCTCTCAAGCAGGTGTACGCTCACTTTTGCACTGCACTGTACGTGGACGCATAATTTGCAATTACCGTGCGCGACACCATCGAGGGGCAAAGTAGCTGTAATTTTCCACCTGTTCAAAATTTATCAAGTGAAAACACCAGAAAACGGTGTAACTTTTGGTCGTTCAGTACCCAATTTCCTGGTTGTCTGCACTTACTAGTGAAAATACTCAATTAATAAGATATTCAGCGGTATATTAACATAGGTATATGAAGTCGACTGTCAGTCTACAGACAGAACAGAAATGCATGAAGCTTTCAATTGATTCAAGGCAAGATGCCTTTTATTGTTCAAAGTTGGATCAAAAAAGCCAGTAAGCATTGGAAAACTTTCCATAAATACCTGGAGGAGGCGGAGAGAGATGAAGATTGAGGATGAAGGCAGTGAGTGGCTCTTCTAATGGTAAGGAATAATGAATCAAGTGTGGTATAACGTTTTTGCATATATGATTGGTGCACTTACCAAAAAAGTCATTTTCAGACATGTCTTAGTAGTTAAGGTCAAGAAGCAAAGTAAAAATTAGGTTTTGCCCCTCGATGGTGTCGCGTCCTATAAATCGACAGTGACACAGCTTTTCAAAGTTGATTTCTCAGCCTTGTCGTATTAACAAATCTTGCTTATGATATTCAGAAGTGAAGGGTCTGTGGTATCTAACAACACACGAAATGTCACAGGTTTAAAAATATTGACCTGATGTCATCTTGTATGGTCAGCTGGGTTGGCGTATTGTGTCGCGCACTTTTTTTTGACCTTGGATGTCACTGCTTTGACGGTCTCACAGCTGAACAAAGAAGAACATTTAATACGGATTATTTTGGCTACTGCCTTTTCGTTCAGTCCCAGCACCGCCGCTCTGACACCCACACAGCCCATAAAGTAAGGAAGACCTTACTTGATGCACAGTCGATGATCAGCTTACCCTGCGCCTTCGTCTGGGCTTTTTCTTCCACCTGCACAGGTTTTTTATCTTTAGTCCCTCCTTGTGCTTCCAAGCACTTCTCTGCCAAAGACTTCATTGCCTAGGCAGACTTTGGGAACGAACTACCAGGGGTCCTCAGAGTTTGAGCATGCTTGTGACACTGATAAACCCTGTGTGACCTCTTCTTCAAGATTCCCACTCAAGGCCTATTATTTTAAAGGCCTGTAATTCTACCAAAACCAGCTTTCACTTGTGTGCACTGACTGTAGTCTACTTTTTCCGCTCATTGTGTGAGAACTTGATAAATATAATGTTAGGTGCAGAGGAGGCAAGGGGCGTGTCAGTTGAATCACTCGAATCGACTTTTACGTCATCGTGAGGATTATAAGGAACATGGGCAGAGTGCGGGCCCAAATCGATTTGTTTTTGAACGTGATCGAATCTGAACTCTATTCTAGACAAGTGAGTAAAAGTCTGGAGAATTTCCAAGCAGCCACATCGTTACCAACTTGCATTCACCAAGTGAATGCCTAAAGCGCTGTTGCGGAAAGTGTCAACTCTGAATGCAAAGTGTGCCGTTGTTTTTTGCTCCTTCAAAGAGTACTTTGGGCTAATTGTTGGGAGATAAACAATGATATCCCACGATTACAAACGCACAATGATGCGACCCGAAAGAATCATTTACCAGGATAGTACAGGCAGCCTCATTATTGCTACAACAAGGGAAACCAAATCTCTTAATGTGGATGGATTTTGCTAATGAAAGCCAATGGAAGGATTGCGGGACAAAATCGTTCATTGAATACATCAACAACTGATGTAAAACAATCAGTCTCTCTCCCACAGTGTGACGTTGGTTGCTGCCATCACCGGCAAATGTCACATGATAAGTCACCACCTGAGTCTAGGGGAAGCATGCAAAGTCCAGTGATTTTGCATAGGGTGAACCCTATTGCAGTACTGATGTGAGACCCTGTCTAAGTGAGGAACTGTCCAAGTGCAGTGCTTGACGTCACCGTCCAACTACAAATGTACGTCCTTGAGGCAGCGCCCGTTCAACCTCTCAATGCCTTTTTTTCTGTCCTGGTGGTAAGTGCGCTCGTAGGCGTCCGCCAGCTTGTCGTAGTAGGAGAGGTGCGAGAGGAAGCGGAAGTAGGTGTGGCTCTCGCTGGTGGGGAACACCCGACTGAACATCCGGAGTTGGCTCAGCTCCTCCTCGAGCTTAATCAGCGTTCGAACGTCGCAAGGAAGCAGATCTGTCATTCCAATTCGACCAAGTTACGGCAACGTGGACAGTGTTGACAATGAGCTCTCACCGTCCAGTATCTTGTCGAAGTAGGACTCCTCCCTAAGGTCACTCTCTGAGAAGCTCTCGTGCTTCCTCTCCTCTTCCTCCAACAGGTGGCGGCTGTACAACTTCGACTGGAAAGTCGCATGACGCAGCTTGTGGGTAAGGCCAAAGTGACGGACCAGAAAGTCTCGGTGAGGAGCAACACTGGGTGGCAAGTGATAACCAACGATTCGGAACATTTCGGCCATCTGAGAAAAAGAATATAATATTACAAACATGTAGTGTTGACAAGCTTGACATAAACGGTCTTGGGGACAAGCAGCAGGGATAAGATTTTGTGCGCCTCTCACGCTTTTTGAGTAAGAATATTGATGTCGGTAGAGTGGAACTTTGGTTGGTCGATCTCATCCATTCCCGCAAGTCCGAAACCTTAGCACCAACTGAATGTACCAGAAGATCGAACCTGGCAAGTCCTCCCATCCGTGTCTAGGTCCCTCAGAGTTGATAGCGCGACCTTGCGCTTTATGAGGGACTGTGAAACCACTGCTTCCCGACCCTATCGGGCTGTCGGGCTCAGCCCGGTTGCATTCCTAGTTACTTCCGACACCCCTCAGCTCTTCGGCCTCTTACCATAGGCCGATTGACTGCTCTGTCCAACTGATCGTGCAGGAGAGCCGGCCTGGCATTGACCTCTATCAGGTGGACTGTGAAGTTCTGGTCGAGCATGAGGTCGTAACCCAGGAGCTTGTACGCGTTATAGACAGTCTTCTTCATCGCCAGCAAGCGGTACTCGGCCTGTGAGACTGCGTAGCTCGCCAAAAGGCTTTTGATCACGACGTCTTCGACCTGCAGGGTAATGAACATTGATAAGGCGTCGTCCAGCACCTGGTCTACAAGCTGTACTTGCGCCCAGATCCTGGTGAACTCGTGCTGCTTCACCCCCATCTCGCTCAGGTAGGGCCAAAGGGACTTGAGGCGCCACTGGAAGTCGTCACTATCATTATGTTCTATAGTTATGGTTGTGTTGGGGCATCACCGCCTTTCACCTTGTGCCCCTCTGTGCCGTCCACTCCGTCGCAGTGCACGAAACGCCCCTCGTTGAGCTTGTTCACGGCGAAATTGGTGATGTGCGCGCAGCTATTGGAAGCGCTCCTCGGGTTTTCGGAGAAAGGTTCGGTGGCGATGCGGACCAAGCCGTCCTGGTAGATGTAGACCGTCAGAGGGTCCAAGCTCGTGAGAAGCACGTACACCCGCAAGTCGAACTGGAAGCCGATCCTTACGGAATAAGTACACACTATGGTAGAACAGGATGAATTTCGTCACCTTGCTCCCCCTGATAAGCAGCGGTTTCTCGATGTACTCCTGCACACACCAGGCCTTGTTGTTCTTGGGGGGCAACTTGGTGATATCACTATCGAATCAATAAGTGTGGAGGATGAAAAGAAGCGATCTGACTGCCGTGCTACTGTGTACGAAATTTGACCTTTGCTTAAATCGCATGTTAAACGGATATGATTTTGCTGTAGTACGTAAATTCAAGCAAGGACTTTTTTCATCCCCATCAATGATCCTAACACCGTGTCCATTGTTTCCGTTGGGCGGCTTCACCACCCAGAGGCGCCTCTTGGACGCCTTCAGCAAGGTCGTGTTCAATGCCTGGCGGTCCCTTGGGAGGACGAAAGTCACGGGATGGAAGCTGAACTCGCCTGTGCAGTAAGATACGATGTAAGTGGAACTGACTGCCCTTAGAACAAGGCCTTGCTTGGTGACAACGATCTCACCCTTGGGAAACCTTTTCTGCCACTGGGCCAGGCAGTCCGCCAGCTGGTCTTTTCGGGCCAGCTGGTGCATTTTCGGGAAGATGACGAGCTTGGCGTCATTGTGGTCCTGAATGAAGTTGATGGCGTCGTCCGGGCGCTCCACGAAAGGGTCAAGCGCCAAGTCGTTGCTCAAGGCCAGAGAACGACGAGCTCCTCGGGGCTTTTTAAAGGAAACAGTTTCATATATTATCAACTGTGGCTAAACTTTTAATGAATGTTACTCCCTCACCTTGGCTCTGAATTCAACCATGGATCCGTTGATGAAGGCTGTCTGGTGCCCCCGCTGGTCTTCGGCGTCCACCCGGGCATATTCCCTCGCCAGCTGGTCCTCCTTGGCCCAGAAGGACACGTAGTTGGCCATGCAGATGGGGACATGCCACAGATGATCCTGATCCCAGCGCTCCTACAACGTCACAAGTTTGTTCATCTCACGCCGTCGATGTAAGTCAAAGAAAATCAGCCATGAAAAGTTCAAAGGTCTTAATAGTCTTAATATACCCGCAGATTACACACATTTACAATGGTTTCAAGATCCTTGTACCTGGTCCCAATACTGCGGAGGACTTTCGTCAATGGTGCCAATGGGTGCCGGAATGTAATTGATGAACGGGGGCACGCGATCGAACATGGACAGACGAAGAGCCATCACATGTATGTGATTATCTCATTAGTAGATAATTAACCGGGAGAGAAAGGGAAGGGTGAAGTAGAGATAGGTGGCTACTAATTCAGGGCAGTGTCTCTGAGCAGGTCTTGAAGCAGATTGAAGATCAATCCTTTTGTCCTCGAACACACTCCTGCGCACAGAACGACTCCCTGCTTCTTTTCGACAGCTGGGTTGTGTCTTTCCCACATGGTGCACGTCACGCGCCTGACGTCGTCGTCGTCGCCGTTGCACCTCTTGACGTTCAATGCAGCTTTCACTGTATCGCTCCTCGTTGGGATTGCACCGACCCCCGCCAGATCGCTCAGCATCCGCAAGTAGCTTTCTACTGCAATCTCCGTGTGCGCGTCCAACAAAAGGAAGACTAGAACGCAAACAAATCATGCACTAACTGCTTTCCCATTGCGCTCCCAAACGCTTTTGACCGATTTTCTTTAATGCATTCTTGCCGGCTACTTTCCGGACCAGAGTTATTTGTCATACGAAAGACTTTCCGCGGGCCAAGCTCAGCTCCGTGACGCACTTTCCTTCAGCGTAACGCACACAAATCTGCAGATGATCCGTGCAGTGTGCATCAAAAAAAGGAAAAAAGAAAAAGCTCGCCTGCTTCTCCTACGTCGTTAGCGCCTCGTCCGAGGGGGCGAAATGGAATTGTCACCTCTGGGCAACGGCAATTCGGGTCGCTCCTTGCCGAAAGTCAAGACATCTTCCGTGGCTTCTCCAGCTCCACCCTCATCCACGGGTACGGCAGCGACGACAACGCGGGCATCGTGAACTTTGCCTCGCACTTCTGGACGCGGTCGGTCAAGGGCAAGAAGTGACAGATATATCTGGTGCGTCTCCTGAATTTTTTTTGCCTGCGGAAAAGAAAACTGCCCATTGTGACCCCCACCCCCCCCTTGGAGAAGAATTGCTTACGCAACCTGGCAAACTTCCTCTCTAACGAGATTGACTGCGTACTATGATGCTGTTGAGGACGAACTGGACAGACTCTAAATACCGTATGGCGCAGTGGAACGTGCAGGATTTAGGCGAAGACACATCAAGGACACACCTCTTGTTCTTCTTGTCGTTTTTCCTTTCTTCAAGTCTCAATATAAGATGTCGCTCCCGTGATTAGGCCCAGCAGTTATCTCGTGAGCGCAGTAGAGTCATTTAACAACACCTCACGCGTCCGCGGTTGAATTTTCAGCCGAGAAATCAGAGCTGAACTCCAGAAAAAATATCCACATTAAGGCCTGGGCCAGGCCAGGTCAGGCCTGCGCCTGACTTTCAGGCCCGTGGACCCGGACCTAAAGACAGACGACAGATTAAAAAAAGCGAAACAAGATAGTGCAGGCATTCCTCACTTAGCGCACTGGGTTCCGGGAAAAGTGTCCTTCAGTTGAAAGTTCGATAGATGCATGCAGAGCTTTTTGGGCTCCAAGTTCGACCCGACCAGCCAAATAAGATCCGTAAGCACGTGAGCTTTCCCAGATTTGAGGGCAGAGCGGATAGAAAATAAATGCAACGTAAAAAATGGGAAACAACTTATAATTAATTCATTGGTGGGGTTGACACAATGTTTTGTACGCTATTGATCACGAAATCTTTCCCTTTACTTCGGCTGTCAAAGGAATGACAATAACTTTGGCGATGGCGCAATGGACAGAAACAATTCATCATTGTTGGCTTCCTCTTGGGCAAGGATCAAACATATCCATTCTTATTGGATTCCTAGCAGCTTCTTGATGGCCATCTCAGCGGCCCAGACTGCACCCTGTTGGCTCCTCCAGGGCCCGAGGGCGGTGGCGAATGCGTTCGCGGGGCTGGAGTCGCGACAGATGGCGTACACTTCATAGGCCGCAGCCTCTTCGTCTGCGCGCAGGCGTGTGGGACACGCCGGAGGAATTCCGCCAGCACCGTCGCCACGGTCCAGCCACGCAGAGACGGCGTGATGTGTTATCACGAAGGCACCTCCATGAGGGTGTCCGCGCACAGCAAGGGCCTCCAACAACGCACGAGGCGGCTCGGCGGCCACGCAGTGGACACCCTTGACTGCGGCGGAGGTCAATCGAGATCGGAACTCCAGGCCGTCGTAGACGCCGCGACCGCCGTCCAGCGTGAGGTGGCCGCTGTAGAGAAGAATCCGGGAATCCGGCGGCAGGTCCGGGTGTGACAGGAGGCACAAACTGACGCTTAGGTGGTCGGCGACGCTACAGTTGGAAAGGTACACCTCGCGTCGGCGCGGGTGTCGCGGAGGATAGAGAGGAGGTTCCGACAACCCCGGCGAACGTGGCATGATGGATGACGTCGACCAAGACTTTTTCTACACAACAAAACCGGTCAATCAGTAAAGTACGTACGTACATCCTCCACCAGGAACCCCAAGTCCAAGCCCCGTCCCCCCTGCCCCCCTCTCCTGTCTATTGCACCAGTGACAACTGTGGCAACCCTGGTATTGCTTCAAAAGTAAACAAATGATGTCACTCTTAAAGAGTGACTCTTCCGCTTGATCGGCAGGTGCTCCCGGTTCAGTTTGGACTATGTTCGCGGCCTTCATGCCGAAAGACTGCCTCTAGCACTTGACTGATATCGTTGACTACGGTGGAACGCTACATAAAACGAGATGCAGCGCCTGGAGCTGAAGCCAAACCGCGACCTACTGGACGCCAACTTTGAGGGCTACAAGCTCAGCCTCCATTCGGCGCCCATGTTTCGCTCCGACCTGAGGAGCTCGCCTGTAGCGCCGACCAGAACCGCCTCCGAGGATCAGTATTCGTTTCTCCACGCGAAGCTTTTTGCTGCCAGTTCCAACCTTTTGGTGATCGACTCGTCCGACCCAGATCTGGTCTTCTTGCTGGATGGCGGCCGACGCCCCCGCATCTGTCGAGTTGCGTTCGACCCGGAGGGCGTCTCCCAGACGCCTGAACTCCTGGAAGTGTGGAGTCTGCCGGAGTCGCTAGCGTCTTCTCCGGGTGACTACAACTTGAGCCTAGCCTTTGCGGGGAAGGATCTGGCCGTGGTGTGTGACGGCCATGGAAAGTTGTTCATCCTTGACACCGGCGATAGAAGGTCCGACGTCAGGACCTGGACAATTAAGTTCGAAGAAGAAATCTGCGGAAAGGCTCCAAGACCTTTCGTCATCGCTTCGGCCGCGGTGCGAAAAACTGAGGGAGCTGTCGAGAGGACGCTGTCGTGCCTTATCCAGTACGTGGAGGAAAAGTCTTCCATCGAGGGCCTTGACAGGATCAAGAACATACCAGAGAGCGCGCAATTCATCAATGTAGTCGAGTGGATGACGTTCGCTAGCGGAGAGCGTTGTTGGGGTCTGGATCGTGTCAGACGATTTGCCTTCTTAGGCTCCACCGATTATTTACAGCTCACCCCTACTGGCACGGCCATGATTTGCTGCACCGACAAGACTTTTGATCTCGTCTTTGACTCGAGCGGCACCATCACGGTGGACGAAGAGACTGGCGTGGTCGAGCAGAGTGATCCGGTCAAACTGCCACCTTTCTACTGGGCACAGGACGTTGACGACTTGAACGTATGGGTGCCGTTACCTCCAGCATCCGAGGGATGCTGCACAAAGAGAGACATTGCAGTAACGCTCAGACCCCGAGAGCTGACGGTGTCGTTCAGAGGTCATACAGTGTTGTCGGGTGAAATAGATGACGTGTTGGAGAGCGACAGTCTTACTTGGACGATTCAAGGAGACACGCTGGAAATCAGTGCGACCAAAGCTAACAACGGGCGCATGTGGACGTGTTTCTGCAAGGACGCTACCAAGGACGGCGAGATGCTTGGAGATCCAAGTCACATCGAGGACGCCATGAAGCAGAGACACCTCGTAGAAGAACAGCGGAAAGTCGCCACTGGAGACAAAGTCGTCGCGCAAGAGCAAGACGGCATGAAGCAAGTGTACAACGTGGAAGAGTTGGACGATTGCGATGCCTTCCCAAACGATTCCTTTGCTATCTTCGTCGTCAACGACAACGGGGTCAGCACCCACAAAGTCAGCCTTAGCGGTCACCAACTCCTATTAAGCGTGCAGGCATCCCCGAACACCCCTCGTGCACTCTGCCTCAGACACGACGTTGATGGCCTCGTCTGGCAGCCTCGCTTCACGTCGTTGGGCGAGGAAACAACGTTCGACCACATTGAGACTTTCTCGGCCCTGGGCTACGTCCAGGCTTCCAAGGAACAACGGCGCTTCTCCGTCGCCTCTCCAGACCTTACTTTCGCTGCCATCAGCGAGGCCTCTCGCAGGATCTACCTCTACCGCCAGCCCGCGGCCGTCCCAGCCGAGTTCGACCTGAGAAATCGCAAGAGTGGTCGCCGCGTGGACAAAGTGGCCAAGCAGCAGGTGTTGACGCTAGACTCTAACGACCAGATCATAGGCTTGGCTTCCACCAGCAGCACGCTCGTGGTGGCTACGACCAACGCACTCGTCTGCTACAGCCTGAAGTAGTTCGGTCTCCGGGTGAGGTCGAGTCTAATTGAGCGAAAAAGCTCCTGCTTTTTTGTAGCAGCGAAGAAACTTACTGACGACTCTGCTGCTTTCACTTTTCCTTCACGGTTGAAAAGTTCTTCCTTCTGTTATCTATCTGGACTCGTACAGTGCTATGATGTTGCCATGTTTGTTTTTTACTGAGATGTGTCACGCAAGAGCACGCTGTTATCATGTTCTACTTCTTTCGTACAGGTACAGGTCATAAAGCTTAGGAAGAACACCCGAACTGTTCCAGCTCCTTGGTGTAGAACCCGTTAAAATCAAGCCTGTTCAGGATATTGAGAATTCTCTCGTTGTAGTTTTCTCTACCCAGCTGAGAGATGCGGTCCAGCAGGGACAGCAGGACGGATGAAAACTGGAGATTGTACCTGTCAAAGAAGATAGTGTCAGACAATTACTTGGTAGCTTACACTGTTTAATATTTTACTTGGCAACTTCCTGGTGAAACATCTCCAGCTCTGCGTCTGATGGCTGGTCGGAGGAGCCCGACCCAGTCTCTTGAGTGAATCTGACGAGAAAGTTAGAGAAGTCGCCACAAATGCCCAGCAACTTCTTCACCGTGGTCAGAAGCGATGGGTTTGATAGCATGCAATCGTTGAGACATGTGGACAAGAAGTCGGAGTGGATTTCAAGGACCTGGTCAACATTCTCAACCTTGCCACTTCTAATCTTGGCGATGAGTGCTTCCCAGTTTGGTTCGAGCACCTCGAACGTCATGTAGTACTCGAGGTTCTGTAAAAAGTTAAGCATCTTCTGGCGGAGGGCGAAGCTGGCGCTGAATTTGACTAATACGTTGCCGCGGTAGAGCTTGGTGAACTGCAAAGATTTGCAAAGTGCTATAAAGATAAACAAAAGTACCTCGATGCAGTAGGCCTACTTTAGTCGCACTCCATGCGTTGCAGATGATTCTCTCGATGTGCTTGCAGTAGAAGAGATGCCTTAGCAGCATTTGGTAACACGCCAGAGACTTTCTGTTGAGCACAAGTGAGACTGGCCACTGGACGTCGTATCCGAAGGCGAAAGCCTCCAGCCCAGTGAGGTCGGCGGTGTTGGCGGGTGTACGGAACTCAGATTCACAGTCGGTATCAATTGACAGGATCTTGCACATCTAAGGGAAACAAAATAAGAACCTTTTTATTGGTGTTGGAAGAATTTGGTCCGATATTTCTTCAACAGCGACTGTTCGATAGGGGACAACTTGGAAAAGGACTAGAGGAACTACACGAGAGCAAACCAAGAAGCATGCTCAACCATACCTCAATCTTCTCCTTCGAGTGGACAATAACGTGACAGGTAGTGGAAAGGCAAAAATTGAAAATGTTTGGAAGAGAACTTTCTCCTTTTTGGCCAAGCTTTACCTGAAAAATGAGATCGTAGGGCAGTAATTCGACGCAGACGTTGTCCTTGTAGGGATCAGTGTTGGCACCGGAGGTTCTTTGCGCCAGCTCAAGGAGAGACTCCAACCTGGCGGGCTCTACGCAGTTGACGTTCTGAGCCAATTCACTCTCACAAAGGTCCAGGAACTGAGCAATAAAGTCACCCTGGTCGAGCAGGAAGTAGTGCTTAACAGAGCGCAAGTGACCTATGAATAAGCTTTGTGATGAGTTAAAAAAATGAGCACGAATCTGGAGTTCTCACCAATGAGATCTCTGTCTTTGACGAGCAGATCCAAGAGTGTCTTGGAAGCAAACGCATATGCCTTTTCCAACGGAAGAACATAGTGCTCCGGGTTGGTCAGGTAGACGATGTCCTCCACATCGTCAGGCCACGAGATTTCCTTGTCGCACTGCTGAATCACATTCAGGTACTTGCCTAAAAGATCCACGATTACTTAATGTAAAAAATGGCGCCCATAGAGTGAACTGGAGCTAAGTGGACTTGCCTGTTCTAAGAACCATGTCTGCGTAGTTGCGCAAGAAGGTAGGGATTTGTTCTGCTTTGATCGAGTAGCGACGTTCCCAGTAGTCGTCGGAATACTCCAGCGGGAGAGCAGATTTCTCGATAATCTGTACAAAGTTGAAAAAGACTTTAGACGAAACATAAATCAGGCAAAGGTATGATCATCAAGCACCTCGTTGTCCTCCACGAAAAAGTCCTTTCCTGGGTCGTGAATGATCCCTCGGTGAACCCACCTTGACAGGGTCTCGAAGTAGGGCCTGGCAGCGGTCCTGGCTAGGAATTCCATGACGGCTTTGCGAGCATCCCCACCAGCCCCGGCCTGGCCGGTGACAGCTTTGTGAAGCAGGCTGAGAGTGCTGCCTCCACGCCCGCCCAGGGACCGTGCGGACCGGCACACCTCGGACACGGCGGACAACGTTTGCAGGGTGGGCTGAATGTAGAACCTGGGGAGTGCGGAAGCATTGTCGTGAATACTATCAATAGGAGCGTGGACCACTCACCATATCTTGTTTAGCGTGAGGTCTCCCTTCTTGTGTTCAGCTTCCAGCTGCGCCACGAAGACGAAGTAGTCCTTCAGGAGCTCGTACAGGGCGCCGGCGAATGCCTGGTTTACTCTTCCTGCCTGAGACAACATGTTTTCCTCCGCGAAAGACACTACAACGGAGTAATGCTGGCATATAGGCGTTATCCGGGACAGAAGCTCACGCAGCGAGGGATCCAGGGTTGGGTCCAGCGGAAAAGTGACGGTGGAGACGGCGGCACCAGGAGGTCGCTCCACTAATGGCTTTAGATGTGTGCCTTCGATGCCTACAATGCAGAGGAAAATTATGTGATCAAATTTAAAGAGCGCTTCCACATTTCTTTTAACATTATTATTCTGGCCACAGTTCATATATATGCAGCCAAACTTACCAATAAGGCAGTAGAGAAGATCACTGATGATAGCAGATTCCTGCGAGACGACTGGTATTTTTCCCAGCTCTCCCACGTGAGTGCGCATGAGGTGTTCCTCTTCCTGGAAGTCCAATGTGAGATGCGTTCTTTCTGGATAAAGCCTGCTGCCCGAGTCGGCGTTGGAGGAGTCAAGGACAGCACGCGGACCAACCTGAGACCGAGAAAAAAGGTATGCCGACTTCAGAGATGTGTCATGAACAGTTCTAGACCTGCTGCAGGAGCTTTTCCTTGAGCGCCTGAAAGTTCGACAATGACGGTGCTGCTTGAGAGCTTCCACCGGCGGCTATGGAAGAACTTCCTCCAATAGAGGAACCCGTTCTTCGCGTTGACTGAGAGAAGTGGGCTCTAGTAACATCGTCGGCGCAGACGCCGTGCAGTATCTCCATCATAGGAACCAAATTCGGAGTATCCTTGAGGAGAGTGTTGACGTTAGGCTTTAAGAGAAAACGATCTCATTCGTATGAACCAACCTTCTCGGATGCATCCCTGTACTTCTCAAGAAACTCCGCCGGTTTTGCCGCGCTAGACGCCAGCTCTTGCAAGGACCTGTTGGACAGCTCCTGGACGGTTCCAGAAAGAAGACCAGCTGCATCTTGAAGCCTGCGTGTGTGTTTGTTCACGTCATCCTGAAAAAAAACGAGTACTTCTTGTATTCTTTGGTCACCACAGTTTTTATGAGTATGACTTACAGCAGACATCTTCGAAGTTTTGGTGAGGTCATTGACGATACCTAAGACGGTGCCCTCCATGTTGCACCTGAAACTGAAATAAAGTCTGATGTGCCATCACTACTGATAAAAATTCAATGGAACCATTTGAACGGTCTCGATAACAAGATTTATCTCCTGTCACGCAGTAGCAATGAACACTTCACAATTAGCTCTATGACTACTGTTCTCGTCCTCCTATTCAATGGCAGCTGTCAGGGTTTCCAATCGTCATCGTCGTCGTCGTCGTCGTCGTCGTCGTCATCCTCCTCCTTGTCCAGTTGTTTGAGAATTTTTCTCTTGAACCTGGCATAGCTTTCTCCATGCAAGTCCGCATCTTTCTTCGAGTATTTCAGAGATGTAATCAAACTATCAGGACCATCTTCCTTCAGGTCATAATCATCGCTTTCGTCAGACTCTTCGTCGTCATCTTCGCGAAGATCCAAGTTCTGCATGACATCTATCAATTCTTCTCCATAAGCGCCTCCTCCGTCGTAATCATCATCGCTCTCTTCGTCGGGGTAGTCGTTGGCCCAGTGATCCTCGGCGTTGGAGTCATCGTCATCGTCTCCGTCACAGGCCCTGGTCCAGGAGAGGATTTGAGATCCCACTTCCGTAATAGAGTCCTCGAAGTCCCAGACGGCTTTGAGCGTATCATCGTCCGACACGACCCACTGAACCGCGTCTCCCACATCCTCGCAATCCTTGACGCGGTAAAAATCGTAGACGAAGTCGCCCTCGTCAACTTCCTCCCTGACCAACTCTACGCCGTTGCACGTGATTCCAGACTTGACTTCGGTTTTCGATTTCTCTCCCTTCTTCTCCTCCTTATCCTTTTCGACGACAACGTCGACAACAAGGAAGGGTCTCTTGGCCTCACTTTCCGACTCGTCGGGGCCGTCCAGTTCGATGAGTTGACATTCTCCTCGATTCAGAAAACGGTACTGCGCATCTTTGGCGTCCGTCTTGGCCGCCTCTCTGGACATTTCCGTCCTCTTGGCACGACTCCGCTTCCTGGAAGTCTCCAGCGACTTCACATCTTTCTCCAGACCGCACCGTTGGTCTCCACGGTCACCTGGGAAAGTCCCGGCCAGCTCAAACGTCACCGGTTTGGTGTCGCCCTTCTGGGTCTCCAATCTGGGCTTCTTAGCGGACTGGAGCACCAGCTCGGGGGCCGCTGGTCCAAGCGATCTCCGACGCTTCACCCGCAGCAGGGTGGTGCCAGGCGAGGGCGAGACGTCGGAAGCCGAAGCCATTGTGCAGCAAGCCGCTACCAGCACTTGTCAGTCACTTGAAGCTCGGAGCTTAAAGCAAATGCAACGTTGAGGAGCTGCAATGTTTGATTGTTTCGCTCTGTCGCTCGTCGACGTCAGGGTTGTGCTTCATATATTCCTCCAGTTGACACTAGTGATGCATCCAAGCCCGAGCCAAGTGAAACCAGGCGTATCCTGCATGTGGACCTTGCTAAGTCTGAGGCCAAAGCTTGGGTCTTGGCTAAACACTTGCTCAATTAGAAGTCACTTGGGAGCCGCTTCTCACCGGGGCACTCTGATTGACTCATTCATAGCTTGTTCGAGCCAGGCCGAGGCCCAAAACGTATGGGCTTAGATTTTTAGGCATGAAACGCACCACTAGCAAACATTCCGTTCTTTGCTATGGTTCGTTTGGTCAGCCAGGGGTGCGACAAACACACATATGAGCGCGCCATGTTTGATCTTCCAGCTAGGGTGAGTTGGTTGTAAAACATCCTCAGTGGCAACCCTAGTCCATTGCAACCTGCCCCGATCCCGCCAAAGTCGAGGTTAGGCGATGCTGTGCAAAAATGTTCCGCTTTGGCCGATCGAATCTCGCCACGAGGGGGCGGCGGACAAACCCAAACTCGCAGACGTGAGAGACACCAAGGACGAAGTCCCCGGGATAGCTTCCTCTGCGGCCGTGGCTTCAATGTCGTCTTCACTCCTGTACCTATATTCACTTTACTGACTTAGTCGTATTTGGAGCTTGCCAGGATCGCCGGCCAACAAGACTTCGTCTGGATCAGTGCAACAATGGTGACCTTACTTCGGGTCAATTTATTTATACACAGCATGAATTTATTACTGCTATAGACATACTGAACAACTCTTACATTGGAGCTTACACATTCTTCTCCTTGATTCTGGAAGTTTCGTAACATTTAAAGACGTACAGCACTGAAAGTAGTCTTGGTTTGGGTCAGTCCCATTCGAGGGCCAGAGAAGGTCGTTATTGAACCGCATTCTTGCTTCTCTTGATCAGATTAAGCTCACACCGAGCCGTAAAGCCCTCCTGCGGGTAAATAGAGGGCGAACTTGAAGGTCAGAGCCTAGCTGAAGGCTGCACATTTGGGGGCTGCTAGGAGAGGGTGTACAGGAATGCATTCGGTAAAGCTGGATGGTGAAACGACAGACATTACTACAACACACATACAATTCAAAGGAGAGACAAACGGTAAAAGCACGAATCAAAGTGGTATGAACATGGACAAGATGAATGACTTAAACAGGGCCAAAAAGGGTGTAAACAGATGAGGGAAGGACTTAAATTTGCAATCAAGCAAGACCAAGAAGCAAATTCCTTTTCATTCGTGCCAAGTTGAACTGCTAGTAGTCAGTGGCAGGGGTGGGATAAATAGCATCAGAAGGACGTGGAAGACGTGGACTTTGTTGTTCTTGTAGCTGTCCCATCTTAAAATTGGATACAGTATGTTTCGCGAAAAAAATGAGCGTGCGGAAGCGACACAGTAACGTTACTAGGCAGCTCGGACAGACAGATAAGAGTAGTTCCGTATTGATCTTGACGGATTCATTATTTGACAGCCCCACCTTCAGCGGCATTCGCCCCATTGGCGCTTGCGTCGGCGTCGCCTCTGGAGCTGCGCCAGTTCCGAAACTTGTAGAATAAGTCCACGAGGAAAGCCCCAAGAACCAACAAATTGAACAGCTGAAAATGTGATGGTATTTTTTTGTCTCAGATACTTGCTTTTTCAATCCCACTTGTGATGATACCGTCCTTTCTCCCGAATATCGGGTTGCACATGTCGTCCTACATCTCTTTTTTACTCCATATATCACTGCTTAGCAATGTCAGACCTGAAGATGTTACACAAAAATCAGACTGTTGACTGATCACCAAACATGTCCAAGTTGACAAGTTCACCCAAATACACACGTCACCACTCCAAATTGTCACACTTTCTTGTACATCAGTTAGATTCGTGATTTTTTTTATTTCACTCCAGAAACCTGGAATCACTTGCATATTAAAGGTGGTGACATTTTCAGCTCTGACACCGTCTCAGCAGTGAAAATGAAGGTCGAAAAGGTGTGAGATACAATATGTGCAACGCGGTATATGCTTATAAGGAGGATCAAGTGGTTCAATTTCTGCCACATGTAGGACTGGGGACCCTGCAACCTGTTCTGTGCATAAACGTCTGGCCCATAATCAGTCATGTAGCTTGAACCACTTAATAACGTTATAATGAATACGACTGCTCCAGGTACGTGGGTATGTGACTGCTCTTTACCGTAATGATGCTGAAGTTGAGGGTGTAGTAGATAGTCAGGACGAGGAAGAGGATGCTCCAGCTCACCACATAGAGAAATTGCTGCAAGTCACATTAGCGCTGCTTCTCACGAGTGCATTACAAAGATTTTGACTTCTACTAACCAGTTTGGTGAAATAGGGGAATCTAGCCTCGATGCTCTGTGCCAAGTTGGTCAAGTGACAAAACGTGAGGGAACCCGAGATGAAGACTGTCGACCAGAAGGCTAAGCCCGGGAAGGTGGGGAGAATGGAGGTGGAAAAAAAGTTCAACAGTCCCCCGATGGCAGCACCGACCTGCAAAATAGCCCTTTAAGAAAACCTTCGAAGGCTTCCACTGCAAACACGTTCATCGTTACCGCCTGAATCGCCATCGCCATGCCCGGGATGGTCTTGATGAATTCAGAGTTCCACGATAACAACTCCATGGCGAGGTCCAACCTAACAAGAAACGCAGCAACTTGCAAGAAATGCTCAACAACAACAGTGACATCATCACCTGTGAATATGAAAAGTGCTGTATTCTTCTTCTTTCTCTTGTACGCTCCGTAAATGTTGGCGGCAGAACTTCACTAGGATTGAACCGTTGGTCCAGCCTTCAGCCACCTCTTCACATCCGCCCTCTACTGCCTTAGCCACAGGTGCTTCAACAGTTGAGCTGCGCTCAGCAGCTGTAGGTATGACTTCTCACGCTAGGAGTCGTCGTCGTAGCTGTTGCTTTGCTCCTCGTCAGCTCTCGTCCACCAGCACATGTGACAGAAATCTGTTTGGACGGAAGACAACAACGAGCATCGCTATCACACATTCTTCGAGTTACATTTTTTTGCTTTCTAAACGCACGCTGTGGTGTGTAAGTGATAGTAAAATCCCTTACTTCTATGCAGAAGTGATTTCTGAGCCCCTAATTCTTCGAAATGAGGCTTTCCACAACCTCCAGCAATCTTCCAGAATGAAAATATTCCCAGGAGATCTTCTGCTCCCGTATTAACTGTGCAACATATGAATGGCCCTGATTGCCATTTGGGCCTCTCCTCCCCGCACGGGTGCGTGCTCTCTTGGGTCGACCTCTTGTTGACAATGGCTGGAAGGCTTCACATTTCTTCTTAGCTGCTCGCAGTTCCGATCTGAAAAAGTGATTTTTCGATCCTAAGCTTCACGTTTCATTTCCAAGGATTGTGTTTGGATTAGGTGGATCTGGTGCTGGGAGAAGGTGTCACTCTTTGCAGGGGACTACGTAAGCGGGGACTGCATAGGCACGGGGCTGCATAGCAGCGACTACATGTGTAATAATTACATACACACGCAGTTTCTACATACGATTGCAGCTGCTGCATACGCCTGCGAAGCGGGGCAAGTCCGCTAGTAAGTTATGAATCTTAGGCCATGAATGAACAGAGCGAAGAACAGTAGATGAACGAGGGTCTGCTCGAACCCTTGAAAGGTCCCTTTCACTGGTAATGTGGAACATGTAACAGTTGACTCAGTCTGCACAGGGGCTTCAGAACACCCTTTGGTGCATCCAAATGTCACACAGTACTTTACTATGACGAGGAGCTCACTTAGAGGTGAGCTGGGCAAAGCCCAATCAGACTTTGTTTTACAATTTTCTAAAAAAAAAAAAAAAAGAAAACTTGATTCTGTTTCAAAACTTTTCAAAAACTTTGAGGCGTTTTTGTTGGTTTGAATCATTTCAGATGTATGTAGTATATAGATGTAAACATGAAAGAATATAGGAATATAAGTGAAACCTCTGAGTTTCTATCCGTGGCATAAAACACCAAAATATGAAGGCGCTCATCCAAGCAAAGTCAGTTACAGCAACCTTCCACCACCGCAAACCAAGCCGCCAAAATCAAACCCTTTCGAAACCAAATCAAACTTTTTAAATGTCAGAAATCTTGGAACCAAATATGTTTTTTAAAAAAGTTTGAACCCACCTCCGGTAGGCGGGGCCGTCAATGGAAAACTATGTCGTCTATGGGTCCGTCAGAATTGATGCAACTCCAGCGAAAAATGTGGGCACAACGGATGCTTTGCAAAACCCGTAGCGCATTGGCATCATACTTAGTGAAAGATCAGTTAATACTTCGAGTTGCAACAGTGATATCATTTCGTAGAAATGCTTGTGGCTTTTGCACCATGTCATTTTCATTCAAATCTGTAACTTAGGAAGCATGCCGCGCTCGCGGGGGATGACATTGGTGCATATGTCACCCACGCAACCTCAACAGTAATGTCTGCGTAGTAAATATTGTTATAGCTAGCGCGTACGTGTACCTGAATGTCATAGGCCGTGCACTGAACTAGTTGGAACATAATCATAGTGAAGCTGTGCCATAGCTTATGCAGCGTAGGTATAATAGGGGCTGGCTGACCAAGCCCTTAGGAAGCCAGACGGAAAGAGTAAAGAGAGTCCGACTGTCTGGTCAAGCAGAAAGACAGTTAATACACCACTCTCCCTCGGGCAACATCTCAGCCTTTCCTGGTGTTAACGTAACTGAAAGGTGACGTTAGGAACTTTACATGACTGCACGCTACACTGAAAAATAAGACTTTAAATATATTGCCAATCTGAACACACACATTATTGTCTTCTATGTACCATTGTCAATTTGAGTGGAGGTCGCGATGGCGCTAAACTCGCTTTCACAGCTGACTCTGCTTTTCGTCCTTTCTTCGGCTTAGGGGAGGAATCAAAGAAAATAAAGGAGGGAGAAGGTGAACGAAGCCGTTGAACTGAGGCCGAAATGTCAGCTGTCGTGGTGGTCCATCAAAACATAGAACATGTCTCTACCATGAGCGGAGCAGGTGCAGACCTTGGCTCAAGCAGTGATGTCAGCTGTTGTGGTGGCCCTACTT
>JAAUXU010024909.1_pt1 | contig 19278 bp, 16 predicted proteins | sample 7278151 | NCBI WGS metagenome assembly JAAUXU01 (sample SAMN14350113, study PRJNA611818) | marine sediment metagenome | isolation source: surface marine sediment (1.8m) | place: French Polynesia: Moorea | collected 2018-08 | reverse complement strand
CTCAGTTCTTCACGGATCTGGCTCATTTTTTGTATGTGAGACCTCTGGGTCAACAGGAACAACATAGGCTATGCAAAGTTGCATTATGAGGCTGTTTTGAGGCCGAAATCAAGGTTGAATGTTGCATTTACTGCATAGGTCAGAGATAGCTATGCCAATAGGTATAGCTAAGCCTGCGTGACTTAGCTGTGTGGTACCAGTACTTATCAGTAGCTTTCTATGGCTGGAGCAGGGAAGAGAAGGAGTCAGTTGAAGTGGACAGTAAGCTGGACAAAGCCAGCAAGCCCAACTGGGGCTCAACCTGTCGACTGGCAGCCTGCTGCCATCACTGCCACCAGCTGGAGAGAGGAGGAGAGTGTCCACATCAACCAGTTCCAAAAGTAACAACAGAAATAGTGAGTGGGAAGCTTGTAGAGAGTGCAAAGTGCATGATGAGGTCGAGGTGCATGGTCAGTGTGAAGTACATGGTGGACAAGGAGAGAGACAGATGGAAATAGCAATTTATAGAATTCTCCCAAGCAAAGCTGGGTGCAGGTTCAGCTAGTTACAAATATTTCATTACATTAGAAAGACCATTCGTGATGCCTCTTTCAGCAAAATGGTGAACACCTTGCTGACACCTCACCAGAGTGTAATTACCGGGTAAACTGAAAGTCATTGTGGATGATTTCAGACTTAATTTGCGACCATTTTTACGTTTGAATTTGGCACTTTTTGGTGTCTTCTTCTGCACATGATCATTGGTGATCAAAAACAGAAAACAAAACAAAATTTGATGTGCTGCAACTTGAGATATGTCAAAATGTCTGAGCTCCATCAAAAGATCCTTGAGCGGATTTTGGCTGGTGACCGGACCAAGGACAATGCCAAGAGGTTCATGGTGCACAGAAACACTGTCTTGCATGTCAGGAAGGTCTATGAGGCCACTGGTGGTCAACTGGCCGAGGTCCAGCAGGCCCTGCTCTGTGAGAACCATGGACAAAATCAATGAGGTGAGGGCATCCATCAAGGAGGAGCCTGCCACGTCCATCTGTAAGCTTGCCAGAGAGCACAACATGTCTGTCATGTCCATGAGTGACCTGCTGAGGAAGGACTTAAAGCTCAAGTCCCTGGTGAAACAAAAGGTGCAGATGCTGATGCCATTGCAGATGCAGAAGCACGTCTTCCCTGGCTGGAAGATCAGGAACTTTCTCAAGAGCAGGTTGCAAGGCAGAGTGGTGGTGTACACAGATGAGAAAGACTTTGCAGTTGATGCACACCTGAACAAAAGAAACAACTGATACATATCCACCTCTGTGAAGGATGCTGCACCAGAACTGAGGTTTGTGGGGGCCAGGAAACACCCCAGCAAGGCCAGCATGCTGGGCATCATCATGTCCAACAGCAAGGCCCTCCCGCCATTCTGGTATGAGGGCTCAATGGACAGGGCGAAGTACAAGAACTACTTGCAGAGGAAAGTCCTGCCCATGCTGGACACCACATATGGCAAGGAAAGGTATGTGTTTACCCAGAATGGGGTGCCTGGAGAGGTGCCTAGGGTCCAGGGGGTTCTGGTCAAGGGAGATGTGGCCTCCCTCATCCCCCCAACCTGAACCCCCTGGACTTCAGTGTCTGGATGCATGTTGAGGAGAGGGCCTGTGCTAAGCCCTTATTGTCTGTGGCCGAGCTCAAGTCCAAGGTGGAGGCAGTGTGGAACTCCATGTCCAAGGACTACATCTGGAACTGCTGCACTGTCTTCTGACGCCGCCTCAAGGCCTGCCTCGCTGCCGATGGTGGAGTGTTTGAGAAATGAAATGAAAGTGAGACTCAATGCTGCATATTCTAATTAATTCCCCCATCCATCTCTTCATCCAAAAATAAAGAAAAGAGCTCTGTTACATAGCGGCAAATTTTGCACAATGTCTTTCTGTATACCCGGTAGAGAAAGAGGCTGAAAATGATCAACAGTTTCCCCGCAGTTGTAATGCAACGCCTTGTGGGCTCCACTGCATTGACATTACTCACAAAATCACACACATCAAGCGTGCATTGTAGCTTGAAAGAAACTTTAGTTCTCCCTAATGGCCGGACACCACCTAGAAATTGTGTGAGACTCCTGCAAAGCCTTGAAGGAGCATTGAGAGAGCATCATCCAATGCAAAGGAGGTTATATGTTCAACGAATCTCGTTGCTAGACAGTCGTGCCTTGTTCACAAGGAGTGAAATCAATATGAAAAAACTGTTGCTCCCTCTGTTCCAAAAAAGCGCTACATTCCCGTACTTTTCTTGGTCCAGAACAGCACAACATCCATATTATTACGGCTACATACGATCAGGAAGGATCCATAAAATACCCATAACAATTGGATCAGGATCACGTGTGTGCCGGAGTTTCATTCGGTCACTCAACTTGTCCTTAGACATGTGGGACAGCTTGTATTTGTTGCTCCCTTAGGTCATCATCGTCCTCTCCATGACCTTCTACAGGGACGGAAAGACATCATTGAAGGTTGTCTTAGACACAGGCAGACCACGATCACTTGAAGTGGGCGAAACCTCATTGTCACTGACAGGAGACATTTCGATTGGCAACAAAATGAATCATTTATCACAGGTGATGGTGACAATTTATTGAAAACTGGGAGTTTGAAGGCGAAACAACATGCACAGGTCCTCCTTGAAACCCTTTCGGACATTTTTCAGTTCGAACTGCTCAATATCCTATGTCCACAATAATTGAACTCAAAATAATTCTATGTCGCACTTCTTTTTTTGGAACAGATGGGGAATAAACAAGACCAATTGAACATGCAACACCTTTTACATGGAATTCAAATTTTCCTAGCGAGCCAAAAGTCCTATGTGCTGCAAGAATGTTGAGCTGGCACTGTTATGGTTTGAAATATAAGTACATTATCATAAGCTAACAGGACCATGCTAACTTGGACGGTGCCCACTTGCAAGTCTGCCGTTCTGTTTGGGAGCACGATCAAAACAGCTTCTGCATGTGAGCGCCCTGGACATAACTCCAACCTCTGCACATCAATCCCAGTTCGCACCTTGGACAAAGAAGCAAATGAAAAAAAACCGGAGACTCTGCTCCAGTCCAGGATGGCCCTTAAACACTTCTGGTGGTACTGCTGATGTTACTTTAAATGTCAAGGTGAAACACAAAGTCCCCACTTCAGCCACTCGCACAGATCTGCGCACTGTCTTTGTCCATTGCCTCGGGCTGTACTGTTCTATGGCACTTGGACTCGACACAGTGCCTCACTACCCCATGTCTCAAAATTAGCTTCAGGGTCCCAGAAACGCTTTCAACTTCGACAGCAAACAGCTGGGGTAAGGATATTGGAAAATTTAAGCAATCTTTACTCGGCTAGACCATTGTGTAATCGCTTTCTGCGTGCGATGTTTCGGGTAAAACTCCATTAAAGTCCGTTCTAGTCCAATGGGGAGAATAACTAATCAGTTTTAGTGTCCCCTCTCCACCTTCAAAGTATATCATACGCACGATGTTAGATCAACATTACAAATTTGATGTAGACCTGCTTAGTTCTATTCCAGATGCTTAAAAATAACTCTGTAGTCAAATGATTTAGATGTGTGTTTAGCTTTGCCTTCAAAATCTGGACACCTTGTTATGAACTGAACTTGTGTGGTAAAACTTCTTCTAAGAGAGGAGGGCTGATTTTTTTTGTAGATTACTCTACACGAAAAGGCCAAAATTTTGGAAAACCATTCGACTGCATCTTCACCCATCCGCGTTAAGTAATAAGCCTGAGATGCACTCCGCAAATTTCCAAAATTTTGACCTTTTCGTGTAGAGTAATCGTTTTCATTTATAATAAAGCGCTATGTCTGCCTCTGTACATAGCGGTTTATATAATAGATTGATCATATTTTCTTGTATCCTTATCTCTGCTGTTGTTCCCGAAGTTGTCAGCACTTCTAGGTACTGACACTCATTTCGGGACAATGGAAATTTCCTGACAATCTTAATCTTATGCCAAGCAAATTTGTACTGAGGAAGGCCCTCTATTCCACTCACTCACCCCTGCAGAAGTGCACCATGGTGTTGCAATGGCGCATGGCGAACACGGTGAAGTTGGCCCCAGAGGACTTCTCAAATGCAGCTGCTATCTTTATGCATCCCTACGGCACACTTGTTCTTGGCCTTGCCGCGACACCTTGAATGACTCGCAATAAAAAGCTGTTGTTATTATTGTTATATGATTTTACTATGTCGTTCCATAGAGGCTTCGCCATGAAACTTTCGTACTTTTGTGATAAGTTTTGCATGATTTCGAATGCGCGCAGCAAGTAAATGGAGTCATTTTGAGGGGAAAATGGACCTGCCACACTTGTCATCTTATTTCAAGATGCACTGCATCACTGATGTAGCAGCATCACTGGGACGGTTGGAGAAAGTGCTACTGTAGCCTGTGAGTCAGTGAGTGCCTTGAAAGAAACAAAAAGTATTGGAAGGAAAACCCTTCCTCACTCATTTCCGAATGTCTGTACAGTGAAACCCCGTGATGAGGACACCGAAGGAAGGGCAAACTTCTTATACTGGATGCGCTTTAGGTAATGAAGCTGATCACAACTCCTTGAGAAATGCGTCCACTTGATTAAAACTAACTCAGCCTACTCTTGACAAGCTCCTTAGAAAGTGCTGGAAATACTCATGGTGTAAGGCAAAATGCACTCCTCTTTTCCACGTTCATCCCGGAATTTGATGCTCGGATGTAAGGACAGACCGTTTATAAGGACAGTTTTTGTCATCCGTATGAATGTCCTTAAAACGGGGTTTCACTGTGTACATCAGTCTGAATGTCTGTTTGTTGTACGTGAATGGTCTGAAATAAGTAAAGAAGATTGCTCTTTTATTTCTCTTTGCTCGAGCTACTTAAGACATCTTTCGCTGACCGGCCAAATGATGCTGCTACTGACAGTTCTTGCTTCGGACGCTCAGCAAAACTACGCTCTTCACCACTTCTTTTGAGCCCCCTCCCAAAAAAAAGAACCCCGCCCTGAACGCACCTGCAGTACATAAATACTCCATTTCTCTTGAGACTGAACAGCGTATCTTTAACATATTTTCAAAGCTCCGGCCACCTTAAGCGTCGACAAGATCCAAAAGACCAGAGAAGCTGTGGTCATGGGCTCGATCAATGGAACTCTGAAGTACAGGCTGTTCTCTCCACTTCATTGACCCACCTTTGACACGACATAAACCAGCCCAATAAACCGTTAGGCCAATTACCCTAACTAACTCTCTAAAGTACATACGGTGTCGTAACATCAAATATCCGAAAATTTATTCTGCTGAGGGAAAACAGCCAATCCAGAGCTATTGACTGTGGGGGAATTTTCCTTCTCCGGTGCTTCTGAATCGCTATTAATGCTTGACTAACGGGAATTCTCGGTCTCGAGTACTCCAGAAACTTGCCATTTTTGCCTTCTCGTTCCTGGAGAAATTACCCCCTCTTTTCTACAGTTGTAGCATCTGGTAAACAAAATAGAAATTAAAGTGTTTGAGGTGAGAGGATTTTCTCTCCTGCTGGTGTGTTTGGCACAAAACGGAGAGTGCGACTGCAGGACAAATCTGTTATGATATGATTTCAATCCTCAACTGTCACTAACGAAAGGTGTTGCTCCCTTTTTTGACCCTTAGTCGTAAAATTATTGCACTTCTCGTTAGACGTTGATCCCCATCTGCCAGAATTCATCGAATTTAGAAAAATCGGTGTCCCGCAGACCCCGGGGAGGGATGTCGAGTGCAGCTGTTGACTCAACTCGAGCTCAGATCTCTCAGCTCGACTTGCAGGAAGGCAGCTTGGATCCATCACAGGAGCCTTGAGCTCGCAGCTAAAAGGCTCTGTCAGATGCGGCGCTGACGACGCAACAAAGCATCCGGGTCACAGCCCAGTGGTGGCCCAATTAACCGGAGATGGGCTAATTAACCGGCGCGTTCTGACGCGCGAAATTGTGTCCCGCGCTCATTTGGGCCAATAATCCCAGGGTCAAAACAGTGGAGTGCGACAGTGGAGCAAACCCAAGTAAATGATTGAACCGCGATTTTGCAGAATGAAACCGGTGAAAAAACGAACCTTGGGATGTTCTAGAAACAAGATACATGTTTACCTTCAGCATATTACTTCATTTTTTGTAGTTCAACAAAGGGTGATATTCCGGGCCAAACAAGAGTGAGCTCTGTGGGGAAGGAACTGACGTGATTCTTCCTACTCGAGGCTTTCATTTGCCATTTCAAGAGCGTCGTCTTTCTGGACTATTCTGTTCTGTCTTACTTCTTCTGTCCTCATCACAAACCCAGTAAGGACTCCTTAAAAACGCTGACTGTTCTGCACTGCATGTGAGTAGAAGGAAGGAAGAGATCACCTATCTCGGAACTGCCTTTGGGTAGGAACGACCATGAGGTTCGGCCGCAACCCAGTGCAGCGGTTCGGCCGAACCGGCGCTCGGAGCTGCACATATGATATCAATTGTCTTTCTTTGCGCCGCCGGCTCAGTGGCTGCGCACACTATCCTCTGAGTCCCTTCAGAGATTTGTTCAGTCTTGTACAAAGTTTTGTGCGAGTGTCTGATGAAACAGTTGCATCCTGTGCACTTGCAACAAAAGCACTTTGATCCAAGCCTCACATCATGAATATCTTCGTACTGATGCAGAGATGACAAGATTTGGATGAATTGGCTTTAGGACCCTCTCATGGTTGGGTGGTTGAACTCACCTGGGGTTCGAGCAGGAGGGTCCACCAGAGTGGTCACTGCTTAATGTAGCAGCCTCGGGCCGATGGATTTCGCTACAATAAGCGGTGTGCTGCATTCAGCCTACATATGGGGTTCCTGGAATTGAAAAACCACATTTTTCGCTAGCAGAGCAGAATATTGAATGGTCTAAAGTGAAAGCACCTTGTGAAGTCAGCTCAATAGTGCTAAATGACACCACAAAAAGACAAAAAAGCTCTAGAAAACTCATTTTGACTCTAGAAGAATTTATCAACGGTTGACTGCTGCATTTGCATAGCCATGCCCTTTACTACCTCATTTTTGAACTGCAAAAGCTTGAAAAAATCAAAGTTTCAAGCTGCCAGACCTCGGTGGAGGAAAATTGGTTGATCTCGTCGGCTTGGTACAGACGATTTTTTTCCATTTTGCTGCATTAAGCGGTGTCTCTACTACATTAGGCGGTGAATTCTCACTTCATAATAGCCCAAATGAAATGGGACTTTTGGGGACATAAAGCGGTTTGCTGCAACATCCGATGCTAGATTGAGCGGTAACCACTGACCGGTGACTACGAGGGAGTCAACAATGATCCATGTGCCAAAGTTGGTAGGCACACCGGTGTGCAATAGTGGACGCGAACCTGTGGCATCCTGTAGATCACTCGAAACTCCCCCATTGTCGGGAAGGTATTGTTGCCTCAGCAAAAGTCTTCTTCGACAACTTCTTTGTATCTCAAGTGATGCGAGGAAGAGAAGGACACCAACAAGAGTTGTTGCCTTGATGTGCAACTACATAAGTACTGATCGACCCAAACTTTTTTCACGCGTTAAACAGTTAAGGAATGACCACAGAGGCTACAATTTCTTATATATATTTTCTTCATCATTTCGAAGAGGATGAGAGGTTCTCATTCTGCAGTGAAAAGCACATGAGGGCTGTTGATCAATCCCACTCATCCGGGATTGGTATGCAGGCGACGACTTCACTGATTCAGACTCATGATCCCTGTCACAGATTGTAATCATGAGCTCAAGTTCGCTCTTACAGAAAGGCTTGGGGTGGACTTGCGTTTCAACACTGTTCAGGTATGTTCGACTGATATGAAGGGCATTGGGCCGGGTTTTGGATCCAGGTCCAGCTCAAAGGATCCAAATGTTAGGCGTCGAGTCAATTCGATCAATCTTTGGCTGAGACCTTCAGGGGACATTTACTCTATACCCTATTCTTCTTCAGACGATGCTTCGATGCATGCACCCAATCACTACGTAGGAGACCTCACAATCAAAAAATCCTCAGCTTGATGCATATCTGAATGAGTTGCCCTTGTTCAACGTGTTGCAAGTGACAAATGTAGATCATGTGACTCTTCTTTCAGGTACGAGGGGACGATTTTCAAGTTGGCAGCCCCATACTTGCTGCCCGCGACAAATACCCTGATGACCTGCTCAGTGTACGCCACGGTGGCTGTGGCCATCAACAGATTTGTGGAGATGTCACCAACCATCAGCTTCGTGAGTTCACAGCTCTTTGCACTGACGCAGCTCTGCAAACAGCCAAGCTATTTTCCTATCTATCTGATTCCTCTCTGTCTTTCTCCTTTCCTGGGTTCGTTTCGCAATTTAGAGACAGATATAGACGTTGTTAAGAAAAGCTCATTGTTATCTTTTCTTCTTGGTGCACACACAGTGAACGTTATGACGCAAACAAATGTGTTTCAGGAAGGAACAAAGACTTCTTCATTCTTAGAATTAGACAAACAAGTGGGATGGATGAAGTGTGTCTCTACAGCGTTATCCAAAGCTCCGTCCAGTGTATGGACGAGGTAGAAAAACATATATTGCCGGAAATGACATTTCCTCGAGATCCCCTAGCGTCATAATGTACAGTATGTGTCATAATTCATTGCTGCTCATGAACCGACTCAATAGCAATTTCATATGAATGGTCTCGGAGTAATATCACCTTATCGTCGTACTCCTACTTGGACTTATCTCACTTACCGTGCACCACGACCAATCTCTTCAGGTGACTGAATAACAGGCATTTATTTTGATCTATATATATGCAAAAGACAGTTGTTGTCTGTCGTAGTCACAGGGTGATATCACAGTGACTGACCCAATTAAACTTTAACTTGCTATGAAGACTTTTTATGACCCTGAGAATCTCCTTGAAAAAAAATAATTTTCTAATTAGAAACGTTTTCTAAGTTTGTCTGACCTGGCAGTCACCTTTTTGGCGGATGCATGCGTTAGTAAGGTATCTATACATGTGTATCTGAAGAATTTGGTGGCAAATTTTCTTATTATAATGACAATACCTGGGCGGGAAAGTTCTTCTCGCCATAGATTGCATCAGTGATGACACTGACTGCTGTGATTGCTGCTGCAGTGGATATGAAGCCTGTATTTAGTGGTGTTATTGAAGCTGTCCGTGAAAAAGAAAAAGTTTTCAAGTTCGAATTATTTTAGCACAAATAAACAATAACTATCATTTGGTAATAGATTGTCAACCTCCCTAAAACTGCTCCGGTGCTTATGGCCTTAATCCTCATCTACAGTGCAGACCTTATTTGATCCCATAACGGTGGATGTAAAATCACTGGAATGGCAACATCTCTCACAGATAGTCCAAGGACAAACTGACTCAAAGTGACCGCAAATTCCAATGTTTCTGGTATGATTGGTTCTTTTGCTGAGCTGCTATGGCTGATGATGCTTGCTGTACAGGGTCGGCCAAGAGTAGCCTTAGGGCTATTTTCGCCTCACCCTGTAATTGGAGACGCCCTATTATGACAATTGCGTGTGCACAGGTAGCTCCATATGTGCAGGAACCCGAGACAAATGTCTCTTCTCCACCATTTTTGTTCCAAAAAAATGTAGCACACCTATAATAGCCGTCAACCGAGTGACCTTTAGCTGACTCGAGGCATACAATCATATGAAAATGGCGTGTGTGCGTATCTACGGGAGTTTCATTGTAAAGAAACAAGTAGGGTCTTTTTTGTTCCAATGACTTGAATGACCTCGAACGACCTCTTAGTACCACCTACTAAAGACATGTGAGAATCCTCCAGCCCTCTTGCAAAAAACCCTAAACAGCTGCATGACCTCGTTTTCCGCCTGAAGAGTCATACGAGGGAGCCGGTGGAAGACAATTGGTCCGAGGTCAGGCGAGTTTGGTGCTTGGACGATCCTTTTCTGGTTCGTATACGTACAGGAGCGTGCGTGTGTAGGGTCAGTCCCTCCAGTTCCCGATCCAGAGCAGCCATAGTTACAGTGGAACCAGCATCTGGTGTCGGCTTTGCTTTTTCCTCGGACAAAGACACTGCTACTGTACTCCGCTGTCTTGTTGTGGGGTCGCCTTGTCCATCCACCCTCCCTCGAGGCGCGGTCTCTTGGCCTTCTCGGCCCTCTCGGTCTCCTTTCTCTCCTTTATCATGACTTCCTCTTGAGTCGCGCTGAGAAGAGCGCCAACGTCTCATCACAGGGGATGGATTTCAGAAATGTTAACCTCGTCGACCCTTCTACTCTTTGAAGTCCTGCGCCATTTCCAGATGGTTGATCCGGTGATTTATCTGCTGGCGCGGAACCCAACGAGCAGTGGGCTTTCGAAGGCCAAAGGGTGAGCATGAGCTGGATTGTCCCACACTAAAGGTGACTCTCACGTGCTATTTCTTCGATGTCTTTCTTCTCTCAGCCCTGAGAAGCTTCTGGACGAGCGCGATGAAAACGTCGTCAGTCCTTAAAGTTGCCTCAGGGAATTTCCCTCTTCTGCTGTCGATGCTGTTGACTGAAAAAGGCGGCTGGTGCACGGTTTTGAAAATGCCTTCTGCCCACATACGGACTGATTCGCATCCTAAGGCTGCTTCTCTTCTAAAGCGCAGGGGTTGACGCCAGATTTATTCTTTACTGTCGGGTCTTTCATACTGTGGGCTTGAACATGTGGAACCACATTATGTTCTCCAAACCCGGGAATTTCGCTTTATTGGGAAATCGACTACACAGTCTTTGGCGTAAAGATGAGGCATGGGCATGACTACACTTCATGTGCTGCACTCGGACAATTTAAGTTGGAATTTCGATGCGGAACACGTAGATATGATACTTAGGCACAATGTTCAGTGCAGAGGTTCATTGTCAGGGCTGACAATGAAGGCCAAACAGGCTGAAAATTAGGCGTTTTTAGGGGGCAAACATGATGAAATGGATTGAAATATTCATGGAACAATCCCAGCCCCTTGGCCCATCATTTCCACTGGGTTTCACTCCCCAGGTCCCCTGGCACCATGCGCTATCATGCAAAACCCCATCGTCTGGGCCAAAGGTTGCTAGGTTCTGTGAGGGGGTGAAAAAAGTGCTACAGAGTGCTACAGGGTGACTATTCGACAAGTAAACAAAATGCATCACCGACAGTCGGCAAATCTCGGCCTCACATGTCGAATAGTCACCCTTTAACCTCACCGACCATGGACCACCTGCACCAAGGGGAGCTGAATCTTGAAAGTTAGTTGGTGTTTGTTACAGACACCCCAGCAGTTCCTCGGAGAGGGGCGGGCTGCTGACCAACTCAGTGCTGCGTCGGCACTTCCACGTCAGTTGTCATGTCATTCACAATGCTGCATTGGCAGATGGGACCCTCGGGAGACGGAGAGGTGCAGCCATCATGCGTGGTTTCTGCTTGTCATGGCTCAGCTGATTGACTTCTTCTGCGATTGGGTAGAGAATTGACTATGAAGAACTGCAGTGAAGAAAGTTGAGACATATCCAGCTCAAGTGGAGCTTGGAGAATACTGCAGGGACATCTGCAAGCAGGATTGGTTAGCCAACTCTCATCAGCTTACAGGCTTTAACTTTGAGGCATCCAATCTACTGGAGTAAGAACTGTAGAGATGGGAGAGTCCTCATGGGTGCACTGACCTCCCAAAGTAAGCTTCAGAAGAGACTTGGGTCTTTGGTGGCATTGGGGGACGGAGAGAGTGCCAATTGCTTCCTGGTGAACGTGGTTTCCTAGAGGAAGAAAAGCCTGGGTCACTACATCCATTTCTACCCAGAAGATTGAAACTGTGTGACGCGGTTGAAGAGGAAGTTGAAAGGACAGGTCTTTTTAAAAAAAAATGGAAAAATGATGCAAAACTGCGATTTTGGACTTTCAGAAGCAATGTTGCCTGGATATTTGCCAGAGTTTGCGCAGTTGACATCACAGAAATGTGCCCCTGTTTTCTGCTTTTCTCCGAAGTGTCACAAATGATTTGTTTTGTATCTTTTACATCTTTATCCTCATCTCACTTAAAGTATATTTAAGAAACTGCCATTAAAAGAGGAAAAACTTGGTCACGTATTTCGGAAAGTATGAACAAAGTATTGTCAGCAAGCACACAGTGATGGGCAGTTTTAGCTTCAAACTGACTACGTAGGTGAAAGTGAACCTTCCATATGGGGGTGCGAAATTGTTTTCAACAGTGAGATAAACCTCTAAATGATTCCAGATATCATTTTTTTAGTTCTGGCCATGGGAGAACGTTTAAGACACTTTTTTACCTCGCTGATGACAATTTCTTCGGCGGTCATGGTGCAAAAAGATTCCAGGTAGGTTTTAGTGTCCGTTCTCACCAAAAGCGTCTCTGATCTTGCTGTTTTAACACTGATTGAGAGTTGCTTTGCTCCTGTTTTGGTGGTCGCCTAAAGACTTAAATTTGACAAAACAAGAGGTCCCTGTTTGAAGCTGATTTTACCACTCACTACGCACTTGCTACATTTCTGCTAGCACAGCTTAGGTCAGGCTATATTTACGCACAAAGACAGAGCAGACCAGGACAAACGGCTAAAATAGCTAAAATCTTGCTCTGTCTAGTCTTAAGCTAAAATTGAGTACGTGCCACGGAGCTCGGGATCTGTAACGAGTAGTTGAAAATCTTAAAATTCTAAATTCTAAACTTAGGGCCAAAAGAATACGCTACACGAGGCTGGTGCCAAGTAAGGTCCCTTAAATGTTATTCTGGAATGCAAGTGATTGTGATATGGAAATGAATTGTGCATGAAAAACGAAATGATTCTCGTCTATCAAGTTGGCATCGAATGATGAGTCCATGACGATGACGTCGTCTATCCCGGACCGTCTCCTCGCGTCCGTCCCGGACCGTCTCCTCGCGACCATGCACAGAGACAGCCTTGGCGTAGAGAATCCTCCGGCTGTTGGTGTAGTCAACTACACACGACGACGTCGTGGAGGAAGTTGAACAGGCCCTGGACACTGGCCCGAGACTATCCTAGTTACCAAGATGGCGTCAGGTCCACGAGAGAATGCGAATGACCAAGAAAAAGGCTACTCAAGTAACCTCTGGCTCACTTCCTGCAGTAGTCGTGAGTCGCAACACGCAGCAAAAGGATCTGGTGGTAAATGACAAAATAACAGGGTAGCATAACACGTCATGTGCGTGTACACGTACACACACTATAATAGAGCAGTGGTTGCGCATCATTTGTCTGAAATCTGCACTCCCCACTTAAGTAAGTCCGCTAGTGATGTTTAGGGCCTAAAATGACGTGAACGGAAAGAAGAAGCCTTTTGCTGAGGTCGCAAAAAGTTTCATTTTCATACAACTTGATGCTTTAGCGCACTTTTAAGAGCATTCACTGAACTGAATTTACTCCTGTATTGCCACTTACCCAGCAAATGCATTTGAATTTATAAAAGATCAGTGTAAAGTAAGTTCAACGTCTCACTTACGCCCTGCGCTGATGCATTTTTACTGTAAAGTCAATGTATAACTCGCTCTTCATCTTGTCTTTTAGCATCCTCCGTTTCATTGAAGAAGCAGTCAAACGAATGCTCTTGTTTTTGTTTATTGCCTACTCCAAATCCAAGTACTCCTCTGGAGAGTTGAATTATTTTCCTTTTCGCTGATCAGCACCACTACATTTCATACACTTCTAGTGCAGCCATGCATTGATTTCTCATGCTCATTGACTCACATGAAGACGTCACTGAACCTGCCCTGGGATGAAGGAGGGCGAGCAACGCAGCAGCAGTGGCAAGACGAGCAAGGTACAGTGCAGGAGCTCAAAAACCATGGACCACTGAAGCCTAAAATTTCCATTAAGATGCAACAGCTTCATTACACAGGAAATAGAGTTCTGAGAATGAGGATTCCTTCTAATGCTATTACTAGAAAAGTTAAAGAGGCAATCTGGCATCATCTTGTACAGGGTCTTTCATTTGAAACGTGAGGGAAAGAATGTGTATTTTCTCCATTGTTTTAGTAATCATGTGACATTGCAAAAATGTTTTTGAACTCATCATGGTTGGCGGTTTTTGCCAGGCATTGGAGATAATCATCAGGAATAATTTTAAACAAAAAGTTTAACAAAAGCAACAACAAGGCAGAAAAGCTTTCACAGGTGATGCTCCACAAGTCCTCCCTTTTCCTCAAGGACCAATTCCAAATTTTTTGAATGCTATGACAGGCAGTCCAGATGGTGTCCTCAATGATGGAAGCAGCAGCAGCTTCAACCTGCTCCTTCATCTCCTCCAATGTGGCTGGTTTAGGCAGTTCCTTCCCCTTCTGCTCAATTGCTCCTCAGAAGAAGAAATCAAAGGGCAACAGATTGGGAGAGTGAGCTGGCCAATTGATGGGACCATTGTGACTGATGATGCATGGTCCAAGAGTGTCCCTTAAGAGTGCCATATTGGTCTTGGCCATATGGCATGTAGCGCCATCTTGCTGCCACCAGATGTCTTCAATGTTGGTAGTGGCCATGATGGTGGGATGGACTTCTTCCACCAAGACCTTTTGGTAAGCTGTTTGGTTTACTCTGACTGGTGATCCACTGTCATTGTCTAACCAAGTCCACACCAACAATTTTCTGTTAAGCAGGGCTGCCCAGCACATGAGCTTCTTTTCCCCCTGGACATTCACCTCATGGCACCTCAGTCCCGGGATCAGTGATGGACCAGTAATGGTCATTTTGGTGATTGACAGAATGGGCCAGTTGGTACCACTTTTCATCACTCCAGATAACAAAGTCTGCAAAATCCCCTGGCTGCTCCAAGAACCCCTGTGCGAACTGAAGCCTTGCTCCCCAGTGCAAAGGAATCAAGGGCTGCACCTTATTCAGCTTTCAAGGTCTCAAGCAAAGGGCGTGCTATGCTGACTGGCTCGCATTGAGGACATCTGCAGCATCTTTGGTTGATGCCTCTGGATTGACCAAGGAGGACAAGACATCCAACTGGAGTTCCTCCATCTTCTCCTTGGTGGCATCAGACTCCTGACCATTTCTGTGGATGTGGACACTGCCATGCTTCTTCCAGGGGTCCCAGATGTGATGAAACATTTGGTCATGAAGGTTTTTTCTTCCTTCCTGCACCTCAGAAAAGCACACACAGAGTTGTGGCAGATAGTGGTCACACTCAGCCCTTTAGCAAAGGACTCAACAATGAACTGTTTCTCACTTGTACTGAACATGGCTGAGCTCTCACTCATACTGAACACGACTGAGCTCTCATATGCAAAACTCACGTCTCATGTACTTCATGGTGCTATACAGTACATTTGGTACTCTATCTGCTCTTGCTCCTGCCTCATACTGGTCTAAACTCCAAGAAGATGCCTGGCAAAAACTGCCAACCCTGCTGAGCTCAAAAACATATTTACGATGCTACATGATTATTGAAACATTGGAGAAAATATGCATTCTTTCCCTCACGTTTCAAATGAAAGACCCTGTGCAATTGCACCTGCAGTCAACCAAACATTCCAAAAGAGTAACAGAGGGTCTCTAGTTCATTATTTATTCACCAGGTGGAAACACTATTGGTGTCAAATGCTGTATTGTACCGGATTGTGCCAAAGTCCGAGGTGCTGACATCATGCATTGATGACATGATATGTACTATTTAACGTATGTCTTGATTTATGTGGGCCACCCGGTGCATGCACCATTGGAGGCATCCCCTTCAGGAAGGAAAACCCAAAATTCACGTGCTCCTCACTGCAAAAGGTGAGCAGCAGAGCGCATCTTCAGCTGATCCACAGAGCCATTGAGTGTGACCATGCAAAGATTTATTAGATGAAACCCTTGGGGATTCTGACCCCTGAGCGATCAAGCGTAAAGTGCAAGTAAGCATGGCGCAATTAGACGTGTTCTACTGCAGTCATGATTTCCATGATGACAGAAAACTTGCTTTATGAAGGTGTCTACGCAGTTACAAGTCTCAAGACATAATGTTTCTTTACAGTTTCATTTCGGTGCTGAATTTTGAAATCTGCCGTGACGCAGCCTGATGACCTGGTTGAGCCAATTACAAATGAAGAAAACAAACTTATTGATGGCTAACCCCCGATCCTGGGGTGAAGGCTTCCCCCGGGCCACCATCGGCACCCCGACCCCGGGCGAGCTAAGAACGCAAAAACTCACATTGGTCAAGACTGCGTAGTGCGATGTCTGATTTTTAGCCATTTTGGAGCTTCATAACCTCCCCCCCGGCTCCACCCGAGTCATTCCTCAGTCTTCTTATTTAAAGCATCCCATTTTAGATTGAGGATTCTTGGATCAGCACCCGCAGCTCCAGAAGCTCTCTTCTCTGGGTTTCTTTGGCAGGGCTGGAACCATCGTTTTGCGAGCTGCAGTGAAACAAATGCTTGACTCGGGTTCCAATTTCCAGTATCATTCGAAAGTCTGGTGCTAGTTCTAAAGATCAGTTCCTCGCTCATAAAAGCACTTCCAGAGCTGATTTTGGTTCCAGCTGGAATCATATCATCCTTATGTAGTGCACTGTGCACTGCATCACGTTATGTGCAAAAAATACTCGTGTTCTCGCTTTACACTTTCTTTTGTTTTTTTTATTTGCCCACTTCAGGGCACAAAAATGCACAGAACGTAAACTCAGGAGTGCTTTCATGACAATGCACATGTTACAGAGACTTCTCTTTCAAAGCACACAAGACCATATGCCGCAAATTTAAAAAAAAGGAAATCAGGCATCCCGTGGTGCCAAAATCGGCTCCGTACAAGTGCTACAGTAAGCGAGGAACTGACATTGAAAACTGGCACCGGACTTTGGAAACATCCTGTACATCCAGCTCCACGTCGATTTCTCTGTTGCAGGTGCATTTTCAAGAATTGCCCGAAATCACATCACCCTGGTGCACGCAATCAGTGCGCAGGCGTGGAGTGCTCGTTTGATGCGGGTGAAGGGACAACAGGGCGTTGTCGAGCCTGAACGTGAGATTTTGTGCACCTAGCGCACCCGGGGCGGGCCGGGGTGCCCCTTACAACCTTGACTGCCGTTGTTGTCCTTTTTCTTTTTGATGTGCACCGTCCTGTGCTGCAGTGCGCAGCTGAGCTTTGCAGTGCATTGGACAAGTGCAGAAAAGGGGAAAGGCTGCAGCCTTGTTGCATTCTTCACTGATTGCCTGCAACTGGAGCAAAAAGGGGAATAAGCATCAATGGCAGAAAATGCCAGACATCAAAACTAACCTTATTTTTTAGGTAAATGACTGAATAAAATACATTGGTCATTGGAGGCAGACTTAAAAACCTAATGGCCTCATTGAGCCATTGCTAATCATTGTAACGAGAGATGACTTCAGTAAGAGGTGCAGCAAAGTCAACAAACATTATTGATCCATTTTGCAGTCGAATAATTTGTTCAGTGGCTAAAGCAACTTTATTGCTACTCATCGCGATGCCCAGAACAAACCGCGCAATGCATCATCTATGATAGAAAAAAAGGAGTGTAAAAACTGTGATCAACGATGTAGGCAGGTAGAGGCAGATGATCGCGGCTGACCCTATCGCAGGTGAACATCTAAAATAGAAAAATAGTGTTCATCGACAGGAAAGATTCAGCAAGTCGTGTGAGTCAGTGCAGAAAAAATATCCCTTCTTCTATAAAAACGCACGCACTGCAAGTATTGTTGTGCCTTCACATGCAGCAACACGGACTGAAAGGCACCTGCGAGAACTGCGAAACTTGAAGGACTAAGTGGTAGGTAGACAAGTGCGGACCTCACCTGCGGTGAACACGAGGCCGTCGCATAGACAGACTGTGATAGAAATACAGTGCTTGTGTAAGCAGTGTTGCCAGGGAAAAATGGTCTCCCCACGCTGCACTGACAGCTCTCGAGGGAGAATCATCGTTTGCCCAGGATAATGCTTTTGAGTATTTCCTGCATCTACCGTGCCTCGGGATGGTCTGGAGGATGCTATCTCTGGTAAGGAGCGCTGGAGGGTGTATGGCGGCACCCACAAAAAGTTTCAGCTATTTTCACGTAGAAAAAGTGTGCAGAAACATCATCTGGCACAAGACTCTCTTCAAGTCAGTGAACTTTAAGCAGTTCAGCATGGCCATGCGCAGTCAAAACTGGATGGAATCATCTGGACCTTATGTCTGACTTTCTCCATCACGCGCTTGACGTGGACATTAAACATTCCCACTCAGTATAAGACAGCACTTTTCCCCCTGAGGACATGATTTACGTCAAGCACTGTACAGTTGAATCTCATTTATGTCATGTTGCTTGGAAGTCGTAAGGCGTGGAGTAACCTGAGACACATGAGCCTAGGTTCAACTCTGATGAAATAAAAGAAACAGATCCACAAAGAGGTGCTTTCTTTACATGATTGTAGCAACATTTTTTCTTTAAATGTCGCTGTTTTTTTCCTGAAAAGTGTGGACAAAAAAGACTTTTTACTTGCACTTTTTCTCGGCCACAGCGCATCAATTAGCGGACCATAAGGTATGTTTCGGATAAAAAAGTTAAGGGCAAGGAAAAAGGTTGCCACTCTTCTACCCCAGACAAAAAGCTGAATGACGCGTGCACTAATATGAACCGTCAGCGTGCAACAAATGAACTGGCAGGAATCAAGGTTAGTCTAGCTCAGCTAAGGTTAGGTTTGTCACATTTACCTTGGTGGACACCACCTTCAGTACTTTCTGAGGTCTTGTCGGTCCATATGAACCACACGAGCCAAGAACCGGCCATGTACGGATGGAGCAAGCGCCAAAGAGGCGAAAAAAGGCCCGTCGGTCGGGTCGATTGCATCCCGAGGGAGATGAATGTGAGCAAAGAGAAAGGAACTTCTGTGTGTCAACGTCTGCTCGTGTTAGAACTGTACTTTCGAGTTTCATCCGCTCCTACTCACCCAAGTTGTGGCCTCCTGGGCCTGAGGGCAGAGTATTAATGGGGTTACTACATATTCGAGAACATTTGCAGAAAAGGAGAAACTACACTGTTTATACGTTGCTTGACAAATTGAGTTGTTGCACAGTGGAACACGCTTAATAGAGACATGCTTATTGGAGACTTTGGCTTATAAGAGAAAAAACGCCAGGTACAAAAACACTGCGACAAAAGTCATTACGCTTATTAGGGACACATCACAGATAATAGAGACAGAAACTGCCCAGAATCCATTACAAACTAGGACCTCTTTTCTTCTTTCTATACACAAAATCACCCTGTGAGGGAACCCAAAGAGGGTTTGAGGACTTCTCCTGGCTTCGCACCCTTGAACAAAAGTTGCAGCAAAGTCTCAGCCACGATGT
>JAAUXU010158949.1_pt1 | contig 19288 bp, 15 predicted proteins | sample 7278151 | NCBI WGS metagenome assembly JAAUXU01 (sample SAMN14350113, study PRJNA611818) | marine sediment metagenome | isolation source: surface marine sediment (1.8m) | place: French Polynesia: Moorea | collected 2018-08 | reverse complement strand
TACTAGTTTTGTCCGTCATCTCGTAGCTCAAGAGGTTTCAGTTTTGTATTCTGAATCGTTCCGAAGCAATGGACGATTAATGCATTATCCACACTTACGGGGCCCCCTGTATATAAACACTGTGTGCACAATACATGTCATCCCCACCCTGAACTCAGACTTCGCTGTCTCAATATCCTTCTCACCCATCGCTCCGCCACTCCGTGTCGGACCTGTCGGACCTGTCAGACCTGTCGGACCTTCTTTTTGACCAGTCGCTCTTGCTCTTGCCTTTCTGTCCTGCTCTCGCTCCTGCTCTCACTCTTGGTCTTGCTCCTGCTCTCGCTCCTGCCGTCGGATATGTCACTCCTGCTCTCAGACCTCTTCGTCTTAACCGCAGAACTCTTGCTCTAGTTCTCTCCATTCCTCTGACTTCTCCAATGCTTCATTCACATATGAGAGAGAAAGAAGTACTTCTCTCTGAACTACTGAGGTACTGAGCTGAGCTAGTCTCATTGCTTCACCCTCAACGAATGAGATCGAGATTTGGTAGAGGAACCATTGTTTTGGGGGGAACTTTCATTAATTTTGCTGCTTGCTTTTTTTGGTAGAGGAATCATTATTTTTGGTGGAACTTGCATTAATTTTGCCACTTGCATTTTTCCTACCTAGTTCATTTATTTTGGTAGAAAGATTTGGTAAAATATTCTTTTTTTTGTTAGTCCATATAATATGATAAAAAAACCGTCCAGGGGTTCTAGCCCGTTTTTATCCCCTCTCCAAACGACGTGTGATCGGAGCTTTAGGTTCCTTCTCCCCCTCTTCATTTCCATTCTTTTCCTCAGCCTCCAGACTATTGAGATCCTGCAGTGACGTAGGGATCTCTAGTAGCCGCAGCACTCTTAGTGACGGTACCCGAGGAGAAGACGATGGGTTCCTGCCTGTCAACAAGGTACTGTGGCCAGCCCAAGGAAAGCATTACCACTGCTGGTCAGGCTGGAACGGGCACCACTTTTCCAGCAATGCCTAGGACGTGCCAGCAGCGCTAGTTGCCATGACGTACGCTAGTGTAGGGGGAAAATTCAGTCGATAGCTGGGTTCTCTAAAAGAACTGGTTACAATCAGAAAAAAAATATACTTCATAAGATAGTGAAGAGCGAGACTTATTCAACCACGGTCAGAAAGACTTCTTACTATCCTGACTTGTTTCAACCAACTTTTTGCATGAACATTGATGAGACAGGGTGCTGGTACAACTCACTTCATAGTTGGAAACTATGCTGTATTGAACAGTTTATATCAGCATCAATTCAACAGGGCCAAGACCGAAAAATCAGGGAAAATTATTGATGATCATTAAAAACCAAGAACCCTGATCCATAAGTCATAAGTCCGACTTTCCAGTTGCAGCGAATCCTGGCATTCCAAAGGCCGGAGATTGACGATCAAGACTTGATTGTGACTGCGGATATCGATGCCTTCGTCATACGTCCGGATATCTTCGAGCCTCTGAAGGATAGCAGCAAGCTGGTCTGGGTCTTCCAGTACAGCGAGACTGCCAAGAGTGGGGCGACGTTCCCGATGTCCTTCTCGGCCATGAGGAAGTCAGACTGGAGGAGAATCTTGAAGAACATCAGCTCTTCCGAAGAGTTGGTGACGAAGTTGGCCCCTCCAAAACTGCTGCTTCGTATATCTTCATTGTCGGACGAGATGTCGAACGCCACGGCCCACTCTGAAGTGTACGAATCCCTCCTGAAGCAGAAGGAACAGTGGCAGTGGTCACTTGACCAACTCATCGTGAGCAGGGCCCTCCTCAGCTCCGGCCTCTGCCTGCCTCCTCCTGACAACGGCCTGTGGGATCTTGTAGAACTTGCCCCGGACCGTGAATCTGGCCCTCAGCACGACAAGAAGCTCTGGAGCAGTGAACAATCTCACTCTCACCACCAGAAGGACGCTCCAGACCCCTGCTTTCGTGGCTTCCAATGGAACAACTGTAACAAAAACACCAAGGTCAGGCTCGGCCTCAAGTGCAAGTGGTGGCACTTCCACCCGAATACCACGCCATACCTCATGAGGACCATCTACGCCAAGATCCGAAGAGGAAACAAAACAGTGCAAAGTCAACGGCAAGACTGAATTAAATTTAGTTCGAAGATTAGAAATTTGGCAATTTCAATCCACAATATCAAGGAGAGACGACAGTGAAATGTGATTTTTTGTTGAGAAAATAATCTGTTCCAAAAATTTCAGAAAATTGTGGGAATCGTATATTGTTGCACTGAATTGTCTGAAAATTGTGTGTAAACTTTGGGTTAAAGTGTAGCTTACTGCTATATGTGTACATGCATCAGGTCATGGGCATGAGGAAGCAGACACTGTAATGATGTCTAGACTAAGTTTAATACCTTCCTCATTGCAGAAACCTGATCGAGTTACACTTCCCCTTCCTCATTGGTGTATATATATACTCAACCTATGTGCAAAATACACCCTATCCCAGCCTGAACTCAGACTTCGCTGCATCGACAACCTTGTCTCCTCACCCATCGCTACCGCCGCTACGATCGCCACTCTGGGTCACTTTGACTGAGTCACACACACACACACAGCGAGCGATACACACGTAGCTCGGCGCAAACGTTACCGAAAGGTTTGATGAAAATGCACAATTAAGCAGAGATTTGTGCGATTATCCGGAGAAAATTACTACATTAGAGTTCGGGACCTTAAGAAAGTGCGCGTATTCACGGAGTGTAGTATTCACCAGACTGCCATTAAGCGGAGAGCACTGTATTTGAAAAAGTTTCGAGAATTTCAAAATATTCGCGCCTAGAGGTTGTGATGACCGCAGATACCAAAGGTAACTAGTTTCGTACGACCTTTGTGCCAGCGGCTTGGTTCACTGTGCAACGAATCTCACCAGGATGTGACTGAAGGAGCTTCTGTCTGGACGAATCGCGCAACCTCTCACACCAGACAGGATGTTGAGCCCTGTGAACCCCATTGGCCGTTTTTCCGGCCAAGAGCATAGACATTAATGCCACATGATAAGAGCATCGTGATGGAGGATGGGCCGACAAGCTGAAACTTCGCTGTGCCAACAGGCCTCAGTAATAAAGTATTGGTCACTTGTATTCGTACAAAACGCTACATCCCTACTTTACTTCTCGTGGAGAGGCAGGCGTACTGGGGCAGCTTACGTGAGAACAACAGGGTTCAAAGGGTTGAGCCGAAAGGTACCACCAGGGCTTAAAGATGACCCGGAGATTAACGAGGCTGGCACTTGAGAACTTCCTCACGCCCACCCACGAGATGAGTCTGCAAGGAGTCAGTCGTGGGCCCGCCATGAGCTTCTTCGACGTGGTGTTTTTTCCTCAATATGTTTTGAAGGGAGGGGGTAAATGGATTTCACCGAAAAAGCAACGAGTTGTCCGACGTGGGCAAGGTCCCTCACTCGACCGAGGTGTCCAATATAGACAAGGTGTCGACAGTTGCTTCAGGAAAATAAAGTGCTCAATGCAACAAAGTGGTATTTTTTCCCCTCTCGGGCATTGAGGCCGAAAGCACGAAATGAGAGAACAAAGCAGAATCCTAGCGTTGACTACGTGCTTACCATAGGTCAGGTACATCAAACTGCCGGTGTCTTCTTCACAGGGTCAACCTTGCGTTGACCTCACAGCAGCAGGTTTCACATGGCGCATTCATTGTCTTAAGCACTATTGTCGTCGTCATCGGCTGCAGCAGCTGCAGCAGACCATGACCATGTCGAACAGGAGCGTAGGCGTAGGCAACCCCGACCGGTGCCAGCTTATCCACTTCTGGCACGACTGCAGCTTCGAGGACGACCAGGGCGGCGGCATGTTGCGGCAACACAAGGACAGGGACCTCCATGGGGTGGATGTCTGCAGTTCCTATTTTGGGAACAGAAAAATTCGTTTCTCCTTGGATATTTTGCGGTAGCTGACTCAAAAAAGTGTTTGGTAGGACCATTTGTAAAGAAAAAAAAAGAAAAAGAAAAAAACAGCTCACGTCTTGCTAAGCATCAGGTGTTTGCAAATATGTTTTTGCCGCACCCTGATGGTCATTCTTCTTGCTGAGCAGTAGAGACTCTGTTCTTCATGTCAGAGTTGCCACTTCTTGTCCCTGTGGGCTCGTCTGTACTGCGACCAGCAAGGCTGGAAGAGGGTCCTCCACTTTCAACCTGTGACACTTCTGGCAGGTGTTCTCTCCAGGCTGGCAGTTGTACAGCCACCCAAGAAGTCTTCACAGGTTGGAGATGACAATTTCCAGGATCTCCAGGATAAAATTCCGCCCTGGCTGTAGCTTTCTCGCTTTGGCAAACAAATCCGCGTGGAAGTGTGACCATCTCAGCATTTGCTCAAGAAAATAGAAGCAGGACTGGCAAACTCCGCATCAAGGAAGAAGCCCTTAAGTGTCGCCATGAAGGAGGACGAAGGCGATGTCGAAAGAAAACCTTCTGAATACCAATTCTTCTGTCACTTTCATATGTGTTCTCAATGCACCCGCTTAAAATATCCTTCCACACAGAGATGGGTCTCCAAAATGTCCACGTACACATGGGAAACTCTAGAAAAAAGGCCAACCTGGGGAAGGAAACTTTGTGCAGCTCTGCGAGGATGGCAGTCGGTGAGACTGTACGATATCCCAGATTAATCGCCATATTTGACACATCGAGACCAAATATCGCGATATTCGATGCGACTTGGAATGGTCAATGCAGCTCATTGACCAGCAAAAAGTATCGTACACAATACCGCGATATTTTTTTTTACGTACGGCGATGTTCCATGCCTTGCATATATGGCGATAATCGATATCGATGTGCACAGTCTTAGTAGTCGGATTCGAAACACGACAGTTTGGGGTTACTGCATCATCGAAGGTGACAGTACAGTGACCCAGGATCGCTTGCGCACAGAGCAACAGCTTTCCAGGCAGATATTTATGTGACTACAAAGACAGCTGAGATGCTTAGTCTGGAGAAAAATATAGACCTTAGGTTCTTTGTCAACTGCCAGTCAGCACTGATGGCTATTGGTAGAAGAAAATCTTGAGTGGAGCGGGTCGGGAGGTGCATGTTGGAGTTGAAAGGGCGGGCGAGACTCATGGAACTTGTTCCCAAATGGGTCAAAGCCCACAATGGACAGGAACTTAATAGGAAGGTTACCAGAGCACCAGGTCAAATCTGGGGCCCTGGAAGGACAAGGATGCAACCCCCTGATATCTTGGGCCAGCTGCTAAGGGACAATTAAAGACTCATTCCACGAAAGGTGGAAAAATGGGTGTCCAGGCCTGCCCACCTGCAGGCAGACGAAGCACTGGATGAGTCTTCAGCAGTGATGAAACGTCCAGTTACCAAATAGTGCCGAAATAGTCCCGGAAGGCTTTTGCAGGCCTCAACAGACACAAGATGGGTGCAATGCACCGACAGAAATAGGGGGGGGGCCACGAGGAGTTTATACACATCACACGCTAGTGTCCTGCACTTTTCAATGGTGATCTCATGGTTCCTCACATGGATTGCCTCGTTGAGGCAATGGGGCCTACAGGGTAGAGCAATAAGTTTGTTTTCTTTAGCTACGTGACATCCAATGGAGGGAGAGAAAAGACCCTCATGGGCTACTCTGGTCTCATCTTCATGAATTCCAGTGACAGGTGTGAACTCCTTACAAGCAAACAAAATCTCATTCAATGTCGCAGAGAGAAAGTGCAGAGTGCTGCACATGAGTCTGCTTGCAGTGGGCAAGCGCGGTTCAATAATCGCACACGTGGGTGTATCTATGCACGCACAGATGGTTTTTGACAGAGTGACAGTGCTCCTCTGTGGGTACAATCACACAGTAAGGTTTACTTACTGTGGCGCAATCGCGCTATATTGTAGGAGCCTCAAAATATGTGAGGAAGCGGTACAAATCATAGCAATAATATCATGCATATTTCCTACCAATGCGTGATCCCCCCCCCCATTTTTAGATAGGATTTGCTGGAACTTGGGCAACTGCGACGTGAACATCTTTGCTGCCCCCTTCAAACTGCAGTTCTTGTTGAAAGCTCTTCAGAAAGTGTTGTTATGTTCAAGCCCGTGGTTTCCTGCCTAAGAATTATTCTTTTATTTAACGGTATAGTTATTCTATTCCTCAGGAAATCTGTGCTTAGCGACAAAAGTTGCAACTGAACTGCACGTCCAACAATGCCTAGGGGAAGAAGTGTTTACACGTCACTTTCATGGTCATTCTATGGCAGAATCGTCGCTCGACAGCTGATAAAATTGCTTTGTGCCGATTAAAAGGAACGAAATTGCTAATTCCAGACGGATTTAAAGGCTGCACTCACGTAGTTAACAGCATCAATAACGTAATTGCTACAAATGATTCATTCGACACAATCTGCGTTCAAATGCGATCATCAAAATGTGTTACAATTGATGTCTTTCCCACAGCAATGGAGCAAGAGAGTGAACAGCAATATAAGATATAAATTTACGCAGCACGCACTCACCCCACCCACATGCGTGAACATACATTGATATGTATGAACACAAGTATGAATGTGAAGTTGTTGCCGAGAGCTGCACCTGGAGTGGAATATTTTTGGGGAAAAGCAACAATTTTTCAATAAAATGCAAATTGCTTGGCCGTGATGTGCGCGATATTTCCGTCTTGACAGAGCTTCTTTTATCCTCGGCCTTATGTTGTCCTTGGGCCTCCGCCCTGGGAATATTCAATGACAATTCTTTCTGCAAGAAACTCATTTTTTCCTTCGGAAGAGTTCATTTTCTCCCTGCTAAAGTGCAGCAAAAACTGATCGTATTTTCAAAATCCCGAAGCAAGCAAAAAGTCGACACTCTGATGACGCCTTTGATACCAAGGGCGCCTCTACAGCCCTTCTGGCTGCCGACCAGTGGACGTCTGTAGCGTGTCAGTCCTTTCTGGGACATATTGTAGATGGCAGGGGTTTTTTTTCCAGTGTAAATATTCCTACAGGAAACTTTGCGGCAAATGGAAAGCAGCACATTCCACCATCTTTTCCTTGCTTTGGTTAAGGCCCGGATCCCTTACGAAAGTTCCACCGCCCTCGTCGAGATAGATTGTGCGATACTTCATATCGATATCGCTTATCGAGATAATTGAATAACACTGAATATCGCGATATCGTCCCCGATACTTCTTGCAGGCTCACGATCAGCACGGGGCCCCAGCATCAAGTGCCACTTCCGAAAGATCATTCAGATGTAGCAGCAGTGTAGTCACGCCTGTCAGGACGTCCTTGGAGACAATTTGCGTTTGTATATTTGAGGAAAAATCTAAAAATGCTGTAATAAATGTACACAACATCGAATAACACAGGTTTTGCTGTAGTGTGATTGGGCATTCAATTCAACCTTTGGTATCGAATACTTTGCTCTTGATATATCGAATATCGACCAATTTGGAGTATTGCGCAGCACTACCTCGTTGCCTCACTATTATGAAGTGCGTCCTTAAAAGGCCACTGTAAGCACTTGAACGTGGAGCACAACTTCTGCGACAACTTGTTCTTCATAACATTGCCTTGGATCGACTTCGGCCTGATCGTTCATATCTCCAACCGCACTAACGGTGTGGCCAGGAAGAGCCGATCATAATAAGCAGGTTGGTTGGCGGTCGCACCTGCCTGAGCCGGCTGCGGCCAAGCGTAGGAAGATGAAATAATTTTCAGCTCTTCCCTCATCAGCATTCTGGGAACGTCTAAGTCTCGTCCGACTGCAGCGGCAGCAACAGTAGCGACAACAGCAGCAGCAGCAGGAGCAGGGACAGCGACGGCGAGAACGACAGCGACACGCCTCGCGAGCCACAACGACGCGGATTCATTTGGCGTCCGTGTGAGCGTGCCCTAAATGCCAAATGATCGTGCGTGACTGAAGCTGTGGTGCCCGCTGATGTGGTCAATTCTGTCACGATTTAGTACAGTGAGTCTCGATTAATACACTCTACTGACACAGCGGCGTCGACTCCGTGACGAGTCAACTGTGCAGAGGTGTCCGAATGCGGTTGTTGCATCACATGTGAACGCTTCTGTTCATTCATTCCGAACAGGTTGATGTTATAAAGCCTTTCTTGGAGTCCTCAACGGCATCACGACCAGCGTGACGGAGAACGCGAGCATCAGTGACGACAAAACCGTTGGCTTCAGACATGTCTACGAGAAGTTACATGACGGTCTCGGTGACACTGACGTGATCAAGTTCCGCATCAATCCTAACGTGTGCAGCAAAGTAATAAAGCTCAGCGTGATCACACGACGGAGAACGGGAGTTACAACGTGAGTGTCGACGAAACCGTTTGCTTTTCCTTCGGTGACCACAATGAGAGCAGTGACGATCTTGATGACCCACAGCCATAGTCAACCTGGAGAGAACCGGCTCCTCCCTTTCCGCTCATTAATTAACTCATTAGACAAATGACTGTTCTTTGTAGACGCAGTCACATCTGTACTTTACGCTTTTTGGACGCCCCTGTTGTGGACGAAAATGCGTCCGCGGCTCTGACGCACGCGCCAGCGTCAGAAGCGGCGGCCGAGAGCGAGGAAGAGAACAAAAGTGAGACGAAAAATGCTTACGCAAATAATGCGTAAAGCTCAACACAATAGAGGCACCCTCACCACTCCGTCCCTGGACGTCGGAGAGTGAGAGAAAAGTGCGTCAAATCTCTGCTGGCTGTGCAAAAATCATAACACAAAAAAGGGGTTTGTTGCGTGATTCAAGGTTTCACCTGCTAACAACGTAATGAGAGAAATTAATCAAAGTCGCCACTTTTGCGGCTGACATTTTAAACTTGCCTAGGCCCACGGCAGAGTAGACTGAAAAATTAACTTCCTAAGTAGTATGGTATAATGTATAGTAGAATGTTGAATTGGTCTCGACAGTATGTGTGTGTGTACAATTGATGCTTCTCCACTGACCTTGCAGAAGCAATGAGTTTGCACCGGCTCCTGCTGGTCCTGACGGTCGTCGCGGCCACCAGCGTGGGTCAGTTCTATCATCCCAGCTACAGCGGCGGCTACCAGTACACGCAGTACCAGTCCCCGGGGTCGCCGTACAGCCCGTACTACGGGGCATACCAGTACCAGCCGCAGGTGTATGCGGCGCAGCAACAGCCGCCACCACCGCCGCCGCCGCCGCCGCCCCCCTATCCGTACCATTATCCAGAGCTGCTCCAGCACCACCAGGCGGTGGGCGAGATCGTCCACCACCTCTCGGGCAAGCGGTTCTTCGGCACCGTTGTGCCTGGACTGGTGCCAGCTGCTTCAGAAGGCGGGGAGGGCGGCGATGCAAACGGAGACCTGGTCACTCGTGACGAAGTGGTTGATCTAAATGTTGAACTGGAAAGTGACGCGCTCGCGGCTCTTCCTCCTCCCCCGCCTCCAGATCTCTTGCCCGTGCTTCCCAATGACCCAAGGTTATATCCAGATCCCAGGTATCCAATCCACTACAACATTTTCTCACCGCCACTCAACAGCGCTCTCCAAGGAGGAGGAGGAGGAGGTGGTGGTGGTGGTGTACAAGGAGTGACGACACAAGGTGATCTTGAAGAAAGTGAGTTGGACAATCCTACACTGGAGGAGGTTGAAATCGTGGAAGAACCGTTCATGGATGGCACCATCTCTATACCTCCCCTGTCCAGCGACAAGGACCCGGAGAGTGAACGACTCGTGCTCAACAATCAGTACAAAAGTCAGGTTAACTTCCTCTCCGGTGACGTCCGGAACGTCAACGACAACGTTTTCCATACTGAAGAGCCTCCTCTATCACTTGTTGATGTGGAACGCAGTGTTGAAGACGTCGTTGACGACGAAAGAGACACCGCAGATGGAGAACATCCTACCGGGAATTCCGGTTCGGTCAGTCGGCCAAAGTCAACCCCGCTGAAGAACACCATCGAGATCGGTCTTATGAGGCACGGGTTCGAGGGGCTAGTATCCAAAAAGATGGAGATGATAAACACGAAGACGAAGATGCCTAGGGTTGGCAGGTTGATCATGATCGGTACGGACGCTGCTTCCGCTACCTCTGGCGTTGCCGTTACCGGTACCGCTGCTATGGTCACTGCTGATGCCACTGTTCCTGCTGATGCCGCTGTTTCTGCTGGTGCCGCTGTTCCTCCTGATGCCACGGTTCCTGCAGCTGCCCCAGTTCCTACTGGTGCCACTCCTGATCGTGATAGTGCTATTGATGCTGTTCCGGAGGACGATGGCATGAAGCAATGGCCGTACCTGAACGCTACATGGCGGCCGATAGGGAGTGGGCAGCCGGGATTCTTCGCCTTGCCCAGGACGATGGCCAAGGCAGAGGCCCAGGGATGGGTCAAGCTGTCCAGTTGCGACGAGGAGAGCAAGTCCAGGTACGCGTTGAAGGCCTTCCCCGACTTCCATATGGTCCTTATGTCAGATTTGCTCCAGATTTCCCGGCAACCGCTACCTCCAGTCGGCTACGGACGACAACGTGGACGACATCGTCCTCATCTTTGACCTCAATGGCTTCGTGGCCGGCGTGCAGGTACCGAAATGCAACGAATCCTGCACTAGCAGGTATCACAACTAAGCACATTGTAGAGTCTCGTCCCTGAGAGTCAGACCAACAACGACATGTTCTACCCGTTCAAGGCGTCGCCCTTCTACCAGAAGGAGCCCGTCTTGGGCAGACAGGTGAGCTTGAAACTCTAAATGCGCTTAAACTTTTAAGGACTTGTAGAGGAAGAAAAATTGATTGACCTCCTGCACCAGGTGTTCTTCTCCACCGTATTCTTCATGGAGCCCTCGCTGATCTGCACCTTGGGTCGAACTTCGGATCAGTTTGAGCGCCAAGGAACTGGATATGCGCTCTACCTGCAGAGCGGACCGACCCCGGACAACCGGATTAGTGTCCCGGTCACCGAGGCAGGAGCACTGAACGACGTAAGCAATCTGGTAGGGCTGATAGTGGTGGGAATGAAGGAGAACCCGACCCCTGGTCCCTATGTAGACACTTTCATTCCGAGACTATGACCGTAGCAAGAATACGACCTCTGGGGACAGTGTGTACAGTGCAAGGGGTTGAGGCCAACGGGAGGCATTTGCTTAAGGTTGGTTGCTCTAGGCTAAGATTGGCTGGTGTGTTAAGACCGGGGGAGGGGGGATATAGTTTTAACGTTGTTTAATGTTGATATTTAATGATATTGACTGAAATGTCAATCTTTAGGGGAGAATCGTTCCTGTCCTGTGGCCTAAGTACAACACACACTGTACTTCCTTTTTCCATTAGTCTATCATGTCAGATTGTCTTTGGACCCCCTCAGGGGCTGGTGAACTTTTAGAAGTGGTTGCACTCATTCGAGTAAGTGTGGTCAGAATATGTGTCAGTCTGGAAAGCCTCTTCTCCTGACCCCTGATCTTGTGTTGCACCTTTGAAGTCACCGATAAGAACTAGCCCGTCTTTCATGCACTGCACATAATTTTTTTTGACTAAATCGCAGATGTCTCGAGAAAAATGAAGCTCCTTATGGACAGCCTCAGGTTCAAGTGTGCTGATGGAGACATATGAGAGAGTAAATGAGACCACCTTGCTACTCCTGCGGCAGCAGCCACAGCTGTAAGATAAGACGGAGATCGATTCTCGCGGCACCCTGAATCCAAAGTAAGGCTGAGACAATGATTAGTACCAACTCTTGGCCTCGAGTAGAGCTGTACAAGGATGCGGAGACAGACGATGGCATGAGTTTGACAAGAAAGAAAGATGTGACCACTGAAGTACAATAATCCACGGTTAAGCTAGACAACAAGATGCCTCGGATACATTGATGTCCTCCCTGATTACACAGACATTTTCGCACTTTTTTTTTTTGGGGGGGGGGGGGACAGGAGCTTTACTTCTACCAGTTCTCCAGGTAATTTGACATGGAGAATGACTTTTGCTTCACCCAACTTTCTCCCCCTGATTCAATAGTCTCTGAACAGCTTCAATATACAGTGCTGCTGTACTGAAACATGTTGAGGTGGAATTTGGATGTGGAAAATGCATTTTTGCATGCTTACTCATAGCGCCGGAAGGCCTGGGGAATGAATCCCGGTGGAAATAGTGGACCAGAGGGTCCGGTTTCTTCCATGAAATTTTCAGCCAATTTCAGCCACTTTTACCCCCTGAAAAAGCCTAATTTCTCTTCTGTTTGGCATGCCTCCCCCCCCTCCAGGCGGCTTCCTTTTGAGCACTCTCGCACCAAAATGGGCAGCCTTGACATTGACCCTGTATACTCAACATTGTGTCCCAGTCTCACATCTACACTTTCCACATCGAAATTCCACCTCAACAAGTTTCTGTACAGCGTAGGAGGTGCCGTCAAGCCCGACGCAAGTACTTACAGCAAGCACTGTACACTGTTATTTCAAAGCAAACAGCAGAAGGCCTAGGAATTCTTGATGATCATAATCGTAGCACTTCTTAAACCGGATGTACGGACTCTTTCTCGGTGGTGGCGCCGACATAAGCGGGATCCACTGTACATGATTGCATCCATCGATCGCCCCACTGAGTCTAAAGTTGGTTGAAGCCTCACACTTCCCATAGCTCAAGTTGACTTGGGACTGGTGGGTATAACCAAGACCCCTAACACAGTCCAGTCTTGAGAGCTTTCTCAACATTGCACTTCAACAAAACATTGTGGCATAAAATGCAAGCTCGAATGTGACTCGTACAAGCGACTACCAGCCCGTGGAGGAGAGTCAGACTTGACAAGTTGCAAAGAAGCTACTTGCTTTCCACGTTCATGTCACATGAATTTTTATGTTATATATTATGTAACGGTATTGAAGGTCAACATCAAAAAATAGCTATGTATACCTGGTCCCGGTAAAGAAGCGCCCCCGCAGGCTGTAGAGTGAAACACGCGCAATAGAGCTGTTACCTCACCAGAATGAGGGTTGTAATTTGACTTCATCGACTTTAGTACTCTTGATTATCTATGGAAGGGCCCAATTAGCATCGTTGTTGTAGCTGTGCCTCTTGGCCCAGCTGTGGCTGTCTCCCAGGGGTTCCCCTCACAATTTTTCCACCCGCATGGACTTGCCAAATGTCATGCCTTTAATTTCTGCACTGTCCATCTCTGTCCGACCTCAGATGCAAGGGTTTTGGTGAATACAGCCCTGCTCTCGTGCAGGTTCATCAATACGCAACCACTTTACATCCCGAGAGCGAGGACGACAACAGTGAGAGTGGGAGGAAGAGTGAATACGTAATAGTCCGAGCGAGAGTGACTTAGGACAAAACAGCTATCATACTGCACGCCCGTTGGGGTGCCTGGCTGGTCTGGGTCGGGTGGGCCGGACAGGCTGGACTCCAAAGGTGGGAGCCCAGTCATCAGAGGTTCTGCCCACACTTTGGGCTATATGAGCTGCCCTGGCCTGAGCTGGCAGTTTCGCTAGATGTAGCTGGTTTCAACGACGAATGGTTGGGGTAGTGGTTTTTCTTCGATGAATGTATATTACAAATACATCCACTAATAATTAGTATGCCCGTACGTGAAAGGGTGACATTTACGAAACCCTTGCATGTAGTCACAATTTCCCTCCCTGTAGAGTACCTTAATTGCCCTTCAACGTTGTCTGTTAACGTCGATTTAGGACACCTGGTACGAGCACCAGTGCGGTGCGACGACGGGCAAGCACTACCTGAGGCACCCCTTCGGGGACTTTCACATCTGCACGCGGACGAACCCGTTCAGTGTCATGTACAACAAGGGGAGGATCAACGGGTTCGCCTTCAGGCACATCGCTCCACTCACCGGGGACAGGTAGGAGAGAGACAAACAGACAAAAGTGATCGTTTTTGCGGCACTGACTAATTTTTCCCGTTCTGGAAAGACGTGCAGTGCAGTCGGAGCCACACAAGTGTCCGACACTTGAAAGCTGTCTTCACTGAAGAGCAGTGCGTAAAAGTGCAGCAGTGACTACTTGTTCCTTTCGCGTTCAGAGCCTTTCTCCCGTCTCAAAGAAGTCATTGTTTCTCCAATTTTTTAAGGTTATACAACAGTTGGGTAGAAACTCCAGTTTCATGACTCCGACCCCGCCATTGAGCCCCCGATTGAACTAAAGCCGAGTTTAGCTTCCGAGGTCGGCTAAATTGTGGGGAACAACAACAATCGACGATGTCAGTTGACAAAAAAGAAGACGAAAACAAGTGGAAGAGCAAATGATTTTGCCAACTTTTTGCTTCTGTCAAAAAGTGGGATAGAGGAAAAAGTCTGGTCCTTGAAGCAGCACAAATCTGGCACTGCCTGTTCAATCGGCTGATTCGACTCTTGGCATTTGTGGAAAATGCACCAGCACCACTGACCTCGATGGATAAAACACGAGTCAAAGACTTTTTGACTGCCTTCGCCTTGCTGAGGCTAACCAGACAGGACGGGACTTCTGGAGCTGAGGGTGCTGATCCAAGGAGACTCAGCTTGAGACTTTATTTTCAAAACAGCAGCTCCGAAGCACAACACTAGAAAATAACTTCTAGTCGAGTTTTGGACTTAATGAAGTGAAACTTTCAACTGCATAAACCGAATGTGCCTGTTGACACATTTTAAAAACATCTGTTCAACACAGGAAAAAATGTTTCTAAGAAAATGTCTCGTATGTACCAGGCTTTTGTTTAGAAGGTCATTTTTGTAAATGAATTTGAAATTTAGGCGTCATTGTTCTGCGCTGCAGGCTGTCCGAGAGATTAATGAAGCTCGACATGGGCTCGACTTGATATTTATGCCTCGAGTTTTCGAGCTTTCGGGCCACGAGCAGCAGCAGAGTTGGAGCAGCACGATTAAAAGGCTGCCACATCTTGTAGCTCCCAATCTTCTCCAACGTATGATTGACTTCTGGCAACTCTAATAAAGACGGTGGAGCGTGTTCAATGAGTCCTCGGCTCCACGTCCAACCTCGCTCGAACCTCGACGGTAGCAGCTGGACTCGGCTCGAGGCTCGGCTCGAGGCTGTACAATAACCGGCTCGACTTGGCTCGAGACGCCTGAGTTCGTGAACAACCCCAACGCATGGTTGTTTGCTCAAGTCACACGATTACTTGTTACAACTTAACATATTTTCGCTCACAGGTGGGAGACTGAGACCAGCGCCTCCCTGGGTCGCACGCTCAAGCAGGTGCCCTCCTGCTTCTCCATCCTGACCGGGGACCCAGGAATCAAGACCATGCACTTCTTCCTCGACGACAACATCGCCAAGGATTGCATTGACAACCTCTAGAATACACTTGCTCATGCCTTTTTTAACATTGTTTTCCCCTAAGTTATTATTTAAATAAACGCTGAGTGTTTCCTGGACGTATCCTACTGCCTTCCATTTCCCACCCTTGTTCTGCGCCAAAGGTTTCACGACACTGATGCTGGTGACGACAAAAAATTGAGAATATTGCACAATATTTGGCAGCACAGTAAAAAAACTAGAAGAAAAATGAGGAAATCTGCGGGGTTTTGCGATCCGGCGTAAGAAAACCTTAGCCGAGGACACGCAAGACCACTGTCAATGCTGCAATGAGGCCATGATCACTATTATGGTTGAGTTGTAAGGAAAATATCTTGTTGTGAGAGTCTTCGAAAAGAGGTTTCTAGCTCCAGCTTTGCTCCAGCTCCAGTAGTTGGACAACTTTCCTTCTTAACCCTGCCTCGGGTGACATTGTAGGTTACAAATGGATGTGATACAGTGGCACACGCTTATTTGAATCAAGTGGGGACTGAGATTTTTTATTCATACAGCCGTCTGATTCATATAGATACTTTTCATGAAAAAATGGTACTAGCAATACGAAAAAGGGTTTTTTTACAGGTTTTATATCAAAGATAGATCATAGGGGGGGGGGGTACACAAACACTTTGCAGACTTGAGCACTTTGTGTGTTAACATTGGACACTCTCTTTTTGAATGACGAACACAGCAACAACATGGCGATAAAGTGAACACTTACAGAGGTATTTTCTCCATGAACTCTGTTACTTTGTCACTTTATTTTTGGTCTGCTGGAGAAAATATTTATTCAAATCTCCAAGAGCTGGAAAGTTTATTCATACAACTTTTATTTAACTGCTTAAAAGAGTTGTTTGATTATAAATTTGATTCTTATCAAATTGATTCTTATCATTGCAACCAGTGAGTTTTGACATCACATTACTTAAAGAAAACTGTTTCTCTGTCGGGTGCTGACACGCTTGCCTGAAGGTGGAATAGCCTCATCGGGAAAAACGCCGCTCTTCAGTCCAAATGTCGTCAACCATAAATGGATGGGTCAAGTGGTGAATTTGAGGCTGCAACTTGACTAAAGTGAAGCCGTTAACTTAGATAAGATCAAGGCTTCTATGACGTAAAACTTTCTAGCACAGACTAAAGTGAGGTCTTGGACTGAGGTGCCGGTGAATGAATCAAGGTTCGTTGACGCTGTGATCTCTAATATGACCAAGTAGGACGAGCCCCATCTTCATAGCAGAGCTGAGCTTGACGTACCTGCAGAAGATCTCATTCGCATTTCTTTAAAGAGATGTTGTCAATCAATGTTTGACGTCATTGCAGTTCATCATCACAAATCAAACCAAATTTGCCAAATTGATTGCGCAAATTCATGTCAGTAGAGGTATATAAGGTCCAGCTTTTGCAACAAATCTTCAGTGTCTTGGAAGAACTACAGGAGCACAAGGTAAAAAGAAATCCTCACCGACTCTTTCATATAACCTCATTGCCTTCACTTTAAAGCAATGGCAAGTAAGTTTTCAATATTTCTCACAACGACTGCAGTCCTCACTGACACTTTCATATAACTTCACTTCCTTCACTTTAGAGCAATGGCAGTTAGGCAGTTATGTCAGCCCCAACCCCCCAATCGCAATTGCTTAAAAGAGCAGGCTTTTGAGACACTCAAGAACTCTGAACCAGTGGCCATGCACACCTGATACCGAGAAATCTCTGCTTGTTACAGCCAACAACGACAATGCTGCGTCTCTTCTTTACACTCGTTCTGATCCTGGCCTCGATTGAGGCCTCGTCAGCTGACTGGTTCGAAAGGACAGGCCCTGTCAAAGTGACCTGCAGCTCTTCAGAGAGTCCGAAGGCATGCTGCCACAAACAGAAAGAACGTTTTCACTTCTGCATGGCAGCATACGAGGTAGTTACACACATACAGTAGGGATCTTGTTTGCTACATCAGTCACAACTGCTGATGAGTTTGCAGTTTGAAAAAACAAAATAGTTTCATAACATACAGATGGAGTAGAGACCTTAGCTACCCATTCTGAGGGTGGCAGACAACAACAGTGAGTCCACAGGCGAACCCGCAGTCGAAAAGTCTGATTTGCTCACCAAAGGGTAGGCAGACATGACACTGCCTGCAAAACCCGAAATGCAAAGTAAAAAATTAAAAGTGCTGTGTGTTCTCTTGCTCTGCAGAAAGAATGCCTAAATCAATGCCAAGGGGCCGTCCGCATAGAACCTGAGCTCGGGGAGAATGAAATGGACAGCAATGAGTTGGAGGTCATGGCTGAGAGCTTCGCGGATAAAGATCTGGAAAAAGGTGCTTCCGATAGGTGGATTTGGTGGCTCCGCCGGTTGTGCCATACCTGGGCAAGCAAGATTAAATTTGTGTGTCCTCCATCTGTTACCACACAATCTACAACTACTACCACACAATCTACAACTACTACCACACAATCTCCAACTACTACCACACAATCTACTCCTACAATACCCGAAGAGTGCGAAAAATGCAAGGGAAAATATAGTTGGCAAAAATGCGTGGTAAATGAAAAAATTAAACAAACCTTTATTGAGGTAATGAAAGCAGCGATCACTTCTTTTTTACGCAATTTCTCGATTTGCACAGAAATGTTGCGAGAAGGTCTGCGGCAATGATGGGGTCCAGGCATTCTATTGGAACCCGCATAGGGATTATTGCAAAGGTGTCCCCGCACTCAAGTAAGTAGAAGTTGTGGTGGTTCCAGTGAGCTGCGTTCGCCGACAGCGTGAACATCGTCCTCGACACCCTGAATGTCTTTCAACATGTCTTTCAGCAACGAGAAGAGGCATTTCTATGGAGGGCGCTGGAAAAATAGACCATCACCTTACGTTTATCGTGGGCCTAAGTACAAGCACTCAAAAGACACAGAGTCAACTTCAACAGACACAAAGTCAACTTCATCATCTGACGGTCATCGTCCATACTGGCCACCACGAGGATGCCGGAAAACCTACTGCACAGGTTCTTCCACGTAAGTTGACAGAGCTGCCACAAAGCCGGTTGCTGAACTGTTTGCTTTCACTGCCACATTTCTTCCCAGTGATTCTCCACTCCTGGAAGAGTGAGCCGATGAAGAGTCGCCATAATTGAACAGCATCAGCATGTAGTTTGGGAGCAGCAACATCAGCCTCTTTAACTCCATCTCTTCTTCTTCTGTCAGTGAATAATGCGCCTTTGTTAAGACTTGCGTCACCATCATAGTCAAGGCCGGGATAAGTTTGGAGTGATGGCAAGCCTGACCTGCCTTTGGCTCAACCTCATGGTGAGTGGCCACCAGCAGATCCAGTCTTTGCAGGGTGGCTGAGGCACTCATGCTCAGGCCAGTGCCACGTGGGCCAAGGCTGTCACAGCAAGAACGCCACAGTCTACTCATCACCGCTCCCTCCTTGAATACTGTATCATTATATCAATTATGTTTGACATTGCACGATGTGACAAAAGTGGCAGTGTCTTGTACGTGGCATCTGGGCAAAGGTTTCACCAAGCCATTGCCGTGACATCTCAAATATGTTTGTAGTAAGTCAAGTTTTACTTCGGTTGACCTAGTCTTGACAGACACAAATTGTTCATTGACAGTTGTACGACAGAATAAAAACGCTTCAATCACATAAGCTCCATGTCTCATGTAATGTAAAGGTAGTCCAGTCAGACATGAGAACAGCTCCCCCCACCAAATGGTCCATTTTTTAGGGTGGTACAGCTTTCCCCGTCCACTGCACAGACATGTTTATTACACAAAAATGTCACATTTTTTAAAATGAGGAAGTTCTCTGGGGTCCTCCTTTAAATATCACAAATATTTAAAAAGTTTTATGACATAATGAAATATATAATTAAAATTATATTTATTGGGGTCTCAGGCCTATGCAAAATTTTTTCAGACCAAACTTGTAGTCCTTTAGATGCTGAACACAGATGTGTGTGCGGCTTAGTGAAATGAATACAATTAAGTGAGTTATTAACATTTGAATATTGAAGGTTATTGGCTCACTTAAAACCATCAAT
>JAAUXU010094449.1_pt1 | contig 19288 bp, 20 predicted proteins | sample 7278151 | NCBI WGS metagenome assembly JAAUXU01 (sample SAMN14350113, study PRJNA611818) | marine sediment metagenome | isolation source: surface marine sediment (1.8m) | place: French Polynesia: Moorea | collected 2018-08 | reverse complement strand
TCTCCACACATGGTCATTTGGTAAGTAGACAACATCATTGAATGTGAGGTTTCAGAGCTCACAGTTTCGATGTCCCCCAAAAAGGCCCAAAATAGCAATCAACTTTCTGACTAGCCAGTATCAAGAGTTCAAACTTGAGTCACCTGAAGAACAAATTTCATGCTGGAACTCATGATAATAATTACCAATGTAAACTTACCAATGAAATGAAACAATTCCTTTGTGTCCAATGATCGTGCACATTTCTGTTTGTACCCAGACTCATATGACTTGAGTTGCTCCACAAGTCTTGGCCACTGCTTCAAATTTCTTCCTGTTTTCTTGCTCAATTTTGAGCTGAGCATTGAGTACGTGCACCAGACTGTTGAGGCCTTGTAGTGTAGTTCGTCTTTCAAAAAGAAAAAATACTAGCCAAAGTCAACTTCCTCAAAGCCTGACTCCTTTCCAGTGTAATCCACAAATCATCTCCATGCCTCTTCATATTTCTTCTCAGACTTTGAAGGACCGCAGGACTGCATGATCTCTTCTATGATTCAAAGAGAAAGAGGAAGGGAAGAAGCTGTTGCTCTTCCTTTGTGACTGCTGTCTTCTCTTGGAGTTCCCAAATTAGTAAAGTTATTCGGAGTTGAGGCAAAAACCCTTTGCCTTGCAAAAAAAATCATGTGCCTGTCATGGTTTGGAATTTGGCATGCGATAAGAGGATTGAAGAGGACTGTTAGACAGCATCTAAAGGACTACAACTTTGGTCAAAAAAATTTTTCACAGGCCCAAGACCCCAACAAAAAAATTTTTAATTTTATTTTTCATTGTTATAATTTTTTTAAATATTAGTGATATTTAAAGGAGGCCCCCAGAGAACTTCCTCATTTTTAAAAATATGACATTTTTGTGTAATAAGCATGTCTGTGCAGTGGACAGGGAAAGTTGTACCCCGCCCCCTAGAAATGGACCATTTGGGAGGGCTGTGCTCATGTCTGAGCAAAGATGATCCTTTTCATACGTGTACAATTACTCAGAGATATCTCAGCTGTGTTTCTGCACCCGGTCACAACGGTGCCTTTAGTGTTGCAGAAGGGTCTTCGAATTCCACGTAACGTGAAACTGAGACAGTGCGTGCGAGGGGATCAAGATGCTCAGGCAGCCGTACAAGTACAGGGTGAGTCATGGAAACGTCCGACATGTCCACACGCAAGGGTGGCAAGAGACTCCTCAGAGCGTCGACCTCTGAGGCCAGGTGCGGGGAGATGGTCAGGGAGAACAAGTTCATGGAGTGGACGCTGCGCTGCTTGACTCACACACTTCATTTCCACACTGCGACCTCGACTGATATTCAGCATGTGCGAACAGAATAGAACAACGGGACGGTAATGTCAAAACATTTATGGAACCTCTCACGTCTCAAATGCAAGCAAATTTTCTTACTTGTGTCTATGATGAGCTACGATTCTACGAAAGTTAATCGGAGCTCATCATAAACACAGGTACATGGAAGAAATTACACGTACATGTAGAATTCGTACTTGCAACATTACTCTGACCTTGCTTGATTGCAAGGAAGTGACCCTCCAGCAAGTCAAGGTTATACATCATAGTAATCCAGGTGCTCTCCGGATTGGAATTCGTCCTTCTCCAGGATATCCACCAGCTTCTTGGCAGAGTCGTCGGGATCGAGCAGCTGCTTGGCCTCCCTCATGCCTTCCACCCTGTCTTTCAAGGTGGGGAGTGTCCTCGGATCTGTCAACACCTCTGTCAACATGTCTGTGTCCAAAGGCCCGGGGGCGTAGTTGAGGACTCGAACGTTGCCGCCCGTCTCCTCTACAGCAAGCGTCTTAAAAAACAAGTCCCGGGCAGCCTTGCCTGAGCAGTACAAGGACCATGACGCTTGTGGCTGAAGAGCCATCAGGGAAGATATGTTCACAACGACGATCTTCTTGGTCAGGGGACGCAGTTTCTTCATGAAAATGGCGTTCAACAAGGCGACCGAGACCATGTTGACATCGTAATAAGCCCTCAACTCGGCCTTCGAACATAGATCCGTCGTCCTCTGACCGGGCTTGCCGAGGCTGCCGGCATTGTGGACAATCAAGGCGACGTCGTAGGTGTCCAGACTGGCCTTTTTAAACACAGAGTCAAAGTCTTCCTCGTCCGCAGTTTCGTTGTTGACGGAGAAGGTGTGCGTGACGAAGCTTTGGCTTAGATTCTTCAGACTCCTGGATGTCTCCTCCAGCTTCTCAGAGTTTCTAGCCAGGAGGACGAAGCTGGAATCGGGCCGAACTTTTGGAGCCAAGGCCAAGGCGATGCTTTTGCCCAGCCCGCGGCTCGCTCCAGTTATCAAAATCAGACACTTTTTGGATGAAATCGCCATCTTCCCTACCGTTGACGGTCAACAACTGAAGAGTCCATAAGGAGACGCTCGATTGTGTAGGATCTGCGAGAGAGAACTTGCTTCTAGCTTAAAAAAAAGAGAAGAAACACCGAGGAATCCTACAATAATCCAACAGTGACCAAAGTGTGACCAAAACCTCATCGATGGAGATCTGCAGGAGTCAGATGACGCTGATTGTGCAGATGCCGTTATTGTGCCTTGGATTGTTCCTCCGACTTCCCGTAAAATTTCTCGGTTTCACAATATTCCATTGTTCCATTTCCAGGAATTTTCATCCAGACATTTCCCGCTTAACACTTCTAACGCTAAACAAAATAACTTCGAGTAGCAGACGAGAGAAACTGGTTCCTGAGCATGGACGTCAAGTAGCGGGTTCTGCCTTGTCTTGGCCTCACTCACTTTGAGACTTCCTCGCTGCTCTCGTCGAGACTGTCTTCCTTGACCTGTTCACCTTCTTGCTCTTCCGTCTTCTTCTGGAGAGCGTCTGCCTCCAGGAGCGCCACCAGCTCTTCTCGCGTGAGCGCCTGGGTAGACGGTGCCAGCCTTCTCAGCAAAGGGTTGTCCCTCAGAGGCTCCTCGGACCACGGGTCGATGACGGCAGAAGTCTCGTTCTCGGCGTCCCTGCCCAGAAGTCGTCTCATTTCATCTTCTCTCTTCTGACAGAGATCCCTGACCAGAGACCCGCGACTTTGGACTCTCGCCAGCTTGGCTTCCAGCGAAGCCAGGTACTCATCCGAGTCAGGCAGTCTGGGCAGGGTCGGATCGGTCGCTCCAGTGTTTGTCCTGTCCACAAAGTCGTCTTCGAATGCCGCGGGTCCCACCGTTTCTCCCTCACTGGCGCTTTGATGGCCGTTCCTCCATGGATCGTTTGAGGAGGCCCCCTCGGACACCGTCTCGAGGTCGTGGTTACCGTCGTCTTCACCCACCGCCATCAATCAGTGGCGACACCGAGACCTGCGGCAGGCTCGGAGAGAAGTCACGGCAATCCTGACGATGAACACAGACTTGGGGCCTTCAGCCGCAGCCACGACAGAGCCAGCAGCAAGGCAAGAGAGCACTGGTGATGGAGCCAGGCTTAGTACCCAAGCTTTCCAGTAGGCAAGTTCTTTGTTCGCCAGCAGAATTGGCAAGCTCAACTTGGAACTCCCAGGGAATTAGGGCACCTTGGCGCCCCTTTGGACGTTTGCCCAAGCTCCTCAAAATACCCAAAAACTTGGGCTTGTGATTTGGTTTTGGGGTCTATGCTTGAAACACATCCCGCACGACCAGCGGCTGACGGCTGTTGGCAGCTTTTGTTTTGATGAGAGTCGCTGTTTAGGTACAGTGACTACTCCAGTTCTGATCGTAGGCCAGCTCAGCCTCTGGCGGCAGGTTATGAAGTCAAGAAGGTCATGAGCAGCACCGCGGGCATCTCGGCCTTCAGAGAAGTCAGAGTCAGTAAGGAGAAGGAATAGTCTCCCGTCTTCCCGCTGTCAGAGCAACCTTTAGCAACGTCGAGGCCACGTCTAGTGGTCACAACTGGTCACGTCAGCCTCGGCGGCCCGATAGTGGTAGTGGCGGGCCGGATATTTCTGGACCCCGGCTGGCCGGGCCAGACGCAAATAGGAAACGGGCGGGTCCCGTCGGGCCAAGCCGGGCTGAAAGAGGCAATTCCGGGCCGTCGGGCTGACCTTAAAAGTATGTTTTGTAATACCATGCGATAGATTCCAAGGTTGTTCTTGTAAACTCAGGACAAGCTGGATGGAGTGCCCTTCATGCACTCCGTCCAGCTAGATGACTGTGACCTAAGAGTGACTTTAGCTCAGCCCACCTCAGCCGAGGCCGAAAATGTCAATTTTTGAAGCCTGGCGACCTCGGACAGAGATCCAACCATGCCGAACACTCCCCAGCCGCTCCCGCATCCCCTCAGCCAAGTCCCACTGCAATCCATGGCACGCTTACCCCAGACAAAGAATAACTATCTTTACTTTGCACAATAGAGCAGAATAACACCGCCCAGAGTGCTGCTTGTGGGTACATGTGGAAAGGTATTTGAAACTTTTTATTTACTGCGGACTTAAGTTACAAGTTTGCATGCAGGAAAATAAGCATACCTACATATGTCTCTGACACCTTGTTCCTTTACTTAACGATTATATCACCAGCATTGCTAAATATTCTCTCCCTTGGAACAGAGCTTCCCTAGAGATACTTTAGTGCAACCCAAGACAGATGTCGAAAGTTGGCTTTTTCATTCTTCTACCATTGAATGGGGTCTGACCCCTGGGAAACTAGAGGTAGCTGAAGATAACGACTAATCTCTTCTTCCTTGTCATTGGGACGATGAGGTGATACAATAGTCCTTCTCTTTGATGCCACATCAGAATCATATTGGGACCAAAGCGATGAATTAATCTTTATTAACCTTTGAATTAATCAAATTAACCTTTGGCTCCTTGTCGTCATCTGGCTGTGTAACTTTGACCATTTCATCCTTCAATCAGGTTACTGCTTGATCAGATGTGCCCTCTGTACAAAACCCAAAGGTCTTAAATCTAGGCTCCAACAGTGTACTCACCACTAGGTCGGTCCTTTGTGACCTCAACATCAGAAAAGAGCTTCTCAAGCGAATCATAAAGAGTTTGCCGAGCTGATAGTCAAAGCTTTCCAGCAGGTCCTCACGCATCTTGCAGTCATGTTTGTACCACCTAGTCAGGTTCACAAGCAGTGGGATTACTTTTGAGCCTGTCACATAACATTCTCCACCGATTTCTTCAGTCGCTTCATGCAGAGGTTGGAGAATTTCTAAGGCCCGTTCAACCAATGCCCACACATCTGGGCAAAGGGAGTTTGACTGACTTCACCTTCTTCACTGAATCAGGTGGATACTTGTTTTTGTTCTGCAAAAAATCTTCCAATTGCTGCTGTGTTGGGCTCGCCTCCTCTTTCTCCCCTGCATGTTTTCATGTATTCTTGTATTCATTAGTATGTTCATTTTTTAGATGTTTCAGGATAGTAGATGGGCCACTGGACCTTTTTCCTTCATTTGTATGCTTTTTTGCAAAATTTGCACTTGGCAGTTGATCTGAAGTCAGCAAGACTGGAGAGTCCAGACAGAGAAGGCCAGTGCTAAGGCCGTTGATGTGGGTAAGCCCAGTGATGTTGATGAGGCCAGTGGCGTGGATAAGGCTGGCGGCACGGACAAAACTGTTGGTGCAAATGAAGCTGGTGTCTTCAATGGGGCTGGCAACACGTGTGAGACTGGAAGTTGTCTTCCTTCCCTTTTTTGCATTGGTACCCTTCGCCTGGTTTTACCAGTAAACATGCCTCCCCCCATTAAAAGTATCGGCCCGTCTTTTGGCCTGGGACAACCTTTCATGGGTCGAGCCGCGGTCCGGTCCGGTCCAGCCCGAATTTTTGCGGGCCGAGCTCGACCCGCCATCATCACTACGCCCCGGGCTCCGCTAGGTTGGCGCGGAGAGACCGGCCTGGGCGTTAGGGGCGACAGGTGTCTAACAGCTCTCTCTCCCAAACAGTGACCAGCAGCAGGAAGAGGAGCCGCTCGACCAACGTCACGCGCGGCGACGCCGAAGTCACCGGGGCGCACCCGTCCAAGTGTTTGCCCTCAGTCCCATGAGGACACCTGTGGAGTGAGAATCTCACATTCTCGTTCTTTGCCTGTGAGGACGTCTTGAGGTTGTCGCCGCCGCTGCCGCTGCTGCCGCCGCCAATGCCGCCGTGACATTTGGCCTTCAACGCGTGCCTATTCCCGTTCATGTACCTGTACATTCCCTGCCACTGATAGCAGATGTGCTGGGGGGCTGCCGCTGGTGTTTGTTGGTGCCCAAGTTACTCACGCGCTGCCCTATGTCAGTCGCTCACCCTAGGGTCCCGTTCCCCCAGTCCTTTTTTTCGGCACCACCTCAAAGGTGCCGTTCCGCAACACGTTGGACGTATCGCATGGCAGTGGCGGCGACAAAAGAACTCGCTCTTTGCTTCCAACAAGACATATTTTTGCCGGCGCCGGCGGCGGGAACCAGAGCTGCCGGCGCCTTCCCGGTGGTTGGACCAGCCATGGGACCATCTCCCGTGCCGTCACAGGCGGCTGGTGCCGATCTGGCGACGTTGCTGCCATCGAACGTGGGCAGATGGCGGTCCACGGCCATCCTTTTCCTTGGGCTGTGGTACTTCTGGTCCGGGTGCACCCTCTTCCTGAACAAGTATGTCGTCTTCTTCATGAAGGGTGACTCCACTTTCTTGGGTGAGTTTTTTAAAACAAATTACTGACTCAGCACCGTGCTCAGGTCAGTACCATCGCTGCTGTAAAGTGCATCATGCCTTTGGGTTAGTACATTGCAATGTACTGCCTGTACTTTCTAAGCATCGGTAGCACTTCGAGATTTTTACTCTTCAGCGGTTGGTCTTTTAACCTTTCTTGTTTAAAGCTCACTCGTTTAGGAAGAGCTGGAGGAGTAACGCTTGCAGTCCTGCAAGTGTTCTTTCGCAGCATCCACTTAAAAGTCTAGTGTACACTACATGTGCAATTGTGTGCAACAAAAATGGCGCGATGGTTCCGAACACTTAACTGTTAGAGGTTACAGCAACGCAGGCCCTTTTTGCACCGTTAGAAGGCTTAGGGCGTTAGTACTCTAATTCAGTTACTTCACATTTGGGCAATTTTTAAGACGGCGCCGATGAGTTTGACGAAACAAATAAATTACAACATGCCCTTCAGGTGTACCTAATACTTTTTGAGCATGACCGCACATTCTGACTTCTAATTTCGTAATTAGAAGCCGCAGGTTTGAAAGATGTTGATCCTCTCTAATGCGGCCTTTGCTCAGTTCCTATTTGAGGCCGGCTTCCACTTCAAGACCCAGACGTGGGTGATGTCGGAGTCGCCCGTGTTCATGACGACGCTATCACAGCGTCAGTTCTTCCAGCCTGCGTCAAACAGGTTAACTTTGTGGTCTTCGGGGTTGGGGTTAAGGGCTTTTATTGAGTGTAACTTGTACCGTAAGACTGACCAGTCATCATGCGGCTTGTAATTGTGAGGATCAAGGTATATAACGCATTTGTTAAATCAGGTGCCACGAAAAGACCACTTGCTGTGTGATAGGATAAGGATCTCTGAAACGAGAATAATGCAGCCTCTATTCACTAGTATGGCAAAAATTAGCGCAATTAGCTTGGTCTATTAAGTGAACTACAAAAAGATGTAGCTCTGTCTGAGTCACTTCACGTGCGATGTTGGACAAATGACATTAAGAGCTGTGGTTAACACCTGAACGCAGCTGTGGAGGGCAGCGATGACACATGATGTGACTGTTTCCCAAATGCCTGATTTCCAGCTTGCAGCCAGATGTGGCTGACCATGGCCATGGGGCTCTTCCAGATGCACTTCCCGCTTGGCATGTTCAAGGTGACCGAGAGAAAGACGAAGCCGCCAAACTTCATCCAGAACATGCTCATTGTAGGGGGACTCAGGTGAAGGAGAGAAAAGACGTCAACGCACTGTGTTTAAGAGAAATGATGACTCCATGCAGGTACACAACTGTCCTGCTCGGCCTGGTCGCCCTCAACTACGTCGAGGTGAGCTTCACTGAGACCGTCAAGAGCTCGGCGCCGGCTTTCACCGTCATCATCTCGAGACTCTTGACGGGTGAGCTGATGAGCTGGAAGAAATGGGGAAAACCACTGTGTTTTATGTGATTGCATTATTCTTTGTCATCATTCTTAGGTGAAGTCACAGGTTTTTATGTGAATCTGTCCTTGCTACCTGTGATGGGCGGCCTCGCCCTCTGCTCAGCCAACGAGCTTAGTTTCAATGTTATGGGATTCGTCGCCGCCATAGGGACCAACGTCAGCGAATGGTAGTCAAGGACGCCCTTACTAAACCTTACTAAACTTTGCAAAATCATTCAAAAAAATCTGTGATATTCAAGTCCGATTTAGTTCTATGCTTTTTAAGCACAGATGATGTGTGCCATGATGGGACTTTGGAAGTTAAGGCGAAGAATTGTAGTGACATGAACAACGAGAACTCCAGTTCAAGAGTTTCTTAATGTTTTTTCATCTTTCAAAGCAATTTTATGACCGCAATTCTTACCAACCGTTGCTCTCGAGTTTTACAGCGTCTTTATTTTTCAAGGTTTTCAGGCCTTTTTTTAAGTTTTTACCTACAATTTCGAGGTCCGGTCATGGTGTAACCCACGTACTTGGAGTAGAGTAAAAGCTTAACTCACGTTGAATGCTGGAAATGCACGCAAAGCAGTCGGACTCCTGTCTTAAAAGCTTATGTCTTTATTTATATCTTCCGCGGTATCTTCAAAGAAAGTCAAAAACTTCTTAAGGTAAAACTTGGATGACAGTCTTACTTCCAAGCCACATTTTCGTGTTTGTGAGTGACCACAGTCAGCTCTGCTATTCAGATGATAACGTTAATTGTTACTTTCAAGCCATAATCTTGACTTTTCTATAAATAGTGCATGCCTTTTATATAGCCACATTTGTTTATAAGCTTGATTAATTCTTTTCAGCTTGCAGAACGTTTACTCCAAAATGCTTATCAGCGGGGAGACTCACTCATATAAGTGAGTTTGCTCAAAACTTGTCCGTCTTCTTGATGTTGAAGTTGTATGTATACCATGAGCTCTGTGTCTTCTCAGTCCAGCCGAGCTGCAGTTCTTCACCAGCGTGGCATCGATGGCGATCCAGCTTCCTACCATGGTGTTCCTGATCGACTTCAACTCATTCTGGAAAGGATTCAGCCCCGCATACCTCTGGTGCTGCGTTCTCAACGGGATCTTCTTCCACTTCCAGACCATTTCTGCCTACGTCCTCATGGACTTCATATCACCAGTGACGCACAGGTAGCTCCGTCAAACCAGTTTTTTCAGGAGGGACAATATTCTGAGCTCTGGAAGTTGTTCAAAAGTTCTGTGAGTGCTTCTGCGGCAAGAGCAACATCGGCCGCAAGGGCAACTGACTCCCCTCTTGATCTTGCAACCTCGCAAAAGTTGATTGTAGACTTGTTTTCATTTTTGCTTCTCGTGATGAGCAAGTTCTTTTTTTGGCCGATTTTGAGTCAGAGACATCGAGATGCCTTATTTTCTCGAATGGGAGCACCTATGTCTCAAAGGAACGTTGTGTGAATTGTGCCCCCCTTCAATACTGGGATGGATGGGGTGTTCCACATCAAAATGTGCGGGGATGTGGCATTAGCGGTACACATTGCACAGTTGTACCATCAATAGTTAAAACCTTTCACTATCAACCGTTACATCTGTTTGTTACTGTTGGCATCAACTTCGTCTCACTTCTGCACCGATTCCTAGTCTGAGTGCACTCCACCCCCACCCCTTAGTTAGTCGCCCCCATCTGCTTCTGAGCGAATCCTGTGGGCAAGTTGCAGAAACCTGAGCGATTCAGCTGAGTAGAAGTGGCATCGTAAACTCTGCTTGAAGCATCCTAAATTGACCGATCATTACAGGAAGCCTCTCTACGTTTTGATCGGGAAATTAGTCTGTTTTTATAGTAACCCCCCTGAAAAGAACTTGCTTAAATTGTGGCCGTGGGCTATTATTCAGGGATATACTAGAATTCTTTTTCCATTGATGTTAATATCATCCTCGTGTAGTAAAGTTATCACTATTGTGAGGGAGCTAAATTTTGCGCACCCAGGACATTTTTGAAAGAAAGTCGTAATCGAGTTTTGTGCTGAGTTACAATGCACAGTATATGATAGGGCGTAATAGGGTCTGAGGAAATTCCATGTAATGGCAAGTACAAGTAATTGCTTAACCTAACTAGACAGTAGAGTCCAAAAATTGTCGGAAACCTGTGTTGGAGCAGAACTTTGAACATCGAACAATCTTCTTGACAATCGCTACAACAACGTTCGAATGCTCGTTGTTAGTTAGAACAATAGTAGGGCCTTAATGCCGAAATGCCATTTCGAAAGCAAGCACATCATTTGTGTTACAGTGGAACACGCTTAACAGAGATACTTCTGGACTGCGAGTTTTGCCTCTAATAAGAGTGTGTCCCTAAAACCCGTGTTAATGAAAAACCATTGTCAAAAGACGGAAGGCTGGAAATTGGCAAAAGACACATTTATTCGTCAGCAATGACAGAGAAGAAGTGGTCTGGAGTACATTTGTGTGATGTCGTGGCTGAGACTTTGCTGCATCTTTTGTTCGAGGGTGCATAACAAGGAGAAGTCCTCAAACCCTCTTTGCACAGGTTGAGTTTGTGCATAAAAAGAAGTAAAGATGTTCTAGTTCTGTAACAGATTGTGGGCAGTTTCTGTCTCTATTATCCGTGTTGTGTCTCTAGTAGGAGTAGTAATTTCTTTAGTACCTGGTGTTTTGTCTCTAATAAGCCAAAGTCTCCAATCAGTGCGTCTCTATTAAGCGTGTTCCACTGCAGTTAGATTCTTTTTTTCAGTGGGGGTGACATATGATAGACGTAGTCAGTCATGGGCTACTAAAAGGGTATGACACTCACGCTCTATATGTCATTATTCGTGTTTAAAAACTCTTTTTCAGGTCAGGTTGAAGGTTAGGTCAGGTTTGTCGTCACCCCTGACAAAAAAGTTAAAAAGTCTGTCGGTTGTACATTGTAAGCACAAAGAATGTCCTTGCTGTTGCAAATTCCCCGCTTCTGTCCTAACACATGTACGCATTCTCCTCAGTGTTGCCAACACAGCGAAGAGAGCGTTGCTGATCTGGCTTTCTGTCATGCTGTTCGGCAATCCTGTGACTCCTCTGAGCGGGCTGGGGACAGTCATCGTCATCCTCGGGGTGCTGCTCTACAACAAGGCCAAGGAGATCGACACCGATAGGGCCAGCAGGATCAAGAAGCCGGGGGCCCCTTTCGTCAGCTAGCTGACTGGCTCTTGTTTTTTTTTGGTGTTGTTTTTCTGGGCCGTAAGTCCATTGGGGTCATCACCTTTGCTTGGCTAGAGAGCTGACGAAAAAGCCCTACTCAACATAGAGTTTTCTCTTCTGTGAGAGGCTGATCTAATGCATAACCCGATTTGTTGATACCAATGCGTCGACAACCACATAACCATTAATAGGGAATCAACCAGGCGTCAGCCGTCAGCACATGCCAGTATATAACTTGCTATATCTAAACGTAGTCAAAGATCTTGGGCAACTTGAGATGTCCAAAAGTGGTACGAAAAATGTGATATCTTTGTATTGGTTCCTGTACACCTCGTGCGAGAAAGTCAGTTGCCATTGTGTGTCCCGAATTATACAAGAAGCTGTACAGTATTGCCCGAAGAAGGAAAACCGTGAACGTCCCTATTGTTGCACTTTGTTGTTCCTTGCCACACATCCGACTTGAAAAATATACGAGGGTTAACGTTGAGTCAGAAGTGATCATTCCACCGAGTGCTCGTCCGACGAGTCAGCTGGAAGCTTGACCCTGTCCATGAACACTTTCCAAGTCCTCTGTGTCGGAGCTAGCAGCGAAGTCTCGGAGATCGAGTGGCAGGATGCCGACCTTGGTACGCAGACACAGGTCGAGTCCCTTTGGTCGCTGTCAGTCAGCAGCTGGAGGGAGAGAGTGGTCGAGAAGCACTTGGTGTCTCTGGCCAAGACTCCTCTTCCGCTTTTGCCAACACTTTCTGTGTCCTCTCGAGCCGGAGTCCATTGGGATCCATCGATGGCTCTGATTCAATCAGAGTCCTGCCAGTGGGGTCCCCCCCCAGAAGTAACTACTGTGCGCGCCCATGATAAGTGGTCATTTTATCATGAAGCAATGCCTATGGTAATAATTATTGTGTATGCGACACAACTGCTGTTATCCTACTTACATGTGAGAAATTCAGCTGCGTCGTCGCGGGCTTCATCTGCTAAAGAAAAACCGGACCATTCAGATCAGGGCTTCCATTATGGTCTCTATCGACTGGCCATTCCTTGGACAGCATTTGTACCCCGCATTGTAACATAATGTCTGATCTTAAAAAGAATTACGCATGACTATTTGTATATAGCAACCAAAGTGTAATGCTGTGCACAAAGCACATGTACCGGGTGTCCCATAAGTGGTTGTGCACTTTGGCGTGCGTCTGCAAAAAGTGCAGGGCGTCTGAAGGAACACCCGGTACGTCAGCAGCCCTTGTTTTTAGCTTCGATCTGAATAAGCCTCTTGTGTCAATGATCAAATACGTTTACTCCCGCCTCTCCCTTTCTCACCAGCTTGCGGCTTAAAGTTAATCCTCCTCTGGGATCATCTTCAAAATATCTTCAAGAGGCGGTCGAACCCACCTCATAAGTGGGGAGGGAGCGGGAAAATATGTGATTTTTGGCCCAAAATGGGTCATTTTCCGTCATTTTTTTTTACACACGCCATCCGTTTTGGGAGCAAAATATGAGCATCATCAAATTATGCGTAACGTGCCCAGTGTGACAAGAATCATTTCCCCATCTCGAGTGAGAAGTGGACATAGGACTTTAAGGTGATCTGATCACATTATGAGGTTCTTCTTGGGCGATGATTCTCAGCCCCAAACATGACGATCAAGTGTTGCCTTGCATGTCCAACCCTCTTCGCGAGAGCTGCGTGCTGACAACCGGTGCCAGAAGGATGCCAAGTGCCAAAAAGAAACTCTCTAACAAAGATGAAGAAGTCAAAATATGCTTGAAGTATTTTTTCTGGCCAAGCTATCCCACCAGACAATGAAGTCTCTATAGAGGGATCAACTAAAATCCCGGTGTTTTGGGGTTAATCACAGTGAAAGACGCTCCTCGACCCAGTCGGTGCTCGACCACATCGAGTGACTTAGTCACAATAGAGTTTCGTTATGCATTATCACTCGAAGCAGCTGCTGAACTTGCGCACATGTTGACAACAAGGTGAAGAGGGTGCGCAATATTTAGATTCCTCTAGAAAGAGAACAATGGCTGTGGCCCGGAATTGGCTGAAGAAGTACTTGGTCGTGACGAGGAGCAAAAAACGAAAATGAGTTGAGAGTCATGAGCTCGTTACACTTCCGAGGCTGTAGGACAAAGAAGGAATCAGTTGTTGGGTACAAAGTTTGGGTATTAATGGACTTGGTAACTTATTTATGCAGCTGCCAAATTGGAGGTCGATATCCCTCAATGAAGCAGTTCGCATTTCGAAGTGTCCTTTAATTGATACTTTTTTTACGTACATCGCATAAGAAAGTTGATAGTAGTGAGTCTTTGGATGTCTACGTTGGACTGGACACGTTATGTATGACTTTGAAATGTGTTAACTGACAGTGAAAAGATCATGATCTGCTTAATTTTGAATTTTTAAAAGTGTTTAGAAGTACATTCAACATTTTGGGTTTTTTATTTCACCGAAATTTACTCTATCAAAAGTCTCTACTTGTTGCCCAAGTTGTTCTTGCCGAAGAAGTACAGATTTTACGCCTAGCGGAGCTGGTCGAAGCAGCGTGCGTCGATAGGGACCGAAACATCGCCCACCTTGTACATAACTTACCGAGCTACCAATTGAACATAGGTGTAGCTTTCTTTTTCTAACTTCACCATGTTGTTCCCCTCGCTCTCCGTCACGTCCGGCCCAATTGTCTCCGGTTTTTTGACTCTCACTGAGCGTGTTGGACTGCACAGTGTGTGTGTGTGTGTGTGTGTGTGACGAATTTTGCTGTAAGCCAATCTAATAGCTGACATGGAACAATTTTGCTGTCCGATCTTTTTCTTCAAGTCTACTGATTCGTACTGATTCGTGATGCTTCAGGTCTGGGACGTGGGAGCGAAGAAACAGCTGGTTCCGCTTGGAGGACGTGTTTACCCTGGGCAACACCTCCTCCTCCATGTTCAGGCTCAATTTGCATGCTGAGGTGTCTGTCCACAACTTGTGGACGTCGTGCGGAGCTCAGGGTTTAGTTCCCGAGAATTCCCATTCTTGGAATTTGTTCCTTCCGTTCCCGCCATCCTTTTCCAGGAATTCCCCAAAAATCTAGTATTGGAATCACATCAACTTCCGCTCTATTGTCACTCCTTAGTCTTGATCACTCAGTCCATGAGAGAGCATCTTGTACCAGATTTGACTCCTCATCGAACCTCGGGAGAAAGTCACTGAGTACAGTACCAGGCTTCTTGGATGACAGATCTGAAGCTGAAAGCGCAGATGTCTGACCTTGTGAATAAAGTGCTCTTTTATTGCGATCGTGTCAAATCCTAGAATTTCTGTGCTTTCCGGGAATAGAAGAGTTTTGCGCCCATTTTTTCCGTCCAGTGGTCACTTACAGGGAAAAATCGAACCCTTTTCCAGACAAAGAGCACATCTGAGTGTCACAGGCTTACGATCACGCACTTGTGAGCCAGAAACAACGTCAGCCAATTGCACATCTTGGCCTCGCCAAGAGATCTTCGACGAGGGAGGAAGGGAGGGAGTTGCAGTTGTGTGAACGGACACAGTAGCCAGCAATGCAGGTGCAGTGGGAGCCACTTAACTGCATGACAATGAGTGTAGGGCAAGATCGGGTGAGATTTGGTAAGCACTGTACGTGCCAGCGTACTGGAAAGAAATATGCGAAAGCTTGGCATTGTTTTGTCGAGACCTTCCGAGGAGAAATCTCGAGACGTTTAGCTTGGTCAAACAAAGTTATGCGCTGAAATTGTAGTTTACCAGTACTGAAACGTCCCTTGGGAGGACAGTAAAGTCATGGATCATCGGGGAAGGGGGAGTGGCAGGGGGAGGGGAGTGGCACTTGAGGAACACTTCAAAGGTCACACCTAATATCGCCCCAGCTTCAAGATCACAGGGGTGGTGGCGTGGTCTGTGTGTGTGTGGGGGGGGGGGGGGGTAGAAAACAGAAAAAGCTCGATAAAAAAAACTTGATGCCTGAAGGTTTTTTTTGCCTCACACGACGCGTCACAAACTGCGGACGGCTGAAAAGTCACACACGGATCCAGAAGCAGCCTCACTTTGTCGTTTCCTGCCACAAATTAGACAAAAATGTTACCTTGGTCAGCGTCTACGTGCAGCTTGAGTCGATGAACATGATGAAAAAGAAGCTTTTTGCCCCGATACCGCTGACGAAGCGTCTGGAGGGATGGATCTCGGTGTTCCACCACCTTGGGTATCCGTCATGGTCAAATGAATTCATCAAAGGGGATTCCTGCTGCACCCACCCCAACCCCCCAAGTCGAGGGATCGCGGCGAGAAAAAAACACATCCTCTGTGGAAAATATTCGACGTGCAAAGGAGAACTTTGGTCTGTTGTCTGTTCACTTTACCCCGTTGAAAAAAAGAAGAAAGGAAAAAAAAGAGGGAAGACAAGACGATTTTTTTCTCCCTCACTCCAGTCCAAAAACCCTCCCCAGACGACGAAATTACACTCCCAACGAATTGCGCCAGTGTTGCCAGGAGCAGCCCAAGAACTACATCTCAGTGAAGACGAGGCATGATTTTTGCCTGCTTGATGGAAAAAAATAAAAATGAAAAAATAAAATGCTCGGTTGGAGAGGAGGGCTTAAGTATGGCTACGTTTTGAGACCTTTCAAAATTGCATAATGCAAGTCTCTTTGTTGCCAGGGGAGTCAGTCAAAACAAGTCTATGATGATTAGGGATGCATTGAATGCAAATGGTTGAGTGTCTGACTTGGCCGCCAACCCCAGAAGGTTCCGCACGGGGGATGGCGTCTGTAGCCAAGGCAAAGGGGGGGAGGGGAAGGGGTGCTGTGGGCGTGGCAGTTACACCGTAAGGTTGACTCCTTTCTGTTTTTTCTCTCTGATAATTTACTTTTGCATGTCTATGAGCATTATAATCACTATTACACACACGCACGCACACACGCACGCACGCACACACGCACGCACGCACACACGCACGCACGCACGCACGCACGCACACACGCACGCACGCACGCACACACGCACTCACGCACACACGCATGCATGCACACACGCACACACGCACGCGCGCACGCACGCACGCACACACGCACGCACGCACACAAGCACGCACGCACACAAGCTCGCACGCACACAAGCACGCACGCACGCACAAGCAGAATTCGTGCGAACTCAAACTGTCTCGTCAGCGGGATCGATGCACGCCTTTCCTGGGACTGAGCGGATTTTTCGCCCCCTTTTTCCCGATCGGCGTCTCGCGCCGCGAAACGCCGTTGGAGGATTTGAATTCTGGGGGCGTTCGCGGAAGAGCCCCCGACCGCCCGCCACCGCCCCCCTCCCCCCCCTGTGTTTATAAGGAATATCTAGCGGCTGCAATCGCTTCAATTCTTAAGAAGAGTTCCTTGTCATCATGTACTTCTATGAGCGAGTTGTGTTCTTGGCAGTGCTAACCGGACTCGCGGCCTCCTCGTCTGTGTGGGCAAAGTCCGTCCTGAGCCCGGACGACGACGGCGTCGAGGTCCTGCAGAGGGCAAAGGCCATGAGGGAGAGGTAAGTTTCGTGGCTCTCTTCTCGCTCGCTCGCTCTGTGTAAGACTCTTGAAAGTTTGGCGTCTTTTCTGTCGTGAAATTGACGACAAAAGTGGCTTCGACGCAACAAACACAAACACACCTAAACCTAACATGTGGTATAGGTGTTTAGAAGACCAAATACTGTGCAGAATGTGTCAAGTTGAGAGTGGTGAAAAGTGAAAAAAACCATTTTTTTTCTCTCTTTTTACAGCAGTAATGAATCCTCTGGAGACGAGGGGTGAGCTTCTTAAATGGCTTATTTGTTGTTGTTGCTGTTGTGTTGTTGTTGTTGTTGTTGTTGTTGCATAATTGTTTGTCGTCTGCTTCCTTGCAAATAACCTTGTGCATAGTACAAGAGTTGAACGACGCACAAAAGAGAGAGAGACAATCGAAGCTTCTCCACGAAATCTTCTTATGACGATGAAGACAAGCGTTGAAATACGAACTCTCCCAGCTTTGTTTACTGCTCGTACATCAGTGGATTCTCACTGGCTCTCTCTTTTTTTGCAAAGTCTCATCTACAGCATTTTCCCAAATATACGCGTGCCTCGCAGACACCTGGTAGGTGTAGCATTGTGTATAGCACAGTAGTGATAGGAATAGTTAAGGAAGACGGAGAAAGATCAATGCTCTCTTTTATGTCTAGACGTCGAAAATGTAAATGTGCGTTCGAACAGGCGTGTCTGGAAAGAAAAGGAGAGTCCGTCCTTGCAGTAGGAAAAAATTAGCAAACTTTATAAGTGTTGTTAAAACACTTGTTTTCTTCTTCGACGGCGCAAGTGAAGGAAAGTCTTTTTTATTTCATATTTCGCTCCTAAATCATGGAGTGATAGATGGACAGACATAACGAATCTCAAATCGTGTTTCCAGTGTTCTAGTACAAGATGGGTGTGCCGCGAAGGGGTGTTTGAAGAGGGAGGGTGTCATTTCAGAGGGGGGGGAGGGGAGGGGACGTGTGAGCCGCATAAAGAGGGGAAAAGTGAATGTGGTTTTGTTTTTCGACACTCGCACAGCGCACACGCGTCTGCGTGCAGGGGGGAAGGGGGATGACACAAAGCTTGTCTCAGATGTCTCCTTGCACGTACTCTTCGTACTGTTTAACTGTTGATCATTCTAACGTCCAGTGTGCAAAATATCGCAAAGTTGTGGTGTATGCGATATACCATGTTTGATGATGTTGTAAAGAAAGTTTCTAGCAGCTTTCTTGGAGCACAAGGGTTTAAAAGAAGGGATTTAATAGGAATGAAGGGGTTCAATAGGAATGATATTAATTAATAATCAAAGGGTAGAGAAGTACTTTGTCTTAAGAAGCAAAACATGGTGAAATAAGGTTATTAAGTTGAGGGAGGGCAAACTAAAATACATTTTTCTTCTTATCACATCTCTGCTATATGCATTCAATTTTTAATAATGTATATCAACGTTTACCCTACAAATTGCGCCGTAGAGGAGATGCATAGATTTACCCATTCTCGATACAGCTTAGCATACATATAAACAGTGTGTTGCATTATGTATACATACGTATAAAAAGGTCAAAAATCATCTGGGAGCTGAACCAGCCAGATTTCGTAGGAAGAGCATTTGCAGAGTTTGCAGTTTTGAGGCCTCTCCAGGAAGTCATTGGATCTTACATGAGCTTGTCTCATAATACGAATCCGCGGAAAGGCAGCTCACAATTATCCCATCAAGGCTCTTTTATAATACATATATATTGTAAAGAAGATGTGTATTTGAGTGATGACGAAGCAATTGATTGACCTTGTGGCCACGTTCAACAGGTGAATCTTGTTTGCTTCTTCCACACACGTACGTACACAGCTGAACATACTGCCCAAATAGTTGCGTACGCGCATCAATATAAATATTTGTACACATATTTATATTTCTTAACCTATGTAGAAATTCACCAATTGAGCATGGCTGCAACACGAAACGATCCCTCGTACTTTTAATGTAGTGCATTTGTCCTAAGCATCTGGACAAGACGTCGTCATCGGAGTTCCCGGGAAGTCTGGGCGTCAATTCATCGTAGTTTCTAGGGCAGACTCATGTAGTATTGAGTGCTCTTTTTTTCAAAAAAAAAAAAAAAAAAAGACAAACAAATTTGTACACAGTACAAATTTGGATTTTTAAATTTGTCCTTTTAGAAACTATAGAGGTCTTTCGCCATTATATCTCTACTCCACAAGGCCGCATCTTAGTGGGTCACTACTTTTTGTCGGAGGCGAGAGAAAAGGCCCAGTTTTTTTGCTTTTTTTTTTCAATGAGGCAACTTTTTCCAACCAAGATTCTTCTTCACGGAGACATGAGATGACCCACTTTGACGGGATGGGGGGAGGCAAAACAAAAAAACAGTCCAATAATCCCATTCATCTCTGTAAAAAAAAGGAAGGTAAAACGACCTATGTAGCAAGTCTTTGACCTGTTCGTATTTTAGAATACTACGGTTCGAACTATAGCAGAAGTCTTCACGTATAAACAATGCACC
>JAAUXU010017321.1_pt1 | contig 19288 bp, 9 predicted proteins | sample 7278151 | NCBI WGS metagenome assembly JAAUXU01 (sample SAMN14350113, study PRJNA611818) | marine sediment metagenome | isolation source: surface marine sediment (1.8m) | place: French Polynesia: Moorea | collected 2018-08 | reverse complement strand
CTCCAGGTGGCCTCCTTTTGAGCATTCTAGCACCAAAATGGGCAGCCTTGACATTGACCCAGTGTACTCAACATTGTGTCCCAGGATCACACCTAAACGTTCCACATCAAATTTTCACTCCAACATGCTTCAGTACAGTGTTTCAGGTCTTGTCATGCTTGACGCATTTACTTACGCCAAGGACTGTACACTGCTTTTTTCATCAAAAAATACGATCTATTGATTATTTTATAATCTGTCCGAATTTGTTGCATTTCGCCTTCCGCACTCTGTAGTTTTATGTGATGGATAGAGGTTATACAGTTTCTGCAGCGAATCTTTCCGAGAACTAAACCTGTGGTTCCTCCATTCGCGGAAAGACACTGCGGAAACTGCACAACCTCAATCTGACACAAAAAGCTAAATATGACTGTTCACGTTTCCCATTTATCTATCTTCTTTAAATGCTTCCACACAGAAGATGGGACAATTTATATCAATTTAAAGCTCAACATAGCTTTTGTTGCAGCTATGCAAGGCTTTGATCTTCCCTTGTAACTTGCAAGTAGAATGAATTGTTTGCTTGCCTTTTGCACTTCAGATGACGCTGTCGTCACTGCTTCGCATGCCTGCTCTGGCTGGATGGGCCATCTACGTAGCTTCTGCTCACTACTGTCCTCAGTCGGACCTATTTTGTTGGTTACTCTTGAAAATGGCTGATCTTTCTCAGCCACCTCTCGTCTCTCACCCCGTTTTCTTCCCATTGTGGACAAGTTACATTATTTTTTGAAAGTACTTGTAGCTAACCATAGATATCATCATAGATAGCTAGTGATATGTGATACTGATACTGCACTGGTGGAGCAGCTTATATATTCAATTTTTGAAGGCAATGCAACGTTGGATTTCTATGACTTACGTAGTAAATACAGCGCTGGACCTCGACGCCAGCATCGAAACAGCCTCAAAATGCACCTTTTTAGCCCCCATGCAAACGTGTGATAAGTGGTGTCAGCTGACCAAGGTTGGTGACGATCGATGCTGCCGTTGAAGCACCGATCCAAAACGTGACAAGTAGACGGACAGACGTACATACGGCCCTCGCGCTTGATGTAAATGGGTTGTTATTGGAAATGAAACATTCGAATCCTCTCTGTCCTCCGCCGAGTCTTTTCCAACACCTTTGTACCTGCTGAACAGGCAGTGCATATACGGCAGGGCTGACAGTTTTGTTTACGCAATTATGCACTTGTGTGTATCCTCTAAAATAAGACAATGCAACGTTCTCAGTTCTGCAGCATTTGCATCATGACGAAACCTCGAAGCCTTAGTAGTTAAAGCTTTTTACTTCACATGTTCAGCGCATCTGAGGCAGCGCTGGCGACTGAAAGAAGAGCAGTTTCAAAATACCCCTGATTTCCTTCAACTAAGCTGGAGGACACTCACTTCTGCACGGCCCAACCTTTATGTTACGTACATGTAGCAAACGTATATTGCTTTGAAAATGACTTCCACCTTCTGTGAGTTGTTTCTCCGCCTGAGGTTGGCCGACTATCTTTGACCCACATCCTACGGAACATTAGCGACCACATCCTCCCCAACGACCTCGGCCTGCCTCCCTTTGAGTTGTGTGGAACATGTGTGGAATGGGCTGACAGGTGATCCCCCAAAACATTGTGCATCTTTGGGCATTACATCAAAAATGATAGCAGCGGAAAGTCCGCCTTGCTGGTCAAATGTGATTTGTGGAATAGCCCCATAGATGTGGGATAACATGACCAATCCACATCTCAACCATCCCTCTATGCAAGGGTGAAAAAGTCGACATTTTTGACGTGTCGCTTTCCCCTACACCCTGTGAGTATTTGCCATTGCGTAGTACTTGGGATATACGCAGCTTTGAGTTAATTGCAATTTCTTCCGCCAAAAAATTACGTACTAACTTCAAATTAACCCTGAGTAGACTCAACTTCGGATAATCGCAATTTCTACCGAGCAATTTAGTTTATCCAAAGGTACACTCGTTCCATGTGTATGTTTTGTTAACATACAGTGAAGTCTCGATGAATGCAATCTCAGTAAGTGCAATTTTTCACCATCATTTACAGATTGGGGCGATTTTTTACATCACACAAAGTTGCTCACTGACTGAGAGATTTCACATTTGCAGATTAAATCGCAAAAAGAAAAATTGAAAATTTGTTCTTCATGCGCTGGACTTGACCACTGCAAAAGTATTTAGGCCGTAAAGAACCTCCAGAGACCACATCAAGGTGCTGGTGTGGTCATCGACGCACAAAATCAGAAGAAGTGGTTGCGAATATTGAGTGGACGCTGTACCCTCTACTGTACGTCAAAATGTATTTCAAAGAGAGATTATGCGGCCTCAGTGCGACATGAGCTTCATATGCAATATGTTCAACTAAGAATGTGCGATCGATGCGTCGGTATCGAGTAGCCGGATCTTTGCAAAATATTGAAAATCGTGGCGTCTAAAGATTTTTTTGACATCATTTTTGCGTGCAACGCTGAGAGAAGTAGCTGATTTTCTACCAGAAGTCTTGAAATGTATCAAACGTCTTAGAAAGAAGTACGATCTAGACAAATTATTGGCCGTTCGATATTTATCAAACCAATTATCGTGATATTTGTCCTCTATGGATCGAGGGCCACGACAACGATTACTTCGTGATATCGCACAGTCCTATGTTCAACTGTTCAGTCGATGCAATTTTCTGATGGAAATGGTGTGTTGCAGTGAATGGGACTTCACTACACCAGGTAGGAGACCGTGAAACCATTGTCGGAAGGTAAATGTTTGTATGAAATTCGTGTATTCGACATGTCGAGACGAGACTAGCAGGAGGTGAAGGGAGACTTCATTAAGTCTCCCTTCACTGTAGCTCACAGCGCTTTCAAGGCCTCGTGTCACTGGGGGTCGAGAGTCATTCTAGGGGGAGACACAGATTTTGGTATGAATTAAGCAACGTTATTCTACATTCCATCATCAGTAGCACATAGGTCTTGTAGTATTGACGATGCATATCGTAGTGCTGTATGTACCCGTACTATATCTACCCGACCCGGCTGACCGGTCTGGGCTGGATGGAATGGGTGGGCTGTGACGAATATAAAAGGGAAAGGATTGTTATTTATGACACCTTTGTGTCAAACTACAAATTTCTGACCCTGCGAAGTGCCTTGACTGCCCCTCGACGGGCTTGATGGCGCTCGGGCAATTTGATTTCCCTTGGCTTTGCCTCAGGAAATTAAGTCTGCCTTGGTGCCATCAACCCCATCTTGGGTCAATATTGTGGTACTTTGCAGGGAGGTATAATTAATATGCTGAGACTCATTTAATGCTTATTCTATTCTTACTTCGTGCCCCTGACTGAAGGCTTATGCACCTCGGTGGACTTGATGCCGAGGCGTTGCTTGACGAAGATGATTGTATTGGCGTCGGATCAAGTCTTACAGCTTGGGGAACGTCCCTTCGTGGGAGGAGCACCTTGCACTAGTGAAGACACATGAGGACCGGCTTTGCCCAGCAATAGGCCTGACAGGCCTCGTGTATTCGAAAAGTAGCATCTCAGTGAGTCGGCATATCGAGTCTATTTCCTCTTCCTTTCTTCTTCACTCGAAAAGGACAGTCGGCCAGACCGAGACTAGTAGTGGCACCATCAACGACACTGAGTTCCTTTAGCGGCAGAATGTCCATCTAACTTCGCAGTCAGCACTGACGCAGTCTCATCCAGACCGTAGAGAATTGGTGAAGTTAGCGCCACTCTGAAAACTATCAGTCTCACACAGACCAGACTTAAAATGTCTTGGGATGTATAACACAGTGGAGTCTTGCAATAACGGAGTCACTTGTCAGCCGGGAAAAGTTTGTTATTGCGAGACAGTGAGACAAAGGGTTTATACCACCTGGAGGTATTCTCATATGTATGCAGCCCATTGATGTCTATGTAGGCTAAGAGTTTCGATAACGTTCGACTGTCGTACGTGCCTCTCTGTTCCTGATATGTAAACATTTTCTACGCCACTAATGCTGGCTAGCGCAGAAAAGCCAAGCCTTTTGTGCTGTACACAAATGTACTGTACCTTTTGTGTACAGTACTTTTATGCTGCCTGTGGGCTAGACCAGAAAGCCATTCGCTTCATGTCACTTTTTATTTTTCCATTGTCTTCTTATACGGTGCCATATGTGCCAAACATATGGTATTTTGCCAGAGTAACTTTTTATGCTAAACCTTCATCCAGAGGATTTTTCTCTGCTTTCCAAAACGCACATGGATTAGGCACTGAACAAGGCCGGGACAGCTGCAGATCCAGACAGCAAAGACGTCCTTGGGGATCTGTTTGATCATGTTTAGAGTGTTATTCTCTCCTTCTTGACTTGTATGTCTGCTACTTTTTTTCGGGGGGTGGGGGCACTGATGTCCTTGGTATGTATTTCCGGTTTGTCGTGTTTTCACTGCTTTGGGGGGGGGGGGTAAATTAGTTATGCATGGTAAGGATAGCTACATAACCTTTATTATAGAAATTTTGAACGAAAAGGGAAAGAAGAATTGTGGTAAGGTAATTGCAATCTAAAATGTCACTGACAATACACAAAGAAGGTTGGGCATAAGCTCTTGGGCCTCAAAAGGAGGTTATCATCACTTCAAGAAAGTAAAAAAGCATTTTTTGAGAAAGCACACTAAATATACAAGGGAATTCTGCAGGTTTATCACAGGGAGGCATCCTGTTCCCCCTAATTTGGCCTTAGATGAACTGCTGGAACAACTGACATTCCAGTCAAAGCAACATGTTTCGTCGATGCTAATTGCAGTGGGACCAGACATTACCTCACTGATCCACAGGGGCCAAGAGGCAAGCGCTGGAATTCATGCGACAATGCAGTCTCGAATTAAGTGCAGAAAAAACAGAGGTGGTGCTCTCAGAAGGAATAGGAAACTGAACCTGGATAAAATAAAGAACCTATATAAACAGATCACTCCCATTGAGTACTCTGGGAAGGCCTAGGACCTCAGGATCCATCAGCTGAGACAGGTGGCTAAGCTTTTGGTCCATATTGAACACAAGCTGAACTCAGCCAAAAGACTTCTCTTTTGCCTGAGAATACTTTCAAGGTGACCAGGGGGTGATAACACCCAGTAATAATAATAAAACGGCTGTACACAGGCATGATTCAATCAAAAATCACCTACCGAGCCGTTGTATGGGCAGCAAAAGCTAGCACATTTGAAGCAAAGCTAGAACACTTACAAAGGCTTGGGGTGGGTGGCATTACCAGCATGAGGCAGTCGACTCCAACTGTAGGACTTGAGGTGCTATTCAGTTTGATGCCAATGGACATGCACATCAGACAGCTCATATCAAGAGCTGTCAAACATTCAGAAAACAGTGTAGCCCCAAGTTGGGATGGCATTGACTCGACAGTGCCAAATGGTCTAAAAATAAAAGCAATGTAACGGAGACAGATCTCAAATTTACGGGCAGAAGTCTAAACTGGAATAAGTAGTTTATAACAGAACTCAACAACTCCAAAAAAAGGTATCTCACAAAAAAGTCACCCAATAAAAGCCTTTATCAAGCCATATCATGACTAGAGGGGAGGTGGGGCGGAGTGTCGTGATATCAAGAGGGATGACAACTGACGGCTATAGTAGCCCACTCAATGGTGATGTAACAGCATTCCAAACAGAGATATATGCTCTGATGTATGGTGCGATGTCACTAGCCTATCTCAAGGGAAAAAGAATTAAAATATTTGTAGGCAGTACAGCAGTCCCGCCAGCAGTCAATAGCTTCTCTATAACAGAAAGGGTAGCACAGTACTGGTTAATTGCTTAAACAACTTAGGCAGGACAAATAAAGTCACCGCATGACCACGTAATGACCTATGATCAAGACCTACGACCAAGAATAAATCACATGAGAGCAAGGAACGCACTGGAAACACTCATGAGCCTTCAATGAGGGCACTCTATGGAAAAAAAATCAGGTCACTATTTGCAGTGCCCACAGCATGGGGAAAAAATGACTGGCAAAGGTATTCAATACAGAATGAACAATATGTTGGAGACAATTGCCCACGTGGCATCAAACCAAATTCTGGGTAAACACGCTTGGCGAAATAACCCAAAAACTTGAGACATTCTCAAGGAAAAAGCAGTTTGCTAAAAATACTATCTGAACACAAGTACCTCGAATTACCATGAATTCAACGAAGGAAACACACAGAGTAACAAATGTCGACTCAATAAAGAAAAGCCTGAAGAGTTTATACACCTCGCAGGAGACTGCCCAATACTTGCAATGAAATGATTGGAGACAACTCTCCAGCTATCGAGGTCACTGAACCCCACAGACCATGTTGATAAGGCGCTAGGGGCTCTGAGGGTTGAATAAATTACATGTAGTAGCCGACAACAGCTCTTTGGGCTCTTCTTTTCTGATTTCTCTAATCAGACCCAGCGAAGAAAGAATTTTTATTGTAGAAATTAGAGGTGCTTATCATATTTCTATTCTATAAGAAATTCAATTTATTCGTCAAAAACTGAAGCTTCTTTAGCAACCCAAACAGTTTTTTGAAAAAAAAAGTTGATGGAACTGATAGGAGGATGAAAACATCAACTGGTTTCATCCCTTGCGGCCCTTAGTCATCCCTGAAAGTTTGGTCAAGATCAGTTCTGTTGTTTCTGAGATTTGGGTGGTGACGGACAACAGACAAACAGACTCCCTTATTGTTAGATTGTTATCCTAGGAAAAAGAAAAAACCTCACCAGATGTGCATTTCCCAGGTCACTCTGCCCAATGGAGGAGGGGAGGGATAACGCATACTTGTCTTCAACAATGCCATCAGCGAGATAAACTACCTAACTGTAGAAAAAATCCATGAGGCCTTAGCTAGTATTGGGAGTTACAAGGCTGCAGGCCCAGATGGCGGTTTTCAAGCCTAAAGGTCTTGTATATGTATCTACTACATGGATCTGTATTGCCTTTTAATGGTGGATTTTTTATACTTCTTGATCAAAAATGGGACCCGTGTGCCCTGTTCATCCGTACATACAAGAGGATTGATTGGGAGGGAGAAAAATATTCAAAGTGGCCTTCTCCAGCCTTAATTATGGCCCTCAATTGCCGAGGAAAGACTGTCCACTAGGTACATAGTAGTGTCCATGAACAAGTCCGACCATGCCTTTTTCAAGAAGGCCTTCAGACTGTCTGTGCTACATAACACGAGGCTTCTGCCACACGTCTGATTCACTGCTGCACATGACAGGTTGACAATAGAAATAATCCTTTACAGCAAAGTGAGTGGCGACAGGTAAACTTTTAGTTCAAAAATCCTGCCCAAAACTGTATCGCACATCAAGGAATCATTTGAAAAGTGACTTTTTTGGTGCTTCAACTGCCGTGCAGAAGAAGTAAAAATAACAGCAGGAAACACAATGACTTTTGTCGGAAGCGTTTTCAACAGAGGCCAAGTGTCTTTTTGGCTGGTCAAGGGCAGCGGCAGCGCTGCTAGCTTTTTTAAAAAAATCTTTGATTAATTCCTGCTTATGCCAATATATCCAACCAAATTGTAACTACATGGCGTGTGCTGTATGGTGTCTCATTCCAGATTGTTCAGTCTGAATTGGCCTCATCCCTTGGCCATGGACGACTATACCATCATTGGCCGGGGCAGCAGCGGTGGCGTGAGACCACATAGGTCTGCCTATCTGCCAGAACCTGCCACACTCGTTGCACCAAGGCAAGTGGCCCGTGAGGCACCTGAGGCCAAGAGGAACGCTGACGAGGATGAAGAGGATGACCTCAACGACGACTACCATTACGACCCAAGATTGGGAGCTGTCAGGCAGAGAGGTGTGTGCACTTTTTCTGTACTCTCACCCTGTCCGTGACATTGAAAGCTTCACCACTTTGCCTGTCTCTTGTCCGTAGCTGAGCGTGAGCGTGAGTTGAAGCAGCTGTACAACAAGATTGCCAGGAAATTCCCCTTCGTGGTCGAGCAGGGCCTGAAAAAGAGCCAGCGAACCCCCTCACTCAACGACATCTTCTCCCTGCCCCTGTTTGGTCAGCCCAGACGAGGAAAGAAGAAGTAAATTGTTAGATCAGGGAGGGGTAAGAAAGAAGAAAAGAATTTTGCACAAACCTCCTTAAAGTTATACTGAGCATTTTCAGAGAAACCAGAGCTTTACCCTTCATTCTGCTTCAGACTCTTTGCAACTCTGCACATACCATGCTACTTTCGATCCTCCCCTCCTACTAACAGTGTACATGTAATGAAGATCTTCATGTGTCATTCATTCTCTACTACTTTCTCAGGCTAAGAATGTTTTAAGGCATTGTATGGCATATGGACAAACGCATTGTTCTGTTAGTCTACTGTGCTGTAGAACCCTTCATGAGGCAGAGAAAGAAAAATATAAATTCTTGCCAACAGTCAGTATGAACTATGCGTGTGAGAGAAAATCTATCCAAGCCCAAGTGACTCACCTGAAAGGCATAAGAAAATTCACTTTGGAACCAGATAAGTACTGTTCAGTCCTTGCCCTAAGTAATTGCATTGAGCATGACATCTCCTTATATGCTATACTGGAACATGTTGAGGTAGAATTTTGATACAGAACGTGTAGATGTGATACTTGGGCATAATCTTGAGCACAGAGGTTCAATGTCAGGACTGCCCATTTTGGTGCGACAGTGCTGAACAAAAAGCCAACTGAAGGGTCTTGAATTTTGACTTTTCCTGAATGTAACAGTTTATGAGATTGTCATAAACTTTCGTGGAGGAATACTGACCCCCAAGTCCAACATTTATAAGAGGATTCACTCCCCAGGCCCTCCGGCGCCGTGCACAAGCACACAAAAAACCGACGTCCGCATTGGGTGGTTGCTAGGTTCCGTGAAGTTACAAAAAGAGGGCGAGAGGGTGACATTTCGACATGAACAAAACACATGGGCTGTCTTAACATTGAACGTCTGTACTCAACACTGAGCTAAGAGATGTACAGTCCTTGGCGTAAAGATTATCCTCTCGATACTTCTGATGACGGCAATCTGGTCTGCAAAGCTCCGGACTGCCTTCTCTCGCTACTGCTGACGACGATTGTAACGACCAAGATCCGGACTGTCTTCTCTCGCTACTTCTGAGTCTGATCAGGTGTGCATTGTGTTAAAGCCTTGTGTCCTTGAGTCTTGATTTCAATGCACGACAAAAAAACGAAATTTACCGACTGTCGTCGATGCATTTTGTTTACATGTCGAATGGTCACCCTCTCGCACTCTGTCGTGCTTTTTTAAACCCCTTCCCAGAACCTAGCAACCTTTGGCCCGGACGATAGGGTTTTGTATGGTAGAGAGCATGGCGCTGGATGACCCAGTGAGTGAAACCCGGTGGAAATAATGGGCCAGGGGGCTAGGATTGTTCCATGAAAATTACAGTCCATTTCATCAATGTTTGCCCCCTGAAGAAGACTAATTTCCAGCCTGTTGGGTGCCTCTCTCTCCAGTTGGTCTCATTTTGAGCATTGTAGCACCAAAATGGGCATCCCTGACATTGAACCTCCGTACCCAATATTGTGCCCATGTATCATATCTATGTGTTCCACTTCAAAATTCCAACTCAAAATGTCCGAGTGTAGCGTATGAGGTGTAGTCATGCCCGCGACTAATATTGACGCCAAGGACTGCACACGTTCCACATCAAGATTCCACCTCAAGACGTTTCAGTGCAGCGCATGAGGTGATCTCATGCTCAACGCAATTACTTACGGCAAGGACTGTATATGTAACTAGCGCTTTTTCGCTCCCCCCTCGTTGGGTAGAAAGAACGGCATCAATATAAAGCGCTATGTGTGTGTGTGTGTGTGTGTGTGTGTCTGTCCGTGTTTCATACCACACGCTTCGTGCCCACCACGCTCTTCACGCTAACCACGCACTCAGTGCTCAATACAAGCAAAGAATGGTAGGGCTGGAAACCGGCCGCGAAAATCAGCCGCTGCCACAAAAATCAGCTTTGCAAAAGCTGAGAAAGGTAGCGCTCAAAAGGTAGAAACAGACACACACACACACACACACACACACACACACACACATACACACACACACACACACACAGACGTACATACGGCTGCTACATACTCTCCTTCCCCAAAGAGAAGACTTTCGTTTAGGCCAAGATGACGATTGTCCTCATGACGAACAATCTCTTGGTGACAGAGATTTCGCTAGTTGATGAGAAGCAACGAAAGGAAGGATAGGTTGATTTTAAGCTATTGGTCATTTAGTGTCAGAAGACAAGAGGCTGAAGAGGACGACAACGGCCGCTCAAGTACTTGGTAAATCATCGTGATCACGATCTTCTATGTGTTTGACGCCACCCAGAACAAGCAGATGTGGGTAGAGAGAGGGAAAGGGGGAAAAGGAAAAGTAGCAATTCCTTCCTTCCAGTTGAGGCTGCCCGTACAGCTTGCTTGGCCCTGCCCGAAATGCTTGGCTGAAGAAAAAAGTCTCTCCTGTGTGTGCAAATCAACCAAAGGTAGTCAATCACCCTGAGTCTGAATAACAAGGACAGAGGCATACAAGTCACTGCTATTTGCCCCCCCCCCTCGCATCCCACCCGGACACTCCCAAGGTATGCACTAAAGCCCCGGTCCAGCAGACACTTCCCTTCCGCCTCCCTCCGACTGCCTCGCGAGACAGGCGCGAACACAGAGCGGAGGACACAGTACGTACACGGACGCAACGGAAGAAGCAAAGCAAAGCTAGTGAAGTGTTGTCAGTACAGGAGGAGAGGGAGTGTGGGGGACTGGGGGGAGGGGGTAGCGCACCCGGGGAGTGCCCGGGAGGGGTGCCCTGCGCGGAACGGGTGGGGCCGGGGTGCTGGCAGCACCTCACAAAATATCAGCGAATTTCCTTAATTGCATTCATGGCTGAAAAATTCTTGCGAACTGAACATGTTCAAGTTTTAGTTAAGCATGTCTTGACCTCGCAGCTTACAGTGAAGCTTCCATTGGCATTCTCAGTGACTGCCAATGACAGCTATCAATTGAGCACGCAAGCACGGAGACGTCGTGCCACTAAGCCAAACGTACTCCTCATCCTGATCGCACAAACGTTCCCACTCTTCTTCCAGGCAGTTATAAAGAATTAAGAGAAACAAAATGGTTACAAAAAGAGCAATTTTTGGGGCAAGTGCCCTAATCACATTTCTCTACTACTGGGCATCCCAAGCAACCTGAAGTTTGAACATGATTTAAGCTACCTTATCAGATAATGAAGCACATCCAAATCACATCTCGCCCAGGTACACTCAATTGAGATTGGACAAATCTTTCACCATGTGACAAGGTATTAATGAAAATTGCCGTTATTCCTGAAAGCTTTTTCTTCCGGCATACTTGGTACTTAAGGGATCTCCAAGGTGTAAAGACACTAAATGAAATGTGTAAAAATGAAAGGCCATTTCCGACAAGGAGGTTGACTTCAAGACTCAGTACAGCACAGCTACTCACAGCTGAAGGGTTTTTACGATCATCTTCACTCTCGTCGCATCGGCACATGCTTGAACAGATCTGTTCCGGACGAAACACTGCTTCTGCTCCAACACTGCCAAGAGGTTAAGCCCCTGCTGAGGGATGACAAATTCCATGAGGTTTTAAAAGAGTGAAATGTAATAATGAGCCTGAGCCGCTGCAGTAATCTATGTTCACATGTTCATGAGAATAGAAAGTAAGAAAATGCATTTTGGGAAAGCTTCATGGAGACTTGATGAAGCTGCTGTTGGTGGATGCTCTCTCGTCGTACATGTAGAGCCTGAAACATAATCAATGCCTCTGAGTGCTTTCATCTTCTCAGGTCCCATGGAGGAGACCTCGGAGTTTTAGATGAAAATTGGCTGATGCTCTGGCTGACTAAGTCTGGATAGTAGCATTTGAAAGACTTACTCGCATCCTCCACAGTCATCGGGCAGAGGTCGTTGCAGCTCGAAAAGCATTCGCTGGCCTCATTGCAGTTGTCCCTGTGATCGCAGAAGCAGACAGCCAGACCCTAATAAGTTTATTGTTTGTTATTGCGTAGGTGGGTGTGACAGAGAAAGAGAGAGCTCAGCAGCTCCTAGAAGAAATGAGTCGTGGTCCATACACCTCAGCAGGAGCAACGTCGGCGCCAGGGACGTGGACGCTCAAGATGCATCCTCCTGGGGTGTGGTTATAGGCCATCTCCAGGACTTCGGTCCAGTCGTTCTTGTGGTCAAGACAACCACGGATGGTCGAGGGCCATGTAGCTGTTAGGAAAAAAAAAGGCTTCGCTTGACCAGGAGAAGGTTGTACGTGCATCTTCTTTTCCAGCCTCTTGGTGACTTTTGATCTCACCGCCGAATCCTTTGCGGTTGGCAAGTTCAATGGCGAAACAAGGCTGGGAACAATTTTGTGGCGACGCTGACTGCGGGTACGTCTCATTGCAAATCACGGATTCTCCTGCGATTTTTGCGCAAAAAAATAGTTGCTGATCCGTTCAATTTCCTTAGTAGTATTGGCCACCTGTCTGGAAGAAGTTGAGGCCCAGAATGATGTGCAGTCCAGAATAAGCAAGGATCTTGTGCAAAACCATCTTTGCTGTCCGCTTCTGGACAAAGACTTCTTTGATGTGGGTTCTATCACGAGAAATGCTTTGATATGTTCAAAGTGCGCCTCATGTAGGACACTTCAAGCGTGTCAGGTTTTCTATCAGCTTTAGCAGCTCATCATTGGCATATTTGACGCATGGTTAATTTGCAGTCCAGAGGTGCTGCAGGCAAACTAAGGGTGCACCCACACTACCGCAATTTCTGACACGCTCATCAGCATCACATTGTGCATCAGAGGGAGGCCTCCGGAGTCACAGGAGAAACACTACAGTGCAAATGCACCCTAAGCCCGAACGAAAGCAGGACAAAAAATTCTTGACCCGGGAAAAGTAGTGAATCTTTTTTCTTGGCAAAAGTCACGGAGAAGCGCAACTCAAGTTGGCGCGCACGCGCGCAAGCTTCCTTTCTTTCTCTCTCTGGGTTCCGCACGCACGCACGCACGCACGCACGCACGCACACACGCGAGCACGCGCGCAATCACGCAGCTGCAGTTTGTGAGTTCAAGTGAAGGAGGCAGGAGAAGGAAAGGGAAGCAACACACTCGAAGTGTTGCAAGCTACAGTAAGTATACGAAAAGTGTTCATGGGCAAGAAGCTGCTTAAACACACACGAGGGCACCCAAAAATGTGCTCATTGTGCAGCTGATCCTTCTCCGTCTCGTCACAACTCCCGACGGGTCAATCCGGGTCGTGACACTGGGACAGAATTTGAAATTATACCACTTTCTTTCATCCTCGCCCAGATAATTGGGTGACGGAGCAGGAACAATTGACAAATTGAAGAAAAGAACGCTTTTGCTCAAAAAAGTTATCCCTCCTCAGCAAAGGTGAGCTTACACGATGCACTTTTCACCCGTCGGTTGTCCAATGCTCGTACCTTCTTCTCGCTCTTCGGGCAGATTCGCCAGTACAAAAGCGACTTAAGACCCCTTCCGCGAAGGAAGTCTTGTTTGAGCCTTCGACGTCATGCCCTTGGCATTTCAAAGATACTTTTTTTTTACTGGGCCTTACTGTATGAGAAAATATCACTGCGAGCACTGTGAAGAGAGCTTCGTAAACAGCGAAATCTGCGAAGATGCATCCTCGCTATGTGCATGACTAGGGATATATGTTAAAATTAACGTAAGAACAAGTTAAATTCGACATTTTCGGCATCGAAGTTGCATTAGACAATCGGCTAAATTCATTTTTTCGGCCAGCCAACGAATTAATAAAGAACACATTCGCAGTTCACGCTTTTTTGTGTCGGGGAGGCCCAAAACGACTGATTTTTTTCCCTCACCCTGTTGAAATTTTTTAGGTAGAGATTTGTCATGCCAGTCATGCATGTCCAATTTCCACATACCTTGAACTCATCTATATATTTGTGCGTAGAGGCTGTGTGTGTGGGGAGAGGGGGTGCGTGTGCGCGCGCTTACCCCGCCAAAGAAGCAAAATGTCTGGGTAAACTTAGCATTTTTCCTGGAAACTGGGCCTTATCAGGGGTTTCATCACTCTCAATAGATGATACCGAGGTGTCCAAAAGTAGACCCTGTTCGGCCGCATTTCAAGACAAGACAATAAGTAAAAAAGGCAGGAATGAATTCGGGTTTCATTTCTCTTTTTGGCAACTGCAGCAACTCCGGGTCAAAGTTACCACGACAGTTTTTGTCGTCACCGACATCTTCGACCGTGTTTCTGCAAGTTTTGATCCCCGTGTTCACTCGTCAGACTTCAAGGTAAAGGGTTAGCACGGATCTTTCCAAAGCCACGAACAAAGTATAAAACACTTCGTCACTACTTTGGGACATCCCTGTACTCATCCATAGGAAACTTGGGCATGAATTATACTGTTTATACATCATTCAGTTGCAATCTATGGCCTCCATTAAGAGAACTCTCTGTCCCAGAATCTTGGCGTGCAATATTCCTAAACTCCCCCACCCAAATGTACTCGTTTTACCCCCTCCTAGTGGGCGAGGAGACGCTTTCTCCTTCTCCTTCTCCGGCAAAGAGCTTTTAGCAACCGCGCGTTTGAGCTTCAGGGCAGATGGATTCTGATTCCTCTTCGTATTGTGTCGACGAAATGTATAAGCTACACTCCTTGCCGTAAGTAACTGCGTCGAGCATGACATCACCTAGTACACTGTACTGAAGCGTGTTGAGGCGGAAGTTTGATGTGCAACCCCCATTCATTCCCCCTGGAAATGGCGGGCCTGAGGGGCAGGATTCTTCCATGGAAATTTCAGGCAATTTCATCAACTTGTACCCCCTGAATAAGCCAAATTTCTATTATCTTTGGCAATTCCCCCCCCCCTCCAGTTGGCTTCTTTTTGAGCACTGTAGCACCAAAATGGGCAGCCTTGACATTGAACCTCTGTACTCAAGATTGTGCCCAAGTATCACATCTACACGTTCTGCATCAAAATTCTACCTCAACTTGTTTCAGTGCAGCATATGAGATGATGTCATGCTCGACGCAATTACTTACCGCAAGGACTGTACAGTGCTTGGCGTAAATAATGTCGCCTAGTGCATATCTCTGTCAGATGCTGACTGGGGATGTTTCCTAGTGAAATTTTGACATGTAATTGATTATAGAGACACTGGGACGTAACTGTTAGCGCACAAGGTCACAGTTTTGACTGTTTTTTAAGGCAACAAAGCACTTTCAATGTCATTAGTTGATATGACCCCCGTGCCGGATGCAACCAAATTTTGTTGTTTTTGACCACAAAACTAAGGTGAAAGTAGCTGAAACTTTCTGGGGGGGTCCCGCTCACAAGGCCCCCCAACCCCCTCAGTCTGGCACCCATAATTCACATCGTAGCAATAAATAAGCTGGAAAGGCTGAGAGACCTCCCTCTACATTCGCTCTGGTGCCTTAACAAACAGTCAAAACTTGACGAAACTGCAGGATCTCATGTCCCACACTCTCAGTCACACATTTCACAGCAAAAGTAAACGTTACAATTATCTTACTAAGAGTATTGCATCGATATGTACCAAGCGACATCATTTACGCCAAGCATTGTATTGTATATGTACGTCCGTTGGACGAAGCCTCCGTGGTTGCTCAGTCGATGAATCCCGTTGAAGTTGCTTTGATTCAACTAAAATGTGTTCATTTTTGTCGCCTTTTAAAGGTGATGGACGTCATCTTGAGAATACTCTCAGAAAATGCCTGGACGAATTGTGAGTGCTGAGATCATGTATCTTTTTGTCCCTTGCTAGTCGGCAGCAGTGACTCAGTTGTTTCGTCAAATGTGTGTTTTCCTTGGCTTTCTTTCAGGCAATCCAGTGAAAAGAAGGTTGGGGTGAAATCCTTGGACTGTCACAATGTCCTCTGCTCCACCGCCACCGCCGCCGCCGCCACCGCCGCCGCCGCCTCCTCCTCCCCCAGGTCCCCCAAGGACGAGCTGGAAATCTTCAGAAGTTCCAGATCTTTCCATACTGCCCGCCACTCTATCCTCGGACCCTGCCAGAAATGCTCTCATGGAGGGGATCCGAACGTCTGGAGGCAGGAAGGGGCTGCGTAAGGTGCCCAACAGGGAGAAGAAACACTCTAACTTTATGGACGTGCTCAAGAGAGAGGCGGGTAAAAAGGAGGACGAGCCAAAGAAGAGGCCAGCGCAACAAAAGCCATCCGCCATGCTGGCCATCAGGAACAAGGCTGCCAAGACGAAGAAGCAAGTTGAAGACGTAGAAGAGGCTCGTGCTGTTGCCACAACTACGACTGTTACTACTGAAGCATGTAAGGCTCCTTTTCCCCTCAGATCCTCCACGACGGAGCAGGAGTTGAATGACCTCCTGAACAAGATTGACGAGGAGATTGCTATGGATCCTGAGCTTGCCGAAGACCTCCTTGACATCCTCGACAGCGACGAAGAACTTGCCATCGAGCGGTCAGACGCCACAATCCCTCCGGAACTGGAAGAAAGACTAAGATCCGCTGTACGTGATTTGGGAGAAGAACCTTGTGATGTCGCTGGAAAGGCTGTGATTGCTGATGACGCCAACGTGGAATCGTCTGTGAAGAGAAAGAGACCAGACCCCAAAGACGATCCTGAAATGCAAGAGATGCTCAAACTTTTGTCAGCTGCAGAGGGTGAATTGCACGAGACCGCAGAGAAAGAGCTTCTGGACATGGTGGAACACATTGGAGATGAAGAATACTTCGACAAGAAAGAGGCCGAAAAAGATCAGCAAGAAGGAAAGCACGTAAAAAAGATTCCAGAAGGGGCAGTTCCGTTATTTGGAGACGTTGACTTGTTCAGGGGCGAAAACCCATTCAAGGCCAGAAAGCTTGAACATGACAAGAGTAAAAGTGACGAAGAAGAGAATGACAGAGCAATAGACTTCCATGACGAAGCATCACTCGAACATGTCGTGGCCAGCGCGACAAGGAAAAGAGCGTCTCCTCCGAAGTCAAGGAGACATTCTTCAAGCAGATCTGGTAAGTTAAAGACGATTTCAGAGCAAGGAAAACTAACACCGCCTAAAACAGAAAGGCCCCCTAACAGTTCTACCAATGGTTTTGACCATACAGTGACAAAAATGAACAGACCTCAGAGCAGTCGAGCATGTGATACAGAAAGTGGTGTCAGTCTGGAAAGTGAGCCAACGCTGACACATTTGATCGAAATTCCCCAAAGAAGTCGGGCTAAGGTTCAGAGAAAGCGGAAAATGCCCTCACGATATGCTCACCTGGACAAGTGCATGAAGCAAATTGACGAGAGTCAAACAAACGGCTATTACAGCGACGTAGAGAATTCACCAAAAAAAGGTGAACAAGGAGAAAGTTCCAGATTAGAGGAGGATGCGCAGCTCCTTCAAGAGGAACTGACACCTGCAGAGGGAGGGAGAACACCACCACCACCTGCAGAAGATGAACCCATGCTAACTGGTGATACATTTGATCAATCATTCAACAACGTCACGCCTATGAAAGAAAGTCTTCCCGTCACCACGGATGTTCTCTGGACAAAAGGAGATGAGGAAGAAACAAATGATGATCATGCATTGACAAATGACCTGTGGACAGATAGTACAACTGTGGAACAATTGGAGGCAAAAACAGTGCCAGAAATTGAGCCCACGCCTGAAAAGTCTCAGCATAATGAAATGGGCGAATCAGCAGTGCCAATTCTTGTCGGAACACCTATGCAAGAAGAGGAATATCCATGGGGATCAAAGCCCGCAGCAGTGGATGATGACTTGGGTGAATATGAGGTAGAAAATGAGCAAGGCCAAGGGCCCACACAGTGTGCCGAGTTTGAAGTAGTAGCATATGAAGAGGAAGCAACCACAACTATAGAAATTCATGGCGCACCAGAAGCCGATGCCCAAGACCAATCCCAGCAAATTGATGGTGCGGAGGCAGGAGCCAATGATTTGACAAGAACACCCGCAAAAGAGTACATAACCGGAGCAAATGCCGGAGATACAAAAGAGCTTGATCTATCCGAAGGGTTTCAGCCAGTTGTACAAGGAGACGTAGCAACGCATGAACATACAGAAGCATATGGCACCAAACGTCCAGAACAACAGGAAGAATCAAGGCAAGAATATAACAAAGACGAAGAGGTTGTTCTTGCCATAGGAGGAGCTCAAGAGCAATATTTATATACGAAAGACGGATTATCTGTTAACGACGAAACAATACGTCACTTAGCAATTGCTGCCATGGAAGAAACGCACGAGGAAACTCTTATAAGGCAGACGATAGGACATCACGCGGTAGATAAAGCGCAGCAACTTCAGGAACAATCAACTCCCGACAGCAAAGAGACATCAACTTCCGTGTATGATACCGAGAATTCGGTAAATGGGACACTAAAAACAGGCAACACCAAATCGACCGTTGATCAAACATTCGACGATAGGGAAGCCGCGTTTGCCGCGACTCACGCTGATGACAATTTCCAACGTGAAACACAACAATCTTTGCAGTTTCATGAAAAGAAAAATGTTGTAGTCAATAAGGAAGCAAGTGAAGAGTACATACCTATGACAAATATGCCAGGACCATGGACATCGGCACAATCCCAGACCAAGGCAGGAGCTCTCAACGTGACACCCCTAGAAGATCCTGAGGAGCAAATGACTGCTGAAATAGAAGCTGCTGAAGAAACAGAGGATGCAGTTGAAGCATCTGGTACACCCATTAATGAAGAGCCATGTTATAACACTGATGTGAAAGATGTACAAGAACCACACTTGGTGGCTGGCTTTGAAGAAGTCCAGCTTCTATCACAAAAGGATGAGGCGAGTATGGATAACATTGGAATGGAAAATGCACGCACATTGATGACACCTGGACATACTCTGACTGATGCAGATGAAGAATGCTCTGAACAACCTATGCATGCTGCACTCATGGAAGATGAAGTTCCTGAGCTTGAACCACCTGTGGTCAGTGACGCTGATAAGCTTCCTGTTGAGGAAGAAGCTCTTCATGTGACACCTCTAGCAGATGCTGAGGAACAAATGGCTGTTGGAGTAGAAGCTGCTGAGGAACAAATGGCTGTTGGAGTAGAAGCTGCTGAGGAACAAATGGCTGTTGGAGTAGAAGCTCCTGAGGAAATAGAGGATGCAGTTGAAGCATCTGGTACACCCATTAATGAAGAGTCATGTTATGACACTGCTGTGAAAGATGTACAAGAACCACACTTGGTTATTGATGATG
>JAAUXU010015218.1_pt1 | contig 19294 bp, 22 predicted proteins | sample 7278151 | NCBI WGS metagenome assembly JAAUXU01 (sample SAMN14350113, study PRJNA611818) | marine sediment metagenome | isolation source: surface marine sediment (1.8m) | place: French Polynesia: Moorea | collected 2018-08 | reverse complement strand
GCAGCTGAGTCTGCCTGCATGTGTGACTGCAGCCTTAAGTTATCCATGAAAGAGAGGACCACCACAACAGCTGACTTTTTGCCTCAAAATCCTCAGAGCGAGCCAGGGCAACGTTCACCTTCTCCCTCCTTTATTTTCTTTGGGCTTGCTTAGGTCAAGGGGGACGGCATGGTAAAAGAAGTGGTGCCATGGAAAATTCTACTTCGTCAGGGTAAGTTAGGCAACCATGGGAAGAACCTGTTGTTTCGATGGTGGCCAACTGTAGCTCGCTCGATCCAAGTGAACAAGACAGTAATAACTTCCAACTTCGGCGCTCCGAAAGAGATGATGGTTGCAGGGGACAGGTAATTACGCCAGATAGCTAAAGTAAACCTAGGCCCAAATGGTTCAGCAGCACCGATGCACTGCAAGAAAGGATCATGACGCGATGGCCTGAAGTGACGAGACTCCCTATCCACTCATTTTCCTGCCTTCAGCGTGTGATCCACAGAGATAATAGAAATCTACGGTGTGATCTTCCTTCATCCTGAAAAAGTTGACTTCCTCTTTTTCTCTATTTTTCCTTCTGTCCTGCAGGCATTGGTGTTGGGCAAATTTCTAAATAGTCGGAGTCAGGGAGAGAAGGATCCTTCGGAAGAATATTCCAGCATTTGTAGTCGTCGAGAGCAATGTTTGTCTTACGCATGACTTAATCTTTTTTATATACTCGAATGACACTGTCACAATGAACTATGATATATGAGGGCTGATTCTAACGCAAATACTTTGTGTCTCTTAGCGCTGCTATCCTATGACCACTGAGAATGTTCGAAAAAAAAAAGAAAGATTTCCCTGTGGCAGCGCTCTCGTTTTTCAATGCTGTTATCTCCGGTAGCAACTTATTACAGAGCACTTTCATTTTTTGAGTTATTATTACGACTTTTATTTCTGCTCTTAGCCTTGACTCCGGGGCAAACTGAGGCAATGGTTCTAAAGAATCAAAAAGGCTTGGCTCAGCCTTCCCGTATCTCCTATCATACGATGCATGGCGTATCCTAGAGCAAAAATTGGGTTATCTTATGATTTAGTCATATCTCATTGGTCACAGCCTCATCGCAACGCGCATTGAACTCCTCTTCAGTAAGATAACCTTGAGTAGCATTAACCTAAATGGAAGGATCTCTGCGAAATGATCATCATGGGACGACGCAGAGGTAATGCACTAACTTAGTGAATTATTTCTATTTTTTAACACGATGACGACGCTCGTGAATGCTGCTCCCAGCCTTTCTTCCTCCCAACTCTTGGTTATATTCTGAACGAATCCCCAGTGTCAAGCTGTTGATGCCGTCGTTTGGCAGCCATTGCAAACTCATCCATAAGAGTTAGGTCAAACAAAACTTTTTAGTAAAAAGTTGCCCCTACCTAGGTGTTACACTTGCACACCTAAGAGCCTAAGAAGTGAAAAGTATTGACCAGGAGAGGAGCCCCCGAGTACCGTCCTGTGATGCACGATTACTTTGAGGCCAGCCACCATAGAGGTTACTTCTTACTTCTGGAAGCTTTTTTTCAGGCTTGGATTGTAGCAAGAAGCACATAAGCTTGCATGAACAACAGGCTAACAGCAAAGACATATAAAAGAAAGAATTTTTGCTGCAGAGGACAATCTTCTTTTTTTCGTTTACTCTTTTCTTCCTCCTCTCGCCATTTAAAAACTTGGCCGGAGTCAAGCGGGACAATGGAAGAGAGGACAAAGGAAAGAAGCCTCGTGAAACAAGCAAAGTTTTCTGTTCCGGGCACGTTTTTTCTGGTGCCACCGGATTTTCTACTGCTTTTTCTCCGATTCCTTCCCATTATTGCAAGGTTAATCCCAGCCTTCGCAATTCGATCTTTGGAGGGAACTTGTACTAAAAGCAGTGAAGGCACTATTGGCCTTGTCTTTACCTCGAAGCTCTTAACGTGTCCCATCGGACAAGGGTACGAGCAGACGGACTCGGGAGGGCTGTTTTCACTCGAGACGTTCACCCAGTGCATGTTGAACGTGTCCAGGGCAAGTTCCTGAAACAGCAATGGTGGAATAACAACATAAACGACTATCTCTCTCCTAAGGACAAGGAGGTCTCTTGGGGCTGTCACCCTACATGAATGAAGGTACACCAGGGTTGCTGGCTGTGCCGTCGACGTACCTGCTTCATCGTCCTCGACGTCTCTCTGATGGTGTCGTTCTCAACCACGAAGTCCACTTCTGGATACTCCCCAAATTCTCCCACCCAGACATATTTATAGCCCTCGCCAGGCACTTTCTGGTACTGGAAGATGGAGTATCGACCGATGCGATCGCCTGCTCTCGTGAACTTGACGTCGCCGATAGATTCGCCCTGAATACCTGTAAGAGTGAGAACTTCGTCACTTTGTGAGCGCGCACGGAGACACCAGACATGTGCATGATCTCTTTACAAACAAGCACTTGATGTTTTGGGCTCTCACTTCAAAGCATACTTGAGTCATTTAGGCGCAAGGATAAGGACGAACATGGACAAGTGGTGCTTTCACAGGACGTCAGTCCAGGCTACTTCGAGTGACAGGTTCGGACCAGCACAAAGTTGCCCCCCCCCCGGCTGTCGGAGCAGCTCTTTTACTTTACCCATCGGTTCTTTTTTTGTCTGAAGCGTGTAGTAAAGTAACACTTTATGGCCCGCCACAGAACAGGGAATCTCCACTGAGCTACAAGCGTCCAGATACTGAAGCTCAAGGGATTCAGGTTAGGGCTAGATGGAGGCCAGATTTTCTTCGGTCACAATCGCTGGACCCCAGCTCCTTCTCCAGGTGCTTCCGGATGGCTGCCCACAGTAACGCAATCCATCCAGAATGCGGTCCCATCATTTTTAAGAAACGAAAAATGCCGAATAACTTTCATAATAGTTAATCTATATTTACAATATTTGCACATTTGGAAGGTCGAAAAGTTCCCTGCTCATTTTTCAACAATTCTACCTCTGGCCTCAATGCACCTCTCCTCCTGAGATAGGAATGTCTTGTAGATGCTGGGGAGGGCATCGTAGAGAATACTTCCCCAGTGCAGTTCCATGCTAGCCTTGGGTTAGTCGACACAGGTGCGGTACTTGGTGCAGGCATCAATCTCCACAGCGCTCCAGATGTAGAAGTCGAGGGGATTCTGGTTCGGGCTTGATGGGGCCCAGAGCTGCTTGGATCAGACTCCCCTTGACCCCAGCGTCTGCTCAAGCTACTCCAGGATGACCTTGGCATTGAGGGCAAGGGCACCATCCTCTGTCCAGATCTATTTTCCAATGCCATAGGCTCGGTCCAGTGTTGGGAAGATGGATGCACTTGTATTTTTTGTGGTCCAAGGACCCTTTGACTGCCTCAGTCTGCGCAGTTTGGCGTCACCACCTCCCTGATGCTTCTTGATGCCTCCATTAGCCTTGGACCTCTCTTGGATGTGATAAAATCCCTTCCAGTTGGACTGAAACTGTTTCACTATCTCCATTTGTAGGTCAACGGTGATGATCTTTTCGTTAAGCATTGACATTTTGCTCCAATCTCACTTGCTCTTGGCCGATTTTTAAGTTCTGCATATCATTTGAAAGAGCTCAACCTAGCCCAACGAGCCTAACCTTCACCAGTTTGACCACGTATTTCAAAAATTATAGCGTTTCAAAGTGAAGAGACAATATTTTTTATTGATAGTGTGTGCGTAAGTCCTAACGCCTCAACGTGTAGTGTTCTGGGGACCTCAGTTAAATTATGAAAATTACTATTTTAGCTTAAAGTTACACTAGCGCTTACGCGCTAACTACCCACTTCGTTAGGTAGGAAGAATGGCAAAAATGTAGAGCGCTTCAGGCTCACCACAAGCTGCGTTCCCATCGTCCCCGCAAAAGCTCGAAATTGGCCGCACAAAAGCTGGACTCACACACAGACACAGACACAAGCACCAGACGCACATAAATATCGCGCTTTTGGTACTAGATTTTTCTTTAAAACAATAATTGTTCTTAGCAACATCACATTTCTTCCCCGATTATTCAGAGGCTATTGCGGAGTCTTATTCTGTAACATGTGGTGGGACCACGTATCTTCACCATTTGGCATCAGCTAACAAACTCATGATGTACTCAACCAAATTCCAAAATTTTGGTTTTTGGCTCTAATGTAGTGAACATAGGGAAGTCAGGACACCATAAGATAAAGATAATCTTGGAATCTCAAGGCATCGCAACATACGAATAGATCTGCACGGAAAAGAAGCAAGTTCTGAATTGCTGCACCATTTAAAAGGTTGACAATTCATGCACTACTTCTTCTATTGCACACCTTTCCTGCACTTATGGTGGTTGGTCAGCCACATCATACTGGACTGACTGCTCCATCTCTACTCAACAAGAAGGTGTTGAGTTCAGATCTTAGGACGCCTACTGGAATGTCCTGACTTGCCTGAAATAACGTTATGTGATATTCTGACATCCCAGCAGTCATTGCCGTAAGACTCAAGAGGGCCAGCAAAAAACAACTTGTTGTTGCTTTTTACTTGTTATGAGTTTGGAGGACATCCCCATCAGGTTGCGGACTAACTACTCTTAGAAATATGTCGCTATGCTGAGACTTGATGGACTTGCTTAAGAGCCACCAGCTCGAGCGGACTCGAGTCATGTGTCTCTCAGCCACCAGCTCGAGTCACAACTCACTGGCCTGACTGCTTCTGTACTGGATCACATGTTTCGGCGGGAAATTTCAAAATACAGTCGCCCACCCATAAGTATGCCATGAAACACAATGAAATCCATTGAAGCGCGGTGCACATCTGCGTTAAGCTGGGCACACCTGAATCCATCATATGCATACAGCATCAATAGCTCTGTAGACTGGTGTTGACGGACAGAAATCACGGAATTATTGTAAGGATTGGGAACTGGGAACATTTTAGTGGCTTGACCTGGCAAGTTCTCTGGGGCAGACTCCAGGCGTGCCCGCATTTGTCATTGGGCAGTCAAAACAGTCAAGAATGAGTTTGAGGAAAATGTGGATGAAACCACATCATCCTGGGGTGTTTTCAGGTTTCAAAGAGACTTGACATTCCTGTGTGGGGGCCTAAAAGCCCTGAAATCTCAAGACGTCCTGAGATTCCATGACCGTATGAACTCGCGTAAAGTCCTGATCCTTTTTTGGCGCACATACGTGCCAGGGGCCCGACCCTGTTGCCAATGACGTTTCCCCTTCCATGGTGGTTGTTGAGAGCAGAGAAGACTTGATTCTACCGAATTTGGCGGGATCTTTTCACATTGTCTACTTCACATGGGCCCAGTTCGCCTTGGGCCTCGGTTAGTGGAACCTTCTTGAACACCGACCTGAAGTAAATGGAATCTTGAAAGAACTGTCAAGTGAATATTTGTGGGTACCTCACGATCATTTTTAGACTTTTACCAGAAGTTAAGAGAAATTTTTAGTGGTGCAAGGGCGCTTGGAGCTATCTAAAGAGCCGCATTGCTTCATCAGAAGTTTTTGAAGAAAAAATTTAGCAAATTTATGCTGATCCCTCATTTTCCTCTAGCTGACCCGGTTGGTCAACCCATGAAGCCTTAGTTGACTCAATTTTGACACTCTTGTTCAAGTATTGACCCTCGTTATTTTCAACCCTGGTCGGAGAATCCTGACATCACTGCCTCGCCACGTTCTTGACGCTGAACCTGGATAATTTTGAAACCTTCTTTGAAGAAGTTAAGTTGCATAACAAATGACTTATGAGGGTACTATAATGATCACTCATTACTTATAGCTCATAAAAAAATTTCAAGCAATTATTTTTTTCAGTATCGTTGAAAAAATGTTTTAGAACATTTCCCGGTGCCCGAGGAGATATGAAACGAAAGGTACTTCTTTACGACAATGACGTGTATAATTAATCCGAGGTCGTCATGAGCGGCCTCGTCTGTGCACTTTGGGCCTGGCATGGTCGACTTCATGCCTGCGTTTAACGCGCTGAACGCGCTCTTGGGTTGAGCGCAGAGCTCGACGACCCCGCGCCTGCCGTAGCAGCACCGCACTTCGATGGCCAGGAGCTTGGGACGTTTTAAGTCCGTTGCACAGGGACATTTCTCATCATACTTGTCTGAGCAAGAGGGTTTAATTGGATGTACTGAGGACGCAGCTTTCAAGAGTTTGGTGTAGAAGGGCGCACTATTCAAGGGTAGAATTCTCTCTACATAAAAGGACACGCCCGTATGTACGCCTGTGTGTGTGTGTGTGTGTGTGTGTGTGTGTGTGTGTGTATCTGTCAGTCTGTCTGCGGCTGGTCTTGGCGGCTGATTTTCGTCATTTTTGTCATTTTCGCGGCTGGTCTTGGCGGTGGGTTTTCGCTCCGGATTTTGATCTTGGCGGCTGATTTGTACGTGTGTGTGTCTGTCCGCGGCTGGTCTTCGCGACTGGTCTTCGCGGCTGATCTTCGCGGCTGATCTTCGCGGCTGATCTTCGCGGCTGATCTTCGCGGCTGATCTTCGCGGCTGAGACTTTGGCTTATTAGAGACAAAACCCCAGGTACAAAAAAATTACTACAGAAACTATTACTCATATTAGAGACAAAACACGGATAATAGAGAGAGGAACTGCCCACAATGCGTTACAAAACTAGTACATCTTTATTTCTTTTTATACATGAACTCACCCTTTGCAAAGAGGGTTTGAGGACTTCTCCTTGCTTCGCACCCTCGAACAAAAGTTGCAGCAAAGTCTTATATTTAATTAACGCTGTTATTAGAGGCAAAATAAGCTGTCCCAAAGTGTCTCTATCAAGCGTGTTCCACTGTATCACCCTAAAAAGTTGCATATTTCTACCCGAAAAATTATTGAGAACATCACGTATGAAAGAAAAAATCACTCAAGATGCCTCGGCGAACTTGCTCCTGTTTTCATTTGGTGATGATTGTTAAATTCGCCAGCGCTATAAGTGACGTCTTTCCCTCTTTTAGAAACGTCGCCTATAAGGACACCGCCGCCTATAAGGGCAATGTGGCCGAGAGTACCCTTGGCAATGTATTTAGCATTGCGTCGTGTAGTCTGTGGGAGAGGTGGCGTAAAGTCTTGTGTGTTGTCGAGCCTGCTCAACTTCAACGTGCTAAAGTTTTACGACGGTTCATCTTTATTTGGACACTCTTGATGTCTGCAAGCTCAAAGACATATTGGGGCGAAGAAGAAAGATATGTCGTACTGTCTCCAATTACTTGGCACAGAACCGTGAGATGAAAAAAGAGAAGGCTGCAGAATTCAATAGAGAAGTACAAGAAGGTCACCGGGAGACAAAGGCTTGTTGAGCTGACATCAAAATGATTTGGGCTCTGCTGTCCAAGATGTACAGTACTATAAGTACGTCCGCATGTGTCGAGGGAGTCACAAGGATGTCCTCTTGCTTTGCGTCTCCTTGACCTCTTCCAATCAACCTCTGACACCCTTTCTTTTCTCCCTCCTCCATATCACTTATGGTGTCGACAACGTCCTCACATACACTGCGTACACCAAGCAGCAGAGGGGGGGGGGATTTTTGCATACAGGGACGTTGTCCTGAACGGTGGAGTTATATGAAATGATTATCTCATGGCTGGACGGAAAAAGAGTAGTGCCCTGGCTGAAAGGGAGATTTGAGTGCGTAAGTAAAAGTTATGGATATTGTTTTAGGCCTATAGAAAAGTTCCAGAAGTTCCTATGCGCATAAGTGTATGCAATGCGCATCCGTACCCTAGTTGGTACTCGTGTGCAAATGTCCCACGAAGGAATAAAAGTGTTGTGGGTATAACTTCCATGTCCGATTCGCTTCGAACGAGTGAAAATAAATGAGCTTTCATGATGTGTACACGTGCCAAAAATATCTGCAAGGGAACTTTTCTCCTATCTCCTTCTTGCAATTTCTCCGTTCTCCTAGGAGCTCCTGGTCCTCAAGGACCCGAGACTTTCTTCCTTTCTCACCGATGGCCCGTGTTGATGGCTTATAATTGGTTTTCTCGGTGGAGGCATGAGGGAGAGGAGAGGGGAGGAAAAGAGACAGACAAGGACAAAAAAGGCCCCTCATTTCCTCGACATGGGAATCGCTAATTGTGCTTATCCGAATGGGAGACACACATCTACCCACTTAGAGTTGCTCCAGGTTAGCTCGGGGCTGCTTCAGGCCAGCTCGGGGCTGCTTCAGGTCAGCTGGGGGCTGCTTCAAGTCAGCTGGGGGCTGCTTCAGGTCAGCTGGGGGCTGCTTCAGGCCAGCTGAGGGCTGCTTTAGGCCAGCTGAGGGCTGCTTCACGCCAGCTGGGGGCTGCTTTAGACCAGCTAGGGCTGCTTCAGGTCAGCTGGGGGCTGCTTCAGGCCAGCTTCAGGACTCATCCCTCGTCAGTCATTTTTGCCATCAAAGTCGCCGACAAGCACTGCTTTTCCTGCTCAATCACTTGAAGGAGAAATCGAGCCTTTTTGCCTTTGACTAAGACACTGAATTTGAAGGTCCATTCGTACTCAGTCATGCATTTTCTCCCCATATTCAATCGGACAATTTAAGCGAGTGCATTCTGGAGGGGAAAAAAAGAAAAGTCCCTCCGTTTTCTTCTCTTCTTCTGCCTGAGAAATGAGAACCAGCACGACCAAAGAAAAGTGGGACAGCGAGGGAACGAAAAGCAAGACACATTTTCTGGGTGTCGATACAATACAGAGTTCAGAACGTTAAGTTGATACGGGTTGTTTAATCCAAGGGATTTCAAGCTTCTTTTTACGCCCGTGAGGGTAGGATAAATATTTCAGAGATCTTTAAAACAGAACTAAAAGACATTAGTCGATTTTAGTATTGTGAGCACCATCTTTTTTTAACGTGGCAAAAGCAAAGGGATAAAAAATGAAGGTTCTAGAGTTGCGTAAAATGACCGGATATGAGCAGGAAGCAAAAAATGCCAAGAATAGACGTCTTGAAATCTTGAGAGAGTAGCTATTACCGCTTCTTGCCAAATCTGCAGCAGATTTTTGGGTATCCGATGACAACCATGGCTGGAGTGTAGCTTCAGAGAGCCGCCCGCCTTCTCTGTTGACTTTTTACCACTGCCACCGCTGAGAGCAATAAAAAGAGGCTCTGTAGATATCTGGTCCACAATAACAGCCAAACTACTCAGTAACTGGGGAATGTATCTTCCTTCTTTGATGATGTCTGAAATGTTTGGACAATAGGGTGACATCAGAAATCCAGCAGGGCAGCTTGAGCTCTCTCAAAAGAAGTGATGGTGGAATGTGCATGAGTTGACATGAGGTGAGAACTGATTCTTAATCTGGAGGTACCTGGCTAAAAAGAGTGGCGCATTCGCGATTTGGCACTTGGCCAATTCGACCAAACCTCGCAACGAAGGACCCGGCGCCTCCACATATATGGCGCGGAATTCAAAGTGAGACAACTGCTTTACGGCTCTCACATTATAAAGAACGCCTCAGTTGGAATGTGGATTTTTGGTTTCGCCAGCCTCTCTTCTCTTCCCTCTCTAACTGTGGTGATGGCAGAGGTCCCTCTGTCCCCAGGTTGGGCCAAGTAGGGCACCAGTTTGACTCACCAAGTTTGTCTGGATCCGAGCTTAGCCCAGCGCACTGCCCACTCTTCTCTCCACGCCAATTCTGCCCTCTGCTCCAACTGCCTGCTAAGGGGTCAAAAAGGTGACTACTAGGCAAGGCAGTCAAAGCCAAAATTGACCGAAAGGGCCCAAAAGTCTTCTAATAAAAAAATCAACAATCCGGACACTCTCTGGGTCATAGACAATCATCATAGAGAGCTTCCCTGGGTCAGTCACTGTGTGTGACAACGAAAGTCTCTGCAATAAAGAGATATTATAAAAACCCTGGATAACTATGGGTGAGGTCCCTAGAAGTGAGCTGACATGAGAAAGGGACATACCACACAACGAATTCTCCTCCATCACTGAATGCCACTGAATGTTCCTTTTCTTGCCCTATAATTGACAGGCACTGGATTTTCCCTTCCCGAGAACAGCCCTTTGGGTAGGACATTTTAGGGATTCCAGACTGGGCTCCCCACAAACCAAAGGAGGCCACAGTCGTTTAAGTGTAGCCCTTCTTTCCTCTTCTTTTTCTTTCTTTCTTTCTTCTCCTCCCAACATGCTAAAAGTCAACGGGTGGCGCCGGCCCCGGCCCCGCCAGACCGCTAATGGACAGGACAAGCACCAACAGCCCAAGACCAGGGGCGGACCAGAGGACCCTGGGTGTGTACAACGCTTTTATGCACCACTGGTCGCAGAAAAAATGTTAATGTCAGATTGCATAACAGTCACATGTGGTACACTCGTCTCGTCCATCTGTTGTCTGGTAGAGGCAGGGGGATTCAAGTACTGCTTGTTGAACCTTTCTGGCCTCTCTTTGGTGCTGGGATAGACCTTTCTTCGAAAAACGTGACAAATCGTGCGTAAATTGACTTGGGCAGCAGGACAAAAAAATCTTGCATTGCTTCAAAATGGCTAAGAAGACAGTGCACTACTTGTTCTGGCAAATTATGCATGTTGGACTTGATTGGCAAGCACGACCGTTGCAGCTATTTGTGCTACGTACCGTCATAGACAAGGAGGAGGCCACCCTGGCAAGGTAAAGACTCTGCCGACGTCATTCAATCATTCACAACTTTTGACTGGATTGAGCTACAGAAGTAGTTCACTCCTCTGTCTATGAAAGCGTAGACTCCTGTCTAAAAAGTGAACTTTCATACATTTTTCCTCTTGGATGTTTCATTTTTGTCACTTTATTGACGTTTTCAAAGTAATAAGTAAGGCAGCCTACAATGAACAAGACAATAGAAGGCGTTTGCATGAGAGCTGACAGCGAATGAGCAAAAGTGTTCAGCTTCTGGATATCGTTGATCTTTGCAGCCCTTTCCAGCGTTCGTGTTATGTCCGCGCAAAGAAAAAGGTCGCGTGTAGATGGAATTGGTTGCTCTCCAGAACGTTCGTTCTCGGTTGCATGCATCGAGTCATCTTCCTGGCTAAGGTGGTAGATATGTAGAAAGACATATTCATGGATGGATACCGGGTGCACCCTATGGAACTTCTTGTTGAAGTTCCACCCGTAAACTGCTTCCAGCAGGGTCAAAACGTGCAAGACTAGCTTCAGCACCAAGTAAGTGCCAGAAGACATTCTGACATTCTTTCAAAAACAAATGTTTTGAGGTGTCGTATGGAACACTCCAAAAAAAAGCTGACTCGAACCCAGCAACTGCATTTAAATTCATTAAAGAAAGAAAGTGGCTGAAAAGTACATATTCAAAGCTCCACTCGCACTAACTATATTTTGAGGCTCTGCGATGCATCGTATCGATATTGAATATGGCTGTATTTGCAAAATATCAGATATCGCGATATCTAAAAAATGTACGGCGGTATCAACTAAAACTTCCCTCCCAATGCTGAGAGAAGCATCATGTAATGCTAGAAGCGCCTGGTGGTCATGGGTGAGCTGACACCACACATACGGCATGAACAAGACAAAAAAAGGAGGGGAAAACGTGGAGATGTTGAAGTAACAGTACTCGAATCTTTAAACCATGTGAGCCTCTTAGAAATGTAAAAACTGTACATGGTGGAAATATTGGCAAAAGTACCATCCTGACAATCAATTACGCCTAATTCAGCATCGTACCGACTGCTGCGATATCGCTTTAATGTAGCTATCGCACAGTCGTACTTCATATGAGGTCATGTTGCCACATGCCTCCACTTTTTGCCCCCCCCTCCCCCCCCAAAAAAAATACTTGGAAAAGTAAAAAAAGTGTGAAGCAACGATGCTGTATGATCGAAAAGAGTGAAAAACGTTACCTTCTTTTCCGCACATCTCTGTCATCATCTGTCTTTTGCAAAAAACACGGTTAAAACATGCACTTTCACTGTCACTGAAAGTCAGCTACTGAAAAGTACTTTTCCTCCATTGATTTTACTTTCTTACCTCTGATTTTCAATGCCTCCCCCTCCTGGGGCACTGACTTTTTATTCAGTGTAATTTTTTATTGTGGAGTGACTGTATGCAAAAGGCTGCTCTAAAAGTGCCACGCTAACTTTGAGGCTCCCCAAAATTGTCAAAATCAATTGGAAAAACTGACAGTCTCACCAAGAGCAATGCAGATGTGGTGGGAACAAGTCTGTTTTAACTAAATTGTCACAGGCAATTTTGTCAGCACAGATGATGAAAGAGATGTAAATGGAACAGAATATCATCACAAAAAAAGTCGGTGAGCACTTTTTGTTTTCACTGTTTTTTAGGGTCACGCTCATGAAGGCAAATGTCATTCTTGACTTGAATCTCAAGAAATTAGCCTCAGGATGCGTGTTACGTAGTGAAAGTGCTTCAAAAGGCCACTGAAAATGCGTGAAAAAAGTAAGTTTATTCGGGCACTTTGCTAATTCAGCATCTTTACTTCACACTTTCATACCTTTTTCGGGGGTGAGAAAGTGGATACGTAAAAGAAAAGTCATACTGAACTTCCTGCAGCAGATAGTTATTCTTAAAAGACGATTAGAATATATTTGAACGAGTCAGTGCTAGCAACTGTTCCATTTGGGGGCAATCAACGTCTCTTATGCTCTATGTTGCTCTCTCTGGAAAATCATAGTGCCACTGATCCTCTTTCTTGTCTGGCAACCTCCGCCAGTTCATTGAAGAAAGAGCTCTTCTGATTGTTGACTTGTTTACGTTGCCAATGGAGTCCTTTCTTGAACTCGACCTTGACACACAGACACGTCAATATCGCCGCAGTTGTTGTGCGGATAGCGACGTTCCAGTCAGTTTCCACAGGAACCTGCCGCCGATGAAGAGGCAGACTGGACCAAGTCCTCTCTTTACGGAGCCTGTGTCACACATGCTTGGCGGGCAAAGTCTGTGCACAGGACTTGCGCAGAAGTCGGTCAGCGAGAGCTCCATTGCTGCACAGTGCTACAAATGTTTGTCACTTGGCGTTGGCACCGAGGATCGCTTAAGCAATGGGAATTTCCGACATCCATCAGTCGGGATTCCCGACGGACTCGTGCTCACAATTCCGGAGTCTCGTCATACCCACGAAGAAGTTGCGTGTGTGCATAGCGCGCACGTGCGCAGAGCACATCACATCCCTTGGCATGAACGATTATGACGAAGCCCAGCCGCAGATAACACTGCGAATCTGCTTCACGTCTGTCAATTTAGTGCAAGAAAGAAAAAAAGGCAAAAAAATCCAGAAGTCGTGCCTCAATTCGGTACTAACGCAGTCCTTGGGTTTCTCAGGTCTCAACTCGACCAACATTTTGATGATCTCTTGAGATCTCTCGATCATAATTACCATCTTTGAATAACCAAAGAAGAGTCAGAGGTGGTACTTATTTGTCAGTCCACTGATGATGTCGTGATGCCAGAATCAGCTATGATCGTTCGGAGATGTCTTGAAGATTTCAAAAAGAGTATTTTCTGCTCCTGGAAAGATCATTCATCTCAAAGTAACCACAAGACAAAGACATTTTCATGAGGGACCATCATTAGAGTCCCATAATGATCATTTCGTAGTCAAGAAATAACATTTAACTCATCTAATCATCAAATATGGGTATTTTTTTAAGTAACTGACCATCTCTCCAAAATCAAGAAATAATCTTTCAACCCTGCTTAGGTAGAACCTCTAGCAGGAAGAAATGTCATCAACCTGTGGTGCTCGTGATGATAGAAATATGTTTCATACACATTTAAAATTCAACTACAGAAACTGAGAGTTGTTATTGATATTTCTTTCAAGTTGTTTTTCATTCTCTGCATTGTCCACCGTTTGGTGAAGCCTGCAAAGAATTACTGTACTTCTTCGATTAGGCCCAGGGGGCTCTATAAAAAGACAGGGTGCTTACGATGGATCAATATGGGACGAGCAGTTGCTCTGTACAGGGTCGGACAGCAAAGCATTTACATGTGCTTTGGCGGGAAATTCAAATTGACGGTGCCAGGCGGCTTTGAACGTCAATGAATTCAGAGGGGGTCTTATGTACACCAGCTGCAGCTAGGCAGTCGCCTTGTCACAACAGCTGATGATTGAATGAGCAAGTCTCAGCAGTTGACTGTCAGTTGCTGGAAAAGAAACAACACAACCAGGTGCAGAATGCATTTGTTCAATTCTATTTAGTCCTCAAAGTGGCCGCCGTTGGCCTCCAACATTGCCTCCAGCCTTGGCTGGAAGGCCTGACAACTTGAAACAATGAAATCAGTGCTCATGGCAGCCCACTCACGCTCAACAGCCTCCTTGAGAGATTCCACATTGGGCTGGAGAATGGAGCAGGCCTTCCTCTCCATTTCACCCCATACTGCGAAGTCCAGTGGTGAGAGATCCAGTGAAGATGGGGGCCACATTCCCCATGGCCAGAAGTCCTCAAAATGCTGCTTGCACCAATGCTGGACCAACTTACTTTTGTGTGCAGGTGCTGAATCTTGTTGCCACACATACCTACAGTTTGGGTATGTGGCATCCAACCAAGGCTTCACCACTGTCTGCAGGACATTGACGTAGACCTTTCTGTTGATTTTGAGGCCCTAGGGGAACCAGTAAGGAGGCATCTTTTTCCCATCACTTGTGACTACACTTAACATCATTGCTGATGCAGGATGCTTCTGGGACAAAACTGGTGGCATGTCATTGCTGCAGCAGGCCAGATACCGGTCATTTTGTGAATTGTGGGCCTACTCAACAGTCCAGAGCTTCTTGTCACTGAAAATCTGGACTGTTGAGGGGTTGTCTCTCACCCACTCAAGGAGCTTCCTCCCCTTCTCCACTCGGAGCTCCTTGCTCCTGTTGGACAGGAACTGACAATGGTGATGACGCTAGGAGACCAGGCCAAGTTCCCTCGTGGTCCTCTGTATGGTGGCAGAGCTGGTCCCAGTTGCTTGAGCCAACCTACAGATGCTGGTGGTGGGGTCAGCCTTAACTACAGCCGTCACAGTCAGGAGAAACCCCTCAGTCCTCTTGAGGTTATGCCCTCCAGAGCTGGGCTTGCGTCCAAGAGACTGATTATTGCTTTTCAGTCTCTTTACTTTTGCCAACAGGGCCCAGGAGCAACTCTCAAGGCGAGTACTTTCTTGAGTGGATATGTTGGCGTCAACAAGTGCAGAAATCCTGTGTTGTTTGGCATCCATGATGTGAGTGCACAAAGTCGTGAGGTTGGTCCCTCCTTTTATACTGCCATTTTGCTCATGAGCTGTTGACTCCTTGTACTCTTGTCCCTGGTTGAAATACATGAGGGTGTACCTGAGCTGAGGACTGGTCAGTCCTCCAGCATACCCGATCAACCACATACCTTGGATTAAAGGAATGATCAACGATGTAGAAAGATCCCAATGGCTACATGCTACAAGACCCAGTATGCAAAAAGTAATGAAATATTTCAAGGCAAGGGCATTGGCAAAATGATTTTAAGGTGACTGAAAGGTGGATAATCCCCTCTATGGTAACATTTAGTGAGACAAATGATTAAAATACCCTTATGAGAACAACATCTGCTGCTTTTACTGTCACATCAGTTCCTGTCCCTATGGCAATCCCAACATCTGCTTGGGCCAAGGCTGGAGAGTCATTCACACCATCACCAACCATGGCAACCTGGAAGTGAGGTAAGTAGGCACCTTGTTGTGGCTTACCTGGTACTGAGAGCTGGTACCGGAGCTGGCCAGCCCAAGGGAGCAAGAGGAGAGAGGCAGTCTCTCTTGGGAGTTCAAAGAGAACACATCTTCATTACCTTGTGTGAATGAGAATAAAGTCATGGCTCCAGTTCGGCGTAATGGTGTATTACTTAAGAGTACCGGTCCTGACTCCGGAGAAAGGCACGTGGGGAAATGCGCCCATAGTGCTCCTGGGCGAGATGCTACACGTGGTGGCAGTCCGGAAACCTTCCCACCGGGACCGGGAACACCACCATCGACTTTGGCATCATCAGCGGGCTTGGAGCCGATGCTAGTACAGCCGCTGGAACCGGAGACCTGCTCCAAAGGATGGCTCTGCGGCTATGACGACAAGCACCACCCCTTACATCCAGACTACATCAGAAGGCCATACCCGGATGGGAGTGCAACCGAGATGGCTTGCCGATGCCTGCCAGAGTTGAGGTGTGGATCACACTGTAATAACAGGGCCCAACAGGCTGAGGTGGAACAGCAACACCAGCAATGGCTGCAGACATGTCTAGCCAAGGAAGAGGAACGCAAGTATCAATTTTACTGGTACAATGATTTTAGAATGCTACCACCCGAAGAGAGACGCGACCACCCGATGCCGTGGGACTGTGGATGGGAAAATACCTTCGACCGGTGAGACCTGGCAGCCAAAGAGGTCTTGTACCGATTCTACGTGTATTGCATAGTCTTTCCAGACAGGACCATCGGCAACTTCTCCATGACATCCGATTACTACCTGAAGATGATGCTGAAGCTGCGACACAACGCCATAGGACCCTCTGTGCAGAACCAAGCCCTGAGGAGGGTACGACGCCTGGAGCTCTTCATACAAAATAACCCCAAGTGGTTCGACCAAGCCCCGGGAGGGCAGAGGGTCATCCGGAAAGTCCAGGAGGGGGTCTCGGTCTGGCCGGGCATAGACCCCAAGAGATTTGGGTCCTTCATGAGACCGCGATGTACGAATTGTTAATGAATAAATGATACACAAAGAAAGCAGACGCATTAGAGTTGTCCGGTGGGCTAGGAGCCCCCGATGAGGCTATGGTGCTGCCCTGGAACCCCGGCGAGTGAGGCGCTCCCGATGAGGCTATGGTGCCGCCCTGGAACCCCGGCGAGTGAGGCGCTCCCAATGAGGCTATGGTGCCGACACGGAACCCCAGCGAGCGAGGCGCTCCCGATGAGGCTATGGTGCCGCCCTGGAATTCCGGAGGATGAGGCGTCCCCAATGAGGCCAGGAAGCTGCCTTAGGGCCCCGGCACGGGGCACTCCTAGCGGAGCAGGGCATCGACGCAAAAGAGCGGGAAGCCCGGGGAAACCAAGAAGCGACGCCAACTCATGGGAATGAGGACAGCCGGGGACAGGGTCCAACAATCCAAACAGTAGATAGTGCAAACAACAAAATTTTGGGAAAGAGGGTCAAATGGCCATTTACGAGCAGAAGGCAGCTGAGACCCATTAGCAAAAAGCAACAGGAAACTGGAAGCAATTAGTCAAGGAGTCGACAGCATCAGATTTCTGAAAATGCTAGATCTGGGAAGATGATAGCCGGGGTGGAGACGGGTCCCTTTAGAGTAGCCAGCAGGGGGGAAGACAAACAATGGGTAGGCTTTCGACTAGGTCGCGGGAGCGTATATATAGCGGCCAGAAACCTCCCCGGGTACCAGTTGGAACAAGGATCCCGAGGAGTTGACCACCTGACTATCCTAAGATGGTGCATGCTGATCTCAGCCCATCAGCTCCACTGAACTTGACCCCCGAGACTATCGCAGCCATAGTGATCGCGGTCCGACCAGCCGACCTGGAGGGAGCCGATAGGAAGGGTAGGAAAGTACCCGAATTCTCAGGCACCAGCTTCGACGAATGGAGGAGCTGGAGGGAAAGATTCGAAGGCTATGTCCTTATGAACCGTTGGAGCAGCGCCAGGGCTGGGGAAGAGCTCAACTTAGCCATTGTCAGGGAAGCTCAGAAGTGCATCACCATGGTCCGGATCATCCGACCCACTGCGCCAGGCCAGCCGACTCCCGACTACCGACTAGCACTCAACGAGATAGAAGCGAAGCTCATTCCAGAGGTGGATTCAGAGCTCACCTTGGCTAACCTGGACAAGTGCAAGCAGAAACCGGAAGAAGATATCCCGACCTTCCATGCCAGGATGGTCTATTACTGGCTCCGGGCCCACCCCATGCATGATGCAGACATGGCAGAGACTGACCGAATGCTCATCCGGCACTTCATCAAGGGCCTGGCGTGCACCGACACCAAGAAGAGGACCATGGACCGCAGGCTGGCCACCCTGACTGAAGCACTGAGGGAGGCCGAGCACGTCCACCGGACCAATGTGCTGCTCTCGGATGACATCCCCAAGGGGGTAGAGGCACAGGGCGTCCCAAGTGTACAGGAGGTAGGTGCCCCGAGTAAGTGCCTCGCTTGCGATCGGACTGGGCATTATGTCCGAGACTGCCGGCTTCTAAAGGCCTACAAAAAGAAGGTAGGCTGGAGAGGGGGTGCATCCCCGGGCCGGGCTATCAAGCATAAAGGCCCAAAGGACAAGCAGGTCCAGGGTCGCAGGGGCCACCCGACCCTGAGGAAGAAGACGTTCACCAAGAAGTGGGCCGAGGTGGCCGAAGTCTGTGAAGAAGAGGATGACTTCGCGGAACCCGAGGGAGGCACCGACAAAGAGGCAGCCTGGACGTCCGAGATGAGTGACAGCCATGACGAGGAGGAGACGGACCAGGGAAACGCATAAGGCCGGGGACCGAGGGAGTATCGAGTTCCCGGCCACACGACCAGAGCCAAACGAGATGCACGGTCGCCGTCGACAATGTCGAGATTACCGAACAGCACCACAATAATCAACCATAGAGACCCCATAGAGATCAGGGGGCACCAATGCGGAGCAGTCGTGGACTCAGGCAACCGGTGGCGAAACATCATGTCCGAAGACTTCGCCAACTGGATTGGTATCAGGACCAACGACCTGAGACCTCTCCAGCAGAACACCCGAGTTACGTCGGTGAGAGCTGGAGCCGACCTGCACGTGCTGGGGGAAACGAAGGAGCCGCTCATCATGAAACTAAAACACACCGGCAAGACCTACACCACCCGACCAGCTGTCATCAGAGGAATGCACTCGGCATTCAACCTGTCCGGGCCATGGCTGAAGACAAGGGGGTGGGATGACCTACACTCCCAGGGCTGCTTGATGGTCGACGGGCAGCCCGTACTGCTAGTACACCATGCGGCAGCTACACCCCAGGTCAGTGAGGTGTACGTCATTAGCAAAGTCACCATAGCCCCCAGGACAGGCCAGAAAGTGAAGGTGGTGATCCCAGATATCCGAGGCTGCCAGACGATATCTGGAGCAGGTTGCACCGAACTCAATGAGAGGATGAAGAAGTCTGGGCTACACATGGGTCCGCATGTGTACCACCAGGCGGACCAAGGGGGGCTGGCCACCATCCCAGTCCTTAACCTCACAGATCGGGCAGTGACCCTGCGCCCCGGCCTCGGCCTGGGTACCTTTGAACACGCCGGCATAGAGAAAGTCTGGGCCAGGCCAGGGAAAGTTCGGAGACCCACGACCGCTAAGCAAAAGAAAGAGGAATACCTGAGGCAACTC
>JAAUXU010181755.1_pt1 | contig 19306 bp, 21 predicted proteins | sample 7278151 | NCBI WGS metagenome assembly JAAUXU01 (sample SAMN14350113, study PRJNA611818) | marine sediment metagenome | isolation source: surface marine sediment (1.8m) | place: French Polynesia: Moorea | collected 2018-08 | reverse complement strand
TTTTGATTTGATGAATTTGATTTTGACTTGATGAATTTGATTTTGATTTGATGAATTTGATTTTGATTTGATGAATTTGATTTTGATTTGATGAATTTGATTTTGATTTGATGAATTTGATTTTGATTGTAGAGCCAACAAAGTTCTCTACAACCACCAGCACTTCTGATGCTGCACGACCACCCAAGTAAACACCAGAGGCTACTTAAGCCAAACCGCTGGTACCATATTGTTATAATGTGGCAATAATCGAAGCTTTAGTTCCGGATGGCTCGCTATTTTTAACAGAATGAGTAAAGCAACAAGTGAAAAAACTTTCATTGGACAGTAAACTTAACAGTAGAAGTTGCAAAGTGGCTTTTTTTCCAAAAACAAAATAGACAGAATGGTTTTGAATAAATCACAAGAAATTGTAATTTTCCTGTCACTTTCGTCAACTTTGCCGATTAGTTTGAGTCACAGTAATGTTGCCACAACACTTCTGAGGAAGAAGAAGTCACCAACCAGCTTCACTACCTGGTACTGCCTGACCAGACACCACTTACCCACGCGACCCAACCCCACCAGGCCAATCGTTTTGGACTTGGAGTCTGCGGAATAAGCCCTGCAAAGGTCCAGCAGTCCATTCCTAAGAAAGCCATGCGCAATGCGTCCACTGAGCAGAAAAGGCATGCTTGGAGCTGTTCAATGAGTGACCGTTGACCAAGTCCGTCCAACAGCGAATGATCCAAAGCTGCGACAAAAAGGCGCGGGATCATGACGGAAACCGCGCGCGGGAGGGGAGAGCCTGCAAGCCCGGACAGTCAAGGACAGAAATACTACTGGCAATTCCATATTGCTCAACAGAGACCTGAGTAACTATATAAAAGGTCACGTTTCATTTCAACCCTCTGTCTCCAATATAAACAGCTTTCATAGGTAGAGTAACGACCCAGAATTGGTCCACCTAAGCCAGGGAGAGCTGAATAACTTATTGCACGGCTTTATAATATAACCAGGTCTCTCCTCTTAGTTCTTGATGAGGTTCTCACACACATTAGCCGGCATTTTCTACCATTTCTTAAGAAATTCAGACAGCTTTCGTGATAACTCTAAAGACTTGACCCATGGAATGTCTATGGCAATTTGAACAACAAGAGTTATCAGTGCTGAAAGTTAATGAGTGTGGGCACTGCTTGGAGAGCAAGAAACTTGTAAAAGATGCTTGAAATTTCACCTGGAACAATACTCTTGCTCGAAGGTGTTTTCAGTGACACACCTACGGCAACTGGCTGTACCATGGCTGGTGCCATCCAGTGGCCATTCTTGACCATATCCAATAGCTTAGGTTAGATATGCATGGCGCGTGAGTTTATGCAATCAAAGAAATTCACAGTTCTCCAGGAATACCTGTTCTGTCTTTGACTGTAGTTCTGGTCCAAGTCAGTTCTGCTACTCAAGTTCGGTCATCTGACACAGATGGAAGGAGAAAAGTCTGGCTTTTGCGCCTGATCGGATTCATTCGGTCTTGTTGGACTCTGCCTTTGGAGTGACAGCATAACCGGACGCTCATCATTTACAACGTTAAAAAGTCCAAACAAAAAAAGTGGTCTTGTTCATGTCATTTCTGGGCGATTTTCATGGAGAATAAAATAGAATTATGACCTAATTTTATGCCAGGCCTTGTTACTGCATCGTTCTTAGCACGCTATAAAAGTTACGCACTCAGCAACTTTGCTTGATCTTTGAGTCAAGCCTCACCATGTTCTTTTTTTAACTACCTCTTTGATGAGGTCCGGGGTCCACCAGGGTTCAAATTTGGATGGGGCGACTTCAACGAGCTTTGACCGGAGAGCTTCTCATATAGCTTATCCTTGGGGCTCGCTCTGTACCCCGGAGTACAGGGGCCGCAGGTTCGCCAACTCCTTGTCTTAGAGAGGGGCGGACAGAGACCAGTAGCGCAGTGCGATGGATTGACATGGATCACTTGTAAGCCAACGACACTGACCTGAAGAAACATTGATGTCAGTGTTCAGTTGTGCAAAGCGTCCTCTGGTTCTACCCGGTGAAGTCAAGTCAATCAAGCCAGCTCTGTCTATGGCATGTGTGGACGTGATAATGTTCCTTTTGACTGCACCCCTTGGAGAAGTTGTCTACCTACACTAATGTATGCAATAGTGACGACTGTGCTCAGGATAGTTTTATATCCAAAACTGTACATTTACAAACCAAAACAAACTGAAGGACCGGTGGATCAGGCACCAGCTAAACCTCGTGCTTGAGTAACCGACGTCACGATGTACACGCGTCACCACAGTCAAATGCATGAGCAATCGCAGTTCAAGGAGCTGGATCCGGTGGATCTTGACGTTCTGGAGGTTCTGGAGGATCCGGTGGATCTTGACGTTCTGGAGGTTCTGGAGGATCCGGTAGCGGCAACAGACCCATCTCACGTAATTGTGCTGCGGCCATCTTATTCCACCCGCCCCCCTTGTTGGCACTGGCACTTGCTGGACTGGGATGGTTGAGGAAGTGCACTTGTACTTTGTCAGCCAGGCCTACGTCACGGAGCACTTTTTCCGCCCTTTGCACCGCAAAGCGACCAATGCCCACCACAGTGTGGACCTGCAACAAGTTCAACACCTGGATCAGAGCCTGGTCGCAGGCGGCCAAGGCAGCCTCTTTGACAGCTTTCTTCATATCAGGCGGGGTGATGTTCTTGCCGCTGGCACCCAAGAAGCCCAGTGGGCAGTGGTTGTAGACAGCGCACCGCGACAGAAATTCCGTCAGACCAAACTCTTCCTTCACAAGTGTCCAGAACCGCTCCCCGCTGACCTCCCTGCGCTCACACTCCAGGCCCTGCACAGGTCTCTTCGGATGCTGCTTGGCAGGAGTCTTGACAGCTCCATCCACATGGAGCCAATCTCGCACGACCGCAACTTGTCCGAAGGGCACGCCCGTCTGCAGCATCCCCCAGGGGCCGGGGTTCATGCCCAAGAACAGGATCCCCCGCGGGCCCGACTGATACTTGGTGAGGTAGTCACAGTGAGTCTCAACAGCGTAGTCGATTGGATTATAAACATACTCAACACCATCGAACTCCATGCCTTCCAGGTCTCTCGCCAGGTTCCGTTCGATGAGCAAGAACGACTGCACGAAGTCTTCGGGGGATGACTTGTCCTCCGGCTCCGACATCGTTCAGTTCATCTTTCACACATCGACAATGCGATTCCTGCTGTCGCCGGTAGTATAACGATGCGCAGCGCCCTCTGGATTGACGTAGGGAACTACACTCTGTCCAACGAGCGCTCCAAGGCTGAGCATTCCATACCCAGGAGAGAGAAGAAGATTTCGACAGTCCCGTGCAGGGACAAGCATCAAAAACGTTTCTTCCGTCTCGCTGCTGCTAAGATCGCCACCGCTGACGTCGCCAAGACCGCTGTTGCCACCCTCGCCGCTGCCGAAGAAGTTTTCTCAATCCTTTGCTTCATTCAATATACCGTTTAGAGAGCACCACTAAGGAATCAGGGTTATGATGAATCGAACCAGCACTCAGGATTTTTACTGTTTGTGTTCTCGCATCCACATTATCACGAGGAAGCTGGTCAGATCTTCGTAGATGGCACTGAGGGAATCCGCTGATAGATCACGACTGGTCGTCCTTCACTAGGATGGAAAGAGAACAAGTATCACAGTCGAGTATCATGGGTGAACGGACTTCGCCATCGTCTTTTGCTTCTTCTTCTTCTTCTTCTAAGACAAATTCTCCACCACAGCGACACTGCATGGTCCAGATGAAGTTGCCATCGCCTTCCTCTTTGTTCATGTCCTCCCTCCTCTTCACCGTCTTCCAATAAACGGCACTGGCACTTTCATGAACAGCCAAGCTGGCGTCGAACTTTCGTCGGGTTTCATCATCCGAGAGATTGCGCCATGCCTCCAACACCAACTGCGTGCAGGACGCGATCATCAATCAGTGAATCAACAATTCATTACTACAACGCATTGCACCTACCTGAAACTGGTCTTGGCTGTCGTTGCTGCCGTTCTTGTCCGGGTGCAACTCAAGCACCAGCTTCTGGTACCTCTCCCTTAGCGTGGCTTTGTCCTCATCGCGGCTGGAGGCGCCCAGGACGGCGTACCAGTCCCTCACGTTCGTGTCCATCACGTTGTGTTTACATGGAGGCTGCAGCTGCCTCTTCAGCCCAAGGACAGTTCAGCCCGCGAAGGCGCAGCTGTCGCATTGCTCATAATCATAACATGAAGAAAGATATTCTTTCTTTATGCATTGCTTGAGCTTCACTGCTCCGTATCTATATATGACATTGGCAAAGTTCAGCTAGGCTCAAGAGAGTTTCACTTGGCCTCCAGGATCTCCAAATGGGCTGATAATGCACATTTGAACTTTTCCAACTTTCGCCAGCTCTGGAGTTGGAGTCGAAACAACAATCCAACGCATCTTGAACAAAGTCAACCTTGAGATCTCTGACGGCGTCGCCATTTGAGCCGCAGAGGAACCTCATGTAGCTCAGGTGGATGAGCTTAATAACTGGGATTTTTCAAACTTCCCGCGCTCTGCTTCCCTCTCCGGGCTCAACATCCTCTCCGTCACTCTAGAGGCATCTCTTATTCGCAAGTCGTAAAGATTAGCCAGGATAGGGCCAAGCAAGTCTTGTTCGTCGCCCTTGATCTTATGTCTCCGGAGACTTATGGAGACTCCACAGTCGTCTACTCCGCCATGCAATCATCCACTACAGATATCTGTGGTCTGATACGCTTGACCTGATGCTTTCGTCGTCGTGACCACTGTGACAGTCATTTAATAACACTTATAAATAGTTTTCTTCAACCTACTTAGGTTTCGACTCCAGGTTTCTTTGTCTAGCCCTGAAGGATCGACACTGACCTCTTCACTAGGTGATGTTGGGCAGTTTCTTTGTCAATACAGTTGGTCATGATGCTATTTACAGAGAGCGCACCTTTTCTCGTCCTACTTTTGACCTTCCGGCCTTGCTGCTGTCTCCTCGATTGAAGGTCACTTTGTTCACTCCTTCGCTAGCTCAAGTCGTCTCTGTTCACGATGGCCACGACCTACAAGATTGTCATGATCCGCCACGGTGAGAGCGAGTGGAACAAGCTGAACAAGTTCTGCGGGTGGTAAGAAAGAGGATCACGTGATTGATTCTGTTGAAACTGGCATTGTAGCCAAATCTCTTAGGTTTGACGCCCAGCTGAGCGAGCAGGGGATCAAAGAGGCTGAGGCGGGTGGGAAGGCCCTCAAGGACTTGGACTACCAGTTTGACATCGCACACACCTCGCTCCTCTCCAGGGCCCAGGAGACCCTCAAGCGGGTCAGGATTATCTCCTAAAAGGCTTGAATGTTTTCCTCCTCTTTCCTCATTTTGTCGTCTTTATCGTCAATAAGGTGCTGGAGCAGATTGGACAGACTGACCTGCCCGTGGAGAAGACCTGGAGGCTGAACGAGCGTCATTATGGAGCCCTCACGGGTCTCAACAAGGCAGAAACCGCTGCAAAGCATGGAGAAGAGCAAGTAATGCGAGTCATGTCTGCCTACATGACCTGACCGATTTCTGACCACACTACTCTTTGACTTTGAAGGTCAAGATCTGGCGGCGCTCATTCGACATTCCGCCACCCGCCATGGAAAAGGATCATCCGTACTACGACACCATCGTCAATGACGAGAGGTAAAGAAAAGACACCTTTCTTGCCATGCTGGGAACATGTGCAGACCAACAAAGTACCCTCAACAATTTCAAGGGACAACATAGAAATGCCCCTACAACACTTAATGCACCTTAGACACACTAAGGCACGTGGAATTTGAGCCCTTCAAGCTGCATATTGATCCTGTACCTCCAGGTCAGTGTCATATTGCAGCTACACTGGACAACTTGTTTCACTTGTAGGCTGACTTTGGATATGTGCAGTGTGGACTAAGGAGATTGGCCATGTTGTCTTTCATCTTCAAAGTCTGTGTAGCCCCCCCCCCCCCTGCATGTCCCTTCAGGTCTCCAGTTCCCAACCATGACATTTCAAGTGAGTAGACTTTGCACAAGTTGAATTGTGTCAGGTACAAGGATGGCCCCAAGGGGGATGAGTTCCCCATGTTTGAGTCCCTCAAGCTGACGATCGAGCGGACGCTGCCCTACTGGAATGACAACATCGTTCCTCAGATCAAGGCAGGGAAGAAAATCCTCATCGCGGCCCACGGCAACTCGCTCAGAGGCATCGTCAAGCACTTGGATGGCATGACGAATGAGCAGGTGAGGGCGGGAAAAAGAAACAAGTAATTACACATTTTCATCCTGGCGACGTTGCAACTATGCCTGGACCATATTTCTCTTGCTCATGCATCATTGTTTCAGATCATGGGAATCAACCTGCCCACTGGAATTCCCTTCTATTACGAGTTGGACGAGAACCTGAAGCCGATCAAGTCTATGGAGGTGAGGAAATTTCTCTTTGTCCTGAAGTGCTCGAAAGGTAAAAGACTTTCTTTGCCGTACTTTTAGTTCCTGGGAGACGAGGAGACAGTGAGGAAGGCCATCGAGTCGGTGGCCGCTCAGGGCAAGGCCAAGTAGTCACGCGTAGGCCTTGGACACTTAAAACCTATAGTTGAAAGAGGCAATTGATTAAAAAGTTTGTTAATCATCTTTATGTCCGTATTCATGGCATAGTCGAGTCAGGCCAGAGCGAGCATGAGTCTTAACAATTTGCTGATATACAGTTTTAATCTATGCCTTCCTTCACTCATCTGCTCCAACAAAGTGTAGAATAGACCTTATTGCGCTCTTTTTTGACCACCCTGTGTAAGGTCTCGAATCAAAATATACAATGCTATTTGATATCTTGATGTATTTCATTCACATACGCATTGATATAGTAACTTATGTGTCTCAGTCGTCGTCGTCGTCGTCCTTCTTGAGTCCTCCGAATACCTGAGACGGGATAGCCTGCTTCTCCACCCCACCTACTGCCCTATCTTCGTCGCCGTCATCGTCATCATCGTCGTCATCGTCGTCGATGTCTATTTCATCCGGATTGGCTGCGGCCTCTCTACCCGCTGCCTCTACGGCCTCAGACTGAGTTTCTCCTCGTACGAAGGACACAGAACTGCCTGATGGCGGCTTGGACGTAGCAGACGTAGACATCTGGGCCTCCAGCAACTTCATCTGGTCCTCTGGCGCGCCCGAGCCAGGCTGGTCTGTCTCGCTTGTGGCCATGGTAGAGGCTAGCATCTGCGCGGACATCATGTTCACCTAATGAGAGATATTTATGCATGCATTAACTCAGTACAGGAGGCTCTAAATTTGTTTTTACATTAAAGTCAGTAACACTAAAGATATTGTGATAATGTACTAGTACATGTGAAAGACTTGTACCTGAGTGTTGTACGTGTGTTGCACGGATCGCTTAATCCTCAGCATCTCCCTCACAGTGTCCTCATTCCCGTGCCTGCCCTCGAACTCCCTCCACTTATCCCAGAAGATGGGGTTGGCTCTGGGGTCACAAAGCTGAGAGCAATGGCCATAGATGGCCCTGGCTCTGTCCACCTCACCAAGACCTGTCTCCATTGCAGCAAAGCTAAGGCACATCTCTACCGCCTCAGAGTCCGCCAGCACGTCTATGGCTTTCTCGAAGATCTGGCGAGTTCGCGTCGCCCCATAGATCGACTTGGCCTTCGCCAGATAGATGTTGAATAATCCAAAGCGCTCGTTCTTCTTCACCTACAAGGAATGGAGCATGAATGGCGCTATTGGCGGCAAGAGCATTTCTGACGAGGGATTCTCTCCTCAACCAACTTCGAAATCTTCTGTTACACCATGATCGTACATACCTTGTCGACTGCGCGGTCGTAGACTGCCATAGCATGTCTGGCCATGCCGTGCTCTTCTTCCAACTTGGCGTACAAAAGGTAGAACGGCTTCGCAAAGTCCTCCGGACAAGTTTCCAAGCACTGTTCGAAGAGGTCTCTGGCTCGCTCCAACTTTTTACCTCCATAGCGCTCCAGAAACTCTGTGAGATACGTATTCCAAATGTCGAAGACGTTCGGCCAGCGGAAGAGAGAGATGCCTTTTTCATAGGCCTTAAAGGCCTCCTCAAAATAGTTGTTCTCTTTAAGAAAGAGCCCATAGTTGATGACGATCTGTGGAGTAGCGATTTTGAGGTCGAGGATGCGGTCGTAGACAGCCTTCGTGGAGGCAAACGTGCCAAAACTCTCCTCCAGGTCGGCGTACAGCGACCACACTTTCAGGGACTTGTGCAGTCTCACCTATAAGTACGAGAGCACGGATTAGTGACCGGCAAACTGGTGGCACACCAGGTCTTACCTGCACCGTCTCTCCCGAGTCATGGTACGCGACCTTCCTCGGCGGCGGCGCCGTTGCTCTCTGTAGCAACTTGAGACACTCATCGTGGTTGTCATGCCGGAGCTCAAGTTCCACCCACTCACACCAGATTGAGGCCAACTCGTCGACCTGGACAAAGCAAGCTCTAGCGTGAGCTGAAAATGTGTTCGATTTAGTTCACCAACCTTGAGATAAGCCACCCTAGTGGCCTTCTCGAAGATGATCCTGGCGTCTTCAATCTGCTTGTTTTCCTCGTAGAACTTCGCAAAATTGACCCACAACGTACTCAGCCTCGAGCCAGCGGCCAACTTGGGATCGACGGTCTGAACGGCCTCAGTGTAGGTGTCGATAACGGCATGAGGCTTGTCTTTCAGCAGATCTACGCGCTTTTGCCACTCGGCAACGTTGTGAGGGTTCTGACGCAGCAGTACGGAGTTCAACAGCAAAGGCCTGCGTTCCATGAGGTTCTCAAATCTGTAGCAAGGGATGGTGTTGTTTACTGTATGCTGAGATGCACATGCCTAAAACGCAGCGTGCAGCATGTACGTGTTAACCACTCCCTTACCTAGCCATGAGGAGCTCAACCTCCAACTCTTCGTCCTTGGTGGGGACATCGTTGGCCTGGAGCTCTTCCATCTTGGTAGAGAGCGACAGTTCAGTAAATTGAGCATAAGCATCGAACACTTGAGTAAAGTCTCGAACCTGCAGACGAACAGAAATGCTCAGGAAAACTCTTTTGCATGCACAGTATTGTAAGACGGTCTCACAGTGGTAACGCTGCCAACCGCTTCCTCGTAGACGTCTCTTGCACGCTCAAATAGGCCAGACCTGATGTAGTAGTCTGCCAGTGAGTTCCACAGGTGCCCAGTCTGGTCGGTGTAGCGCCTGAGACCGCCCCTGTCGACAAAACGGTTGTTTCGCTAGTACGCTTGATGGAGGTTCAACATAAACTTCGTACAACATCACGTTGGGCAACTTTTACCTAATGATAGCGTCCGCGTCGAGGCTTTTGATTTCTTTCGGGTTCTTGGAGATGAGAGCGCAGAGCTCGTGCCAGAGCGCGTGGTTGGATTTTCCCCGCTTGGATACAAAGTCGCGGTCATTGACTAACCTGAAGAATGTGGAAGAACGACGTAGTTCAAGAAAACGTTGCTCTGTGCGAATGTGCATTCACACTTGCGACCGCTTGGATGTACCTTCATGTTTGTCACTTACTTCGCTAGGACGGTGGCTGCCTCATCCAGTCGTCCGCGAGCGATCAAGTAGTCCACGTAGCCTTCTGCTTCTTCCGGACAGAGCTGAAGATGTCGACGGAAGACTCTGACCGCAGTCTCGGTGATCGATGAATGCGACTTGACGAAGTCAAGATAACTGGGCCAGATGCGCATGTGTTGGGTCACGGGCAGCGCGCGAAGCGACCTGTCGAACACTCGTCTAAGTCGCGTCACCTTCGAAAAGAAGAACGGGTTGCTTGTCAAGACACAACGACACGAGCACACGAGAGTCATCGCTTCATACCTTCCGCTGTGTGTTGAGGAATGCTGTGTAGTCGAGCCAGATCCTGGGCATCTTATGCATGAAGACGAGGGCGCGCTCGAACGTGTTGTTTACCTCCTCATAGACCGGATCGGTGATGACCCGACTGCGAACCTGGTGGCGACAAAAAGAGGTAAAAACCGGGCTCCCCGACTGACTTCAGGCAGGGTTGTCCAGTACCTGCTTCCTCCTGAGCTTCAAGTAATTGTACCACAGCTTGTAGGAGCCCGGCAGTTCCTTGAGTGCCCTCTCGTAGACCATGTTGACCGGGTTGTGAGGGCTCTCGCCGCTCCCCTCTTTGTCAGTCTTGAAGTCGATGTAGCGCAGCCACGACTTGAGAGAGTGCGGATTGCGCAGCAGCTCCTCCTCGAAGGGCAGGTCCTCCTCGGAGAACATTACGTGCACCGACGTCGACTCCGGCATCTTGAACACCTCGCGCCCGTTCAGAACGTTTGTTTGTTTCGCTTTTGTAGCCCGCACCGCAGGGTTGCCAGATATTCAAGACCGAGCGTGGCCAGGTCAAAAACCCTTTTGGCCAAACACGAAGCCAGGGACCAAAAAAGGCCAAAACAAGTTGAAGGTCCTCAAGAAGACGAATTGGGACTTGCAGCAGACAAAGTCATCTTTTAGTCTACGACCCAAAGTAGCAGACCTTAGTGACAAGTTAGGTGATGTCATAATTTCTTTGTTACATAGTTGTATCAAATGAAGTTTTTCCTCCAAGAAAAAAAAATTTAAAGGGCCTTAAGCGTGCTTTTCCTTATGCATCTTGGGTGTGGGGGACTGAGACTAATTGTGATTTCAAACAACTGGCCGCGAATCGTCATAAGTGGCAAGCCTGTTGCAAAATTCGCTATGTCTTAATATCTTTTGTGTGTCCGTTAGAGATGTTATTCGAGTTTTTTGTCTAAGCTGAGGTGAAACATTTTGAGCTCCATCCGGAAACAAGAGATGGGGTTCAAATGTCAACTCGAAAACAGCTCAATTTTCAGCTCAAAACAAGAACCAATACAACAAAATCTTGTCTCAGCCATGTCTTTGGTTGCCTCTAATAGTTTTACTGAAAAACGTTTATTTCACAAAAAGTTGGTTGCCAGAGATGTCAACATTTGAACGATATTATTACATCAATACAATGAATTCGAATTTAAAGGAACTATGACATCGGTCAATGTGGACTTTGCATTGATGCCAGAGATCAAGCCTAAACTGCATTTATATTCCTATATTCTTTTACTTCAAATGTTTAACTGCTACAATGTTTTAAAAAGTTTCCTAACACCTCTAATACTTGCTTTTGCCAAGTGACAGCAAAATTTTCGCCTTGATTCGAGTTAAAGGGAAAAAAATCAGTTCCATCGAGCTGGACGAAATTGCCCCAAAGCTCGAAAAAGCTCATCTCGGCTCAAAGCTCGAAGCCGTCACTTGCTCGAGCTTGACTAAGTGACCACTTTTCTACACATGCATCACTCGCTGGTGGTCACGGACAGGTTCGCCGCTTGCAAATGCTGCGGCAATGCCGACCCCAAGATTACCTTCTTCTCTCTCCCCCTCCCCCTCTTGCATCCACGACTGATAGTCCGGCTGCTGGACCAGCTGGGGTGCGATAAGACGATTGCCTTCTCGGCTTCCGTGACCAACGGCGACCAGGACAGCTAGACGGACTTAAGCCGGACTACCTCTAGGCAGACGAGCGTCGTGTCCGTGGTTTGGTGCAACTCGTACACCTTACCTGGTCACAAGCAACAGGGGTCATCTGCCCAAGCGGCACTTCTCTGCCGTGGCTAGCGCTGCCCACGCCAACGGGCCGGCTCCCTTCTATACAACCACCAAGGAGGAGAAGAAGAGGGCGAAGCGCAGGCGGAGACCGGGCGGAGAGAGCGATCTGATCCGCTGGCTGGATCAAGAGCATCATCGTCGACGTCGTCGTCGGACTCGAGAGAATGGCGGAGGATGAGATTACTGACGCCGAAAAGGTGAGCCGCTTCTGTCCCGGTCACAGCGATTACTCGGTGGCTGGCTTGACCTGGACAAGGTCTCTTCTTTTTTTCTGGCCTGCTCACGCCCTATTTCCTAGGTGCGCATTGCCTCAGACTTCATCCTGCACTCGCCGCCCGGTGAGTTCAACGAGGTCTTCAACGACGTTCGCGTGCTCTTGTCTAATGACGCCCTGCTCAAGGAGGGCGCGTCCTGGTGAGCAAAGCAACTTGAATTGACCGAGGAAATTTCTTTAACTTGTCTACATCTTCAGCGCCTTCGCGCAGTACAACAGAGACCAGCTTACTCCTGTCCGTGTGGAGGGAGCGGACTTCCCTTGTCTAGTGACGGATTACAATGACCTGGGAGGCGGGAGGTTCGCGGACCCAAGGTCCAGACAATCCTTCCGCTATGATCACCTCAGGAAAGAGGCCGTCGATGTACAGGTGAGACGACTTCAAAGTGTTCCTTGACTTCGAAGTTCAGCCAACACTCGATTTCTGTTGTTCAGCGTTGGTCCGGTGACAGCTCGCAAGAGCCTCTGCGAGCCGCCATCGAGGCCGAAGTCACGGCTTACACCCTGAACCACTACAAGCACGGAGTGTGTAGTGTGTTCGCCACCACCGTCGACAGCACAAAAGCTATCGTCGTGTGCATTGAGGACCATCAGTTCCAGCCCAAGAATTACTGGTGAGTGAGTGAATGAAGAGTTCCTCTGTATTTCTAAGGTCAAGCCTGGTCTATCCTCGTCCCCAGGAACGGCCGATGGCGATCCGTCTGGACCGTCCTCGTGTCTGGAAACCAAATTGAGGTCACTGGGATCCTGAAGGTGCAGGTGCATTACTATGAAGATGGAAACGTCCAACTCGTGTCTTCGAAGGACGTCAAAGAGTCGATTCCGCTGTCGGTAAGAGAGATCTTTCCTCGCCTCGATGCTACCAAATGCTTACCAGCATCTGATTGCTTTCAGTCCGAAGAGGCTACTGCCAAGGAACTCGTCCAGCTGATGGAGAACTCTGAATCAGACTACCAGATGGCGATAGCGGAGAACTATCAGACCATGTCTGACACCACGTTCAAGGCACTCAGGAGACAGCTGCCAGTGACGAGGACCAAGATAGACTGGAACAAGATTGTGAGCTACTCCATCGGCAAAGAGTTGAAGAGTCAGTAATGTGATCGCTTCTTGCTATAGTTATTGGCCAGCTTTTTTAGTACTTCTTTATTCTGGCATTAATGATTGCCGCAGCAACAGCTATACTACATGTATATATTGTGTACAGTAGATTCATCGCCAAAAATGAGTGATTTTTGAAATAGACTTTTGTCTGAATGCCTGCGTTATGACCACGATCGGGACCACCACGTAGACCTGTGGAACGAGAGCAAGACTGCTTGCATGTGGCCAGAAGGTTTCTCCTCGTGCTCACGCCAACTTCCGTCAACCCACCCACCTTCTGAAAGTCGTATTCACTCGTCGTGAACCTCCTCAGGGTCAGGCCGCCCGAGTGGAAATATCTTTTCCTCGTGCCCGCCGAGGCGTCTCCACTCATGGATCGCTCCTGCTAGCCTTGGGAGTCGCGCCATCCCCCAATCCATTCGTGATGTACACATTGAACGCTTACACGTAGAACGCGGACTACAACCCCAGCATCCCACCCACCGTGCCAGCACGCGCAGGCTTTGGCAGGTGGTTCACGGCTTCTCTTTCATGCATTCGGCTTCCTTATGCAGTCCTAGAGAGTCTGAATGAAGATTTTTGTTGTCTGCACGTCATTTGTTACCGACTTCTGTACCGTAATTGGCAGCCTGAACTGATCATTTGTTCTGTTAGCATCCAGCACCGACTCAGTGGTCCGATTATGCGTCCAGATCGCACGTTCCAGTGTCACACTGAGAGCTACTTAGCAATGATAATACCGTTGGCTCCTACTTTCCCCTCCATTTTCATGCGCTACATCATCGTCAGGTAGCCGGTGCGCAACATTACCTACGTGCTGCGGGAGCTCGACGAGAGCGCGCGCGCATTTGACTTTTCGCTTGGAAAAAAGTTGCATCATCGCTCGTCCGTCCTCTCAGTCTTTTTACGCGTTCCTGCCGGAGTTGTCCTCGAAGGACGTGAGAAGTGGATGGTGCATAATGACAAAGGAGATCGCTGCTTGTAACAAGAGGACCGAGTCTACTGAGGCGTTCTCAGTGATGTAGAGAGAGGTCAAGTGGTCATGTCTTGCAAACGTCAGGTCAGTGTAAGCGCGCTGATTGCAGCGGTCATCGTGGCGGCCGAGCTCATTCCGTCGACGAGGTGCGACAGCGATGTCGTCGTCGAGCGGCTGCCGGAGGTGGCCGCGCTAAAATTGACTGTGCGTGCGGATGATATGATTCGTCCCAAGAGCTCACGTCGCGACGAGGTTCCAGTAGCCAGGGTTTCAGATCTTGAAGGAGTCGCAAACTCGGACACTAGAGAAGCTCAGACGAAAGCTGTCCCCAAGTCTCCGTCTGCTAACCCCATCATCAAGGTGAGTGCTTCTTGACGTTGTTCACGGTCGCAGCGTCATTGTCGTCCTTTTTCAGATGAAGCCTGCAGATGACATCCTTGGCCACAGGATAAGCCACAATCAGGACCGCTCACCTCGTCCCAAGAGGAAAAGGAAGAGAAAGCACCGATTCAGGCCGAGGAAGAGGGCCTGGACCTCCAACGCCAGGAGCGACGATGACGCCGACACCTTCTCCTCCTTGACGCAGATGCAAGACTTTGAGGTCAGGCAGAACACATTCAACGCCCACTCAATTGATCATGACGACAGGAGGTACTTTTTCACGACGGCGAGCACAGACTCCGCGTCACCCCCGCCGCCTCCCGAACCGCCCATGTCGACGCAGCCACTGAGCATGGTCATCGAGGATACGTCGAAGAACCACTCGTTTGAGGCAGCCGTCTTCGATGAAGATCTTCGAGGCAGGAAGGGACCAAAGATCCTGTCCGCAATCGACCCGGTAAAAGTGAGTGCGTCCCTCATTGTCGGTGCTCGTCCGGACGGACAACAGAGCGCTCGCCGACTGGACGAAGATGTCCGCAAGTTTACGTACCACCTCCTCAAGAGCACCACGCCAATGTCCCTGGACACGAATGACGCCCTGGTAGAAGAGGGCGACGTCGCAAGCTACAATTCGTATTCCACCGCTGTGGAGAAGCCTCAAGTTAAGAGAGGCTCTTACAGTGAACAGAATGACACATTTGCGCTCTTGAGGGCAGACGAGCAGTCCGACCTAGACAATGCCAACTCCGTGAGACGTCTGTCCCTTCAAAGGCATCCTTACGCCCAGAACGACCAAATGGACAAAGTCAGTCCGTTGGTCACGGACAGATACGACACTCCATGGAGGACCAATGAGCTCTTCCATCCTGAGCAGGCGCCGTCGCTGTCGGACATCTTCCCGGAGTCGGTGCTATACAACTTCCAGCAGCTGGGCGGCAGATTCGGTGAAAAGTTGGTCATCGGGGGGGAACAGCGACGAAGCGAGAGGCCGCTGACTCCCACCACGACCACGGCAGCACCGAGGGTGACAACGTATCGGCCAGTCTCAGGCGTGCATGAGTTGAGCTCCTCCAATAACGAACGGCGTCGCACATTCAAGGGCGACAGCGATGTCGACGACGACCTCGACGACGACTTCGGCAATATAGTGCAAGACGATGGAGATGATGGAGACTACGGAGACGATGGAGATCCTTATCACTTCCAAAGGCCGGTGCTGCTGGCGAACCCTTTTGCCACGCCGCCGAGGCCTCTGAGCAAAGTCCCTCTTCCCGGCCTCCGGCCTCGACCGCACCAATTCCAACCGCCTTTCGAGCTTCCATCGCCCGTTGAAATTCATCGGCGGCCTCTGCAGCGGCCAGGCGCGGACGTACTCAGGGACGTGCAACGCGGTGCGGGGAAAAGAAGACGGCTCCCTCATGGCAATCGAGGACGTCGGAAGCCAACCAAAGTACTTATTGAGGGGGGAAAAGACCAAGACGATCCGGTGTCCGTGAATAGGTCACCCAACGGCTACAGTGTGTTCACGCCCGGTGCCTTTGTCCAGTTTGAATTCAGACCAGAAGAAGACGACGACGACGTTATCGCCCAGCAAGGACTTGGCGTAGCTCAGGGATACAGCAGGCACAATCCTTTCATACGTAGACAAAAGGTGGAGCCCAAGGTCGACCTGACTGGCGGCCTCAGCACTCACAGTCCGAATGTCATCAGACTGCGCCGAACGACGAGTGCACCGAGGAGGCCCCTGGTCACGACTCCCTACAGGTACCGTCTCATCGAGTCCACAACCCGTGTACCCAGCACTCCGGCAAAGAGTCTGAAGAACAGGGCGACAACTCCTACTACCACAGTCACAACAACTTCAACGACAACGACCTCTACTACAACAACTACGCCGATCCCCACTACAACAACGCCCAGTTCAACTCCTCCCCCGGTGGAGCCGTTTTTCCCGTCGTACTTCACCACTCCTAAGGAGTGGCAGCAGAGGACAAGTGAAAACTTCACAACTGATAAAAATCAGTTACATGGTTCACTCGTCCCACTCACCTCCATTGAACATGACCAAGTTGAAGACATCATCGCCGTAGGAAGACCTTACACCGTAAAGGCCAGCTTCTCCGTCGGAGACAAGCCCTATTCTTCATCTGGCGGCGTACAAGTTGTCTCGGACATCCGGGATTATGACCAGTTGGTGAGTCCTGCTCCGACCTCTGAAATCGTCACTTTCTCGCCGCCGGTGGTGAGGAACAGCATCCTAGCACCCTTGCGTCCCCTTAGACTGCCAGTAAAGCGAAGGCAATCGCGGCCTCGACCGAGGCTGCCCTCGGAGGTCAACGCCTTCTCCTTGGGACCCATTAAGGCCACAGTAGTGAAGCAGCCGAAGCCAACTTTTGGAGAGCTCAGACGATTGGTGCAAGTTTCCCCCAGGCCACCTCCGAGGCCTACAGAATTGCCCAGCCTCACGACCACCATCTCCCACCTGATCAGCAAGCTGGCGCTTTCCAACACGAGACAGAGAGCGGCGCCCAGAAGTGATGGTCGACTCAGGCATAATCATCTCAATGATGTTGCCGAACAAGGAAGTCCTCAGAACGAAGTCCTCCGTGTGCTTGAGGAAAATGGACTGGCCGTACTCTCCTCGTTGCTGCCAGACACCGACTTGCTGGAGCTGCTGTCCAGCGGAAAGCCATTCACGCTGTTCGCTCCAACCGATCGGGCCTTCGGCGAGTTTCTGACGGAGCGGGAAGCGCACTTGGAGGGCCAGAGCACCGACAAGCAGCTCGAGGTGCGTCCTGTTGAAAATACAAGTTGCTTTCCTTTTCTACCATGAATGACGATGTTACAGATTCTCCTGAATCACATAGTAGAAGGTGCTGTTCACTCCCAAGATCTTGAGAACGATTTGGTCGGCTCTGCCATTGGTGGAGGAAAACTGCGGTCGAACATCTTCTACACCGAAAATGACGACTGGAAAGAAATCGTGGTAAGTTCATGTTTCTCAAGTATCCCAGGTACGTGGCCAGCAAGGGCAATTTCGACTCGATGGCGGTGAAGCAGATTAGAGCGAGCGCGCCCTGCATTGGCCGCACGTAGCACCTCACTTAGGTGACTCAATGAGCCAACGAGAGCGGTTTCTCCTTTCTCCGTTTATGTCGTGACACCCGTTGCAAAAGATTCTGGTCACGATGATGGCGTCTTGCAAAAATCTTCCCCGTCGGCAGCATTAGCGTTTCTCCATGTAGTAGCAGACGACGATCATCACGCTGTTGTTTACCCCAATCCAACCAGGTGAAGACGATCAACGGCGCCACTCTCCTGCAGAGTGATATCCAGATGCCCAACGGGGTCGTGCACGTCATCGACAAGGTCCTGTATCCAGTGGCCAGCGGAAACATCATGCATACCCTCGAATCAGACCCAGAGGGGCGTTTCACCACTTTCATCAAGGCTCTGAAGGCGACCAAGCTGGCGCGGGAGCTGTCGGACTATAACAGTAAGTGATGACATGACGCGCAGGAAGACAAGTGCGCACTCGAGCGTGCACTCGAGTGTGTTTTCTCTGCTTTATCCACGCTGACACTGATTTTTGCGACGTGTGCAAAGTCGGTGACCTCATGGATGTACAAATTAGCTTTGCTGTACTTGCTATGAAGTATGAAGATGTGATTGTTCTCTCTCAACTCCGTTCTCGCAGCCGGGCCGTGGACAGTGTTTGCTCCGGTGAACGACGCCTTCATGAACTTGCCCATGAAGGAGCTCGAGGATCTCATCAAGGATCCCAAGGAACTGAGGGCGCTTGTGCTCAATCACTTGGTCAATCGGACACTGTACAGCAGAGGCCTCAGATCTCACCAGTTCGTCAAGATGACGGGTGGCAGCAAGCTGAACATTTTCCGCCGGCGAGGTAATCACGTCAATGCAGTCTTGACCAAAAAAGTTTCTTTTTCTCTGCTGGAAGAGGCACTGGAGCGTGAGCAAAGTCACCCCCAACTTCACTTCCGCTCCAGTGCCTCCTTGCTTCCACTGGCTCAAAGCCGTATTGTTCAGTCTTTTTGTCCCCCCCTCACCTGTGTCGCAACAGCCTCTCCCTCATGTCCAGCGCCGCATTGGAGTTAATCATAATGAAATTTCCAGACCGGCTAAAGATCGAGGGCGCCAATGCAGTCAACATGGACATCCCAGCCGGTAACGGCGTCATCCAAGTTATCGAGACGTTGATAGACCTTCCTGGGCGAAGTTCAGCGCGAGTATGAAATCATCATCAAGACTAATCCGGAGTAGTCCTGGATGTCGCGTAGCGCATGATGCAAGAGCTTCAACGACTGCGCCATTTTCTTCAATGTGAGTGCAATGTCATTTCTTTCACTTAGAGAAAAAAAAGATTGTTTTTTGACGATATCATCTCGAGGAGAGTTACTTGTTCCAGGCGTGTCTCATGCGTACCTTGTCCCCCCTCGGCTGTTGCGTCATCAGGTGTGTGCGTACACCTGTAGAGCACGACCTAGGGGAAACGGAGACAGTCCGAGCGTGACGCAAATGTTGCAACGACGGCGACTCTAGTCGAAACTTGACCTCTCTCGCCGCCGCTGACGTAGCCGGACGCAAAAAGACTTAGCGAAACGGTCCACAAGTGGCTCGTGATCCTGATACAGACAATTTGTTCCATTTCTCGCCATCACCGCCGACACCTCGATTAGTAATGGGTGAAATGGGCAATTTATCTAGTAGCTTTCACGCTTTCCTTTTTATTGCCTCAATTGTCCAGAAGTTCGAGTTTGCCCTCGTCGTGAACTACAGTCCTTGGCGTAAAGATTAGCCATGGGCATGACTACACCTCATGCGCTACACTGGGACATTTTCAGTAGGGATTTTGATGTGGAACATGTAGATATGATACTCAGA
>JAAUXU010068851.1_pt1 | contig 19310 bp, 22 predicted proteins | sample 7278151 | NCBI WGS metagenome assembly JAAUXU01 (sample SAMN14350113, study PRJNA611818) | marine sediment metagenome | isolation source: surface marine sediment (1.8m) | place: French Polynesia: Moorea | collected 2018-08 | reverse complement strand
CCTTAAGTTATCTGTGAAAGAGAGGACCACCACGACAGCTGACTTTTCGCCTCAAAATCCTCAGAGCGAGCCAGGGCAACGTTCACCTTCTCCCTCCTTTATTTTCTTTGACCAAAGCATGCACACCCTCCATGTCTGAAAGATTGTTGGGGTAAATGCTCTGCTCTGTACAAAAACCTCGCAACCTCCACAGGAAGTCTCAGGCCAAGCGGGGTCTCCTTATGTCTCTGGCCGAGCATGATGGTCGCAGAAGTCGCAGAAGTTGTCGATGGTCGTGTCATGTGCAACAGCCTCTGACTGCACCCTGAGGGACACCGAAGATGCAAGAGAGTCCGGTCATTGTGCAAACTTACATTTTGCACAAACGTGCAAGACCTTTTTGCATTGGCCTTGTACTTTTGTGTCACTGTCTTAGTTAGATATGAGTTTGCGCGCTTTTTTTTGCAGAGCAATTGGTCCAACCGAAGGGGCAGCGCAGTCAGCAAGGTAGAAGAGTCAATTGTATCAATCCCTGAGCGTCGCCAACTGACGAGTGGCACCGCATGCGGAAGGAAAAATCGAAAAATTGTCCGTGCATATTTCGGCCGAGGCTGGCCTATTTGATCCTTGATGGTAGTTTTCTTAACTGTAACCTGAGAAGTGCTCCTGTACCTTTTGCTTGGGCTCAGAGTGCCACAATATTTGTGAGGCCTGCCCTGGCTCAAATGCTGATTTTTTTTTGCACAATTGGCTTTTACTGATATTTTTGCCCCACTGCCGTTCTCTGTCTGGTAACCCTGGAGAAGAACAACAGCGTCGGAATCGTCGCTGCATACATAGGGTTGACGTTCATGAGCGCTCTTCATTGGACTTTTCCAATGGATATCGACCATTCCTAGTACTAAGAAGTCTATCTTTCATTGGTTATGCTTGAAAGCCATCTCATGGGGTGGCACCATGGGACTGCCTGAATTGACGCTTCTATCATCAGAGTAGCTAAGTCAGCTGTTACGCTGCTCCTACCGTCTGCCCGGTTGCTTTGCTTCCTCATAGGGATAGTTCTCTATGAGACGAGTCAGCTGCCGCCCCTTGGCTGGTGTTGGTCCGCGGACGCCTGCTCAACACGAAAGAAAGCAAGACCAAAGCGAAGAAGACGGACAAGTCGAGTTCGGCCAACCGCTTCCCCTGTCCCGAGGTCCTCATCTTCCTTAGCCTCGGCTCCGGTCTCGCAGGACCTTCTTTATCGTAGCCGAGATGCTGTACCTGGAAGATTATCTCGAGAGTAAGGAGATGGGAATAAATGGGCGGACACCGCGCCATATGGCACGCCGGCGTCGGCGGACACCATGTTGCCTCTGTCTTACATGAGGTTTTGTATCCTCTTTTTTAGTGATCGAGCATCTCCCGGCCGAGTTGCGCGACCGGTTCACCGAGATGAGGGAGATGGACCTCTCTGTGCAGAGTGAGTGTCCTCCGAGGGGGCGCCAGGACCGCCCATCTGGTTGACTGAGTCGTCGCCGACGGCGCAGCTGATCGGCAGAGTGAAAAATCAATGTCCTTCCTCGTTCCAGATCGCGTGGACAGTCTGGAAGAGAAGCAGAAGACGTTCTTCGCCAACTGCAGACGCCTCAAAACAGCCGAGCGCGAAGAGGAATACGAAAAGATCCGCCGCGACTACGCCAAGGTTATCGAGGACTCCAGCGAGAAGATCCAGAACGCAGAAGAGTCCTACAACTTGGTAGACAGGTATCTTCGCAAGCTTGACCAAGAGCTGCACAAGTTTAAGATGGAATTAGAGGCGGACAATAGGGGCATCACCGAGATTCTGGAGAAGCGCTCTCTAGAGATGGACGCGCCCGCGGCCGCCACTTCGAAGGAAAATCGACATCCTAAGAAACATGTGAGAACGACAATGGTCTTATTCGTGTCGAAATACTACCTTGCATCAATATACCTTGTCTTTTCAAGGTTCCGGCTCGCAAGAATCACACGATCGCCCATCCGACGTCTTCGTCGGCGTCATCTTCTTCCTCACTAACCATGGGCACGACCCTCGACCGAATGGGTGGACTAATAGCGAGCGGAAATAAAGTGGGCGACCATCGCAAGTCTGCCACCTTCGTCTTCTCTGAAGGTCTTCCCGGTTTGGAGGCGTCAATGCCTTCTCCCGGAGGATCAAGTGGTGGGACCGGCTTGATGATCCCGGCTGGGCCTGGCGCCTCTGGCGGATCTGGGAGTGGGGGCACGTATCCTCTTCAACATATGGGTGCCGGTGGCAACGCCATCGCCGCTGCCGCCTCTCAGGCCATCGCCGCAACTCAACAAATGGTCCCTGGTAGAAGAACTTCCAGCCTGAAGGCTTCATATGAGGCTATCAATCTGGGACTGCAAGCGCACGAGTTCTCCATCGGCCGAGAACTGGCAGGAGCGGCACACGCAGCCATTGCCGCTACCACAAGTAACGCGGCCTCCATGGCCGGTACCTCGAGCTCGGGGGATAGCCCGGTGCCGAGCAAGCGGCAGAAAGTCAGCAAGTAAGTTCTTGGAGTACAGTTGTAGCGCAACGAGGATTTCGTAACGTTGCATCTTTTTATGTTCAGACGATCAAGCGCGCATGTGGAGCAGTCAATGCTGGACGTGGTCAACAGCGGCGGCGGTGGCGGCAGCAGCGGTGGCGGCGGTGGCCAATCTCTAATTGACGATTCTCTTCTTGAGAGCGTAACTGCGGGCTCGCCTTCTGCAGAAGATCTGCTGGGCGGTGGCGCCAGCAGAGACGGCGCCGAGGAATGGAACTACGATCCTAGCGAGCCTCGGTACTGTGTCTGCAATCAGGTGTCCTACGGAGACATGGTGGCTTGCGACAACGTTGACGTAAGAGGAGACATTGAGCTTTCTCAACATGGACCAGCTATTGATGTGTTTTCTTTCAGTGCCCGTATGAGTGGTTTCACTACCCGTGTGTGGGGATAACAGCTCCTCCCAAGGGAAAGTGGTATTGTCCTACTTGTTTGGCGAGGAGAAAGAGCAGGAAGTGAAGTCGCAGTTCCTGATCAATGCAGTCTCCTTCCTTACAACAGCGTTAGGGCAAGTTGGGACATCAATATCATCAAATGGTTCAGTGGCAGCTTGGATTCATCTCTTCTTGACTTATGTCTGTTAGTACGTTACTTTGGAAATATAGGACTGTTTCGGACAGACGCATTCCTGGAACAGCTCGCTAATCTGTGAGAAGAAAGGATGCATGGAATATGGCACATTTGATTTCCTTATATGTAATAGGTGTATGTACGTAGATATGACGGAGAAGCTCATCACGGATGTCTATTAGCAAGTGTCAACGCGGCTGCCGCACCCGCAACGGAGGTCGCAGTCATGCTGACTACCGCGGTGGGCATGGACATTTCCACCTGGCAGCAATCGCGGTGGTCGCTGCGGCATCGGACCTGGTGAAGGATTTGGTCAAGGAAAAGAAGCAAATGGTGTAGGCGAAGACCTCTGCCTTGTCTGTTGCTCGCCCGTTCGTCGTCACAGACGTTGTCGCCGCCCCTGGCGGGTGCATGATCAGCTCGAAGTCCAAGTCGGGACCTCGGAGGTGTTTGCTTTCTCGCTCGAGCAGACGACTTCTCTGCCCCTGGTGATGGGGTCGTGGCAGCCCGGCCAGCAACTGACGAACGTAGACGTGTAAATTTTGCTTTTGCGCAATCTCAGACTAGAACTGTTACCCCCTGTTTATGAAACTAAATAGTTCGAAACTTAACCGACGTTGCTAACTCGTGAAGTGTATATTGTCGCAGACTTCAGTTTGCACATAACAGGAATGTGTTGCCGACAAGGTTCCTTTTATCATAGATAGTAGTGGCGTGCTTAAGTCGATGACTGGATAAGGGGATCAGGCACTCCAATGGGTCAGGTTCTTGGGAGCGGAAACAAATGGGCAATTTGACTACTCTGGCAGGTCTACATGCCAAAAAGGTGACTGCTTGGGGAGCGGGTTCAGTTCGGGCGAGGACGGTATATGTATATATCGTTAACTTCTATGGACAGGTGAATCTAAGCCAAAGGCAAGATCAAAATGGCAAAATATGTCGAAAATGAATTAAAAAAAGAGTCTTAAAAGTGATTTCTACTCGAGGAACAGACTCCCTTGTTTCATATCAATCATTGCATACCAATTCAACTTAGTCCATCTGCGTGATACCTTCGGCGTTTCGTCAGCAACTTTTTCACATTTATGTAAAGTAAATAAATGCATGGGGTATATTTATTTTAGTAGGTTATTTTGATCAGCTTCAAGCGGAAGAAGACTTGCAAAGCAGACTTCCGTACACTGAAACTTTACAACAATGTAATGTTATGTTACTTCTGTCATGCAAGCAATGTACGCATATGATAATCTTCAGCCTCAGTGTTGCTCCTGTTCCCTTCTTCTTTCCCCCAATTGCTCTAGATATGTCGTTTGCATTGCAAAGCCAATCTCTGCACTAAGCGGAAACTTGGGAGGGGATGAAGCTGAAGTGCCTTGTCTCGTGTCCCCCTCAAATTTTTGGGCGTCTCCAAGCGGTTCCATAATCTCGGCTGCACATCCTCTCCATGCTTCTTCATCCTCGGTGTATCTTTGTTTGTGCCCCTCAAGGCGTCGCTCCAATTCCTGCCTCTGTCGAGTGATGCCTTTATACGTGTGAATGCTTACATATGATGAAGCAATTTTCATAGCTCCCAACATCACTGCAAGGCCATGGCCCCCTTCCAACTGACCGCAGTTGACGAATCTAGGCACCCACTTCTCCTCCAGGTAGCAGAACAGCATCGTGCCAGAGCTGCCCGCCATGTTCCCAGGTGGTGAATAACGTGGAATTCATGAGAATATCCTGTTGTGGTGACATTGCCACAGCTCTGCGTTTTGGCCTGGCCACCCGGATGAGCAATCATGATGGAAGGCGAAGAAGAAATATCGAATATCGATATCATCACAGTTCGCACCTGGGAAGTTGAGAAAATCTATGGCTTCTGTATCTTCTTCCTTACGAGCAGAAACTAAGGTCCAGTTGCTTAAAACCAGGATCAGTGGATGGGGATGAAGATTGCGCAACTCGGTCATCAATCCCTCTGCATATTTCGCCAAGCTTCCGAATGAATTGATCGGGCTCAAATCTTTGTCATGGCCAAAGTACACTCGAGCGAGGCTGATCAATACGATAAAAGCAGTCTTGGTCTTCAGCAAAGTGTGCCAGAACCGCCAGAGATTTCGTCACTAGTTCTTCCTCGAACTTGTCCCTCAGTTTAGATCCAGGACGAGATTTCGCTATCATCTCCTGGTGAAAGCTGCGACGCCTTTCACTTGCACCAAAGCGTCCCATGAAACGACTTGGACACCCGGTAAAGTTTTTCTAAGGCTCTACGTGGCTCATCCTAGTCATTGGGATACGTATATATGCCTTCTGAATGGATTGGTGAATTTCTTCTTCCCACTTGTCGTACGTCACCGTCTTCATCTTTGCAAATTTTCTTCGAAACCTCTTCCACTGCTCCTCCTCCATCGGTGGTGTTGCGGAGGAAGGAGCCTCTCCATGATATCGTCACCTCCGGCAGCCATTGTCGTGGAAGTCTGGATGATGGTTCTTTCCTCCGCTACTCTGGGGAGATGTGAACATGCTCGTGAATCCGTTGTCGCACGATTTATAGAGTCCCCTGTCCTAAGTAACGACAGGATAACGAAGGAATCTGGATTGTGCACGTGATTGCTGTAAGTAGTCATAGTGTGCCCCTGAGATCAAAGAAACTCCCTTCCACCCCTTTATCTCACCAACATATTGTGGTCCGTGTATAAAAATAACTTCAGCGATTCATTCCCTCTTGTGTATCCTGATAGTGCCAGCATGAAACGTAAATGTTCAGCGATGGGATATCTGCAGTCCAGCAATTGTCAGAGTTACTTAGTTACTTAATAGTAACTAACAATAAGTTATAGTTACAGCAATTGAAAATCTTTCTGATCAATCTTAATATTTCTGTTTAACTCCCACACCTAAGTTTCTCTTTGCAAGCGTTAAACTTCGTACTAAACCTGCTTCAGCTGTATCTCCTAAAGTGTGACTGGAGTCTTCAAACAGATTAAATGCCTCATCTTGCAATTTCACATCAAATGCACGTGTCTCTAAGGACTGTATGAGACTTATCTTGAAATTGAGCCACTTTGTCCAATTCTCGTACAGGAACATCTCCCCTTAACAATCTCTCTCTCAGTTTTTTACCAGGACCTGTGAAATTATGACCTGGTCAATGCAGCTCAGGTAATTTATCTAAACTTGTCAAATTGCCACCAGTTTTACAAGAAACCAACTCTGCTGGCCCTAAGTTCCTTTAAAAACATACTATGTCTTACGCATCACGACCTGGTTGGGTAGGAAAAATGGCAAGAATATGTGTTACACCAGGTAGAGTAGGTCGAGCCCTCTGGCTGTGGCAAGTGAGCACTATTGATGTACGAACTCAACTAAAGAAACCGAACTGTTTGCTTTATACAGCATTTTCTGAATTATAAATATTACATAAGTCGCAGTAAACGTTCTCATTTCAACTTGAAAAAATCTTGGTTTTTAAAGACTTAACAGTGCATGACGACAATTTGAGCTATGTCACGTTTCAAAAAGTAAGGCTTTTTCTCGAGTAGTGCCATAGGCATTTAGTAATCTTCGAATATTAATGCATAGCTCAGGAAGTCTCATTTCGTATGTCCCAGAAGCGTGACGCAGCGCACCCCGCCTCCACCAGAGGGAGCAACCTCTGCTTTATGGACGTGACCACGGGACCTCTCGTTGTTCCTTCCTTTTCTCTCTGAGAAGTTGGATCAGCTCTCTGAGTCTGCGGTCGGGCCCAGCAGCCAGCAACGCTTTGTCTCCGCCATCTTGCTGCTGTTGCCGTTTGTAGTCCTTTTGCACTCTTCCACGGGGATTTCGTGCGTTTCCTTGATCGGGGTCGCGGTCACGGTCAGAGTTTCTTCGCTCTCCTCCCCGAGGACGCAGCCATGGGGAGCGCGGAAAAATTTTGCCTCCGTTGGAACGACTTCGAGTCGAACATCTCTCTTGCCTTCCGCCAGTTGAGAGACGACTCTGATTTCTTCGACGTCACATTGGCTTCCGAGGACGAGAAGCAAGTGCGCGCTCACAAGGTCATCCTTTCGGCGTGCTCCCCTTTCTTCAGGTGAGAATCTTTGACAGACAGAATTGCTCCAACCACTTGGGTGACAAAGGTCCGTCATGACCTTCGTTCGTCTTCAATGACATGAGTCTCTTTCTTCAGGCGGGTTCTGGCCAAGAATCCCCACGCTGACCCACTATTGTACCTGAAAGGCGTGCGCTACTCCCAGCTGACTTCCATCCTCGACTTCATGTACCATGGCGAGGTGAGCGTGGCTCAAGAAGAGCTGAACGCATTCCTTGCCGTAGCAGAAGATCTCAGCATCAAAGGCCTCACAACTGGCGGACAGGAAGAAGGCACCGTTGAAAGTAACAGCGTCCGTAGCAGACCTAAGAGGCAGCACCAGCAGTCGTATTCCACCCCAGTCAAACGTTCGAAGATCTCCCCCAGACCGTCAGCCTCGTCCTCGGGCAATAGGAGTCAGCAACAGAAAGATGACGACACCGACCCACTGTCCGAGAACGATGAAAATTCGAAAGAGCCTGTTATCAAGATGGAGCCCAAAGTCGTCGCTACTGCGTCTGAAGGAGGATTTGCTGATGACATTTACGGTGGTGACGCCGACGATGGCGGTGATGATGACCACGAATTTGACGCCTACGGAGATGACGGTGATGGGAGCGGGGAATTTGACGACGGCGGCGGCGGTGAAGAAGACGAGCCTGTAGCAGGAACTTCGTCAGGAGCAACGCCAGAGGGAACCAAAGGTAGGACTCAGTTTATGCGTTAAGTCATTACCCTTCATGAGTAGGTGCGCGAGTAGACACCGATCTCGTGTTAGACCAAGATATTTGGAAGATACACGGTTACAACTTATCATATCTGGTTGTAAAAGCTGTGTTGTAATAATACTTGAGTGAGTGCACAAGAGAAGGCGTCGTCCTGAAGAGCAGAGTTGTGACGTCAGAAGAAAAGAAGATGTGACCAGCATTCTCTGTCTCTGTCTTGCCTTGAGTTAAGGTGGCCTCCAATTCTCCTGCCCACATTCTTGAAGACAGTGGCCACAGCAAGAAGCTTATCTTTGTGGTTCCACTACGGCTGTGAGCACGTTATGGAGTCGACCGACAGCAGCGGCTCAATCTACCCTAGGTTCATGAACATGCCAGCCAAATGTCCAGCAAAGGGAAGGATATTGAAGAAGTTTTATCTGACCTCTACTTTTGGCTGTTCGGGTGCCAAGCCCCAATTGTTGCAAAGTTAGTGGACGAAGTCTTTCTCGATCCGTTGAAATGAAACTTTTTGGAGTGTCCACGATAGAAAAGCTCTCAGCACATACTGAATTCGTTCTCTCTTTCTACACAGTTCTGGTTGCCCGAGAACCTTCTGAATCCTCCCCGGTTTTCATGATCCCCTCAGCCACCAAGTACGGCTATCCCATGTGGGTGCACGAGGGTCGCCAGTACTTCAGATACAGAGAGTTTAATGGTGCCTTGTACCTGCGCTGCCGACTGAAAAAAGTGTGCAAGGCACGGGCCAGAATCTCCAAGGAGAGGAGATTCTATCTCTCCTCACCTCATACCTGCAGTGAATTTTTCTAAAGGATAGAGACTGCGTTCAAGTGGACAACGTCATGTACTTGTGGTACTTGATGTTTTGCCGAGAAAGAATAAAAAAGACATTCCTGAAGGCGGGACCGGTGCCGTAGTAGCTTTAGAAGCATGAGGAGCGCTACTTAATGCACTCAAGATCTTGTATGATAGTGCACTAGTTTAATACATGCGTATGGCACCTCCTCACGCGGTCCTGCGCCAGGGCTTGGTGCCACTACAGGTTGCACGTTAATGAATAGTAAATACTTGAGTTTTTAGGCTAGTTTTATTTCTCTTCCCCCCCACGCTTCCTGCAGCGTATTACGGTGACAAGCTGGTGGAGGACCAAGGACACCTCTATACAACGGTGCTCACCAGGTGCAACAAAAGAGGCCAGTTAGTCACCTACCTGGAGTGCTGTCTCTCCGCTGCCTTCAAATGTAAGGGTCGAGCCAAGATGGTTTTGGAACCAGGTGGCAGAGATTCAGCGGTTGTCATGCTCCTGAAGCCTCACAACCACGACGTCACCGAGCGCAGTTTGGAGCGTCGACGCCTTCGGCGAAGGTTGAGGGAGGCTGTACTGGAGGCGGACCCTTCAATGTCGCTGTCCGCCATCTTCGAGGTGGTCATCCACTCATTTGGGAGTCACCACACTTACCAGTTCGACCAGTTTCGCTCAATGATGTATCGCTCCCGACGGAGCTTGGCGAAAGAGCTACCGATTCATATGGTAGTGTAGTAATAAAAAACTGAAGACGCGGCCTCCAGATGCAGCTTTCTGTTACAACTAAAGTGCGCTTACAAAATAGTCAAAGAGCCACTACTTTGCCACGGAAGAGCACCTCACGCCTGTTTTATCTCTCACCTAGCGCAATTCACGCGTCATGGCCGCGGGCACAGCCTGGTTTACAAGGGTTACCTCTATGCCGTGAACAAGAGGAAAGAAACTCGCGAGGGTCTGACGACATACCTGGCCTGCTCGATGCGTAGGACGCTAAAGTGCCGAGGGATGCTGAAGACGACTCAGCCGAGTGGCTACGGTGGTCCTGTGACCTTCACGGAGATGAAGGAGCATGACCATCCACCCCTAGAGAACAAGATGGACATGCTAGCGCTTAGGAACAAGTTGAGGAAAGCTGTTATGGAGGCAGACAGTTCACTGACGCTCAGGGAGATATTTGAGGAGGTAGTGAAGGATAGAGAGGATGCTAACCAGCTGGACTACGCGAGCTTCAAGAACATGCTCTACCGCGCTAGGAAGAATGTGATCACCGAGCATCAGTGAAAAGTGACATAAGTGTTAGGTGCGCTTAGTGGGTGATTACACGGACGAGTGTGGCTTTTCTAACGAGTACAATACTGTTGCGACCGACGTATTATCGCACATTTTATCCTCAGGAGCGCGAAAGCGCCCCTACTACCCAAGAACTGGTGATGTGGTGGAATTCAACGGCCATGGTTACACCATGAACCAGACCAGGAAGCGGCACGACGGTGGCCTCACAGTCTATCTGCAGTGCATGATGCGCCGACTTAGCGAGTGTAAGGGCCGAGGCAAGTTGGTGACAGACTCTGACGGAGGCAACCGTGTGTTCACTTCAATGCACGCCCACAATCACGCCCCTCCTGTGCTGGAGATGGAGCGACGACGCCTTAAATGCAGACTCAAGAGGGCCATTGAGGAAGCGCACTCCAGGATGACACTGCAGGAGATTTTTGAAGAGGTCGTGCAGGGTTCCGACATAGTGAGCTTTAAGGAGATGCGCTCTTTCATGTACAAGATGAGGAGCAAGAAGGAGGCTGTCCCGCAGTAGTTGCTCATGTATACTCCGTGGGTTTAAATGTGTCAATAAATTTGCACGTGCCGCGTGTGGTGTACGTATGTGTTGCTTAGTGGAAATTGCTCTCCAAAAACTTGTGCAGTCAGAGTGATGACGGCTATGCAAATCCTCCTCTGTTCTTTCTCCTACAGCCCCCTTAACTACGAGTACTTCCCGCCCCGAAACTACTTGCACCAGGAGGTATTACTTTGAAATGGGCAGCAGCATGGTGGAGTTTGACAACTTCACCTATCACATTCACAACCACCGCACTAACTTGAAGGAAGGCAAACACACGTTCTACCTACTGTGCAGCATGCGGAATAGATACAAGTGCAAGGGCCGCGGGAAGCTGGAGGTCGATTCGGAGGGCGACAATCGTTCATTCACGCCCACACAACCACACAATCACCCTCCGCTCCTGGAAGAGTTGGCGTTGCACCGATTTAAGTTGAAGCTGAAGAAGGCAGTGGAGGACGCGGATACGATCGTCCCGCTGAGAACGATCTTCGAGGAGGTGAGCCAGGGTTCGAGCCCTGTGGAATTCAAGGAAATAAGCCCGTTCATGGCGAGAGTCAGGAAGAAGAAAGAGTATGTTCGTGTTGTCTCTTAACTTCGTACGTGTATGTGGCAATAAATAATCGCCTGCTTGTATTATTCATCTGCTCTGCTGTGCAAAGTAGGTCGTAGAACACAGTTACAAGTTGCCTATGAAGTTTTCCGCATTGGTCTCAGTGTTCAGCTTCCAGTCGTCATCTTGAACTTAGCCCCAAGAATTTCCTCCGCCGTTTTGAGGCCAAGATCCACTTGCCGAAGGACTCCAGGGTGTTTTGTATCGACAAAAATACGTTCTCTCCGTCTTTGTGTCGGGAGCTAAAGACTCACACGTCTTGGGACTAGCACGGAAGGAGGACACTGCCGGATTTTCGGCCAGGCTGATGCAGCGTAGTAAGTCGTGCGGGTACGCGTACTAGTTTGACGTCTTTTGTGGCAATGCATGCATGTCCGATGCATCTCGTGTAGAACGGTGAGAGTTAGAAAGAGGCATAACAGTCCCTGTGCAGCGAGCTGCAGACTCAGCTGCCAGTTTAAAATTTGCGTGTAGCGAACGGCTCTCGGCGCAGTGAAAGTCCGTTCAAGAGGTTTCGGTCGTCTGCGGAGAATGTCCGAAGTCCGCCTTCGTAGTTTCGACATCGCACATGAAGAACTTAGTCCATATATTCAGAGGAAAAAAGTCGTAAATCTATCATGCGAAGAGCTGATGGACTCATTGCTGTTGCTGAGTCTTGGTCTTTTAAATTCTAATATCAAGACAACAGCTGTATAAAGTGGTGAGATCGCGGTGCCTTCTTGTATTGAAGTTTTGCGTTTTTAAGAAGGGAAGTTATATACTTTTAGACATAGGTTGATCTTCTCTTAAGGAGTCCTTGCAGAGAAAAGAAACAGGTTGCTTTTGAAGTATCGCGCCTCTCCTTTTGAGTCTATAGTTTAATATTTAATGGTGTGTGCGGATGTGACTGACGGGAATATTAGTGCGGAGCAATTAGCTCTGAGTGCTTGGATATGATTAAATCTAGCTTTGAGTGGATCATATGCCAGGGCGGATCCTGGGGATGTGAGTGTAGAGCACGAGCTCGTTTACAGAATGTGAAGATGTTGTGGAGAATACGGGGATATTATTTGTATGAAGTGTGGGGGATATTAGTGTGGAGAGGAGGGAATACAGCAGAGATATTAGCACATGGCTTATATTTCACATTTTAGTTTGCGTCGTCTTCAACGGGGGGACCTGCGCGAGTTATGTGCACCAGGCTAGTTCGCAAATACACTTTTGTGTTGTTAAGGCGGAAAATCACAACGATTTTTTGTACGGGCCCAGGATACCGGCCATCCCTGCATCATTTTCCACTAATGTACCTTTTTGAGTCAGCGTTATATATAGAGAGATAGATATCCATCGTCTGATCGACGATGACTACATTTTTGCTCAGTTTCGAAATTATCTTCATCCGCCGAAACAACAGTATGCCTGACAAGCCAACACCAGTTTTCACTGACAAAAAATTGCTGAAATCAGGGTGAGAGTAAAGCGGCCGAACCCGAACAGAGTTTAGAACGAATATTGGGTCACCAAATTTTCATCAAGCAGGGTTAAATTCATGACCCTTCTTAATGAAAATGAACGTTTCTACTCCCTTTTTTCATTTACTTACATGATTTATGTTCATTCGCGCCGCTGCAACCGCATGTATGCTGTGTAGGAATACTTTATCGCCGGTGTGGGGTTGGGCAGGTATTGTTACAGCTTTCTTAAAATGAGTTTGACTGCATCATCGTCGCCATAGGATATAGGATGCACCAAACTGAAGAGTAACATTGACCTAGCGTAATATATTCTTATATACATACATTATATAAAACTAACGCACGTAATCGTACTAAAATTTTCAGGTGATGTCAGTGAGTTTATCCTTCGGCTCGATGACTTTTCATTTGGATGTCATCTCTGCAAGAAAACGTTCAAACAGAAGGGCTGTGCCCGCCAGCACGTGTTGTTTGTCCACATGGGGCACTACGAGAACGCCGAGTGTCCGTTCTGTGGGAAGACATACGTCAGAAGAAAAGCTCTGTTCCAACACATGAGAACAGCCCACCCAGATGAAGAATACTCTCTGAAACGTCGAAGTAACCCGCTTACTACACTGTAATTTCAACGCTCTTTCAGGTAACGTGGAGGGTTTTATTCTGCAGTGTGGAAAGGCCGGTTATTCATGCGGCATTTGCAAGGCCACTTTCTCCCTGAAGGACACTGTTCGTCAGCACGTGCGATTTGTGCATCTGGGATGTCACGAAAATGCGCAGTGCATGTTTTGCGGGAGAACTTATGCGAGAAGAAAGGTTCTCTTCAGACATATAAGAAATTGTCATAATGATTTGATGGATTCCCCGTGGTGCTGAGGAGAGACAAGAGCTCAGAAGTTAGGACAATTTCTTTGCCACCCTTGGACAAAGTTGTGCTGCAGTGTGAGGATCTCACAAGACTCTTCAGAAGGATGTGCCAGCGGTCGACACGTCGGTAGTCACTTGTACGTAGTCCGTACTCAGCCCCGACCGTGTGAGAAGGCCCACTGTCGAACAAATGTTCTGTTCAGACACTTAAGATATGATCATGGTTGACTTATATATGTCAGCGGACATAATAAACCGTTCCCACAAGCAATGCCCATAGCGTTAAGAAACAGTCCTGGCTAGTCAGCGTCTAGCGTGTCCAAACTAACCGAGTTCAAGTTATCGAGCTTGCATTCGGCAGTATTGACCTATCGCAACATCATTTCAGATGACGCTAACCGATACATTCGCCGAGAGGATGAAACAATTTCCTGCACCCTGTGCTCGCAAACATTTGTATCTGTATGCGTGGCGCGCAGTCACGTGCTGTACGTCCACTTGGGACGGAACGATAACGCGGTGTGCAACGTCTGCGGGAAAAGCTACTCGAAGAGGAAGAACCTGTACAAGCACCTCAGGTTGAGCCATCATGGGCTAGGCATCACCGACGTGACTGGCGCCAGTCTCGCCTCTCAACTCCTTGAGTGTGAAATCTGCAGGAAGACATATACCAAGAGGAGAAATCTGTTCAAGCACCTGAGTCTCTTTCATCCAGAAGTAGATGCGACTAACGTCCCTGCTTTCGTAAAAGTCAAAGGAGCGACTAAATAATGTGTCATTATTTATTAATCATAACAATCATGTTAGGGACGGGTAACGAATCTTATGAGAAAATCAGAACTCCTTATCCTGGATTTCAGTGAGATTGGTTAGATCCCTTGAGAGGATCATTTAAGACCAACTTTCAAGGTGGCAAAGTCAGCCGAATTACTTTAAGTGCCACGGTAACCTCAACATCTCTGCTTACTTCGCTAGTAAGAGTGCAAGCCAAATTAAGATTTGAATTTTGTGAATTGAAGATACTCTTGGCCTCGTGGATCCCTATTTTACCAGAAACACATAGATCAGTATAAATCGTGAGTCACGTTATTTGAGTCATTACCTGCGTATGTAAAGTTTGTGTCGAATGCGTCTAATACACAAGTGATATGAAATGACACTTCCTATCCTTGAAGTCTCCGTTACCGCAGTATACAGTTGAGAATAGGTTGCATGCCTTAAGGACTCGTGTACGCGTTTAGTCTAGACGATACGTGCTCTGTACTGAAGCGAGTGAAATACGTAGCAGCTTGAGCTGAAGCTCCCCCCACACTTTCAGGTGATCCCAACATGTACTTCACCTTCGAGGGTGAGCATTTCGTGTGCCAACTCTGCCACATGGTGTTTCCACGGCGAAACGCCACCCGCCGCCACGTGATGGAGATCCATCTGGGCCAGAGAGACAACGCCGTGTGCAGGCACTGCGGCAAGGTCTATGCTAGGAAGATGGGGCTGACCAGGCACGTGGAGGCGGCGCACCCGCACGCTGCCGAGGCTGCGGAGAGCTTAAAAAGAAAAGGGCGACCAGGACGGCCACCGCGAAAGAAAGAACATGCCAATGAATAGAAATGTCATGTACGATGTTGGCACGTGCATTCGTGCTCGCTATTACGAAAGAGTAGAAGAATGTTTAACCTGTTTTTTATGAGTAAATATACTGTTCTAAATTTAACGAGACAAGGTAGTGCTTCCATGTGAAGTACGCACAAGTTATTTAGCCAGCTTCGACCACCTTCGAAAGACTCGTACAACAACATACGCACTTATATAGTCCGATAAGTCCAGCATATGGTAGAGACGTCTAATTAAGATGCAGAAGTGTTATAATTACATGGTTCTTTTCAGGGTCCTTTGGTTTCGGCGTCCGGGCGAAAGAATGGGCGAGTCTTAGGAAGGCCAGAAAAGACCTGACCAAAGGAAAATGTTCCATTTCTGCAATGTTTCTCAGTATTGACAGTAAGTATTACCATATTTAGAGAATCATTACGAATTGAACTTACCTATTACATAGTATATGCCCTTACCTGGCTGCTCCTTCTGTGTGTACACGCAATATATGAGCTGCCTTCCCCAGGAACTCTGGCCGCTGTGAACCAAAGGACGAAGGTCATACTGCGTCTGGCCCGCTCCAGCGCCCTCACCCTCGACCAGCTCGAGGGTGTCGGTCTTCATTCGCCTCGTGTTTGCACCTCTGGCGCTGGCCTTCCACAGGAAGTCACTGACGACTCCTTTGCTGTTGAGACAGCTACAAGAGACATAAAACTGGAGCCTTTTAAAATCAGGAACTGCCTGCCACTTGACAGCGACGAAGAGGCGAGGGTGCTCATGGCGGACTCGAGACTGTTGCAAGCTCTTAGGCAAATTTATACTGTTTATGTTTCTGTAACTCATGCAGGGTGATCTCGTCACGTCAAACACTTGAATTTTCCTCTTAACTTTCTGAAGTGGGCAAGAAAACCTAGGAATTGTGATACACATTTTTTTATGTAAAAAATTCAATTCAGGCTCATTGCATCCTCGATATAATCTTCTTTAGCCTCAGTGATAGCCTCCTGAGGGTTCGAGGTACTTTCACAGCACACATGTACCCTTTCGACGTATTTCACAAGATGAGATCGCTCCTGCACTCTGCAGTGTACCCGTTTCCATGTTCATGGTGTGTGTACGCATTGAACCATGAAGACAATGGTGCTTTCAGATGCGCCCTCCTCGTCGCGATACCCATCGATAAGAACCACTGGCCCACCCTAGCGGTCAAGTTCGTTTTCTCCCATCACTACATGTCCACACACTACGCAGGAAAAGCACTGCACCCGTAAGAGTCACTGCGACTATGATGGATTCATCGTAACTGCTGGAGATTTTTTTACTCTCATTTGTCTGCAGAAACAAAAAATTCACCATTGCTAACGTCGGATTGCTTCGTTTTCTGGAAAACGTTGCCCGCGAGGAGGCGCCGTCGGTAAAGATCTTCGAAGACATGGCCGTCAGAGAGAAGATGGTGAAAGCTTTTGGCAATGCCAGACACCGCAGCAACAGTCGAGGGGTTAAGGTAGTCATGAGGAAGACGTATGTTTAGTTTCTTCTTGTTCTGTTCATAATCATTTTTGTTAGGTTCACAAACGTTACTCATTGCTCGACTACTTCGCACTGCCTACCAAATCTGCTGGGGAAAATGTGCCCTTGTATGCGGATGTCGAGGAAGATGCCGGCTTGACAGAAGGCGACGAAGTGGACGAGGAGAAGGAGACGGACGAGGCCAGACAACAATGAGCTCGGCAAGTGTGCAATTCCAATGGCGACCAAGAGAGAGGAAACGCATACCTGCATCTCGTTAGATTGATGAAATATGTCCATGTATGTAAAGTGATGAGGTCTTCAGTTCAATACACACTTGCATGTGTACTAGGTCAGACCCTTTTCTTATTCTCTTTTGGCGTACTATACTTGTCGAGAGACTCCATTTGAAGACATTCTAGTCAAAAGGAATGAATAAGTGATAAGATTTTGAGTCTCCTCTGTCTTGCTTTTTGACTACAAAAGCTCCTATTCGGCAATGTAATTACGTAGGACATGAGGACATAGAAAGGTTCATCAGAGGGGTCAAAAGGATTATTCTTTCTGAATGACTTGACTACATCTTCTCTATTTACAAATCAATCATCAATTGATTGTATAATCAACTTAAGATGCACTCATAGTCCAAATTTTCGTTTTTTGTAGTCTCGCCTTATGTGAACTGGTCTTGCCACTTGATTAGACTTTGTCAAGGTGGGAAGGGCAAGGAACAAGTTGTCATTCATTGAGAAGAAAGGATCTTTACCCTTGAGATGCTGTAGCGGCTTGCTAAGAGAGCAAAAACGTTTTGACTGGCGGAACTGGCAAAATTCTTTCATTAAAGTGGATTTTTCAAATCAATATTTCAGCCTGTTTGTGTCGAACGAGTGAGTTGCAACTTGCAGCTGCGTTTTACAGCTTCCGACGTCCGTCTCCGACAACATCGCGACCGTCATGTTCCGCACATCAACACGGTCCACTTCTCGGTCAAGCGTCCTCATTCGTCCAGTAGAACAAGGTCAAACGCGAAGGTGCTGATGCTGGGCAAAGTCATTTTTGAGTTGAGTTAACTGAGATGTAAGGGGTTCATCCTTAAGTCTCAAGAACCCACCTTATTCATCATGTCTCACTCTGCTGGTGACTACTTCACCAAACTCCACCAAGGGACCGGTCGGTTACACAGCAGTGAAGTAGGCGATCGACGGAACAGACTACGTCTGCCCAGACTCCCTTTAGGGGCAAGACCCTGGGCTGACGCAGGTCCATTGGCAGTCACAAGGAGACTTGCCATACGTCGGCTATTTGCAAAGGGGGAAGAATCAGAGGAGGTGCTGGAAGACGGTTGAGCACAGCTACCATGAGTCAACCGAGGACCTCCGGTCTTTATTCAATGCACTCATTTGCCACTACTGCGGCAAGGAAAACGCTCAGCTCGTCACAAATTTGCCAGCAGAAACAAAACTGCAAATGAGGTCTTGCATAAGAAGACTTTTTCGAATGCGATCAACCATATTAACTGCGTCTGTGCTGAAATAGTTGCTCCCTTCAGCCGTTGAGCAGTGTTCTACTCATTTCAGCACCACCACCCCCTGAACAGAATCATCAAGATGCAGTGGTCTTGTACACACACTCTCCACAAAACAACCAACTGAGGGCTGCCCCTAAACACTGATCAGCATTTCGACCTGACAGATTAGAAAGAACAAGAGGCAGCTAAACCTCATGCTAAGAGCCAGATTATTGCACCGCTGACTGTCATGCATTCTTATCTAACTTCTCAACTTGTCGTAGATAAACTTAAGAAGAACAAGATATGTTCTTACTAGTATTCTCCCCACATTGACCACAGCAGAACTATAGCATTGAATCTGTATGCAAAAAAATCAAGTTCTTACTGTGCGAATGTTATATGGATAGATGTCCATGCACACATGCATCCGATGCTCGACTGTACGTGCATCGTGCATGGTCGAAAAATAACCACCTGAGCTGTTTAAACGGTATATTCCTGTCGAAGTTAGCAGCACCGACATTGAAAGGATTTAGTCCCTTAAGTCCATGGAAGTGAATCGTACACCAAAAGTCATCAGGGTGCTGCTCATGCATTGGCTCTTCAGGTCGAGCTCCGGACACCAGCAAAGGCTCGCCAGTGAGATTAGCTCTGGGAAGGAGGTACAAGAGGGAGATGGTGACGGGCAGTGAAAGCATTCATTTTTTTGTCTCATTATGCTTCAGATATCTAGATCTTCTATGTGAAATTACGTAATGTTACCTAACATAATGTTCAATTGTCAAGCTTTTCCTGAGTAGGCAAGGCCATTTTTTTCCTCCATTAGTATGCGCATTACTTTATTATTTCTTAATCTTTTGCATGGTAATCACAACCCTGGATGCGTGATGCTCCATGATCGACTGAGTGGCATTCACGTGGAATCACGGATTCATGCAAATTTAAACGGGACAATATGACATGATGCCGTGCGACCAGATCACTGCCAACATGTCAGCAAGTGCGGGAGTAGGTATTAGTGTTGCCAATTAGGTGAGTCAAAATCGAAATAATTTCGAGTTTTTCTGCAAAACTTGAAATCGAAACTCGAAATGATAATTTCGAGTTTCGATTTCTGGTGAGCCCAGATTCAATCGAGCCCAGATTCAATCGAGCCCAGATTCAATCGAGCCCAGATTCAATCGAGCCCAGATTCAATCGAGCCCAGATTCAATCGAGCCCAGATTCAAT
>JAAUXU010182070.1_pt1 | contig 19311 bp, 19 predicted proteins | sample 7278151 | NCBI WGS metagenome assembly JAAUXU01 (sample SAMN14350113, study PRJNA611818) | marine sediment metagenome | isolation source: surface marine sediment (1.8m) | place: French Polynesia: Moorea | collected 2018-08 | reverse complement strand
TCACTATTTTGGGGTCTGACTCTTCTTCCTCATATGCTGACAACTATGTTATCTGGAGATTTCCGCTGCAAAAACCAGGCTGCTGATGGAACCCAGGCCAATACAAGTGGGTCCTACTGCACTCAGCTGCTCCAGTCGGGGCTTAGTTATTCATTTTTACAGGCTGCAGGACAAAATGTGGCTTTTCTTGGCATTTCATTGGTGATATTTCATCCTGGACTCGTCACTCCTCATCCTGATGTCTGAGGCCGCCCCAAGGTGCTGCCATTTCACATCCCGACGCTTTTAAGCAGACAGCAACAGCTGTATAAATGGCGACAGACACAACTGTGACCGTGTAGATGAATTCTGTGATTACTATAGTTAACACAGACCGTCAGTTTGAAAAAAAAACCTGTTCACAAAATTTGGTTAAATTTGCCTGGGAAAACTTCAACAGTGGTGCAAAACTGATGCACACAGCCAATATCCCCCACATTTTCCTTCAACCGGCAAAGATGACTGAATGACAGCGATTTAGAATGGGAATTAGCGCTGGAACACCCTGTACAGACATTGTCTCAACTATTGAGAATAATTCCAACAAAGGGGTATTTGTTGTTGTTGTGTCCACTACCTCCGTAACCCTTGCTGCAAGCGAAGATGACCCAGAACAGCATCCCGCCCCACAGTAACTTGTTCGTGGCCTGGTACAAAGCTGAGCTGACCGGGGTGTACGCGGGGGCGACCAGGGTTGAGTGCCTGTGGGCATAAGACAAGCCGAACAGGACGGCGAACCCGGAGGCCAGAGACACGAACCACATCAGCACGTTCGTTGTCTGCAACCAGAAAAGGTCATCAGAAAGACATAAACATGGTTAGGCTGACATCTTGTCACGAGTTAGTAGCTTATTGAAGAGGTTGGGGGATATTAACCAAGACCATGACAGGCACGACCTCGTCGTCGATGTTGTGGTCATCATGATCATGATTGTGGTTGCCATGTTCGTGGATGTCATGGGCGTGCTCCTCGTCGTGGTGCACATGGCACCCCTTCTGGACACACACACGCACACCCTCCGGGTGCATTGCACACGCTTGACCCCGACTCAGAAGAGCTCCCTCTTCTCCCATGCCGACCGGACCCTCTAGCTGGCCTTTACCTGGTGCCGTCTCGGGCAGTCAGAGAGATGAAGAACGGGAGTGCCTGCCGAACAGGGGTTGGCACCCGGATGGGGTGCCCAGTCCGGGATGGCAGGAGCCGAGGGGACTGGCACATCCGTAGAAAATTTCAGCAAATTTTGCCAAAATAGGGGGCTAAAAATGACTGCAAATGGCCCAAGCCAGTATGGGTGCACCTCTAGGTAGCTGCACTTTGGGAGCTCCAGCTTCAAAATGGGCACTCATGAAGAAAACTTCTTACTCAGAGTTTCAATGACTGAAGTTGTCTTGGATGTAACCCCAAAACATTGATCACGCAACTGCAATCAGATCAATTAACCCGGTGGAATTTCTTACGCCAAGGACTGTGCGCCAAATTAAAAGTTTTTGATTGATGAAACGAATTGTTAAAATCATTCTTTAAGCAAATATCAAAAAACAAGTTCAAATCTCATTCTACTTTTGAATGATTTGCTAGCTTGACTCAAGAAAAATTTACTGCAATCAGTTTGTTTTACCCAGTGAATGTTGATCTTGTGTCCCTTGGTTCTCCACAGGACGTAGCCCAGTAGGATGCCCATGAGGAAAGGCTGCATATGCGTCCAGGGCTTGAAGTAGAAGTCGCTGGACATCGAGAAGTCGTCCTTGGGTTGGTATCTGCAAAAAAAGGTCATTTTTTTCGTCCACTTTTTTTTTTACTTTTGCCTGATTCTCACATGATAGCTTGACCAGGGGGAAGCCCGTGCTTAATAGTGAGCGCCATGGGCACGATGGTGAAGACCACCATGTTGAGGCCCCACCAGGCCAGGCCCATCCAGCTCTTACGCAAGTAATACATGGGCAACACCACCAGCGGGGAGAAGACGTACATCTGAGTGTCGGCGGCCAGGTACCAGGTCACACCAAGGCACATCTGTTAGATACACGTGTGACTACTAAATTAAGTGTTCCAATGGCATTCACAACAAACGAGCGAATGATGTGAGCAGCTTATTAGACATTACAGTTTTAAAGCACTGCACCAGAGTGCTCATTCATTTTGTGAAATATATTTACAATATATAATCAGTACCTCACTGAAGCTTACCAGCACACCATATTTATTCACCAAGATGATATTTATTCACTAAGGTGATATTTATTCACTAAGATAATGTTTATTTACTCAGATGATGTTTATTCACTAAGATAATGTTTATTCACTCAGATGATGTTTATTCACTAAGATGGTATTTATTCACTAAGATGATGTTTATTCACTAAAATGATGTTTATTCACTAAGATGATTTACACCAGGTACCTTGCAGCCTCTATTCAGAACTCGTAAATAGGACAGTGCATACAACACTGTGTGCTGTGCAACTATAAGTGCAGTGGGTTAAACCAAAATACGGAAACATTGGAATTTTGTTGAGTGCGTCTGAGATTTGTACTTGATACCAAATAGTGAAGATGTAGTCAAATGGTAAAAAAAACCTCCCCTCTCGTACATTAAAGGTTTGCTACACAAAGGGTTCAGATGTAGAAGACAAAGCAAAACAAACTTTGTTTTCCATTTCATTTCAATCAAGATCAGCGTCTACTAAGTAACTAACCAGTTCGAAAGCAGATTTGTTACAGTTACTTAACATCCAATGTATAAGTCTTTGATAACTAAGAGGGGCTTTAGAACTTGATTAATCCTTCGTTCCACTGAGCTATTATGTCTTGAAAAAGGCTCTTGCCCCAAATATAGCATGCAGAACGAGACTGTAACTTTTGATCTTGCTTAGTGTATAAGTTGTAAAATAACGATATCACGTGAACACCTATTTCACTGCTCTCTCACGAAGACTTTGTAACTCACTTCTTCTATGTGCACGAAGTTGTTGACGTACAGAAGGTTTGTCCACCAGTTGTCCTTGCAGTACTGCACCGGGTTCAGCACATAACTCCACCTAAGTCCGTCTCCGATGTGGGAGTAAAGACCCACGGTGAAGAGTATCCAGAACGCCACAGGAATCGTCAGCCTGCGATTTGTTGGCATTTGGCATTGGCATTTGGCATTTCTCTCTCTCTCTCTCTCTCGTTCTGTCTCTCGCAATCACCTAATATATCTGTGTACGTAAAACATGAGCAGATTGAACCTCCTCTTTTCGAGCTCAGCAAACGATATGTAGGCCAAGAGGAGGCCGGAGAGGAAGAAGAAGCTGTCCACGGAGAACCAGGCGTTCGACACGATCTCGGCGCCCATGGTACGAGGGCTGAGGAAGAGCTGAAAGACGTAACCTTTGTCCCAAGATGACCGAATGTTCCACATTGAAAGCTGTCTTACATCTTCGGCCTTTTTAGGGTTCTTGAGCACCGTCAGCGTGCTGCTGATGTAGAGATGTCCGAGGGCAACCCAGAGCATGGAGAAGACCCTGATGCCGCCGACTGCGCCCAGGTGGTCCGTAGACTTTCTCGAGGTGTTTAGCAGTTTTAGCCCGTTGAGGTTGATGGAGAAGCACTTGAGCAAGGTGAAGACGTACGGCTCGGCCTTGCTCTCGGATGTGGGTAATTCAGGGGCGGGGTAGAACTGTTGGTAGACGTCGATCAGGGTTCCCAAGGCCATCAGAAACGCCAGGATAGAGAAAACTGATCTGAAGTAGTAACATAGTATATAGATGACGAAGCTCCAGTGACTCCTTAGGTCTACGTAGCACCTCCTAGATCAGTTCTAGATCAGCTCTAGCTCAGATCGTGTCTGTGTTCGCTGTGACCACCAGCGCTAACTTACATGGCCGCGACTGCCGCCGTGTCGTACTCCTTGAACTTCTCTTGGGACGCCTTGTCCTCGCAGTTGGTAGGTTTGCCGTAGGCGCTCATCCCCTCCCACAGGACCAAGAAGTTGTTGATGATGTCCTGTTCGTCGCAGCCGTTGGGAATGCACAGGCCGAATTGCACGTTCATCTGACCGATGTACATCTCGGACCACGACTGGAGAAGGAGACTTGCGTACGTACGTACGTGTTTGGCTCAATAAGTTCTAACACGCGACTGCCACGGCTGCCACATCTGCATCTGTTGGCGACGGCGTGCAAATTCGCATGCTCTGGGGAGAGTTTGCGAATCTGCATGCATATTCCCTGCAGATCTGAATGCGACAATATGCCAATGCCTACCGAGATCTGCTCGTGACGGTATGTCCATGGGCCTGCAGATTTGCAAGCACAAGTGCGCGAATTCGCTTGCAGATCCATACATACTCACAGATGACTCGGGGTTGGAGATGGCTCCGATGACGCCCAACGGGATGCCCACCCTGGGCGCGTATGGCAGAACCTCGAAGCCTTTTTCCATCGGGGTCTGGCTGATGTATTGAGACCTGTTCAATCGTGTGGAAGATGCTGATCCAAGCGAGATCTGATTTGCGATTCTGGCTACCTTGGATTCACTGAGACCATGCACATCTTGCCCTCGAAGTCCTCCCAGGAAATGGGGTCGTTGGACGACTCGTTCCTGCGGGCCTCGACCTTGAGGCAGCCTCTGAAGCTGCCAAAGGCCTTGGTGTTGCCCTTCGGGATGGGCCAGTTGACAAGGTTGAACTTGACGTCGCAGTAGTTAGGCAACACGAAGTAGTCCAGGATGGTGCAGAAGTCGGTCATGTCCGCCAGGACCCCGTCGGGAGTCTTGCCATCGGCGTCAAGCACTAAGGGAGCATTTACACCGGCTCATTTTTTCCTCCTCCGTAAAGCTACACCTTGACGAGCGAGCGGAAAGTCACTTTACTTTCCTCTTTCGCCGGAAAGTTTCGTCTGAGGTGACTACGGGCTGTACTCACTCCTGAGCGCCCACTCCTCGAAGACGCCGTTCTCGGTGACCGGGATGAGGTGCTCGAAGTAGGCGAGTCCCTGACGGAGGCACTTGTTGCTGGCGCCGAAGATGGGGGTGATGGCAGCCAAGAAGTACCTGATGATAAAGTTGACGCGGGCTGTAGGATTCCTAAGCTCTCCGAACCGGTCCATGTCGTCCATCGCCCGGTCGAGCAGTCCCAAGGTGTCGCGCTCGTAGATCCGCTGGACCGTGGACATGACCAGCGGGTCCAAACCGGCGGGCAGCGTCAAGTCTAAGGCCGAAGTCGTCTCTCATTACTGATGAGTCATTAGCAAAGGTGGAAAAAATATTTTCACTGAAAACACGTTTGTCCCTTCTGAACCAAAAACATTCTTTTCAATAAGGTTTGCTAAAAATGCCCCTAAAAGCACTGAAAAAAAGTAATCTTTGCTGAATTGACATATTTTTCCAGAATTGACGTGAAGTTTTACACATCTGTCAATGGCATCATATAAGAAGCATGAACACTTTACATAGAACTAGCTTAAATTGTGGTGTTTTCCGCTGTCTCCTCCTGCATCAGGTGCATTTGTACAGTATGTGCCAACAAGTGGCACGGACAGAGTGCAGTGTGAGTCCCCCCAAATTGGACCTACTGAACTGGTGATCTGACTCTGAATGCGTGAGGAAGGTCTTGCGGCCGGCATTCAAGATGTCGTTGAAGACGTTGAGGGGGTCGATGGTGCGCATGCGGTCCACGCTCTTGAGCATGGCCGGGACCAGGGTGGCCGCGTCGTGGCTCTGACCGGCGCCACCGCGCCACGTGAGTTGAGCGGCGCTGAAGCCAAAGAGGCCAAAGAGAATTGGCACCGGCAAGAATCTCATCTTTTGTGCCAACTTCTGCCCAAAGCCAGATTTTGACGGCAAGGCTGTTAAGGTCGAAGGCCTAACTGCTTCTTGTCACACGAACAGAGATGATAATTGATCCAAGTATCTGATAATAAAGCTCTGGATTTTAATGTACATGAGAAACCTTTGCGCGAATTTAGTGAAAATGTCGGTTTTCTAATGGTAAAACATAAAGTTGTATTCACCTAAAACTTCACAGTTTCACACTACGCGAAGAAGCATGCGATAAGAAGTAATTTGCAGTCTTTCTGCACGTGCTTATCTCGTCGTTCGTGAATCACGCTCACAAGTTATGATGACGATATAAGTTTGTTGTTTATTAGGTCACGTTTTGATTTTTTTATTCTTTTTTATTTAAAGCTTCGTTTGCTTCTTAATCAATTTTCGCGACTTCGCCAGAGATTCCAACGACTTCTCGGAAGTTTCCTCTTCGTGACCTTTGCTGCGTGAGGATCTGGGAGGGGCAGAGAAAGAAAAATGCCTTCAGTTCAACAATTGCCAAGGCCCAAACTGAAACTCAAGGCCTGAACTTACAGGGTGGCCCAGGCGTCTGGTATTGTATGACAGCTTGATGTATGACACCTTCTAACAAAGTAGTCAGTATTAAGCTTAATAATTCTGTACGCGTCACACATGCAAAGCCCGCACGCCACCTTGGAGGCTGTGAAGGCCTCCGTGGCGATAGAGTTGGAATTAGCGATTAAGGCCTTTCATGGGCCTTTGCAGCTTCACTTCAAGGCCAGAGAAAAAAGTCAATTTGCTTCAGTATTTTGCGATCTCCATGGACTGAGTAACATCTGTGTAAAATATTCTGCTCAAAAATCTTGTCAATTTCCACCCAGTGAACTTGCTGCAGAACTGTATGGCCACCCTGTACCGAGCATGATCAATGAGCAACCACATGACGAGTTGGGCAGGAAGGCCTTTCGAGGCCTTGCCGTTCAGGACACTTTTTTACCTGGTGACGCTGGAGAAGAAGGTCATGCACTTGTCCCTCAGCTCTCCGTGGAAGTCGTCGCTGCTCTGTAGCCTCTTCAGCGGTAGCGGAGGTGGCAGCGGCGGCGGCGGTGGCGGGGAAGCCGCGACTGCCCCCCCTGCCGCCATCTGCACGACGTCGTTTTGTCCAAAGACAAAGACTTTCTGCGAGATTTTGCTCACGTAGCTGCCCGCCTGACTGCGAAAACTCGAGGACGACGACGAGGAGGAGGAGGACGAGGACGTGGACGAGCACGAGGAATGAGCCTTCTTGGCCTTTTCCACTTCGACCTCGACGGTCTCCTGCTGGACGTCGCCGACCACCGACGACTTTCGGGATAAGCTAAACTTTCGAGGGGTTTCCTGAAATCACGTGATACATTCGGTTTTTGGTCTATGATCTGTCAAACTAGATCTTTTGACTCTTGCTGCTCAGGGACAAATTTCCCAAGAAAGTCAGAAAGTCACTCTGACCATGCTTGACAACAGCATGCATCTATTTGTCTTGGAAAGTTTCCCATTTAAGGTCATTCTGTGCTGGGGTAGACACTTCAGTCTGGGGCGGAGGTGGGAAATTGGCTTTTGGTCTCTACATAAGATTACGCTTGAAGGCCTACAAAGGCCGAAAAAACTCACGTCTTTAAGACATTAAAAGGCTCTTTTCTGCTTCCTTCACAATATAAAATGGAGGTGATGCGAGAAATCTGCCAATCTGAATCAATCAATCAAAGGTCGGGCAGTTCCTTTACCTCAGAAGAGCTGGGTCTTTCCCTGTAGAAAAAAGACGTTTGTCCTTCCTGTCCTGGCAGATCTTGATCAAGTTGCTCCTGCTGAGGCATGAACTCTGCGGCCTTTCTGACTCTGTACATGACGGAAGATATCTGCAAGTGCCAAGAAAGTTGTGAAGAAAATCGTCCTCATTCGCCGACAATTCGTACCAGGTCGTTGAAGTCCATGATCTTCTTGGATCCGGGGGACTCGATGTCGGCCGTGTGCATGGGCAGGCGCGAGGGCACCTGGTAGCTCTTGTTGTCGACTCCTGACCAAGTGGACAAGAAATGTTGTCTTTCAGAAGGTCACGCGAGAAAGCTCAGCTTCATCCAAAAGTTCAGAATTTCAGAAAAAAAAATTGGTCACCTCTGACTCAGTCAATTTTGATGTTACTACATCAAAGAAGGGCCGAAACTGTTCGAAAACCAGTGCAAGAACAGCAATTTTCGTTGAATTTTCGTCGTCAACAACAAAGTGGAAGAGTACTTTTGACCAACCCTGTAATAGTTTTTGTCTTACCCAACGGCTTCATATTTTTGGCTCTGATGATCTTTTTGAGCTGCCTCTTTCTTCTTTGCCTGTGGTTTGCCACGATGATGAGGCCGCAGATGCCCAACAGCACGACGATGGTGGACAAGCTCAGCGCCAACGACAACATGTGAGATGAAGAGTCTGCCTGCAGCGAGCGCATCTTCACGTAAAACTTCTCGTCCTGAAACAAAACAAGCTCTCCATGCAATATATCACTGTTCTAAAATAATATAACAAGAGTATAATATGCGTATATACGTAAACGCAAGTTGTTACGGGGTGGACTGGGGTGAATAGTAATTACGTAAATGTTGATAACTGATAACATTATGTGCTCAACCAGACCTTTTCTAGGGGAACCTTGTCTCTCCCCTTGGTCACGAAGAAGATCTTGTCCCTGTCGAAGCCGTTGATGGGGACGATCTCGTCGCCGCGGGCACCGTTGAGGTCAACGTACAAGCTGGAGGAAAACTTTTCTAAGTTTCTGCATCGTTGTGAAAAGCAATTTTCTTACTGGATTCAATGGAAACTCTAACTCAACAAAGTAGCAACAGCAGTTTTTGGCACTTGGCATTCTGGCACTAGACAAAGTGACCTGATCTCTCTGCTTCACGAGGTCCAACTGCGCTGGAAAGGTGATTTTTCTTACGTGGTAGCGTTATTTGCAGTGACGAGGGACGCGAAGTCGGCGCCCGTCTCCACCTTGACGAGCGCCACCGACAGCAATGAGATATGCAACGATGACGAGATGGAGGTCGGGGACGAAGCCACGCTCCGGTCGAGCTCGAGGTGATAAACGCCATCGACGGCCACGCCGTGGACCTGGACAAAGGCGATCATGTCAATTTCTCTTTTAATTAATTACGCAATTGACAAATTAGCAGCATTCTTTGTTTTTTTAACGTTGCTCCTTCCTTGATGCGACAAAGAAAGTATAAACAAGATGCTGCAACTCATGTGGTAACTTAAGTAATTGTCTTGTTTCTCATTCGCCGGTTCTTAGCACTCGTACTGAGTCCATAATTGGTGCTGGACATGCCCTTGCTATACGCCATCATGCTGGCCGTGGACATGTGGTAGCCAGACATCACCCTAAAGGCCGTGGACATGTCGTAGCCAGACGTCATCATGCAGGCCAAGGAAATGCCCTATCCGTACGTCATCATGCAGAATGAGGACTTGAACGTCGTCTCCTCTTGTCACGTTTTGCAAGGGCTGCAAATTTCGCGCCAGAACTGACGCAATTGAGGAAGCTGACGCACTCGAGGGGGTAGGGGGTCATTGACCGATCGATGGACGAGGAGACGATGCTGGCACTCGCTTTATGCCAAATCAGGCGAGGCGGAGAGAGAGACTGTGCAGAAATTAGCGATCAGCACAATTCATGCCATTTTCGCAGTCTACTCATGCTGTGACGCAATGCTGCAAGTGCGCGTGCCTACTGCGTGTGCACGTGCTGGAGCACGCGCGTGCGTGCTGGTCCGGCACGCGTGCGGAGTGCGTGCGTGCGTGCCTGCGTGGGGGTGAACGATGCATTTCTGCGTGAGTATGCGTACGTGTGCGCACTACTTGTGCGTGTGCGCGCGCGTGCATAGACGCACTGGACGGGCGCGTGTGTGTGCGTGTTGCAGAACGAGGACACCATTTTCATGTAATGTCCCCCTTACTAATTACCCTAGGGATGTTAAGTGGGAAATGATGTCCAATTCTGCAACCCCGTCTACTGGGGTGGGCGGGTCCACATTGGTGGTTGGGTATGCAAATGGTATTGATGACATTTCATTACTTGAATGTCCGGCCTGAAGTACTCGGACCCGATGGTTGCCAGCTCTGCCTGATCGAGCAACAGCCGGATGAATCTGCACCTCTTGAAGGTGACGAAGATGTCCTTTGCAAAGTAGGCGCCGTTCAGGCTGTAGGCGAAGTCAGCCAAACTGAATTTGTCGTCATTGTCGTTGTTGTTGTGGTGGTGGTCGTTGCTGTTGTAGCAAGAGCAAACGAAGTAGATCTCGTGGCCGCTGGAATGCTCGGGGGAGCAGCTGGTGCGGTCGCACGACACAGAACTTAGCAACGGCAGCAGCAGCAGCAGCAGCAGTGACAAGATATGACGCATTTTAGCATCTCTTCTAGCGAAGTCTCTTAGGTTGCCACTCGTCTACGGGGTGTAGCAAATTGTCAGCAAGTGTTGTCGCTTTGCACAGGTGAAGGCTCAAAGTGCTGGCATTGTGAGATCAAGGTGGTCTACGGGGTGGCCAATGAGTGTTGTCACATGATCAGTTGGCTTCATTTGATGAGATCTTGTAGCATAATATTAAGAACAGTATTCATCCAAGGTTCTGATGACTATAACCGACACATTCCTTTAACAGATATGAGTAAAAACTTTAATCCCATCAGTTAAGACCCTTTAAAAAGGCTGTTACTACCCAGCATCTTTAGTTACATTGTACCTCTAGTGCAAAAACTCATAATTTTTGGGCTGCAATCCTCTCTTCGTTAAAAGACTAGAGTGTAAGGAAAATGACACACTGTACAAAGCATTTCCAGCAAATCATTGGCCCTAAATCTTACCCGCAAAAAATCCTAACAGAAAAAGTCACAGTAATTCAAATTTTCTGGAGGTGACTTGATGACTTTAACCAATCGCATACCTTTATTTTATGGAGCAAAAAATCGTGATGTAACCGATATGACTAAAATATTAAGCTTAATAATTTTGTACGCGTCACACATGCAAAGCCCGCACACCACCTTGGAGGCTGTGAAGGCCTCCGTGGCGATAGAGTTGGAATTAGCGATGAAGGCCTTTCATGGGCCTTTGCAGCTTCACTTCAAGGCCAGAGAAAAAGGTCAGTTTGCTTCAGTATTTTGCGATCTCCGTGGACTGAATAACATCCATACTGACAGCGAATACTAGCTGAAATGCCCGGCGCTGCCCGGGGCCTATGGGCACTTAGGCACTTCCTTGTTGGTCCGAAGCAGCCCGACTCGAGCCCGATGCGGCCCGAGTCTGTCAAAGTCACAGTCTTTTTTTTCTATTAACCATGGAAGCCCCGTTTCGAGACACTTTGGACTGCCGCACGAACCGCTCAGTGGAGCAGACGCTATAATCGTACGGCCGGCAAGCAGTAGCGGGCCAACGCCGCCGTGCCGGTGTCTTCCCAGTGGCCCAGGGGGGAGGGGGGGGGATTGATCAAGCCAATTTTGAACCTCCAACGCCCTCTCACTTGTTCACAACGATGCACACATGAACTTGTATTACAGATAGACGCTGTTGAAGAGCCTCGTCAAATAAAACCGTTTGATCGTGCAACTGATCTGCTTGGCCACCCTGTAGCTAAAAAGAGGAGACTTAACAGCTTCGTGTGTGTGTTCAGCTTTGAGATTAGCTTACAACGTTGATGCACTGATACTCTGGTCGCCGTTGGTGGCTTCAGGCAGAAGTCGAGCCTTGACTTCACTTTTGGCGTTCTTCGTTCACTGCACTGTTGACTGCAAAGGTCGAAATGTTCTTCCTGAAGACGTCACAAACTCAGCAATGCCAGAACTATCGCACTCAGCTCTTGACTTTCCACACACTTTCGGTAATCTGTCATTGATTTCTCACATGCGTTAAAGCGCACCAGAGCGAGAAACTGGTAACTTTCTCGTAAACTTCTTTGGTAGCATCTTCTTAACTGTTCTTTTTACTCCGCAGTCATCGTGGCTACTGCACGGTCTGAGCCTATCAACGCCTTCTTTTACACGCTCTCTTTTTACTCTGCCAAAACCTTCCTTCTCACAGACCAAGGACTGCTCAGCCAATGGACGGGACAGGCGCCATCCCCGAGTCGGGTCCAACTGCACCGGACTCAAAGTTCAGCTGATGAAGCTTTCGGTCAAGCCTCCTTCAATCAGCGTCATCCACACTCGTCGAGTCAACCGAGAAATTTATACCCGCCAGTGAATTGGACAAAACCATATTTTTCAACATTGCTTAAGCCTCAAATCATATTACTTAGGAGTGAATTTGGGGAAACTGGCCAATTTCGACAAAAGACTGACTTTAAATGGTGAGGTCAGGCTGCAGAAAATTTTTCTTCCCTCCATCAACAGACTGAGTCCACATGAAAAAGAAATTAAAAAGTAAAATTGTCTCCTTTATCCACACTTCACGCATGACCATTTTTACAAATTGAAAATGCTTCAGTTTAATGAAGTTGGCTAAGAAATCAAAATCATTTCCCCCAGTGTCATAATCCAGGCATCCACAACCCCACGTGTCACAACAGCATCACTGCCCAGCGCAGCAATGACTATCAACAGTTGGTCCCAAGGCATATGAGAAGTCCATGGGATGAGGCACTTTTCAATTTGCCAGATTTCCCTTTTTTCCCAAAAATTAAAGGCCCTCTTACACTGTCCAATTTTTTTCAAACTGCCTCACTTCGATCCTTCTCCAGCAACTCAATTGATCTAGATTTCTTCCTTCAACTTTTGGCGAGATTTAGTCCAGCGCAATTATCTGTTTAGAAATCTCTTGAGGCAATAAATGAGCAGAGAAAATGGCCACATGTTGTTTAAGGGAAATGTGACGCCAGAAAGTAAAGATATCTTTTCGTCCCAGCAAGGACTGCAGGCGCCTGGAGTAGTGATGTGTTCGAGCTTGAGTCCTTCTTACCTTAAGTGTTACCAAAATCGGTTTGGGAAGTTTAAAAAACAACTAACGTTACTAAAGAACTTGCATTCACACATGAAGAAGACAGAGACAAAAATTGCCAAATATATTCTACCAAATTGCTGCACTCAAGGCCTGAATGTCACATGTCGAGGGACCACTTCTTCAACCGACATTCGTATCCCTATTCGAAATAAGTCGAGCCGACTCGAGTTGTTACTCGAGCCAGCTTCTACTTCATTTTCTGGACTCGATGTTCATCCCTACTGGAGACAACACAAACTACAGCTAGGCCTCTTTGACCAGGCCCTGGACGTTGTTACACATACCATGAGTGCAGAACAGATGAACGTAACTGTTTCCAGTGAGGTTTCGTGAGCCTGGCGGCAAACTTCCGGAGCCTGGACACAGTCTGTAGGAGGCGTTCGTATGCGTCAGACCTCTGTGATTACCTTCTCCTTACCTGTGCGATTACCTGTCCAAAAAGTGCCAGGAGGAAGTGTATTTGGCAGAAGACCTGGGCCGGATTGGCGACCTGCGCAATGGCCTGCGGAGTCGGAGGCTTGACATTTCCACCTAGGAAAAAGGGGTCGTTCAGGGTTGTCAAGGAAATGAAGGCAGTGGCGAAAGTTTGGGCGCTCAATTGGGCAAAAATGAGCGGAGACGGGACCAAATTTGGCACAGTTGGTCGTGCAAGGCATTCCGTGTGAGGCAAGAACTGGCAGTGTTCCCAGGATGCCAGCAGCAGCGAGACCAACGTGACCCGGGAAGTGACCGCCAGGCTCGTCAACGAGGGTGCCAAGTTAGGTTTGGTCTGTTCGCAGCTCTCTAAGTGACATTTGACAGGACATGTCAGGCTTGGTCGGGTCTCAGGGGACATGTCCGCGGTCGCACTGACCAAGACCCTCGGGGAACTTTCTAATGTCTGAGCGTTGTAGAGCAAAGCCCACCAGAGGCCAGGATGAGGCAAATTCATGGCAACCCGTCGATTAAAGCCCCAGAAAAAATGGCCAAGTGAGACAAGATGAGCGACTCCAGCAAGGACCTCGTCCGGAGGGCCGCGATCGACGTCAGCAGCCCCGACCATTCCATGGCGTCCTCGCCGCTCGTCTTTTCAGAGTGCTCCTCGCCTCCACCGGAGGCGTCTCCGCCGCCGCCGCCACACCAGGCTCCGCCGGCTTCTCTCTGTCGGACGTCTGCGCCTCCTCCGCCTGTGGCCGCCTTGACCTCGGCAGCCGCCTTCACCAATGTTCTCACACACGAAAAAAACGACCCCATGCTGTCGGCGGCGGCCGCTGCGCAGCCATTCTCGCCTACGCGGCCGAGGCTTTCGGTTTCAAGTTGCGAGGCGGCCACATTCTCGCCGCCGGAGCAGCCGCAAGCACAGACACAGCCGCAGGTGCAGCCGCAGCAAAAGCGGCAGCCACAACCGCAGCGGCACACAAGCAATGAGTACTCCTCAGCTGACGGGGGCAACGGAATTCTTAGTCTGCCTCCCGGCTTGGATCCCGCGGCCTGCGTTGATCCGCCGCGCGGCGTGCGCCTGAATCTTCTGGGCTGCTTCGCTGTGAAGTTGCGTCTTGGCGCCAGCGCCAGCGTGGCGCCAGCGACGTCTTCCTTCTCCGTGCACGTATTCGATGGAGGCTGCGCCTGCATCCCCGGGGAGGAGGCGCATGCCCAGGTGCTCGCGCAGTTGAGGACGCCCCGCGGCGTCTCCTTCGACGCCGTCTGTGCCAAACAAGACCCCGCCAGGGCCACAAGCGACAAGGTCTTCGTGCAGGTGGAGCAGGACGAAATCGGTGCCGCAGCCACTTGGTTGGCGCTGGGGAAGCCTGGAAAAGCCACGGACGCTCTCCAGATGCTATCGGTGGGAAAGTCATTCTTCTTGCAGAAGACGGCCTTCTCCAGGGTGGCCAAATTTTTCAAGGTGAATTAGTCATGCTCTACATAGCGGCTGAACAAAAGCTTTAGATCATATTTCTTAGGGTTAGGTCACTTCTGAGCAGGTAAAATAGAGGCACACCATAATGAAGGACATTCAGAGAGTTAACATGGAAGCGATCACGACGTGATTGATCCGAGTCACTGGGTAGAATGTTGTTTCAGGTGTTCAGTCCCTTTACAGCGGATTGCCAAGTCCAAGTTTTGAATGAAGCCGAGTCAAAGTTGAAGTTCATTTTACTCTGCTCACGCTGTGCAAATTTTTGTATTTCAGAGTAACTTCCACCAGCCCTGGATTGTCTCTTCCGTGCTCATCTTGAACGTGAACGCACCTGACGCCGACGCCAACGAGGACTTCAGGCTTCTGTCGGCGGTCCCAAACCAGCCGCCGCCGCCGCCACCGCCGCCGCCGGCTCCGGCGCCACCAACGACCACCCTGAACAGCCGCCAAATCCGTCTCCCCACCGAGCCGCTGCCGCCGTCTGAGACGTTGCACTTGTCATCGGGAACGTTGACGCTTCACGCAGCCGCGGCTTCACCGTCGTCGTTGCGGCCGCCGATTGCCACTGGCCGCCAGTACGCGGCGTTGACGCCCGAGCAGAGCCTCCACTGCACCTCGTGCAACGTGTGCAGGCGCAACTTCCGCTACGTCATGGAGCATCTGCTCCACTTCGCCATGAGTACCACGTGCAGGACCTATGTGCTCAAGACTCGTGGCGGCGGCGGCAAGCCACAGAATCAGTCTCCGGTGACGTCGGCAGCCTCAACGGCTTCTCAGACGTTCTACGCGCTGCTGTCGTCCTTGCTGGCGTCGCGCTGTGGCCTCACCTCGACGCAGTTGGCGTGCGATCTCTGCGCAGGCGCAACCTTTTCCGGTCCGATGCAATACGCCATGCACCGCGATGAGCACCGCCCGGCCTCAGCCGACGTCTTCCTCTGCCAGTTCTGCGCCAGGCTCTTCCGGACTCCCCACGCATTCTTCCGCCATCCGTGCATCAAGTTTTGGAACGCCGGCGGCGCCCTTAAGAGGCTTGAGGACTTCCAGAACGCCGCCAGTCTGACCGAGTCCGACGAGGACGCCTTCAAGATCTACGGCCGTCTGGACGAGAGCGAACGCCAGACACTCCTCAGCTGTCCGGCGTGCGCCAAGCGCCACTCCTACGTATCTGGACTCGTGTCTCACCTGAAGACATCAGCGTCGTGTCTCGCGGACGTGGCGCAGAACTGCGCCGGTGCAGACGAAGAATCACTCGATTTGTCGGGGCTGATCTTTTCGCGGCTGGGCCTCAGTCCCCGGCGCATGAGTTGCGAGAGTTGCGCCACCGAGTCCGAGAACCAGCTCGGCTACGCCGTCCACCGCGATCACCACGGACTCCGGCGCCAGGGAACACTCTGCTGCAAGGTCTGTAACTCTGAGTATCGCACCCCCTGCGAGTTCTACCGCCACGCGTGCGCCGGCGGCGCAGATGTGCCGGACGGCGCCAGGCTCTGCTGGTGTCCTTTCTGCGAGGTTTGCGCCATCTTTGACCGGAAAAAGAAGGAAATCGTCGACAAGAACAAAGACTGCGCCCGAGAGGGCGGCGTCTTCACCGGGAACTTCGACCTCGACTACGCCGCATGCGTCACTGGCATCACCGGCGTATCCGGCGCCGCCGCCGGCGCAAACGGTGCAAACGGTAGTGGAGACGGTGCAAATCTAGTCAAGAAGAACAGAAAGCGAGTGAAAAAGAATGTGAATAACAACAACAAGAAGGAGAAAAAGTCCTTTTCTCCCTTGATCTGCACCGAATGCAGCCCCTTTAAGATCTTGAACACCGAGTCCGAGCGCCAGGCGCACGACGCCGATCATGGCGGCGGCGCCAACGCCGGGGCGATCAAGCCGTTGGCCGAGTTCGGCAGGCTGAGGCTGCAGGTGCCAGATGTCAGACAGGTGGTGAAGTAGACAAAGGGGGAGGAAGAGAGAAAAAATCTTAGCTCGATTCTAGCTCGTTTAGACACCAATCACCGTCAGTCCCCTCGACCATTCTGCAAATGTGGCCCAAAGTAGAGATGCTTCGAGCCGTTCAATCTTCGAGCTCGGGTCGGGCCCGAACTTGACCCGAAGTTAGCTCCACCTTCGAGAGGTGTCCGAAAGAAGAGGCAGAAAAGGAATATTTCTCAAAATGTGTAAATAACACACTTACTTTTCCCTTCCGCCCTCTTGGATCCTCTAGAATTATTAATTTGACCTGAGCCTGAGCTCGAACTTTCATTAAGCCGCTCCATTGTGCTATTTTTCCATGAAAAAACTTTCAGGCAGGCTCGAAAGCTTGCGAGCCAGCCCGACTTGCAAACCTCGATCTTTCGAGCTCGACCATAGGCTCGAAGCATCTCTAGCAAAAAGTCTGACGGACACAACTGCTGACGCTGAAATGAACCCAGAAACAAAAATGCTCAAAAGATGCCTCCCGTGAGGACAAGTTAACGTTATAAAAATGCACTCTTAGGTATTATTATTGTTCATACGTTGAAAGTTTCCCTACGTAGTTAATTTCTTATTGAAAGTACACAATTTTATGCAACTGTTGGGATTCGAACCCTGATCCGCGGCTCGGCGGTAGCCGAAGAACTCGGCTATGTTCTTAAGAACAGAGGTCAAATTTAGGGTATTTGACATTTACATGAAAACGCTTTGATAAAGCAGAATCTTTGTCTGTGTTCTTCCTTGTGAGATTGAAAGCAACTCCCATCTTTTTGGCCGGGCTTCCACTCCGGGGTCAGTTTTTTCAATCCGGGTCTTGAGTTTCCGAGCTGAAGCCGGGGGAAACCAGGATTCCGTTGAGGTTCCATGGAATAGGCAAATGCAACGTACTCGAGTGTGCTGAGAAAAAAGCACCTATTCTGTTACGTTGACTTTTTGTAATAGTTATTTGAGTTAACGCAGACAAATGACACCATTGTGTTTTTTTCTTTTAATGCACAGTGCGGTATTTTCGTTCTGTCACACAAAAAAGTCCCACCACTACCAGATTTTTGGGTAAAAAAGCCCGGGTTTCATTGCTTCAGCGCCCGGGTTACTGAGGAACCTGGAGCGGAACCGTCCACCCCCACCCCTTTGTAGTAAATCAGTCTGTCGATTGACATGTTCTTTCGGCTGCTCTGCACGACAAAGTCAACTTCTGAAGAAGCCTTGGATGTCCTGCAGTGTCTTCAGTGCAGTTTTGTTAACACGGACTGCAGAGTTCCCATATAAGGCCTCGTTTGCATTTTAAACATGAAAGAAAAAGATCCAATTGTGTTTCTGTCCGATGGATCCTGAATCAAAGCAGACAAGCTCCGGTGGTCAAAAATTCTGCCAAATGTATATTTGCACACTTTTTTGCATTTTCAAAAGACACAGAGAGAAGGCTTGGGGGCATATCAAATTTTTTCCCGCTGACTCAGGAAGTGCCAAGTTTTTCTGTCCAACCTTGGCGAAACCCTGCCAAACCTTGTCATTGTCAAATATATCAACTTGTATATTGTACATAAAGATTGGAAATTCCCACAAAAAAACAAGAGAAAAGAGTAGAAAGCTCAGTACTATTTCTTGGCCCAAAAAGAAAGCTTTCTCGATAATTTTTTTTTTACTTCTCTTGTACCTGTTGAAAATCTGTCCACTGCACAACCATTGGCAAGTTTCTGGGCAAAGAATTTTTCTCCATAGCTTGGAGAAGTTGATACAGTGATGCAAAAATTTAGGGAACTAAAAATCTTTCTTTCTCCCCTCCCGCCGGTTTGTCCGGTTCAAGAATGGCCCGCCGGACGTCCGGGTGGGTCTGTCCGCCAGTGGCAACCTGAACCCACACTCATACATGCTCGCATGTGCTCAAACTTGGTTCAAAGTTATCTGTAAACGTGTATTTTTTGACAAAAATGTAAGTACACACTATGATTTATATTTCCTCAGGCAACTCCAGGAGGTATTTGAAGGTGTCTCTGTGCTCTAAGACGTACTTGGGCGCGAAGAACGGGTCCTTGGGGTCAGCCCTTAGGAACGGGTGGGTGTCGTCGAACCAGCCCCCTGTGCGGATTAGCTCGGAGATGTAGGTGGTGTTAGTCTTCTCAGGGTAGTCTCCCCATCGGGGTTTGTCATGCTTCTGCGCAGAGAGTAGCTTCGTCCGGATGCCCTCTGGGTGGTAGCACCAGGAGCAGTGGAACCCGGCGTAGTGACCGAGTGTACCGGCGTCCCACTCGCGAATGGCGCCCGGGTGCGCCGCCGTGTAGTTCTTCACCCGGTCCTTGAGCAGCTTGTCCCTCCACACGTTCCTGTGAGTGGAGATGTCAGATTAGTCTCTTAGATTAGGGTTTGGGGATATTTTATGATTTGTACAGTTTCTCTCATGGCTTAAGACGGAAGCATTTGGGGAGGATAACAGAGGGCCTGGACCACTATCAGTTAGGTTGGACTAAACTACTCGGTAAGATGGGTTCAGCTAGATTAGAGGAGGCTAGAAAAGGCTATTTCGGAAGCTAGTCTAGGTGAGCTAGGCTAGACTGAGCTAGGCTAGACTGAGCTAGGCTAGACTGAGCTAGGCTAGACTGAGCTAGGCTAGACTGAGCTAGGCTAGAC